>ENA-UOJG01002272-UOJG01002272.1-human-gut-metagenome-genome-assembly--contig:-C47-NODE-2272-length-16825-cov-43.416825_pt1 | contig 16825 bp, 18 predicted proteins | sample MGYA00242340_ERZ723887 | MGnify/ENA metagenome assembly ERZ723887 | reverse complement strand
ACGCGGTGGATACTTCTAGTGAGACGGTTCATGCGTTCCGTACTCGTTCGTACCGTAATAGTTATGTGATTAGCAACTGCGAGGGTAAGGCTATTACTCCGAGTGAGGCGCGTGCTATTATGGCTGATTATATTGGTGAGCCTATGAATAGGTATAGCATGAAGCAATTGTGTGAGCGTTATGACCATCGGTGTCGCTTTGATGGTTGTATGTTGGGAATATCTAGGTAACGGTAAGGATTGTGGTTATTATGTCTAACAAGAATTTTATTGGTTCTGCGTTATATTGGATGTTGACTATTTTTGTTGGTATTGTTGATTTTTGCCTGTTGGTGAGTATTGTCGCGTCGATTACGATTGCAGCTATCCAGTTGATTGAATTATTGTAGCCTGCATACGGTAATAAATAAGCCCCGCAATCTGCGGGGCTTTTTTCTTATTCAAATCTGCGGTATATGAACGCGCTCAAATCTTTCCATTCCTCAGATGTGAGTTTGGCGTATTTGTCGGTGGGCATGTGCATGCACTTGCACCATACTTCCCATTCCGCCCATGTGCCGAACCCGGTGATGTTGAACGTGGTGGTGTTCAGCCAGTAGATCGTTTTACCGTTGTTGTGGGTTTCATCGTCCACGGTGTAGGCGAACCCGCCTACCTGCCCTGCGGTCTTGAGTTGTTCGTAGGCGTTCACGTTGGGCTGCGGGTTGTTGTTCGCCTTGAACCCCCACACGGCTTGCGCGATGTTTTCCGGGGTTAGCGTGTATTGCAGTTGGTTGTAGGTGGTGCTTTTGTTTTTGTCGTACACGTAGCCCCATACGGCTGCGGCGATTTCCTGTGCGCTGGGCATGTCTTCATCTCCTAACTGTGGGATTAATTGGTTTTCGATATCTTCAGTCCATCCAAGTGGACGGTATCCGTATTGGTTTTGCCATTTTTGGATGGAGTCGGTGTGGGGGTATCCGGCGCCCGAGTCTGTGGTGTACATGCTATCGCCTTCCAGGTGGATGGCGATATGCCCGTACGGGTTGCCGGATTGTGACCAATATATGGGCGCGCCGAACGGTGCGGCTGCCAGATTGGTGGTGGGGTGTTTGTGTCTACTGTTGTTCCATGCCTCGATTGCCGAGGCGTATACGGGTTTCGCATTGTAGGCGTCCTGCACGTGTGCTAGGCAGTACCCGTTGTACCCGGACGCTAGGTGGCGTGTCGCGTATTCCACGGCCTCCGTTGGTGTGCGTATGCTCATTGCGTGCCGTCCTTCCTGTTCGACTGGAATATCTGCAATAGTTTCGACGCCTTGATTTCCGGGTTGATTTCCCCGATGTTCTCAATGATACTGCTAAGCTCAATCAGTACGATACCCGTGGTCACTAGCGGCGTGATGGCTACGCTAAACCCAAGGTCGATATGGCTCATCTCGAAGTCAATGAACCACGCAAGGAAGAACGTGACCACGTAGGCGAACTTGTGCCCGAGTCCCTCCCGCATCCGGGAGGATGATAGATCACCGTGCATGATGGCGTCGACCACGCCGGTAATGTAGTCCAGACCGCTGAACACGATGACGGCCAGAATCTCATACCATATCATATCCATTCCAGTTTCTCCTATTTCTTTATCCCGGATTGCTGCAGCAAGCCGCCAAGAATCATACTGAACTCAGCCTTAAGCTGTGGTGTCTCGAATCGTAACCGCCCGACCCGGTAGGCGTTCAATATTTTTTGCGTCATGTCGTCCGAACGTCTCAACATCATACAATCACCGTCAACCAACCGATAATCGAACGTAAAATTCCTAGTGATTTTAGGCTGTTTTTTGGTGATGATGTATAACACTTCATCGGTATCACTCAATTGCTGGTATATGTTGAATATACCGTATTCCGTTGTTCTCAGCGTGAACGCATAACCGGCGTTATTAAAATCACTAATGAGAGTATTAGCGTTATCCCTAAAATCATTATTGATTGCATAATTCGCATAATTTTCATCATATTTACGTAAAAATTGGCCGAATTTCGACGTAGCAACCTTGGCGCTGAACCCGCCATAATCCGCCAATTCCACCATAATAAACCCGTCGCAATACCGTTGGTATTGCGTATGATTATCCAGTTGCGGTTTCAGATTGATGTTGAACGCCGAAAAATACGGGTTAGCCAATGTGACCGCATTACTGCACATGATGACGCGAACGCGGTCGTTCCACCGATCCACCGTATTGTAGAATTCCTCAAGCGCGGCGACCTCCCCGCCCAAGTAGCGCATGTTGTCGGGGAAGATTTCATCGAAAATAATCGTGCGTACCTTGGGGTAGGCGACTGATTTCACCTGCCCCGCCTGACTGAGGGCGATAAAATACCCCATGATGTGCCATGTGGGGCGTGTCTTCCCGTGTTTGTCGGTGGTGGCGTCCCGATCATCCAACCAATGGCATTCCGCCTGATTGCCGGACACCCGAAACTCCAGATCGGGGTATTGTTCGGCAATATCCGCGAACCATGTGCCTTTGTTTTTCTGTTCCTCCGCAGTTCGGCGTAGGTAGATGAACTGCCAGCGTTTCCGGATCCAGTCCCCTATGACGAGTTTCTTTGCGCCATAGGTTTTGCCGAGGCCGCGCGCGCCGATAATGAACATCCAGGGCGCATGGTATGAGAGAACCCGACCATAGTCGTAATAGTCGTTTTCCTCAAGAACGTTCACCATACCATCCAGTATACCATAAAACATGAAAAACCGGTACATATGTACCGGTTTGCCCTAGTCGGTGATGTACCGGCGTATCTCCCACCGGCTCGCCATGTTCATTTCGCCGGACGCAGTGAATAGGTTCGGCCCGTTGCCCGGCCCGCCGTGGGATAGGGTTTCGTCCTTGCCGTCGGCGGTGAACATCTCCACATGATCCCATGCCTGCGTATAGGAACCCCAGTCCAATAGCAGCAGATCGGCGGCATGGGCCTTGGCGATGGCGTCCGAAACGGACGTGTCGGAGCTGCCGCATACGCGCGTGCCCCTGCCCGCCATCTGACCCGTCCACGTGCCCACGTCGATACCGAGCACGTCCTGATACGCGCGCCAGCACACCGAACTGCAATCCCCGTACCCGCTCGTATCCGGATCCAAGCGTCCCGCGCCCTGCGAGTAGGCGTATCTGCCGATCCGTGACCGCAACCATTCCACGACGCGCGCCGCGTCCTCGCTGCTGCTGCCGGAGCTTGAGCCGCCGCCCGTCTGGCCGCCGCCCGGCTCGGTACTCTCCGATGTACGGTAAACCCATGTCTGCGCGGAGCTTTTCACGAAAATGGACGTGTTATCCCCGCTGTGATAAATCAGGTTATCGCCCTGTAATTGTATCCACGCGGTGCTGCCGGGTTTCCCGTCGATGCCGGGCCGGTCGCCGCCCGGCGTGTCGGACGGTTCGGACGTTTGCCCGAAGTCGGGTGGCGCGCTTGTGCCGTCCCATGCGTTCAATAGATTATAGGCGGTGGTGTAGCGGTTACGGTACTGGCCTAACACACTATCCGCTAGGATTGTGGTGTAGATCAATTCCAGTGACGCGGTTGCCGAACATGACGCCAGCACGCGCTGCGCCTGCGCGGGGCTTTGGTGGTAGGCGCAAGCCCACATGATACGTTCCTTGACGTTTCCCTCGGGGAAGCCAAAATTCGTCATGGTGGACTGGTACCCGTTCCAATCATCGCCCCATTGCGCCTCCTGGAACGCATGGTTCTGTGAGCGTTGCGCCCATGTTTTCCACGCGTTCCCCTCCGCCGTGGTAAGATAGCGCGTCGTCCAGTCAATGCCATTCGCCTGCACCTGTTGGGCTAGTGTGGGCGCCGCCGCTGCGAACGCCGCCCACCCGTCGGGGTCTGCCGTGCGCCCCCGTTCCAACAGACTGCGCGCGCGCGTCCCGTACCATTGCAGCATACCCATGGTGATGGCGTCCACGTAATTGCACGCGCCCCAATCGCAATTCGATTCGACGGTGCCGATAACGTACATGGCATAGTATGCGGTATTGTCCATACGTAATAGTATACCCCACCGTTCATATGAACGGTGGGGTAACCATGTCAACTACCGGGGTTCAGTAGTTTCCCAACGTTTTCACCAGACCGATACTGCAGATCTGACCCCAGAATCGAATATCGATACTCGCGTTACCCGAACCGGGGATAGCGTCCGCGTGCACGTACGCTTCAAGCGTGCCGTCGGGCTTGATCATCAAGGACGCCGCGGCAACGGTACCATTGGATGTGGCCATGGCGTACATGGGGATTTCCACATCCTTGGACGGACGCCACGCCTCGGGGAACAGTAGCGCGGTATCGGACGACTGGGTGAACCCGGCCTTGAAGTCGGTATTGGCCTGCACCGACGCGGCGAACATCTCGCCGAACACGCAGAACAGGCCGGACGGCTCGTTATAGTATACCCATATGTTGACGGTGAACGCGCCGATCGTGCGGTTGTTGATATGGCCGCCAGTCCATCGGGTTTTGCCGGTCAACCCGTTGGCGATGTCGTTCAACGGGGTGAGCTGCGTTTTGATTCCCTCGATACTTGCCTTGGCCTCGGTAATGCCCGACGCATTGGTCTGGATGGCCTGATTCAATTGCTGCGCGGTACCCGAGTAGCCGCCCTGCTTGGTGAACGTCGTATCGGCCTGACTCCTCGTGTACACGTTGGAGGAATCGGCCTTACCGTCCACCCTGTTGGAAAGTGTGGACACCGTACCCTGCAGTGCGGTCAGGGCCGTGTTCTCCGCCTTGCCGTTGATGGTGTTCATAAGGTTCTGCGCGGTCTGCGGCGATGTGACGCCGAGCTTGCTGAAGTAGCCGTCCAACTCGGCGATATCGGTTTTGTTGGTCTGGGCAAGCTCCGCCGCGTTGTCGGCGGATTCCTTGGCCTGCTGGGCCGCCTTGGTTGCGTTGTTCGCCGCCGCGGTCGCCGTGGTGATGTTGGTGGCGTTGGCGTACATCTGATTGTCGATTTTGGTCATGGCGTCGGTGAAGTCGCCGCGCCATGACGGGCGGTCGTTCGGGTTGTCCCCGAACGTCGGCAGATTATAGTGCCCGGTATGCTGTGTGGTAGACATTGCTGTTCCTTTCTATTTCTTGGCGGTTCCGACACGGACGATGCCGTTCGCGTCCTTGTACAACGAGTCAAGCTCGGCTGCCGTCAAGCCGAGCGTGTCCGGCTGGGACGCGGTTTTATCGACCTTGCCCGCAAGCCCCGAGGTGAGGGAGGACTCAGTGGCGAAGCCGCTCACGTCAGGAATCTGCGACTTGCGGGCGATGGTGTCCGCCACGCCCAGCGGGGATCCGGACGTGCCGTTGCCGGTGAGGTCGGCGGTGTGGTTCACCGACGTGAGGCCACCGGCAGTGGCAGACGCGATATCGTCCGCGTTCTGCTTCATCTGGGCGTCAATCTTCTTCATGTCGCTGTTGTAGTCACCGAGCCATGTGGGCCGGTCGGTGCCGGTGAACTGCGAGAGGTCGTAATTAGCGGTCTTGTCGGTCGCGGCCATGATGGTTATCCTTTCCCATCAAAATTATCGGCGGTTGGATTGCGTTCGACGTAGCGTGCATCCGCTTCTGATTGCGTGATATACGCCATGTCGGCGGGCGGGTTCTCGGGCATGGACTTTCCGTAGGGGAATTGGGAGCGTCCCGGAAAGTCGCCGGGGACGCAATTATCCACGGCAGTCGCCTTCAGGTCGTATTCCCGGGCCTTGAGCGCAAGCCCGTCGTATTCCTGCGCGGTCAACTGCATGTCATCGTAGTCCCCCCAGAACAGCCCGTGGTTGCGCGCATTGTCGTACATGCCGCCCAGCACATCCCCGAGCGGCTGCGTGGTGCCGTAGACCGGGGAGGTTGCCACGCCCTGCTGCTCCATTTCATGAATCAGCGCCAGCATTTCCGCGCGCAAATCGGCCATGTCCTTGTTGATCTGCGCCACGGTATCCGCCAGAGCCTTGTCCACGGATGCCGTGAGGTCGGTGGTGGTTTCCTCCAGCTTGCTCAGGTCGCATTGGAGAATATCAAGATTATGCTTCAGGCATTCAATCAACTGTAAGGTGGTCAATCCGTCCCGGTACGTGAACGGCACGGACGTGGGTATCCCGTCGAACAAGCGTTGCCGTGGAATCAGCGCGTCAATGGCAACCATGATTACTCCCATTCTCCATAATTATGGCAGTTACTGAAAATTGTATCAAACGAACCCCACACCTGCATGAAACACGGTTCGAGACTCCGCACGATTTCCATGTCCACATTGATAATCGCCTGCCGGTACTCCTGTATCAGGCTCATAGCCGACTGGCTACGCCCGGTCACATGACTCTTACCCTTGGAATTACTCGAATCATGTTGGTAGTCGGTGGCGCTTTGCGCGGTGGTGTGGCTCGTGGAGTCCTGCGAACTGGATGCCGTGCCGGAACTGTCCGCCTGCGACTCGTTGGCGTGGCTGGCGTAGCGTGAGAAGTCGCCCACGACGCCGGTTTGCGGCACGTCACTATCGAAACTCTTGGACGTGGTGGTGCTGCTATTGTCCGACTTGCTGGTGCTGCTACTGGTCGAATCCTGCGTACTGGACGCCTTACCCGATGATTGCGACTCGCTGCCGCTCTCGCTATCCGTCGTCATATCCATGGAATCCAACGGATTATATTCCATGTCCAACGTGCGGTAGCGCTCGTTAAAATAGGGCATGATTTCCGCCATCGTCATACCCAGATAGAAGATGAATTGCTGGGCGGTTTCCTGTCCAATCTCCCGTAGCGCGTAATGGCGGATAATCTTCTCGTTCAACTCGGCGCGATGTGATTCATTATAAATCGGGTAATAGTCGGCGCTCAGATGCAGTTTATCATCCGTATCGTACCCGAACGCGATGAGATTACCCAACGTTTCGGTATACTCTCCCGGCGTCGCCATCGCGTAGGCGCTAAAATCCTGCATTACAATACACCTCCGATACCCGCATCATATGAAGCGGGCATGTCAATATCCGTCGTACCCGAGGCGCCGGAGTCGAGCGCGTTGGGCACGCCGCTCGATTGCGCGTCCGCATACTCTACCCACACGTTCAGCTGCGGCCACAACCGGTTGATTTCGGTCGCCGCCGCCTGCCGCGCCTTAAGGAAACTCAAACGAAACACGTCCGTTTTTTCATTGGCTTGCGCCACCTCATCCGATATGAGTCGTTCCTTTTTTTCGGTGCCGCTCGACTGGATACCCAAGTACCCCAGCACCTCGTTGGTCACCTGCGCTTTTTGTTGGATGAATTTATCCAGCAAGTAGGGTGTGGTGTTGGGCCACGGTTGGAACATGCTACCCGGATCGAGCGAATCGTAGCCGATAATATAATCCTGCCCGTCCTGCCGTTGCTGCAGCATGTTCTGTACGGTGAGTTTGGTGCGCGGGTCGGCGGTGATGATGGTCGGCAGTTTCAGGCTCTCCAGATTCACGTCATACGCCTTATCAATGTCCGCCAACCGTCGCGCGTACTGCCATAGAACATCCTTGAAACTCATACGCATGCGATTATCCCAGATCGGGATGCACTCAAGGCCCGCCTTGAGCTGCCTGTAGTGATAGTTGACGCCCACCGGCTCGAAACGTGTCGGGTTATTATACACGTTCAACCGGCCTTGATAGCCGGCCTGCGTCACCAGGAACCGGCCTATGCGCTTGTCCTCGAAAAAGAGGGCGCACCCGTATTCGCATAGGCACATTTCGATCCATCGTTCGTCCACGGTGGGCGGCAAGCCGCGCCAACTGAAACGGTTCAACGCCAATTCTGATAACAGATGATAATACATGCCATCGAGCGAGGCGGCGCGTGCCTTGGCGTAATTGCCGCGTGGGTGCAACGCGCCGCCAACCCGATTCCTCTTGGATCTACTCATATCACTATGATATCACTCGTAGCCGATGCCCGGCAATGGCTCGTTGTCCGCCCAATCGGTCACGCCGATATACTCGGGCTTGTCCCAGACGGTTACGCCGCGCTCGAACATGCCCTTGATCGTCAAACGGTATTCCTCCGGCAGCGTTCCTCTCACGTAAGCCTCCTGCATCTGCCAAAAAGTGAACTTCTCCATGCATTCCAATGAGGCTGGAGGGGTAAGGAACCGCTGCACAAAATAACCATAGCGTAGCATGTATTCGCCCGCGGATCTCAGAGCGCTTGGGGCGCACGTCTTGAATCGAACCAACACTCCCATGATGCCGTTGGACAAATTGAACATGTCGCCGCCGAGCGCGCCCGACGTGGTGGGAGGCGTCAATTGCATTTGCTGCACTTGCGCGTTGATTCCCGCAATGGCGTTCTGGTAGTCGCCCTTGGCGGCGTAGGCGGCTAGACCATAATTGGCTTGTGAGATAGTGGCGCTCAACTGATTGCTCAGCCCGGTTGCGCCGCTTGCGTAGGCGTTGGCCTGAGACGTGGCCGCCGCATTGGTGGCAATCTGATTCGCCGTATTCGCCGCCGCCGTGGAATTCGAGAATGCCGCCGAGGAATTAATACCGTAATTGGCGATATCCATTTGCGCGGAACCGAGAAACGCGCCGCCGACCGCATTAACCGCGCCCATAGGGTTACGGGAGGCAATGGCATTCACCCCCCCGCCGATGATACTCGCCATACCATTGAGATTGTTGCTCTTGATGTTTTGTTGCACCTGTAGATTAGCCATCTGGTTGGTCTGGTTCTGGCCGATGGCTAGCGACTGGTTCAACGAGTTTGCGGCGATGGCATTATTTGCGGTGCGGTTCTCGTTCGCCCAATTGGTTTGCTGCATGGCGTATTCGCGTTGCCACATGGCATTGGAATTGGCCACATCCGCCGACGCCAACGCCTTTTGCCGCGTCCACTGCGCGGATTCCTGCGCGTAGGCGCGCGTGTACGCGGAATTAGCCATAGCCAACGCGCCGCCATTGTTCACGACGCTAAAATGCGGCAAATTGGTGATGCCGAAACTCGCATCGAGCATTTCGCCGCCGTCAATCGGCAACCCGTATCCCTTACCGTCAATGTTCAGCGGGCTTATCGTACCCGCGCCCGCCTCGTTGTAATTGGGGATATAGAAGTTGATTCTGGTGCCGCTCGGCGCAAAGGAATACGTTTCCCTGATTACGAGATTATTCGATTGAATATCCTCGGGCCTATAGGTGATTACGGTACCGTTCAAGCTACTGCATTCCACCACGCAATACGGGTAGCAATAGAGTTTTTTCAAATTCCTATAACGCGATGGAATGTTAAAATTATCCCTAAAATTGGATACATCTAGAATATCCTCGTAACGCATTTCAGAATCGATACCGGACTTGAATTGGTAGATTTTACCGTAATCCGTTGACACATTTGACCCATAGATTTTAGTGACCTCAGCGCCATATTTATTGATATAATCCTGAGGAATTTTCGGCACCATATAGATGGCGCTAATGCCCTGAGTAACCCACGGATACAACGTGCCCAACGCCATGATATTGGCGACATACGCCATACGACTATCGCAATAATAAACCTCGCAGCCATCCGTAGCGCCCTCAAAAATACTACCCGTGGCCGTCTGCAGAGAGGGCTTGGATTGAGTGCCCGGAGAGTCGGTAAGGTTGGTGGTGGACACGACGATTATCCCGTAGTCAACCCAGTCAAGGGTGCCGCCATCGAGATTATAGTGTTGGGCATTTACGATACTCTTATACGTCTGGTTCGTCGTGACCATTTCCGCGCCCGTGTCCAGTCCCTCGGGCAAGGCGAGATATGTGCGCCCGTAATCATCCCATTGGTGTTCGTTGGCGATGCCGATATGTCCGCGCGTCACGTAGCAACTGCCGAGCGTAATGTCATGTTGGAAACTCTGCCACACGTCAAGCATAAGCACCAACTGGGTACAATGCGCGTTCACGTATTCGACGCGTTGGATGAAGTAATACCATGCGCGCGGCCCCTCAAGCTCGGGGTAATCATTGTAGGCCACCAGGTAATTCCAGTTCGACGCCTCGTTGAACGGTAGTTCGACGCGGGCGGGCGCGTTGAAAATGTGCATGGTGGCGGGACGGCATTCCACGCCCTCCAGTTGCTCGAACCACTGCTGCTGTGTTTCACGTGAAGCAAACCGCACCACATCCCGATATGAGGCGTCCCACGGCACGCGGCAGAGTTTCAGTGTGGTGTTGGGCGTCCATTCCGCCCACGAAAAATTCATTTCCGCATACGGGTTAACATCATCGATCATCGTCTAGCCTCCGGTATGGTCAAGGCCCGGAGCGCTCACGTGGTTTGCGCTCCGGGCCTTGACTTGCATCACACCGTGAGAGAGGGTAGCCAACCGGCTACCCTCATATTATATCACTTCCCGGCAGTCACGGTCACACTCTGCTTGCCGGACACACCGAACAGTGTAGCCGTGATATCGGTCGCGCCCGCCGCAACACCGGTCACAGCACCCGACTCGGATACCGTGGCATGCGCGGGGGTGCCGGACGTCCACGCGGCCTGCATGGTCACGTCGGCCTTGCGCCCGTCGATCATGGTCGCAGTCGCGGTCGCCTGCACCGTTTTCTCCGCTGCCACTTCCGGTACGGCTACGGCAATCGACGCGATGATCGACGGATTGAATCCGATGACGCCATCGCCGGTCACGGGCACGTCAAGCGCCGCGGATACCGTGCCCGGCACCTCGGGGGTTGCCGGGTTCGTGTACAGCGCGGTGGCCGTGACCGGGATAACTGTGTTCGGTTCGTCCAGGCCGACCACAAGCACGCCGGTCGGGGAGATGTAGGTGTAATCGCTCTTGGGCTTGACGGTATCACCGATGGCGTATTCCACCGCGTCCGACCGGAACGTGGCGGTGCCGTCGTTGCCGATGGTCGTGTCGGCGGTGACCTGCACCGCGCCGCCACGCGCCACATTCTCCGGGGTGGACGTGCCGCCGCCATACATCGCCAGCTTGAGCTGGAACGTCGGCTTTTGGGCCGTCGTGCCGGTCGGTGCCACCACCTTGGCGGTGGATCCGGTTCCCGTCCAGAACATGATGGCGGGGGCGAAGCCGGACACGCTGATGATGTGCTGCACATGCAGATAATGGTTGACCGAGTTAATGTTAACCGGGTTGGTCTGCTGCGTCATCTCATTGATGACCGGAATATCAATCAGGAACTTGTCGGTGGTCAGGATGGCCTGCACACCGTCCATGCCGAACCTATCCTGCGGAATGACGATAATCCGGTCGATGGTCGGTTCGGCGTCCGTACGCTGGAATACCGTAGCGAGGCCCTGCACGTCAAGCGCCGACTTGACTTCGGGCGAGCAGAACAGCACCAGTTCATCGGGGCGGGCAAACGTCGGCATGTGACGCGCATTATACCGGGTGCTGACAAACTTGAGTGTGTCGGCCCATGCGCGGATCTGACGCAGCATGTCGCGCGCCTGAGTCTCCGTGGAGTTCATCTTATTCAGGTCGTTGTCCATGTGGACGCGCCAATAGCCGCCCAGCTTCGCGTACTCGATGAACTGGTGGCACATGGCCTCGAAAAGATCGACTTCAGCCGCATTATAGCACGAGGTGAGGATCTGCGAGGTGAGCGAGGCTAATCCGGTTTCGGACGTAAACGCACGCTGCAATGTCTTATCATCCGTGGTGGCCGGATACCAATGGGCGAAGTCGAGACGGTGGTAGAGGCTATCCACGTCGATCTTCCACTTGCGGAAATTATCCGCGCCCAAGTATTCCGCGTTCGGATCGTAGACTTGTGCCAGCGGCATGCCCACTGCGATTTCCTGCCACGTGTCACCATACGCCTGCGAGGCCCGCTGGAACACGCCAAGCGGGTTGTTCCACCGCCACGTGTTGACGTAGGTGCCGCCGATGCGGTTGACCAGCGCCGCGTAAAACTCGTTCTTCAGCTGAGTACTCGACATAAGCGTGGCCATCTGCCTATCCATGTTCATCTGGGTGGCGGACGGCATACGCCGCTGGTACTCCGGGGACGCCTCGTTACGAATCATGTTCAGGATCTGGGCGTTATTGAATTCAGTGAGCGGGCGAAGCTGCTGCCTCGGCGTCACCACGGGGGTGGTCGGCATGATAATAATCCTTTCTAATGGTTAGTCTTCATACAGGTCGTCAAACGTGCTATAGGTGCCGTTATAGTCATCGTCGGTCATTTCCGTAGCATCCGGATCCGCATCACCGTCCGGGCCATCGTTCAACACATGGTCGGCGGCGGCGTCTCGCATGGCCTCAATGGTTTTCGACAATTCCGCTACGGTCGCCTCGAGCGCGCTCAACCGGTCGGCCATGTCGGCGGCTTTATCGTCGCCCGCGTCCTCCGGTTCGCCATCGTCCTGCGTTTCAGGTTCCGGGTTCGGCGTATTCTCGTCGGTCGGCCCGGCGTCCGGTTCGGTGTCGGGCGTGGTGTCCGGCTCATTGTTTTCGGTCTCGTCCATATTCACCCCTTAAGGTAAATGGCATGGCAGCAATCACGCTGCCATGCCGGATTGCTAGGCTGTGCGGGTTCCCTCGCCGTCAATGGGCGCTGGCTACGCACGTCTACATCCAACCGAATCGCCTTACCGATTGCCTACCGGTCGGGCCATCGAATCGACTTGGGACGCACACCCCGCTACCAGCCATTATAGCACGAAAGTGTGGCCATCATCATTGCAATGGCGCGACCCCGGCAGGAATTCGTCATAGGGTATGGGGGCGGCGCGATGCACGCCGCTCAATCTCATAACGGTATCGCCGCCCGCTTCCACGCCGCAGTATTTGCGGTTGCCGAGAATACGTAGCTTGGTATAGGTGTGGTCGTTTTTCCACGCTCCCAGCTTCCGGTCATCCGTTTCGATGCCTGCGGGCGCGTTCGATCCCTCCAATATCATGCCATCGGTGTCCGCATATATCACGCGATCGGCGTTCGCGTTCATCGCACGTGATAATACCTGCCGACCGTAGGCGTTCACGTAGGCGGCGGTCGGCAGCCACGCCAGACCATTGCCTGACTCTGGTTTGTCCACGGTAAAATCCACGCCACCGTCAACGGACGGTTTCGGATGCAACATGGGACGGTAGAGCGAGGCCCCGAACTTCCCCACCAATGAGTTCAACAGTAGTTTCGCCATCTGTTTGCGCTCTCCGGTTGCGGTTTGTTTCACGTGAAACCATTTATCCACATAGTTATAGTAGAGGCCGTGTGATTTGCGGAACTTCCAGCCGCCAATATGCTCCCACACGTGCACGTCATAGTTTTCGGTCAGCGTCTCCCAATCCACGTCGGTGACCGGCATGGTGATGACGCCGAGCGTGCTATCCAAGCGTTCACCCTCATACCCCCATACGGGCAGTATGTTGGTGAGCGTGGCCGTTTTCCCCGGTTTCAGCCTTGCGTCAAACGCGATAACGTCGATATGCAGCGGATAATCAGCGTCATATTGATACTTCCCGTCGTACCATATGGGGGCGCCTACCGGCATGGGGTTGTCGCGCATGATACTCGGGTAGAGACTGTTCACATCCCAGCTTTTGCAATCCCGGTATTCGCCCGATCGGCTGTACACTATCGCACCATAGTAGGCGGGGCGCATCCGGCGATAATCCTCCCTATCTAATGGTGGAAAATGACGTTTGAATCCGGCATAATCCCCGCCGATATAGTCGGCCATCGCCATGGATGCTATGGTCGTGCCCGTAAGGTTCAACGCGGCGCATTCCTGCGCGATGTTCCACGTGGTTTCCAAGTCGGTGGCCCCGCCGAACGTTTCACGTGAAACATTCAATCCGTCATCGCGCGTGATGTTGCGCACGTCCAGAAAATCCACGGTGATGCCGCCCATGCGCACGCGGAATGAATAAAAATGGCCTCGAATGTTGAACGTGCCCCACACGCCATCCTTGCTCGGATTCGATTGCAACGGCAGGCGTTTCAACAGTTCGGCGGCTATGGGTTTAATGTCCTGCCATCCGTGCGCACACCATACGCGCGTATGATAATCGAGCATGGTGAGTCGGATGATGGCATGGGCCGTCAATGGTTCCACGCCATCATCCGTCAGTAACGTTGCGCCGTCTGTTGCCGCCGTTCGACGCTCTTTCATTTGTCCATCCTTTTAGTGCCGTGCTGCGCTGGTCATCCATTCATCGAGTCGCGTTTCCACATCGCCCGCGTCCGCTTTAGTCTCCCATTTATGTGTCTTATCATTATACCACGTTGCCTCTCTCACAACGGTACTAAAATTCGTGTTGTTCATAAGCCATCGTTTTTGACGGTTCGATAGAGACGCGAATTTTTGAGCCACGCTAACGTCAAACGCTTCTAGCTGTTGTTCTACCCTATCAAAATCCGAGACACCCTCACTCTGAGGAATCTTCTTGGTTCCCGCGTGTAATGGGGCACGTCCTATAAGCCCGGCGTATTCCAATATTTCCCGTTCAAGTCTTCTACGGTTCCCGTCTCGTATCATCGCACGTGCATGGCTTATGCCGCGTTCCGTGCCGAACACGTTCGCACGGTTTCGTGTGAGTTCATCCCGCGCCGAACCGCCGACCGTATGAGTGCCCAGCACGTCGAACGGGGATTCTCCCGCGCGTTCCATCTCGCGTACCTCGCCCACGGTATATCGGGCCATGCCCAACGCCTCGAATTGTTGGGCGCGTTTGATTTTCTCCCGCGCCTCGACCCGGCGGCGCTGCTGCTGGCGTAATGTTTTCCGACGTTTCGACGGGGCGGCGGCGATTTCCGCGTCGGTTATCAACGGGCGCGCCGCCATCCCCCTATCAAGTTTCGTGATATGGACGTCGGGAACCACCTGATATGGTTCGTTATCCCGTGCCCTTAAGGCTTGCTGTTGTTCCCCGAATTCCTGCCCGATTCGTCGCGCGACCTGCCCAAGCTGTTGGGCGCTGAGCTTCCCCAGGAATGTTTCGGTGATTTGTTTGGGGAGGCGTCCGGTACTGTAATCCCTTACCGCTCGTTCTCGGCGTACCTGCGCTGACCTGATTGCGGCGTTGCGTTTCAGGTTGTTGGCGCGTCGGTTGGTTTTGCGTTTTGCCACGACCCCTCCTTGTGAGTGTGAAACACCCCCGCCGCAAGGATGGAAAAACGACGGGGGTGCGGTTTGGCGGCAACATCCCTATAGGGACATTACCATGCTATCATATGGTGTGGACATTCGCGTTACTTGCGCTTATTCTCCGACACCAATTCAAGATCGAAGAACTTGTAGCCGCGGCGGCTCTTCTTTTCCACCACCTTGAGGGTGAGCGGCGAAGCCCATGTGTCCGGCGTGCCGAAAATGGCGAACAGATTGCCGAAAGCGTGCGCCAACGTTGGGGAGGCGGCAGCGAAGTCGCCTTCCTCAGCGTGAATGACCACGCGGGTGGAAGAGTTGATCTCACCGGTTTCCTGATTGGCGACCTCGATGGCCTGCGCAAGCACGTTGGTCACATGCAGCGGCTCGTTCAGGTGTTCGTCAACCTTGTCGGAGGTCTGCATGGCGTTATACAGCGCCATCTTACCGTCCATGGTGGTGGTGTCGAAGAAGTGGGATACGGCATTAGCACCGTTCGCCGCAAAATTGTTGCCGTTCGTCACGGTCAGTTCGTTGTCAGCCATGATTGTTGCCTTTCCTTATAGGGATTACTGATTATTTTCCTCGGTGATGATATCATCCTCAACCACGTTGCCGTTCACCGGCCCCGGATAGTCGATAATGGTATCATCCCCAAACTCACAATTAGCCCAATAGATTGCCTCGTCCATGCGCGTGGCCTGCGCGTGATACTCGGCGGACATGGGCAGCATGTCCTTATTGATCTTACGGGCCTTCTTCATTGCCGTGTCGGCCGTGCGGCACGCGCCATCTACGACCACCTCGGCGTCAACGAGTTCCCCGTTTTCGCCGCGCGTGACGCCACGCACGACACTGTAGTGCTTTGCTCGCTTAATGTATGCCATAATCATACCGCCTTTTCTTGCTGTTGCTGCTGTTGTGACATTCTTGCCACGTCTTCATCAGTATACCGCGCATCGGTAAGATTGTCAAAACAACGACATGCTATTTTGATGATGGTTTGGGCGAATTCGTTGCCCTCCCAGATTCTGCACATCTCATAGCAGGTTGCGCCCTTGACATGGCAGACCGCGCACCACGCGACCATTGCCGGGGCGTAGATGACGCCGCCCAGCATTTCAATGTTCTGGGTTCGCGCCAATGCGCCGATGCGGGACGTGCGCGGGGACAATGATAGGCAAACGTTTGCCGCATGTTCGATGCCATCCGCAAACGCCACCTGGGCGCCTTGGGGCTTATAGAAGTCCTTGAGCAACGCTATACTACAGCACAACGTCTCCCAATCACCCTTGCCTTTATTATATTCGCGCAAATGCAGATTACGCCGCCTGCCACGGATCACACGACGCACACGATCATCATCCAGTACACCGTCATCAAACCAATTCGTGCGGTCATCAATCTTCTTCATCCTTGATGATTCCATATTCAATCCCTTTGGTAATATGAACCTTCATGCTTTGCAATACTGCACAAACCGTTGTGTCAGATATTATTGTAGCAACACGCCGAGAGTTATGCAACAGTCGGCGTGTTGCAAATCTGTTCTCCGCTTATGGGCCGCGATAGTATCCTTGAAAATAGCACGATAACCCTTGATGCCATCAACATAATACCAACGATGCCACAAAATGCTCACAATACGCTGCACATCATACGAGGCAACATCATCATGAAGATAATCGGTGATATACTTCTTCACCATGTTAGTCATCTTGTCGAGAGTGTCGTGATGAA
>ENA-UOJG01002256-UOJG01002256.1-human-gut-metagenome-genome-assembly--contig:-C47-NODE-2256-length-16930-cov-5.239763_pt1 | contig 16930 bp, 14 predicted proteins | sample MGYA00242340_ERZ723887 | MGnify/ENA metagenome assembly ERZ723887 | reverse complement strand
TTGCTGGGCGACACGTTCATTGCCGGCAAAGTTGGCATTCACCACCGCCTCGCCTTTCTTGGAGAACTTCTTGACCACAGCGGCCTTCATCAGTTCAATAGCCTTCTCTACCGGCAAAATACCGGAGATGGCAAAGAATGCAGACTGCAAAATGGTGGAAGCACGACCGGGCAAGCCCACTTCCTCTGCGATCTTAATGCCGTTAATGATATAGAAATGGATGTTGTTCTCTGCAATATAGCGCTTCATGGACGCAGGCAGCTGGCTGTCCAGCTGATCCGGGGTCCAAATACAGTTGAGCAGGAAAGTGCCGCCGGGCCCCAGATCCTGCACCATGTCATACTTGGTCACATAGGACGGGCAGTGGCAGGCCACAAAGTTGGCCTTGTTGATCAAATAGGTAGAGGTAATGGGTGACGAACCAAAGCGCAGGTGGGACACGGTAATGCCGCCGGACTTCTTGGAGTCATAGAAGAAATAGCCCTGGGCAAACATATCTGTATTGTCGCCGATGATCTTAATAGAGTCCTTGTTGGCGCCAACGGTGCCGTCGGAGCCCAGACCCCAAAACTTACAAGAAGTGGTGCCTGCCGGGGTGGTGTCCGGGTTCTCGGTCACCGGCAGGGACAGGTGGGTCACATCGTCCTCAATGGACAGAGTGAACTCCGGCTTGGGCTGGGGCGCAGCCATATTGTTGTACACAGCGATAATATGCGCCGGTACGGTGTCCTTAGATCCTAAGCCGAAACGACCGCCGTACACCGGTACGTCGTTAAAGGCAGAGCCTTTCAGCGCAGCCACCACATCCAGGAACAGCGGCTCACCTAAGGAGCCGGGCTCCTTCGTTCTATCTAACACGGAAATGTGCTTCACCGTCTCCGGCAGGGCAGCCAGCAGATGCTTGGCGCTGAAGGGGCGATACAGGTGCACCTTGACCATGCCCACTTTTTCGCCGCGCGCGTTCAGAAAATCTACGGTTTCCTGAATGGTGTCGCACACAGAGCCCATAGCCACAATCACACGGTCTGCATCCGGCGCGCCGTAGTAGTTAAACAGCCGGTAATCCGTGCCCAGCTTCTCGTTGATGGTGTTCATATACATCTCAGTAGTGGCAACCGCGTCGTTATAGTAGCGGTTGCATGCCTCTCTGTGCTGGAAGAACACATCACTGTTCTCCGCAGAGCCGCGCAACACCGGCTTCTCCGGGTTCAGGGCGCGGGCGCGGAACGCCTGCACATCGTCCATATCCACCATAGACCGCAGGTCCTCATAGTCCCAGGTCTCAATCTTCTGCACCTCATGAGAGGTACGGAAGCCGTCAAAGAAATGCAAGAACGGCACGCGGCTCTTTAAGGTAGACAGGTGAGCCACAGCGCCCAGAACCATTACCTCCTGCACATTGGCAGAGCAGAGCATGGCATAGCCGGTCGGGCGGCAGGCCATCACATCGGAATGGTCGCCAAAGATATTCAGCGCGTGGGTAGACACGCAGCGGGCAGACACATGAATGACGGACGGAATCAGTTCGCCGGCGATCTTGTACATATTGGGGATCATCAGCAGCAGACCCTGTGACGCGGTGTAAGTGGTAGTCAGCGCACCGGCAGACAAAGAACCGTGCACGGCGCCGGCGGCACCGGCCTCAGACTCCATCTCCGCCACCTTGACCGTTTGGCCAAACAGGTTCTTGACCCCGCGGGCGGCCATGGCGTCCGTCTCCTCCGCCATGGTGGATGAGGGGGTAATGGGATAAATGGCGGCAACTTCTGTAAATGCGTAGCTGACATGGGCAGCGGCGCTGTTACCATCCATGGTTTTTTTCTTTCTGTTCATGGAATTTCCTCCTGTATTTTATCTTACAGATAACGACCTCAGTTTGGGCGCAAGCCCACAACTATACCAATTATAGCACTCCGGTGTGCGAAATTCAACACAACAATTTAGTGTTTCTGTATAATAATAACAAAAAGCAGCGCATAGACACTGCTTTTTTGTCGATTATTTCGTTTTTTTCACCAATTGTCGCTTAGTCGTCGTCACCCAGCAGATTCTCAATATTTTCGAAATTGAATTTGGCGGTGTCCGTGCCTTTCTTCACTGTGACTTTGGCGCTTTTTTTCGTATGTTCCAGTTCCACCTGCACCTTTACATCCCCCCGGTACTTTTTCTCCGTAGTGTAGGTAAAGGTATTGCCGATCTCCAAGGTCACTTCTTTCTCGTCCACCTGCTTGCCGTTAATGGTAATGCGCAGCTTGTCCGTGCGGGTATCCGTGCCGGCAGGCAGAGAAACGGAAATGTGAATTTTTCGATTGGCGGCCACGGTGGTTGTGGTGGTCGTGGTCTTTTTCGTGGTAGTTTCGTTCTTCTTGGTTGCCTTTTCCGTCTTGTCCTTGCCGTTCTTTGCAGCCGAACCGCCGTTACCGGCGGACTTGCCGTCGGCAGCGCTCTCCCCTGCCGCCACAGTGTTGCCCTTGGCGTCCGTTTGGGGTATGGTAACCACCCGGGTTTGGGCTTTGCCGTCCTTATCCGTAACGGTCTTGCCGTTCTCATCGGTCACATCCACCACAGCTGTGACCTCCTGTTCTGTATATTGCTTTTTGCTGCAAGCAGCGAATGCCAGTACCATACTGCAAGCCAGCAGCAATGCCATTGCTTTTTTCATTATAACAGCTCCTTTATATCCGTTCATCCGATTGTAAAAACGCCTGCATCGCCGCGTCGCTGGGCATACGCCAGTCGCCCCGGGGGCTCAGCGACACAGAACCCACCTTGGGCGAATCCGGAATACAGGAACGCTTAAATTGACTGATAAAGAACCGGCGCAAAAATTCCGTCAGCCACCGGTCAATGGTGGGGCGATCGTACTGCCCGTCAAAGGCTTTCTCCGCCAGCATGGCCAGCTTTTCCCGATCAAAGCCGAAGCGCACAAAGTGATAGAGGAAAAAGTCATGCAATTCATAGGGGCCGATCTTCTCCTCCGTTTTTTGGGCGATCTTGCCATTGACGTCCGGGGGCAGCAGCTCCGGCGACACCGGCGTGTCCAGCACATCCCGCAAGATCTCTTCCGTGCGGCCACCTAACTCCCCGGCCACATAATCCACCAGGTATCGCACCAGCGTCTTGGGCACGGAGGCATTCACGCCGTACATACTCATGTGGTCGCCGTTGTACGTACACCAGCCCATGGCCAGCTCGCTCAGATCGCCGGTGCCCACCAGCAAACAGCCTTCTTTATTGGCCAGGTCAAAGAGGATTTGGGTGCGCTCTCTGGCCTGGGTGTTCTCATAAGTAATGTCATGCACCGACGGGTCGTGACCAATGTCCGCCATGTGCTGCACACAGGCGTCTGCAATAGAGATCTCTCGCCGGGTGACCCCCAGCGCTTCCATAAGATCCAGCGCGTTGCGATAGGTACGGTCCGTGGTGCCAAACCCGGGCATGGTCACACCCAGCACGGCGCTGGCCGGTTTACCCAGCAGTTCCATGGCGCGCACAGCCACCAGCAGCGCCAAGGTGGAGTCCAGACCGCCGCTGATCCCCAGCACACAACCCTTGGAGCCTACGTGCTCCAGCCGTCCGGCCAAGCCGCTGGCCTGGAGCAGGAAGATCTCCTTGCACCGCTCTCGGCGCTGGGCGTCCGCGGCCGGCACAAAGGGGTGAGGGTCCACAATGCGGTACGCCAAATCATTCTCTGCATTGGGCACCGGGCAAAACTGTACCGCCGCGCCGCGCCGGTTCTCAAAGGACATATTTTGCCGCCGCTGGGCATTCAGCTTCTCAACATCCACATCGGCAACGGTGAGCACGCTTTCTCGGACAAACCGCTCCCCCTCTGCCAAAATGCCGCCGTTCTCCGCCACCAAGGTGGCGCCGCTGAATACCAGGTCCGTGGTGCTCTCATGCACCCCGGCGCCGGCATACACATACCCGGCCACGCAGCGGGCGGACTGGCCGGCCACCAGGTCCCGACGATAGGCCGCCTTGGACACATACTCGTCGCTGGCAGACAGATTGGCGATCAAGTTGGCGCCTTGCAGCGCCAAAGCACCGCTGGGAGGCTGAGGCACCCACAGGTCCTCGCTCTGCTCCTCACCCAGCAGCACGCCGCTGCCCAGGTCAAACAGTTGACTGCCCATGGGAACGCCGTTCACCATCTGTACCGTATCGAAATCCGCGCCGGAGGCGAACCAGCGCTTTTCGTAAAACTCATTATAATTAGCCAGATGCACCTTGGGCACCATGCCCTGCACCTGCCCGTCCCGGAGCAATAGGGCACAGTTATAAAGGCTATTCTTATAGGGCACCGGGGCGCCGATCAGCACCGCAATGTCCTTGCCCGCCGTATAGGCAGCCAGTCGCTGCACCGCCCGATCCGCCGCCTGCTGGAGCGCAGCGGTAAAGAACAGATCGGCGCAGGTGTAGCCGGTGACGGACAGCTCCGGGGTCACCAGCAGGCGTACCTGCTGTGCCACAGCCCGGTCGATTACTGCCTCCAGCTGCCCGGCGTTATAATCCGGGTCTGCCACGCGCAAACGGGGCGCTGCCGCCGCTACTCTGAAAAATCCGTAATTCATTTCATCTCTCCGCTCAGCATGGTAATTTTATAACCAAAGGTGGCTGTCTCCCCCGGCTGCAAAACGGTCACGCCCCGACGGTGTTCCAGGGTGCCGTCCTCGTCCGTACAATGAGAAATGCCGCTCCAAGGCTCCAATGCCACAAAGGGGGCGTCATTCTCTGCGGACCAAACCAGCAAGTTGGCCATATCTTGGTACTCCACCCGCACGCCGTAGCCCATCGGACCCAGCAAGGTAGCCGCTTTGGCTTCCACCTGATCAAAAATCAATGCGTCGTCATAAAACAGATCGTGCCGCAGGGGCAGCTCCTGCCCATTCACCAGCACATTGTACCGACGCGCCGGATCCACGATCCCGGTTTGGTGATCCGGGCGCAAAGGCGCCTTAGTCACAGAGCGATCAAAGCGCACCTTGTAATCCTCAAACCGCTCCCCTGCTGCCAGCGGGCAGTTAAAGGCCGGATGGCCGCCAATCACAAAGGGCATAGGCTCCCCGCCGCTGTTAATAATATGATACGTCACGGCAACGGTGCTGTCTACCAGCTCATAGCGGATCTCCAGCCGATAATCAAAGGGGTACGCCGCCAAGGTGTTGTCATCTGCCACTTGGGTAAAGGTGGCGCCGTTGCGGTGGTGCTCCGTCAGTGTAAAGGGATTAATGCGGGCCACGCCGTGGCGCTTCATACGGCAGGGCTTGCCAAATGCGGTAGATGCCCCCTTGGGCAGCACTCCCACAATCGGAAAGCAAACCGGCGCCTGACCGGCCCAGTAAGCCGGGTCCCCCTGCCAAAGATATTCTCGGCCGTCCCGCACCAGGGAGCGGAGCATCGCCCCCGCGTCCGTAACGGTGACGGCACAGTGTTCATTTTTTAATGTCAGTTCCATAAGAACCCTCCAGTCCCCTTTATTATAGCTTATCCCTACCGGCATTGCAATAAAAACAGGCGGGGTTTTCAGAGTTTACAAAAAAGCCAAAATCTACCTGCAAAATGTTGCAAATCCCCTGCATATAGTATAGAATATGAGTAGCCTTGCGCAAATGCGACAGACAGAGGAGAACGGCAATGGATATTGATACCTTTATTCACGAAGCCATTTTTGGCGAGAAAGAGCAACACCGCATTTTTTACTACCTAATGTGGGAAAACCTGCAGGAGGTGGGCTATGTAATCACCGATGAAAGCGGCTACGAGATTGACAGTGTGTTCAAGGCGGTGGCACTGCAAAATCTGGTCGGCGAGTTTGCCTACCGGTTGTATGATACAGTCAACGAAACCGGATATGAGGATGTACTGGAGTACCTGGGCACCCTGGCTATCGGCGAGGACGATATTCTGCAATACTGCGAGAACGACCCGGAAATTCTGGTAGAGCCGGAGGATTTCGAGCTAACGGTAAAGAACGCGCTGGACACCATCACGGAGCGCACAGCGGACAAGCTGTTAGAGGAATTCTCTGCCGATGATCTGTTTGACTACCTGTTTACCGCCACTTATGACTTTGAGCAGGACTTTACCTACGAGTTTGAGGACACGGACGAATTTCAGGCCTTTGTGGATTCCAACGCAGACCAGCTGGACAACTATAAAGAGGAATACCCGGCTGTTATGCGCTGGGTGGAAGGCGGTATGGTCTGCTGAGCGAATGACAAATATCTATACAAAAAGGGACCTGGATTCAGGTCCCTTTTGCTTTGTATCGTCTGTTATTTATTGCTCTTGTTTCCATTGCCGACTTTGTTCCCGGCAGCGTGTAGCTGCTGGGCAATCTCGGCCAAGCCGGCAGACATGGCGGAGATCATGCGCACCGTCTCTTCCTTGGTATAATCATTGCTGCAATAATCGTTGAGCGCACCGAAAAAGCCAAAAGCCAAAAAGCTCTTGCTCACGGAGGAGCGCTGACTGCGAAAATCCAAAAATTTGTTTTTGCCGATATGATCCGCAATCACATCCGTAATGGCAGCAATATCCAAATACGGCTCAATATTTCGGTTGCGAAACAAGATCCGATATTTTTTCTTGATCCGATTGGCGCTGACAAAAATCGTTAAGAAATACTGGTTAAAGGTGGCTGTATCCGGCTTCTCCGCCTGGTCGATCACCTTTAATGCCTGCTGGGACAGCTCTTGCACAAAGTCAATTAAAATAGAATTGACCAAATTGAATTTATCGCTGTAATGCAGGTAAAACGTGTTTCGGTTGATCTGGGCTCGCTGGGTAATATCCGTAACGGATACCTTGTCAAAATCGCTCTCCTCCAGCAGTTCAAAGAAGGCGTCCCGAATGGCGCGCTCGGTCTTCACATACCGCAGATCGGTCTCTTTCATTACTTATATCCCCCGTCTCTAATGATCGTATGATGATTATACACCACCATACCAATAAAAGTCAAGTTGGGCGATCTGCTGATTAACTGGCAAGAATGCGGTCTGTTATTTGACCCAGCCTTTCTTAAACATCAGGTGGGCAGACAGCAGCGATACCACCACGCCCACAGGGATCAGTACGCCTACCGCCAAGTCGCCCTTAAAGAGCAACATCAAGCAGACGACGGCAACAGGCACAACAGTCAGCTTAAAGTGCTTGGCAAAATAGCTCATACCCAGCGCGCCGAACAGGGCGGGCACCACCTGCTTAAAAGCAGGGGCAAAAACAGAGTCGTCATTTGTCAAGTACGGCAGCACCGGACTGAACAGCAGCACCCCCGCGGCAATCACCAGAGTGGTCACAATAGAGGATGTGGCGCAGGCAATGGTGGAGAGTACTTCGCCCTCCTTGCTCTGGGCGCGCACCTGGGCAGAGTCCAGGGCAGAGAGCACACAGGGCAGCTTTAAGTTATTGATATTCCCGGTTACAAAAGCCAGGTAGGTTGCCCCGGTACCCAGGAGCGGCGTGTAGGTCATCACTTCAATCACCGCGGTGGGATAAAACAGCAGGGCAATAGGCGCCAACCCCTTAAACACCACCTGGGCGGAGGGAAAAGCATGCAGATGGGCGCTGATCGCAACCGGCAGCATTAAGAAAATAAACAGGGCGGAGATCACCCAAAAGCGACCGTACAGGTGGGTCTTTTCATTATAATCTTTCATATTAGCCCCTCCATTCCAGCCAAGCAATGTGGGTGGGCAGCACCTTGGCCAGCAGCATCACCGCACCCATACCGATAAACATCGCCAGCGGCATAGCCATACTTTGCAGCCAGGCAATCTTTTTCTTTTTCTCAATCTGCATAAACAGCAGCATAGACAGCATAGACACCGCCAAAGCGGTAATGCTCATGATCCCGGCGCCGTCGCCCAGCACCGCCTTGTCGCCCTTGCCCACAATGGCACGGCCCACAAAGGCACTGATCAGACCGATAAACGCCGCGGCGCTCATTACATCCGCCCAGGCAGTATTCTTGCTCACCGCCTTGCCGATACTGTTTTGAATTTTCTTCATGGCAAAGGGAATGATCACAAGCGGCATCACAGAGCCCAGGGTCATTACCCACGCGGCGGTAGAAAAGCCCAGGGGATCCGTGATCTCCGTGGACAGGCCGCCGGTATAGCCCAGTGCCTCCATGGCAGACTCCGCTGCCGGCACCTCATAAGAAATGGCGCCGATCACCGTCAGCCGGATCCAGGGCAGCACAATGCCCAGCGCACCGGACAGGGTAAGGATGGTTGCCACAATAGAGATGGCAGGCGCCAGGCTGAACAGCGCTGACTGGGTCACCGTGCCTCGCATGGTGGCGGTGGACAGCCCCAGCTTTTTGCCCTGCTTCCAGGCACGAATGAGAAAAAACAGCGACTGGGCCAGCACAAAGACGACAATAAAGCCGCCCAGAGCATACATAAATCCGCTTTCTTTAAAATCCATATCACTTTCCCCCTTACTCTGCGGTCATCAACCGAATATAGCGCTTAAAGAAGGTGACGCCCTGGGTCATCTGACCCACGGGAATGCGCTCATTGGTGGAGTGGGTGGTGAGCAGCAGCGCCGTGTCCACCGTAAAGGGCGCAAAGCGATAAATATTGCTGCACACATTCTCGTAATTATAAGCGTCTGTGCCGCCCATCACCAAATAGGGCGCCACAATATTTTTTTCATCCAGATTGACGGACAGCCGACGCAGGGTATCAAAAGCCCGGGTGTCCGTGGGCGATACAATGCTGGGCTCCTTGCCCTTGATGAATTCAATCTCCACATTGTCGCCGCCCATATATTTCTCAATATGCCGCTGCACATCCGCAATGGTCTGGCCCGGCATAATGCGGAAGTTTACCGTTACGCTGGCCTTTTGGGGCAGCACATTGGCGGCAGGCGAACCGCTGGCCATAGTCACACCGGTCGTGGTGCGGATCAAGGATGCAGCCGGCGGGATCTGCTTCATCACTAACTTCAGCACCGGGCGCAGCAGCCACAGGTTGCACAGTACCACCCGCCCCGGGTAGGTGGCGTGGCGGCCGATGTCCGTAAACATATTATAAACAAAGGGCAAAATGGTGCTCTTAAATTGATGGTTCTCCAGTCGCTCCACCTTCTTTGCCAACTGACCGATGGCGGTGTGTTTGGGTGGTTGAGAAGAATGGCCGCCTTTGGACTTTACAGTAATCTTAAAGTCCGCATAGCCTTTCTCTGCCACGCCCACGCCGGTCAGGTTGGCGTCCAGCAGCCCCTTTACATGCGCCGGCAGCATAGCGCCGCCCTCGTCTACCACGCTGTCCAGGTGCACGCCCCGGCGTTCCAATTCCCGCGCCAATTCCCGGGCACCGTTGTTGCCGCCGCTGACGATCTCCTCATTATGCCCCAGGCACAGGTACACCCCGCGCTTTGGGGTATAGCCCTCCTCCAGCAGCGTCTCCACGCTCTCCATCAGGCAGATCAGGTGGTTCTTCATGTCCAGCGCACCGCGACCCCAAATAAACCGGCCGTCATTTACGCCGTCAAAGGCCGGGTGTTCCCAGTCCTCCTCGGTGCCCTCGCTGATGGGCACCACATCCTGATGGGCCAAAAAGGCAATGGGATCCAGGTCGGGATCTGTCCCCTCCCAGTAAAACAACAGACTGGCAGTGGAAATATGATCCAGTTTCAGATTCTTGTGAATCAGCGGGTAGGACTGTTCCAAAAACGCATGGAAGCGGTCAAACGCACCCCAATCCGTTTGGCTCTCATCCTCGCAGGAGATGGTCTTGATCTGAATCGCCTGACTGAGCCGGTCGCACGCCCGCTGCCCGTTCACCTGCTCCGGCGGGAATTCCTCCCGCTGGGGCTTGGGCGCCGTAAAGAACGCTGCACGGATCAGCGTGATCACGATAAACGCAGCCAGCAAGCCTAAAATAATGTACAAAGCCGTCATTTTCTTTTCCCCTTTCCGTAAAAAACAGCCTGAATCTGCAAAGCGGCACCCAAACCCGGGTACCGCTTATACATTTGTATTGGACTTACACGCTTATTTTGCTGCGCCCAGCCCTTTCTCATCAAAGTTCAGAATGGTACTGAGCACTACCTCGTAACCGGTCTTAAGGGCCTCCGGCACCAGGCGCTCCGCCGTATCCCGGCGATTATGGTAATAGTCGGCCGGTGTCGGGTCCATAGCAGCCAGGCAGGTGGCGTGAATCCCCGCCTGGGACAATGCCGCTGCGTCGGAAGAACCGAAGAACACGCTGGCGAACTTCAAATCCTTATGACCTGCCTCAATGGCACTGTCCATCACCAGCTGGCTGAAGGGCTTAGAGTTCTTCACCGTACCGGTCATATCCTTGCTATACACATTCAGGTATTCCAGATCCGTTAAGGTATCTACACACAGCACAGCGGTCTCAATCTCGTCGCACTCTTTTTTATGGTCCTTGGCCCACTGCTTGCAGCCGCGCAGACCGGCCTCCTCGCCGTCTGTGATCATGCAGCACACCTCGGTATTTTCAAATTCCACACCGGCCATATCCAGCATACGCAAAGCACACACCGCCGCATAAGTACCGGTCAGGTTGTCATTGGCGCCGGGAGAAATGGTCTTAAAGTCCACAAAGCAGAACAGGGTGATCATAAACAGCGCGGTGACAAAGTGGAAATAGTAGCTGTAATTCAGCATAAAATCGCCGAAAGCGCCCATATCCACAAAGTGAGCAATCAGGCAGATCACTGCGATAATAAAGGAGATGATCGCGCAGACAATGGTACCGCCCATAAAAATTCCCATCAAGGGCAGCTTGCCCTTTGCATAGTACAGATGACGCCATTCATAGGCTGCGTCAATATGGCCGCTGATTACAATGCGGCGCTTAACCTCACCGGTGGGCTTGCGGGTGGCGCAAAAGTTGTGGCCCTCTACCTTCTTATAAAGCGGATCCATAAACCGCTTGTAAAACAGGAACTCCATTACGGTGATAAACAGCCCCACAAAAGTCACACCGCCAACAATACACTGGGCGATCCACCAAGGCAGCACACTGGTAAACACCAGCGCGGCACACACCACCACAGCCAGAATGATAGCTACACTGACGATTTTTGTAAAGTGCAAAAAGGCCTTAGGCGCCATTTTGTAGCTTTCAAAGTGGGTCTCGTCACAGAAGGGGTCCATCTCTTTTTTGATGTGCTTCTCGGCAGCCAGGCAGTTGCTGTTGCCGGACTCCCGGGGACCGTACTTCTTAATGATGTTGGTGATCTCCTTGACTGTGTAATCCACATTTTCGTCGATCACCTGCTGGGGAAATTGGCTAAATTTCATACTTATTTTTCTCCTTTTGCTTTGCGTTCTTCGTTGAGCTTCAACTCATAATGGGTGTCGCCGCAGTAGAACAAACGGCGGGGCTTTTGCCGCTGGAAGGTGCCCGGCTCCGCCACGCTGGTTACAGCATAGCCGATTCCCAAGGCGTCCAGCGTAGGCTTAAAGGCCTCCAGTCGCTCTTTGAAGTCCGCGTATTTTTTTCTCTCTTCGGCCGACCAGGCAACCTCTGCCAGAGCCTGCATACGGGGGTACACATTCAGATCCAGTTTTGGACGCTTGTCGATCCACTCGGTCCATACCTCAGCCTCTACGCCCAGCACATGGTCATAGGAACGAGGCGGAATATGATAACGACCCGGGTCGAAATCGTATGTATAGCTCAACGGGTACTGCCCATAGGTCATATCAAAGTAAAAACTGCGGTGATTGCTTAGGATCACATCGCCGCCGCGGGCAATATGCCGCTCCACATTCTTATCCCGCTTGGGGGTCCAGTATTGACCGATCACAGAGGGGTCCAGATTGCCGGCGGCCAAAATCTCATTCCAGCCGATCAGGCGCTTACCCTTCTGCTTTACATATTCCAGCACCCGGTTGTTGAACCAGCCTTGCAGCTCTTCCACATCGTTTAGGTGCATCTCTTTCATCTTCGCCTGGCAGTGAGGACACTTCTTCCATTCGTCCTTGGGCGCCTCATCGCCGCCAATATGGAAGTAAGGCGCGTCAAACAGTTCGCACACTTCATCAATCACATCAAAGATAAACTGGAAGGTACTCTCCTTGCCCAGGCAGGCAGAGCGGTTCCAGTCCCTTATGCCGTGCAATGTGGGCACACGACCGCCAAAGTAGCCGGGCACCTCGCGTTCCAGTTCCCGACAAGCCAACCAGGGATAAGCTGCCTGCGCCGCCGCAAAATGGGCAGGCATATCAATCTCCGGCACAACCATAATGCCCCGGGCGTTGGCATAGGCCACGATCTCCCGAATATCCTCCTGGGTATAAAAGCCCTCATGAGGCTCGTTGACCATGTGAGAAGTATGCCAGCCGTCCACCTGGGTGCAAGTGCGCTTAGAGCCGATCTCTGTTAAGCGCGGATATTTTTTGATCTCAATGCGCCAACCCTGATCGTCCGTCAGGTGCCAGTGGAACACATTGAGCTTCATCATAAAGAGCATATCCAGCAGTCGCTTGACTTCTTCTTTGCCAAAGAAGTGGCGGCTCTCGTCCAGGCTCATACCGCGCCAACCCCAACGGGGGGCATCGTGAATGCTGCAGCAGGGCACCGTACGCCCGCCGATATCATAATCCGCCAAAATACGCAGGGATTGCAGCGCATAGTAAGCACCGATAGGCGTAGCGGCAGTGATGTGTACCTTCTCCGGGGTCACATTCAAGGTATATGCTTCCTTTTGCAACGCCGGGTTGCGGGTGACAATAATCCGTGCCTCCCGGGTGGTGGTGCGTACCAAAGGAATACGCAGTTCGCTCTTCACCTTCTCGCCGTCCTGCAAGGTGAAGGCGCCGTCCAACGCCTGATATGCGCGGGGATTGGGAATCAAATGCATACTCATTCTCCATTTCTGAAATTCCGACCGGGCGCAGCGCGTCGGATCGGGCAAAGAGTGAATTAAAAATGCGTGCGTTTTCACGCCGTCTATTTTACCATATTTTCACCATAATGTAAACGCTTTAAGCCGCGCAAATTGTGAATTTTGTATGTTCGACACATTGCTGCATTCGCCGCATAAGTGACCCATGTTCAAAATCCGCGCCTTGACACCGCCGTTCATCGCGTTATAATTAAGTACGCTTAGATTGCAGAAATGAGTTGACGACTATGGAACAAAGCAAAGATTTTTTAGCCACCCGGCCCATCGGACGACTGCTGCTCCAGCTGTCCCTGCCCACAGTAGCCGCCCAACTGATCAATATGCTTTACAATGTGGTGGACCGCATTTACATCGGCCACATTCCCGGCGAGGGCGCGCTGGCGCTTACCGGGGTGGGCGTGTGTATGCCGCTGATCCTAATCATCTCCGCCTTTGCGGCATTGGTGGGCAACGGCGGCGCACCTCGGGCCTCCATCGCCTTAGGCAAGAAGCAAACGGCAGAAGCGGAACAGATTCTGGGCAACTGCTTTGTCACGCAACTGCTGGTGTCTGCGGTGCTGACAGCGGTGGTACTCATCTGGAACCGGCCGCTGCTACTGGCATTCGGCGCCAGCTCCAACACCATTGATTACAGTGCGGCCTATATGAACCTTTACGCCTTGGGCACCGTATTCGTGCAGCTGACCCTTGGCATGAACGCCTTTATCACCGCCCAGGGCTTCGCTAAGGTAGGTATGCTCTCGGTGCTCATCGGCGCTGTTGCCAATACAGCACTGGATCCGCTGTTTATCTTCGGCTTCCACATGGGTGTGCAAGGCGCCGCGCTGGCTACCGTGCTGTCCCAGGGACTGTCCTGCCTGTGGGTGCTGTCTTTTTTACTTGGCAAAAAGACTTTTATCCGCATTCGCCGGTGCAATCTGCGTCTGCACGCCAAGGTCATTCTCCCCTGTCTGGCGCTGGGCAGTGCCCTGTTCGTCATGCAGGCCAGCGAGAGCGTGATCTCCGTATGCTTTAACACCTCACTGCTGAAATACGGCGGCGATCTGGCAGTGGGTGCCATGACCATTCTCACCAGCGTCATGCAGTTTGCCATGCTGCCGCTGCAAGGGCTTGGACAAGGCGCCCAACCCATTATCAGCTACAATTACGGTGCGGGAAACAGCAACCGCGTACGCCGCGCGTACCGACTGCTGCTTACTTGCAGCGTTTGCTACGCCATGGTCTTTTGCCTGCTGATCCAGCTGTTCCCCGGCGTGTTTGCCGCCATCTTCACCTCTAACGCAGAACTGCTGGCCTTTACCAAGCCGATGTTGCGCATTTACACTCTGGCGCTGGGGCTGTTTGGTATTCAAATCGCCTGTCAAATGACCTTTACCTCTCTGGGCAACGCCAAGGCGTCCATCATCGTGGCGGTGATGCGCAAGTTTATTCTGCTGCTGCCGCTGATCTACATGATGCCCCACCTGTACACTGCTGACCTAACCAAGGCTGTCTTTATGGCGGAGCCGGTGGCAGATGTGCTGGCCGTGGCCTTCACCGGCGTTCTTTTCTTCTTTGAATTCCGCAAGGCCCTGCGTGCCATGCCAAAAAGCGAGAAAAGAAGCTAAAAGTAAATGTCGCCTGTACCGGGCAGCGCCATTTCTCTGCCCTATAATTCTCCCTGTCATTTGCACCCGGTGGCTTTTTGTGTTACAGTAAGAGTGCAAGGGAGGTCATGGCATGAAAAAGCAACAGGACAAAAACAACCCGCCGGAGGAATGGGAATTGACCCTGACCCTGGAGCCGGAGGAAGAAGAACAACCGGAACCCGGCGACGGCAGCGCCTTAACGGACGAGGACATTCTGCTGCTGGGCTACCTGGGCCGCCACTTGGGCGGCAAAAAATAAAAAACTGTCCCCCTTTGGCGCTTTGTGTTATACTGAAAGTACCAAGGGGGATTTTTATGCGCGTATTTGATTTTGACAATACCATTTATGACGGAGAGAGCGTCATTGACTTTTACCTGTTCAGTCTGCGCCGCAATCCAAAGGTAGCACGCTATGTACCGGTGGTGCTGTATCACCTGCTGCGCTATAAGCTGGGGCGCACCACCATGGCAGACTTGGAGCAGGCCGGACGCAAGCACGCCGCCCAATACCTCAGCAGCTTTGACGACCCAGAGGGGCTGGTCCGGGACTTTTGGGACGGGCATATACGCAAGATCAAAGCCTGGTATCACCCGGAAAAGGATGATGTGATCGTCACCGCCTCGCTGAATTTGATTATGGATGAGGTGTGCCGCCGCCTTGGGGTGCAGCACTGTATCTGCTCCGTGGTGGACCGCCAAACCCTGACGGTGGAGTATATCAACTTCAGCGCCAATAAGGTGTCCGCTTTTCGCAAATGCTTTGGAGCAAGGGCCGTACCGGACGCATTCTATACCGACAACGCCGCCGACCTGCCCATGATCCATCTCTCCCGCACCGCCTACAAAGTCCGCCACAACCGCATAACCCGAATTAAATAGCGCAACAAACTATTTCGGGTATTGCAAACAGACAGACTGATCGCACCGTCTGTGTTCTTTCAATATTCGGATATTGATAAATGCTTTTATTTCTGAATCCAACAATAAAAACGCAGTGGAAAGTTTGACTTTTTATTCAAACTTTCCACTGTGTTTTTCAGCATATCCATCGTCGATCATCAAGTTTTTCTGCCTTATGAATTTACACTATTCTCAAACTCCAATCTCGCTATGCGCTGCTCAAGGTCTGTTTCACTACCTTTGGATTTACACTATTCTCAAACTCTTTTATCCCGCAAATTTGGGACGCACGGGTTTCACTACCTTATGGATTTACACTATTCTCAAACCTTTCTTGATTAGGCCAGCCCTTTGGGCAGTTTCACTACCTTATGGATTTACACTATTCTCAAACCCCTCCCGATCAAAGCATTTTTCAGCCCATGTTTCACTACCTTATGGATTTACACTATTCTCAAACTATATGTACGCGGACAGGTTGACAGAGCAAGTTTCACTACCTTATGGATTTACACTATTCTCAAACGTTATTTCTTTTTGCGCCTCTTTTTTTTCGGTTTCACTACCTTATGGATTTACACTATTCTCAAACTTATAAACTTTTTCACGACCTCACCAGCCGTTTCACTACCTTATGGATTTACACTATTCTCAAACATAAAGAAATCCGCAGCTTCTTCAAGGTTTGTTTCACTACCTTATGGATTTACACTATTCTCAAACTATTGCAACCGAATTCTGCCGCAGGTCTACGTTTCACTACCTTATGGATTTACACTATTCTCAAACGACGGAAGTATGCAAACAAATACTATTTTGTTTCACTACCTTATGGATTTACACTATTCTCAAACAAAGGCTATCACTGCTTTGCGTGCGGAGAGGTTTCACTACCTTATGGATTTACACTATTCTCAAACGGAGAGAGGGAAGCCGTTATCATTTGCTCACTTTACAATCCATTATGAATTAACACTATTATTTATCATAAATCGTTTCACTACCTTATGGATTTACACTATTCTCAAACCAAATAGCGTCACAGCTATATCAAACCCCAGTTTCACTACCTTATGGATTTACACTATTCTCAAACGCTAATAGAAGACATCAATACATCAATTATGTTTCACTACCTTATGGATTTACACTATTCTCAAACTATGCTGGTTTCCGCTCTCAAAAAGGGCAAGTTTCACTACCTTATGGATTTACACTATTCTCAAACCAGCCTTGTTTATAAAAAAATCTAACGAAAGTTTCACTACCTTATGGATTTACACTATTCTCAAACTATTATAACCAGTGTATGGGAGGACAATAGTTTCACTACCTTATGGATTTACACTATTCTCAAACGCTTTTCCTATATGCCTTGCCACTTCCCTAAGTTTCACTACCTTATGGATTTACACTATTCTCAAACAAACAAATCATATTCCCCTCGTTTTGCGTAGTTTAAATACAATATGTATTAACACTATTATAAAAAAAAAAAAAGAAAA
>ENA-UOJG01002254-UOJG01002254.1-human-gut-metagenome-genome-assembly--contig:-C47-NODE-2254-length-16936-cov-8.911794_pt1 | contig 16936 bp, 18 predicted proteins | sample MGYA00242340_ERZ723887 | MGnify/ENA metagenome assembly ERZ723887 | reverse complement strand
CGGCGCTGATGCTGACGGAGGCGACGCGGACCGCGCCGTAGGAGTTGTTGGTGATCTTGCAGTCGGTGGCGGTGACAACAGTGCCGTCGTCGCTCATGGCCATGGGCAGGGCGGTCGGGACGGTGACGCTCATGCGGGTCGGGGTGACGGTACCGCCGCCGCCTTCACCGCCGCCAATGCCGTCATTGGTGGTCGTGAGGTTTACGGGGCTGGTGGCGCTGCCGCCGCTGGCCGTGATGTCGTCGGCGCACGCGCCGACAGCGAGACTGAACACCATGCAGAGCGCGAGCAGCATGGTAACGGGCTTACGAAGAGTTTTAGTCATGTGAGTACCTCCAAAAAATTTTAGATTTGTTGCCCTTATTCAAGGACGGTGAGTTCGATGACGACGCCCGCGCTTCCGAGCTTGTCGCCGGTGTCGGGGTCGAGGTTCGTAAACATAGCGGTGCACTCGTATGTACCGGCGTCAAGGTCGACGTCGAGCTTGTCCGACTCGATCTTGGAGCCGACCGGCACCGCCTTCGAGGTGTAGATGACCTCGCCGGTGTCATTGCGGGTTATCTCTACGGAGATGGGGCAGCGGTTGATGTCGTCGTTGACGATCATGAGGCTGCCGGCCGATTCGCCGTCGGAAAAGACCGGCGAGGTGTTCATCGAGATGTTGATCATGCCCTCCTCGACCTTCTCGTTGAGCGAGTCGCGGATGGCATCCATGTCGGCCTCATCCCAGCCGCCCTCGGTGGCCGACGGGTCAAACTCGATGCCGCCGGGGTCGTTTGCGGGTGCGCCGCAGCTCCTGAGCAGGAGCAGGATGATGACGGCGACGACGATGACCAGGCCGACGCCGATGCCGACTTTCTTGTACGTTTCCTTCTTCGAGTTTTTGTTTTTCATGTTTTACCTCCTCAATTTTTGTCCGGGCGCGAGCAAGCGCCTAAGGTGGAACTACCAAGCGGCGAAGTTTGAGTTTTATCCGGCATCACCCCCTCTCATGTCATGCCTGACCCGTGCGGCGTAGTAGCTCTCCATGGACGCGGGAGCGTTGTAGAGCGCCGTGAGCAGGTACTGGCGAATGTTGCGTATCCGCGACGTGTTCTCCTTCATGCAGTCGAGCACGAACTCGACGTGGAAGCGGTTGAGCTTCAGCAGCCTTGAACGCACAACATCCGCGCTGCGGCTTTCGCTGCCAACGCGGATGTAGTCTTTTGATGAACTCACAGCGTCTACGATCTGCTCCACAGCCTCGTCCACGCTGTCCCTGTCGTAGCCGTCCTCGCCGATAATGAGGTCGTACTCGATGTTTTCAAGGATTATCTCCCGCCACATCGCTTCGTCCTCACTTCGCCTCGGGGCAGAGGAAGGAATTGAATGAGTTCTTGATTCATTTAGTTTTTTATTCTTGGGTTCTTGATTGAGTTTAGTATTTAATTGCGGCGGGTTTTCCGGCGGCGGAGAAGCCGCTTCCGGATTTTCGGTTTCCGGGTTTTCGTCTGGCGGCGAAGTGGAACGCGGCACCTCGTAGATGACGTACTCCGTGTCGATGAACCGCCCCTGCTCGTCGCGCAGCTGCCGGCGCTCGAGGTAGCCGAGGCGTTCAAGCTCGTTGAGTCCTGTGGAGACATAGCTCTTGCCATGCGGCGAGATGGCGGTCAGCCCCGCCAGCGTGTAGTCCCAGTCGTCCCGCAGCGTGAGCATAGTCCCCAGCAGCCCCCGCCCCTTGAACGACAGCCGCATATCCCGGAACGGATAGTTCGGCATGATGGTGAAGTCGCTGTTTTTTTCAATGCGGAAGACCGCCATGTGTGACACCTCCAAAATAAAATATCGCCGCCGGCGGCTGCCTGCGACGATTTATGATGTTGCCTGGTTGTGGAAATTGTCGTGTTGTATGTGTTTCGGTGTGGAGAAAAGCTATATAATTAATATTTAATAGTACGTGACATCACATTCCGCAATAAAACCAAATCTTAATGGCAGGGGCAGTAGGTCAACAACGTGTGCCAAAATTTATTATGGAAAATTACCCTTTAGATTTACCTCCTGTCTCAGAACAAACCGAAATCGTCCGCCTCCTTGACGACCTCCTAGCCAAAGAACAGCAGGCCAAGGAAGCCGCTGAAGGGATGTTGGAGCAGATTAATCTCATCAAAAAAGCCATCCTCGCCCGCGCCTTCCGCGGTGAGCTGGGCAACAACGACCCCAGTGAGGAGAGCACGGTGGAGTTGGTGAAAGCTATTGTGTAGCAACATCTCAAAGCGACACGAAGCGAGTAGGAGACGGAATTTTGCAACGAGAGAACGATGAGAGGAGAATGCCATCCCGAGCATACAAGGAAACCGTATTGTTTGAAATTGATCCGGAAAAAGCAAACCGCCTTTCCTGAATTATCTGTTATCGGGCCATCAGGAGGAAACTAGCCACCTAGTTTGATGTGTTAAGCCAGTAGTATGCAGTACACTCATTTGCTCATAGTTTTTTTCATAGCCTAGTTGCAACGATTCTGCGTTTGTGATATAATCTAAACATCATCATGCTCATCGCGGATAGGAGGCGAATTTGTGTCATTTAATTTCGACTTTTCATATCTCAAAAATGGCTGCCCAATCGTAAGCCTGAGCTCATTTGGTATTGCCTTTAACAAGGGTGCCATTGAAGCCCTAGGCACTCCGGACCAGGTGATTATTGGCTTCGACCAAGAGGCTTGTGCTATTGGTATACGTGCACGAGGAGCCGACACGACCTCTCCGGCTTATGATTTCGCTCGCCGCATTAAGAACGGATGGATACGTATCGGCGCTAAGGACTTCATGAAGTACTTAGCCAAGGTCAGCTGCATTGACTTCTTGAGTAAAAGCAAGCAGTTCATGGCGGAATATGATCTGGACACCGAAACCCTGATCGTCGTTGTTGACGAGCAGCACCTCAAATAAGATACAAGCCAGGAAAAGAAAAGAGTGACATCCGGCGAGTACCAGTCGCAGATGCCACTCTCTTGTGCTTGACGCGTAGACCAGCCTAAACTGATGATACATGCGCCTTTACATACACAGTTAATCGTATCACGTTTAGTCTGGTCTGACAATCCTGCAGATATTGTGTTCAGCTTTAAAGCATAGCACAATATACGGAGCGGCAAGCCAGGCTTTTCCTGTTTGTAAATATTTTATGAATAGGAAGGTAAGACGATGATCATTTCTCGTAAGCGAATCATCAACCCGCAACGCTATCTATATGCGTTGCACCCAGGCGACAAGTTCTACATTGCCATGCCGTTGGGGGTAGAAGATTACCCTCGACTTCAGTCTTATGGCCTTCTTCCTGGGTCATCAGCTCGCATCCCAACTCCTCGGATGGCAGCGACAAGATTTAATGCCAATGGCAAGTGGAAGATCCTCAAGGGCTTGCCCAAAGAGGAACGATTTTTTGAGCTTGACTACCATGTTGTCGACTGGCATGGAAACGACCATTACGGAACCTGCTGGCAAAGCCGTTGGTGCTATCAGCGGGAACTGATCCCACCTACCGAGCTTGCATTCATTATTGAGGACGGGGTGCTTTATTCTCCGTTGCTGGAGAATGTAGATGGCCAGTTAGACTACATCAAAGCCGCAATGAACGTTGTGCTTGAGATGCTGGGGAATTTCGAAGTATGGACGGCCGAACGTGCACCTGCGCTTCCGCCAATCAAACAAGTCGAGGTTCCGTGGGAGATACTTCGTCCCGGCACTCAAATTCAGGGTGATTGGGAGAAGTACATTGACAGAATCATTGAGCGTAAATCCAAAGGTCAGCAAGCGGTCATTCGCCGCCGTCATGAGTTTCTATGGCAAATGGCCCCTGATTTCTGTGTCCTTGGCACCCAAAATTTCTGGGGCTATGTTGTCTATGGTTTTACGAAGTTGAACCTGTTTATCTTTGAGTGCAATGAGGTCAACAATGCCACCTATATTTTCCGTGGCAATTGGGAAACGGCATCAAAGCTTACGAAAACCGAAGTTCTTGCAGGCCACATCCAAGAGGCCCGGATTTATCACAGTGAAAAATGGTACATAAATATCAGGAAACTGATTACTGACTTAGGCAGGGAGGTAGCATAATGGGAAAAATCAGCATGTGACACCACATCCCAAGGGCCGATGGCAGGTTAAAGGAGCAGGTAATTCTAAAGCAACTGTTAGAACCAGCACTCAGAAGGAAACGGCTGATATAGCGCGCCAAATTGCCATCAACCAGAAGTACGAACGTTTGATTCATGGGGATAACGGTAAAATTTGCTAAACAGATTCCTATGGACGTGATCCATACCCGCCAAAGGGGTACTCATCCGCGATTCTCCCTTCTTTACTGGTACTATTGTAGGGAGGATATCTGTTTCGCGCGTAGAGTTGTTATGAACAGCTCTAGAATATTAGCAAGTAGGGCATTGAGGGCCCCAAACCCTCAAAAATGCGAGGAGCGCGGGGATATCCCCGCGCTCCTTTTGCTCGTTGGGTCAATTGCCCCAAACATAAATTAACGTGACTTTGTCATGGTAGAAACAATTTAGCTTTTTACAAATATACTTAATTTACCATCGTTGAATTTGCTGGCATTATTAACAAATACTTTAAAATCAATTTTTGTTAATATACGTTTTGAACAACGAAACATAGCAATACTTATTAGATATATTTTGCATATAGGTATTTGTAGACTTTCTTTTATTTCTGATACTCTGCCTCCCGCCGATGTTTCTGCTGCTTTTGCCACTGTTCCAACAGCTTAATAATGGTCTCTTCCATACGCTTTGGTGTGTAGCTGGCTGGAAAGTATTTGCGAAGCGTGTCGCCCTTGAGGGTGACGCGCTCCGCTTCTTTTTTCTCCTCGGACATGATGGCTCGCATGACCTCGGCGGTCAGCTCGCCGCGCTGGGAGAACTGCTTCAATCGCTGCGCCTGAGACAGCGACGGTGTAGCCTGCTCGCTGTCCATAGCATCGAGAAGAAGGCGCTGCTCGTCATGCTTCAAAAACGAAAGCTCATAGGCAGGGTTGAACGCGATCTTGCGCTCGTCCACCATGTCCATTAGCGGCGGGATCAACTCCGTGAGACGTATGTAGCGTTGTACTTGTCGACCGCTTTCTCCGGTGCCCTCTCCAATTATATCTGCTGCCTCTAACTTCCCGACGACTTGTCGGGAAGTTAAGTCTGTACGTTGTCCCTGATGCCGCAGTGCCTCCAGCTTTAGCTTGTACGCAAGTGCGCGCTCGCTCGGAAGCAGTCCTTCGCGCTGCAAATTGCTGTCCACGACGAGGATCGCCGCTGCGTCGTCGTCAAGCTCACGGACGATGACTGGCATGGTCTCTAGCCCCGCCAGCTCACACGCGCGCTTGCGCCGGTGACCGGATACAAGCTCGTACCCTCCTTCCGGCAGAGGCCGCGCGATGGCTGGGGATAGGACGCCGTACTGCTTAACGCTTTCAGCCATGTCGCGCATCGCTTCATCGTCCCGTACCTTGTACGGATGACGGGAGAAGTCTCTTAGGCTTTTCACAGGGAGCTGTATGACAGCGTCCAACTTATAATCACTCTTTGCTGACATAATCCCTCCTTAAATGACGCCATCGGATGCAAACATGACGAAGGCGCTGTGTTTGCATCCGATGGCGAAAATGCGTTATGTGACCCGCTTGGCAGCCGCGTGAGATACATGGAGCGGGGCAGGGGAGAGGCAAAATCGCCTCAAGAACAATACTTGCCGAAAATCACAAAAAGCGGGCCAGTTTCAGCGAAGACCAAACCAATTTAGGGTATTGATCATCGCTGAAACCGGCCCGCTTGGGAGAGCGTTCGGTTCGCATCCGAGAGGTCGAGAGTTCGAGTCTCTTCAGGTCCACCAAATGGCGAGAAAGTTCTAAAAATGAGGACTTTCTCGCCTTTTTTGTTAGGACCTGTATCTCACGCGTCTGACTGGCATCCCCAGCAGCAGCGTTGCCGCGAGCGCATCTACACCGCCGAGAGCGGCTACGTCCACGCCAGGCAAACAGGCCGCTTGGGGCTGGTGGTAACGTAATTTTCGCTCTGTTGCTTGCGTGGCATATGCCGGAGAGTGAGCAGCCATTGGTTGATAAAAGAGTTTAAGAATTAACAGTATGTGTTATATAGCAAAGCGGGCTGGCAGCCTAATACCTTGCGGCCCGTATATATTCGTGCGACGAAATTTCAGAAGTTCATTAATTGCTATCTAGAAGCAGTAAATGGAGGCTTGATAATCCAAGATGAGCTAAGTTAATAATATGTATTAATCCTTGCAAGCAACAGAATGAAAATTCTGTAACCTCGATAATTCTTTCATATATCAAGAAAGAATTGGGACAACAGCGAAGGAGGATGGAAGGTGAAGCGACGTATATTGTACCTGCTCTGCGTCCTGGCCCTGTGCCTCAGTCTGCTGCCCGCCACCTCCCTGGCGGCGGACGATTGGACGTATGTCAATGATGGCGGCTACATACAGTCCGCCGACGGGCAGATCCAGCTGAATATCAGCAAGGACGATGGCGCCAAAACCATCACGATAACTGGAGATAAGCAGATCCCGGCAAATTGCGCCCTTGCCCTTCCGGCATCGTCGCAGATCGACGGTGTCCCTTAAACAATAACCGCAATTGGCGACGTCGCGTTAACTGACGACTAAGCAGGCATAGGCTGCGCCAACCTGACCACGGTGGACCTCTCAGGCTGCACCAGCCATGGAACAAACTGGCAATATGCGTTCAAAGACAGCTCGGGCCTGACCACGGTGGTTCTCCCGCGAAGTCTAGGTGAAATAGGAAGCTCCGCGTTCGCAGGTTGCAAAAATGGCAATTGCTGACCGTCCTTGCGGCGACCCCGCCGACTTTGGGCGACGATGCCTTTGGCGGGTGCGATGATCTAGCTATCATCAATGTGTCCGCAGGCAGTGAGGACGCCTATACGAATTTGGGCTCCTACACTATCACTGGCAAGAATCTGTTCCTCACCCCTGTATCGACAAGCTGGACGGTGGAAATCGGCTCCGACTTTGACAGCCAAACCTTCACCATCACCAACGTGAGCAGCAGACAGATTATAGTTTCCGTGGCCCTTGGCGGAATTGATTGGGGTAGCTTCACGCTGAATAAATCAGAATTCACACTTGCCGCAGGCGGAACCGCCACCTTCACCGTCACGCCCAACACCGGTCTTAAGCAGTCCACCTACACCGCCACTGTGACCGTGACGGCGACTGTGGACAGTGAATCTGTGACAGAAACTGCCAACATCACTTTCTTCGTAAACCCCAAATCCCCGGCAGGCGCAAAGGTGCAGGTGAGCGGCAGCTATACCTATAACGGCGCCCGGCAGAAGCCCGGCTACGAAGCCGTCACCGTCGGCGGCGTTACCGCCACAGACAGGGAAAATACAACGGCACCAACACGGTGGAATTCACCAGCGTCACCCTGGACGAAATCAGAGTCAACAATGATGTCAGCGTGGACATGAGCACCAGCACCCTCACCGGCACCCTGCCCAGCGCAGACCCGGACACTTACCACGAACTCGCCCTCTCCGGCACAGTAACCCTGACCGGCAAGGATGCTGGCAACTACACCCTGACCCTGCCCATAGAGGGGGTCAAAGTCAATGTGGAAAGCGGCGTTACCATCAGCCGGACCCCCAGCAGCCCTGCCACAATCAGCATAGAAGACGCCGAAGTGACGCTGAGCCAGAGCGACTTCATATACAACAGCCAGAGCCAGATACCTGGCGTCACCGTGGTGCTGAACGGCGAGACCCTGGATGCGACCTGCTGCCAAGTTAACTACAACGGCGGCATAATCGACGCAGGTACCTACACCGTCACTGTCGAGGGCAGTGGCAACTACACCGGCTGGGCAAGCAGCATGCCCACCTGCACAATCAGCCCCGCCACGGTGACGCCCTCCATCAGCGGAAACACCACCAAGATCTACGACGGCAGCACCACGGCCACCGGCCTGACGATCGCGCTGGCAGGCGTTGTGAATAGCGACGACGTTACCGCCACGGCTTCTTTCGCTTACAACAGCGCAAACGTGACGGAGGCCGATACCATCACCGCCAAGGATGCCGGCACGGTGAGCGACTGGGCCTACGAGGCCATGCGCTGGGCCGTTGCCGAGGGCATCATCGAGGGCGACGAGAACGGCCTGATAAGCCCGACCGCCACCGCGACCCGCGCACAGGCCGCGACCATGCTCATGCGCTTTTGTGAGAACGACAAATACATCACCGGCACTTAGACGAAGCCGTCTGCCAGTAACTCTGGCAGACGGCTTCTTATATTTTCCTGCTCAAGCGCGTCAAACTCCGGGAAGAAAAGAGTTTGCGAGAGTTTTAAGACCGTAGCAGAGCGAATTGCTATTTCTCTTTCCTGCGGACGCCGAAACAGCAAATTTGCCGCGGCCGAAATATCTGAGCTGGAGTCTGAGCTGGCCGATGAGCAGTGCTATCACAACGATTGCCTGTATGATGATAACGTTCAAATATACCATTACTGCCTCCTGACTTGTACCATTAACACTGGCGAAATTGCAATGAACTCATATTAAACGTACTCCAAAAGCTCAGCCGTCTGGCCCCAGCCGGTTTGCACTGACATTAGTCCTGTTTGTCTTGCAGGTAGTTTGAATAGAGCAGGGTGAGCCCAACCCGGCCCTGAGTGCCTGTCTTATCGTAGATGGAATTGAAGTACCTCTGCACGATGCGCTCGGAGATCTGCAAGTCGTATGCGATCTCCTTGGGAGCTTTGTCGTTGTAGAGCGAGGCAGAGAGAACATCTGTCTCCCGAGGCGTAAGGCCGTATATTTCAGCAAACCTGGTCAGCCCGTCTGCATCATGTGCGCGGCCCTTCCTCTCCATCCGGCCGGGGGAGAGCTGACCGTTTGCAAAAAAGAGCACAAGCACCGCTACAGTCGCGGCAAAGGCCACCGCCATCATCACCGCGTGTCCTGCCGTGCCGTAGAGTTGTATGAAGGGTACCGCCGTCGCCGCTACGGAGAAAGAGCGCAGCACGCGGCCCATGCCCGCCCAAAGCTCCGGATGCACCGTGCCGGGCGCGAGCTCCAGAAAGGCGACCGTGAGATACACAACGCTCGAGGCGGAGAGTATGTACAGCAGCACCGCGTTAATCGAATAGGTGTCCGGGCTGTCGAGAAAGGCAAACATCAGCGTGGAGCCCGCCAGCACGCAGGCCGTCAGGAAGGGGAGATAGGCCCGCTTTTTGATGTCGGCAATTAAACCGAACAGCAATACCGCACCGGCATAGGACAGGCGCACGACGCCCGTGAGGTCCACGCTGCCCTCTGCGTCCAGGAAAACGGCGATGGTGTCGTCCAGGGAAATGACCACCGACATGAGGCAGACGGTCGCACAGGCGACGGCCAGCTTGCGCCCCGGCGGCCTGGCCGCCCTCGCCGACTTGCCGGGCCGGGCCCGGGCCCAGGCCGCGCAGGATGAGCGGGATGGCCGCCGCGCATACGGCCACGGAGGCGGCCAGCAGCGGCGCTGAACCGAAAAAGCCCTGGATCAGGAATTGCAGCAGGCTCTCGCCCGCAATGGCGAGCCCGACCACGCGGCCCGTCCAGCCCGAGCCCCGCAGCCCGAGCGCCAGCAGATAGTGCGCCGCGCCGCCGAGATACCCGGCGCTCAGCAGGCCCAGGAAGGCGCAGGGCAGGAAAAAGGCCCCGGGCGCGAGCATGAGCGCCGCAGCGCTGCCCGCGACGAGCAGGCAGTCCAGCGCCAGGGCCAGCCGCCTCGCCCGCACGCCGCGCACGAGCCTGTACACGAGCGGAAAGGCCAGATAGCCCAGCGCCGTGCAGCACAGCCCCGCCGAATACACGCCGTTCACGCCCTCGGGGCCGTACAGCAGCGCGGCCCTGTCGTTCACGGCGAACTCTATGAGCATGAAGGCTAGTAGATATAATGCGAAAACGAGGCCGAGAGCTGCGCTGTCAGTCCTCCTCTGGTCCATGCCTGCACACCGCCTTTTGAACATTTGAATACGCATCACTACATTATATAGCACCCGAGGCCCCGCTTCAAGGATTTCGCCGTGTCCGGGGCGGGATACAGGGGGTTCGTAATCCGAACATTGGCCGCCGCGGCCGCCGCGCATTACGAACTGGCGCGCTTTTGGCTTTGGTTATATGCTCAAGTGGGGAACGTTTGAGCTCCCCGGCCCGCTCAAACCGGAACGATAGGGAGGACGACATGAAAAAGAAAAGCCTTACACTTGCCCTTGCGCTTATCATGCTGCTCGGCGTCCTGAGCGCCTGCGGCAATACTGACCCGAAGGACATAGGCAGCGCCCTGGGCGATGTGAGCGGCGTCACTGCGCCGCCGACACCTGCCGCCGCGCCCTCGGCTGAGCCCCTGCCCAGCCTCGCACCGTCCACGCCCGATACCCAGCCCAGCGCCCAGCCCACCGATGACGGCGGCGGTCAGAATACGGAGCTGGACGATTTCCTCTACGACTGGCTCGACTTCTCGGGCTACCCGCTCACGCCAGACGAGCTCATCGAGTTCTTCGGCGAGCCCCAGGACAGGGTCGCCGTGGAGAGCGAACTCGACTACTCCACCTGCGGCCTGCCCGGCTATGAGGACGCCGGGACGGTGCAGACGGAGATACTCTCCTACTCCAACGTGCTGTTCATGTTTTTCGTGGACCCCTTTGACGGGAACTGGACGGTGCAGCTCGTGGCCGTGACCGACCCGACCTCGATAATCAAGGTCGGCGGCGCGACGGTGGGCATGACGCTCGACGAGTGCAAACAGGTGCTCGCCGCCAACGGCTACACCTTCGACGCGGGCATCGTCTCCGAGCCGAACTACTACTACTTCACCTACACCGACGAGTACAACTGGCCCTGCCTCGTGGAGATCGAGCTTGACGCCGCGACGGGCAAGGCCCTCTACGTCCGAGGCATCTGGGGCGCGATGGCGCAGATAGTCATCGACACTTACAAGGGTGCATGATATGAGCTTCTGTACGAAATGCGGGGCGCAGCTGCCCAAGGACGCGGCCTTCTGTACGAAGTGCGGGGCGCCCGCACAAAGACCCGGGCGACGCAGGCCGGGCGGGGCGGAGATATGGGCCGCGGCCTGCGGAGAGGTGAAGTCCAGGTGGCGCCGGAAGATAGGCAGCCGGAACGCCCTCATAGCCGCCGCTGCGGGCCTTGTCGTGGTGGTGCTGGTCGTCGTGCTGACGGTGCTGCTCGGCGGCAGGGAAGGGCGCGGTAAGGAGCCCGGCCCGGACTGGCAGGGGAGCGTGCAGACCGCCGCGCCGCAGGAGCAGGGCGGCACGAAGCCCGGCGCGGCCCCGACGCAGCAGCCGCAGCAGCCGGACAGCGGCGGAGAGGCACTCAGCGAGGCCGAACTGCGCGAGCGCGGCACCTTCATGCGCGTGAGCCGGCTCACGGACTCGGGCCTCAACATGGTCGTCGGCCAGATGACGGCGCCGGACGACTGGCAGGTGTCGGAGCAGGTGCAGTGGAGCAGCTACGGAAACTATCCCGGCATGACGCAGCTTAGCGCCGTGTCGCCTGACGGGCTGCGCAGCTTCCAGCTCATCAGCACGATGAGCTACTACCAGACGGACAGCATCTTCAGCTCGCTCGGCGAGAACGAGACCGACCCGACGACCTACAGGATACACCGGCAGTACCGCACGGCGGAGCAGTTTGTCGAGCTGTTTATCTCGAACCTCGGCTGTACGAGCGCGCAGAAGCTGGGCTCGAGCAGCATTGATTCGCAGAGCCTCGGCGCGCTGCAGTCCGTCGCGGAGCAGCACGCCTATCAGACGGGCTATTCGCTGGTGCAGTCCCTGGCGAACCTGGGCATGAGCGCGAACCTCGCCGGCTATGAGAGCACGGTGGTGGACAACAGGTACGCGGTCACGACGCAGAGCGGGCAGACGGAGTACATCGAAGTGTTCACGCTGGTCTGGGCTTACCAGACCTCGTGGGTGGTGCAGAATTCCTCCATCACGGTGAACGAGATCTATTGGTGCGTGCCCTTCATGTACATATCCACGGCGGAGAGCGAGCAGGCGCTCGCGTCGACGCAGAACGAGTTTCTGACCTTTGTGTCGAACAGCCAGATCTCGCCGGAGTTCTACTATCTGGTGCGGCAGTACCGCTCCTACATCGAGAACCAGCTGGCGCAGCAGCTCACGAACCAGATACAGGCGGCGACGGAGATACAGAGCCAGCTCATGGACGGCTACAGCAGCAGCTCGGACACGAACGACCGGGTCACGGACATGTGGAGCGACTATATCTATGACCGCGACGACTATACGACCTCGGACGGCAGCACGGTCAAGGTGCCGACCTATTACGACCACGTCTACGAGACGGATTCGGGCGATATCTACGTGACCAACGACAGCCTGAACGTGCCCTCGGACTGGCAGGAGCTCTATACATAGCGAGGTGGAATGTGAGACGGATAACAGCTGCGGCCATGGCCCTGTGCCTGCTGCTCGCGGGCTGCGCGGCAGGCGGGACCTCAGCTTCAAACAGCGCGGAGCGGGCGAATATCGAGGGCATCCGTGACCGCGTCGCCTCTGCGGCGCAGATAATAAGCAGGGTCAACGCCATCATCGACTGGCAGATAGAAAATTCCGAAAAGAGCATAGAGGAGGCCGATGCCGCGCGGCAGAAGGGCGAGGCCTATGTCCAGGAGGACAATACCGAGGAGGTCAGGCAGAAGCAGGCGGAGCTCGGGGACTGCCTTGAGACCGTCACGGCCTACGCGGGCTGGGCGTCGGCCCTCAAGGGCTGCGGGCAGGAGGGCATAGACCTCACCTACGAGGCTGCGGCGAAGTATTTTTCGGAGGTCAGGGGCGCGCTCGAGGACATGGCGGACATCATGGCCTTCTACTTCGCCTTCCGCGAGGCTGCGGAGCCGCTGACGAGCTTCGACGCTGCGGCCTACGAGACGGATATGGACAGGATTTACGACCTGTATTACGCCGTGGACGGCGTGAGCAAGGGCCTTGCGCAGCTCGACTGCCCGGAGTTCATGGCCCAGACCTTCAAGCTGTACATAAGCCGGCTCGGGCAGTTCATGGCCATACTAAGCGAGCAGTACATCGGCGTGCAGCTGGACGACCCCTTGAGGCTGAGCGCGGGCATCTACATGCTTGTGCGGGTCGAGCAGGAGCACTACGACTACGGCGTCATGCTCACGCGCGACTTCAACCTCCAGTACGCCAAGGTGGGCGAACGCCTGGGCGGATGGGTCGGCGAACTGGGCACGGAGCTGGCGGAGAATTGCTCCTCGCTGCTCCGGGCGATGTGAAGGGGGGCGGTGCTGTGAAGTATTGCGGCAAATGCGGCGCGCCCCTGCGCGAGGGCAAGGGCTTCTGCCCAAAATGCGGCGCCGAGGTACGCCGGCCCGAGCCGGCGCAGACGCCAGTAGCGGTGAAGGAGCGAAGGCCAAGGCGCGGGGCAAAGCGTCTCGTGACGGCGCTCATCGTGCTCGTGCTCATAGGCGGGCTCGGCGCGGCGGGCTGGTACTGGGGCCTGCCCTATGTGAGGGGCCTTCTGGCCCCGGACGGGCTGCCGCAGGTCAGCTACAGCTGCATGTCCCGCGAGCCGGAGATAGACATCGACTACGAGGCCGTGGACGCCATATACCCCTCGCTGTACAACACGACGGACTACATCCTGCACGTGCGCGCCACGAGCGAGGGCGGGGACAGGGACGTGATGATACGGGCTGAGGTGCCGGGCTTCACGCAGGTGTATGAGCAGAAGTTCAGCCTGGGCAGCCAGCTCACGCAGTTTTATATCCACCCGCCGGTGCTGACGGGCGAGCTGGACCTGGGTTCGGCCAAGCAGGCGCAGATAGTGTTCTCCGTGACGGACATAGACAGCGGCAGGCCCGTCATACAGGACACCCTGCCCATACAGATAATGAGCAAGTTCGACATGATAAACTACGACCCCGAGCTGGGCCTGTCGAGCTGGGACTACTACCTGTCCTTCCTGACGCCGGAGTCGCCGGGCGTGCTGGAGCTCAAGCGCAACGCCGTGGACTTCGTCACGGGCCTCACGGGCGGGCAGCTCACGATGATACAGGGCTACCAGGACTCGGGCCTGTTCGGCAGCCAGATCGAGCTCAATACGTATTACCAGGCGCTGGCGCTGCAGGGCGCGATGAGCGAGATGGGCGTGCGGTACAACAACGCCTGGTACTCGATGAGCCAGAGCGGGGACAAGATGCTCCAGCGCGTGCAGCTTCCGGACGACACGCTCTCGAGCAAGAGCGGCGTGTGCATCGAGACCTCGCTGACCATCGCCAGCGCGCTCCAGGCGGCGGGCATGAACGTGTTTCTGGTGTTTCCGCCCGGCCACGCGCAGGTGGCGGTGGAGCTCTGGCCGAACTCGGGCGAGTATTACCTCATCGAGACGACCATCCTGCCCGTGGACGGCGAGAACGTGAACAGTATCGTGAGCTACAAGACCCAGCAGGAGTGGCTGGACTACATACAAAACGGCTATGGGGACGGCAGCGGCGGCTGCTACGTGCTCAACTGCGGCCTGGCGACGGCGCTTGGGCTGCTTCCGCTGACGAATTAAGGAGGTAAGAAGATGTCAAGGATATGCCACAAATGCGGCGCTGAGCTTCAGGACGGCGAGCTGTTCTGCTGCGAGTGCGGCACGAAGTACGAGGAATCCGCGCCGCCTGAGCCGGAGACCGGCGGTTTCTGCGCGAAATGCGGCATGCAGCTGAGGCCGGGCGCGGCCTTCTGCCCGAGGTGCGGCGCGCCGCGCGAGGACGCCGGGGCCGTGCAGCCCGCCCGTGAGCGCCCGGCGAGGCCTGCAAAAAAAGACGGCGGAAACAAAACCGCCGCCATCATCGCTGCCATAGCTGCAGTCACGATAATCGCCGTCGTGGTCGTGCTCTGGGCGGCCGGAGTGTTCGGCGGCGGGGACAGTTCTCCGACCGGTACTCCGCCTGAAGCTGTCATCACCGGCACAGACGGGGACGACGTCATAAATATCGGTGTGGACGATTTTTTTAGCAATGAGCTGAGTTTCCCCGGAACAGGCTATGCCGCTCTCATCCCTGAGCCCGGAGCCGGTACGCTCAGCCGCGTTGAGAACCACGGAGCCAGCAGCTGGGCCGTCTACTATGCCGGAGTAACGGTAGAGCAGGGAAAAAGCTATTACTCTGGAGTAAAGACCGCAGGCTTCACCGAGGACGAGGTCGTGGACGACCAGACGGCCTCCGGCGGGCGCTATGCCGTCCGCGCCTTCAACAGCGGCGGCGTAATGTTCGAGCTGGTATGTGAGGGCGGGAATATGGGCCTGTATATAGGTGAGAAATATGATTGATGCCGTCAAACCTGCAAATTAAATTACCCCTGCGGGCTTTGAACAGCCCCGCATTGTGCGGACAGTACAAAAAAGAGCCCTGGTAGGAAATGTTGAGTATTAAGCGGAGAGGCGTCGCGCCAGCGGTGCCTCTCCAGTCTTTAACTGGGTGCGCTCGTGGTTGTAGAATAGCAGCCGCTTCTGGATACGCCAAAGAATCACACATGACGGGTGCCGGTAAATTACTGCGTATTTTGCCCTTGGCCTCACTTCCTTCCTGTGGAGCGCAGAAAATCCCGCAGCAGTTTGTTCTCCATGCGCAGCCGTTGTATCTCATAGGCTTGCTGGGCCACAATGTCTCTTGGTGCGGCGTCTTTTCTTGGCCGTCTTTTGGGCCGTGGGATGACCCCGGCTTCCAGCTTGGCCCTAATTTCAGGCAGCTGCGCCTGAACATGTGTGTAATTTCGTTTTCCCATGATAATACCCCCTGACGTAGTGTGTTTTCCTACGTCAGGGGGTATTTTGTCTATTGTCCTGTTTTACTGGTCCTGTTCATTTCCCGCAGGGGTAATTTAATTTAGCAAGCTCCCGCAAATGTTCAGCGTGTTGGGCTTCCAGACACAACAGGCAAACCGCTGTGCCGCCAAGCTGAGGTCATGCGAACCGTTCCCAGTGTCACAGCTTGCTTATCCAGTTTTTCAGGTCATTGACGGACTGCCTGCCGTTGAGCAGCCGGCCGTCCCTTATGTCGGCCCCTGGGCAGCATGGTGCGAGGTCGCGAGCGACGCCGCCGAGGCCGCTGCCGCCGGAGGTGGCAAACAGTATTATGGTCTTGCCGCCGAGCTCGCAGCTTTCCAGGAAGGTGCTGATAAGCCTTGGCGCAGTGTACCACCAGATGGGGAAACCCAGGTAAATCTGCTCATAGGCAGAGACGTCCGGCATCGCTCCGGCAAGCTCCGGCCTGGATGCGGGGTCGTTCATCTCCAGGCTGCTGCGGGAGTGTGAGTTGTTCCAGTTGAGGTCGGCGCGGGTGTAAGGTACTGCGGGCTTTATCTCATAGAGGTCGGCCCCGGCAGCCTCCGAGAGCAATTTCGCCACCCGTGCCGTAGTGCCGGTGGCGGAAAAATAGGCTACGAGTTCTTTCTTCATGCTTTGTTCTCCTTTCAAAATTTCACTCGGCGCTGATGATTGCAGTACCGCTTGTAATAGGCAAGAGTGCCGGTGTGGTGCGCGATGGACAGGACCAGAAGCTGCATTCATCCCAATGCCTCACCTGGAGTCCGGCACGCCTTCTTGGCTGTTTGAAAGCCCGCAGGTGCCGTGCGGTCAGAAAATACAGTCCAGACCGGCGCCGGTCATACGCTTTCCCATTTTATCAGGAATCAGCAATTCACAAGTGCTGCGCCCGCCGCTATATTCAGAGCCGCGGGAAGCATGCGACCCGGCGTGTGTTTCGCACGACATATCCGCGCCTGGCCAGGTCAGCCATGATAACCGGATAATCAGCGCTTGTCGAAATTAATGAGTCCGAATCTGAGAGCGTTCATTGACCGGCTGTCCTCAACGTCTATGCCAA
>ENA-UOJG01002245-UOJG01002245.1-human-gut-metagenome-genome-assembly--contig:-C47-NODE-2245-length-17013-cov-15.661458_pt1 | contig 17013 bp, 10 predicted proteins | sample MGYA00242340_ERZ723887 | MGnify/ENA metagenome assembly ERZ723887 | reverse complement strand
AGAGCGGAAAAGGCGCAAGCAGATGGCGCAGGTGAATTTGGAAATAGTATAATACTATTTCCAGATGAAAAGGCGCAAGCAGATGGTGCAGGTGAATTTGAAAATAGTATAAGAAAAAGCGGCTGGCAGCCCTCGACATTGCGTCAGGCTGTCAGCCGTTGTTTTCATGTAGATACGCTGCTTTCTCCTTCCGGATAAACACGCGGACACTGTATGCAAGTGCGCTCAACCCAATCGCGCGAAAGGGTCAAGGGACGAAGTCCCTTGCAGGGTGCAGGGACAGTGTCCCTGCTGGGGGGCAAGGGGCAAAGCCCCTTGCGCCTCCCCTACCTTCCTACCTTCGCACATTCTTTCCCCCCTTCTGCCGCGCCTTGTCCGCGTACATGGCTTCGTCCGCGCGCTGCATGATGTCGCGGATAGATAGTTCGCTCTGACTTGTGGCGTAAGCGCTGCCCAGCGCGGCATGAACCGCCCACCCGCAATCAAGGTGCCGGCTGCGCAGGTTGTCGCGCGCCGCCTGCATCTCCGCAATCATCACATCCTCATGCTGATTGACATAAATCGCGGTGAACTCGTCGCCGCCCGTGCGGTAGACCCCGTAGGCGCTCACCAGCTCCGCGCGCAGGACGCGCCCAATTAGCGCAATTGCTTCATCACCCGCCTGATGTCCGTGCGTGTCATTGATACGCTTCAGGTCATTCAAGTCGCACGCCACCACGCCAATTGATCCGTTGCTGGAAAGCTGCCAGTTGTTCGCCAGATTCACCGCATCCTCCTGAAGCGCGTTGTGGTTGCGCAGCCCGGTCGGCAGGTCAATCATGGCACGATCGTGGTATGTGCCAACGGGATTCTCGACGATGAAGTACATCATCAGCGTAATCACCGTCAGCTTCACCGCGGACAGCATCAGCTCCGGGAACGCCATCTGCAGGCACGTCATTGCCGCCATCAGTACCAGCACCAATGTCATCAGCACGCAGACCAGCCGATCCAGCTGAAACCGCGCGCGGAAAAGCAGCACTGCGCTTCCCAAACATAGGACGATGCCGATAAAGAAATACAGGTGCATGAACGCGCCGTCGGGGTAATTGATAACAAGCCCCTTTGTAAAGTACATTGGAAACAGCGGCGCAGCAAACAGAAACAAGAGCGGAATCAGGATTGTTACGATGCGAACCACCGGCAGCGAGCGCCCCTGCGGCGGAGTGATGCTGGTAATGTACCAGCACATTTCGCCAAGGAAAGCGATCGCGGTTGCGCAGCAGAGCAGATGCAGCAGACGATTCACCAGCAGCGGCGTGGTATCCAGAAAATTGGCAGTAACTTCTGTGAGGATAGTCAGTACGACGTGACACAGCGCGTAAATGCACATCCTGCGGAAACGCCGGGACGCGCTGCTGTGGTTATACAGGTGGCTGAACACCAGCAGCAGCGCAATGGTAATCAGGCACACAATTCCGGAGCGCTGCCGAAGATAAATCTCCATAAGCACACATCCTTCGGTGGAATATGGGCGAATACGCAACCATTATACACGATTTTTCGCCAAAAGAGAACCACCTTCAGGTTGATTTTTTGTAAAAAAAGCCAAATGCAATGAAAAAAACATCAGCAGAACAAAAAATCATACTATTTGGAGAATGATAATTCGTAGGCAGGCAGCGCAGGTGAATCCGGAAATAGCATCAATAGCGGATTTTCGCTTGAACCTTTCCCACGGATGTGCTATGATAAGCACGGGAGTGTGAACAGCATGGAACAGTTTTCCCGGACGATTTCGCTCGTCGGGCAGAGTGCCTTTGACCGCGTGCATCAGGCGCGCGTAGCGGTGTTCGGCGTCGGCGGCGTCGGCGGATATGTGTGCGAAGCGCTGGTGCGCAGCGGCATTGCGGAAATCGACCTGTTCGACCGCGACGACGTGAGCATCAGCAACCTGAATCGGCAGATTATCGCCCTGCATTCGACCATCGGGCAAGATAAGGTGGACGCGATGGCAGCGCGCCTGAAGGACATCAACCCTGATGTGCGCGTGAACTGCCGCAAGATGTTCTATCTGCCAACAAATGCGGACGAAGTTGATTTGTCTGTGTACGACTTTGTGGTAGATGCGGTGGATACCGTTGCTGCCAAGCTGGAACTCGCACGGCGCTGCGAGCAGGGCGGCATCCGCTTCATCAGCGCGATGGGCGCGGGCAACAAGTTCGACCCGTCCTGCCTGCGCATTGCCGACATTACAAAGACGAGTGTCTGCCCCTTGGCGCGGGCGATGCGCGTTTCGTACAAGAAAAAAGGCATCCGGCACATGACCGTTGCCTATTCGCTCGAACCAATGCATCCGCCTGTCCAGCCGATTGCGGAAGAGAGCGGTCGCCGCAAGGATATTCCCGGCAGCACCGCGTTTGTGCCGGGAGCAATGGGGCTGCTGATTGCCTCCCACGTCGTGCGGACGCTTATGGCAGGGGATGAGCCAGCACGTCCTGAAGGGTAATCCCCTCAAGATAACTCTGAATCACGCGGTCAAGCCCCTCCCAGACGAATAGCGTCTGACATTCGTTGCAGCGCTCGCACTCATTCGGGTAACGATCCAGACACGCCACCGGCGCAAGCGACCCTTCCATCACGCGGATAATTTCCGCCACGGACAGCTTTTCCGGCGCAATTGCCAGCCGATAGCCGCCTTGATGCCCGCGCGCGCCGCGGAGAATGCCCGCCTGCGACAGCACGAGCGCAATCTGCTCCAGATACTTCTTGGAAATGCCCTGACGCTCCGCGATTTCCTTGAGCGTCACCGTTCCGCTGCTCTGATGCTGCGCCACATCGACCAGCATCCGCAGGGCATAGCGTCCCTTTGTCGAAATCTTCAACAGGAACACCTCCTCTGATAGCGCTATAATACCATAGATTTTGTATGATTACAAGCCCATTTTTCGGCGGCGCGGGAATTTGCATTCCTCCGCCGCCGTTTTTATCGGTTCTTCACGGAATCTTGGGGGGAAGAGCAGCTCGGGGGCGCTCCTGCGGGAGCGCAGAGTTACTGGCAGGGACGCTTCGCTGCCTGCACCTTTGTTGGCGGCTTCCTTGGGATTGGTCGGACGCGGAACAGTTGGGGCGTTGCCCCAAACCCCACAAGGGACGCTGTCCCTTGACCCTGCAAGGGGCAATTGCCCCTTGACCCCTTTTCGCGATTGAGTTGGTCGCGCTTTCATGCTCCTTCCGCGTGCAGCTTTTTGGCGCTTCGCCTAAGCCCTTGTTTTCTCCCCCAGCTTTCCATGAAGAACCGAAAAGTTCGCAATTGCTCGGTATTTCCATAACCAAAAAGCCCTGCCGCATTCACGACAGAGCCTTTTTGTGCCTTGATTACGCCTTGCCAGCGCAGCCCAGCACATCCACAATCTTGTGGGCGACCATCGCCTTCACCGCAGCGCGGGCAGGCTTCAGGTACTGACGGGGGTCAAAGTGATCCGGATGCTCCGCAAAGTACTTGCGGATGCTCGCGGTCATCGCCAGACGAATGTCGGAGTCGATGTTGATCTTGCAGACCGCCATCTTCGCCGCCTTCGCCAGCTGCTCTTCCGGAATGCCAATTGCGTCAGGCATATTGCCGCCGAACTGGTTGATTTCCTTCACGAACTCCTGCGGGACAGAAGAAGCGCCGTGCAGGACGATCGGGAAGCCGGGCAGACGCTTGGAGCATTCTTCCAGCACCTCGAAGTGCAGCTGGGGCTTCTGACCGGGCTTGAACTTGTACGCGCCGTGGGACGTGCCGATGGCAATCGCCAGCGAGTCGCAGCCCGTGCGGGTCACAAACTCTTCGACTTCTTCCGGATGGGTGTACATTTCCTGACCATGCTCCACCTTCACGTCGTCTTCGACGCCGGCGAGCGTGCCGAGTTCCGCCTCGACGACCACGCCGTGGTCATGGGCATACTCGACGACCTTGCGGGTCAGGGCGATATTGTCCTCAAAGGACTTGGAGGAAGCGTCAATCATGACGGACGTGAAGCCGCCGTCGATGCAGCTCTTGCACAGCTCAAAGCTGTCGCCGTGGTCAAGGTGCAGCGCAATCGGGATATCGGGGTTCTCGATAACCGCCGCTTCCACCAGCTTCACCAGATAGGTGTGGTTGGCATACGCGCGCGCGCCCTTGGACACCTGCAGGATGACGGGAGCCTTCAGCTCACCCGCCGCCTCGGTGATGCCCTGAATGATTTCCATGTTGTTGACGTTGAAAGCGCCGACCGCATAGCCGCCGTCATACGCCTTCTTGAACATTTCCTTCGTCGTAACAAGCGCCATTGGATTTTCCCTCCTGATGCAATAATGTAGGGTTTCCACCGAACCTATTATAGCACATTCTGCCGAAATAGAAAAGGGGGTTTTTTCACAAGTTGTATTTTCTTTCACAAAGTTTTGGAGAAAAAAACGACCTCATCCCCCTTTTCGGCGGATGAAGCCGTATCAGCACGCAAAAGCAGCCTGAAAAAAGTCGCCAACGCAATCGCGCGAAAGGGTCAAGGGAGGGGACTTCGTCCCGTTTCATTCGCCCATGGGTTTCCCCCAATTAACACGCGGAAGCAGCCTGAAAGAGAAGTCTACTCAATCGCGCAAAAGGGAGTCCAGAGGGTCGAAGACCCTTTGGTGGAGTCCAGAGGCAAAGCCTCTGGTCATTGCCCCTCTTCCGTCCGCTCCACCGTGCCGACGTAGATGATTTCGCTCTTCGCCTTGTATGTGTCGGTGTACATCAGCTTGCGCTCGTTTTCCGCGCCGCCCACATACTTCACCAGGTAGCTTTCCACCACACAGCCGTCGGTTGCCTTGCGGTAGGTGTACTCTTGGTCAACATAGGTGGCGTAGGTGTGGTTCGTGTCCTTGCGGTATTCCGGCTCGGTCGGGGCGGGCAGGGTCTGCACCGTCACCGTTTCCAGCTCGTACTTCACGCCCTTGCCGAGGCTCTCGCCGTAAATCGACACCACGCACACCTTGTGCGACTTGTCATAGCGGCTGTCCTTCATCACCGTCGCGACGATGAAAATCGTGCTGTTCGTGTCGTTGCGGAACTTGAAGTCAATGCGGTTGTCGGATACCGTCGCGTCCTTGCCGTAGTCGGTGTAGCCCACCGCGTCGGAGTGCGGCTCGCGCTTGAGAATCGTCATGTTCGCCTTCGCCGCCGCAAGGTACATCGTCGTGCTTGCCTGACACACGCCGCCGCCGTAGCCCATGCGCTGATCGCCATACGCGTACTCAATCGCTTCATAGAAGCCGTTTGCCTTCGTGCGCTTGCCCACAACCGTATTGAAGGAGAATGTTTCGCCCGCTGCAAGCATCTTGCCGTTGATGCGTTCGAACGCCACCTGAATGTTCAGGTTGCGGTTCTCCGTGCTGGTGGTCGAAATCGGGGTGTACGCCGTCGCGCGCAGCTGAATCTGCGGCTCCAGCATGGCTTTGGTCGTGGTCGGCTGAAGCTCGCGCGTCGTCAGCGCCACCTCGCCGCTGACCAGGGACGACATCATCTGGTACACCTGATTTTTCGCCTCGGTCGTGTCCATATAGCGCCCGACGGTCTCCGGCTGAATCGTCAGCGGATTGTTGAAATTGTTGGAATCGAAGATAATATGCGCATCTACCGGCTGAATGTACGCCTGCTGCGCGATGCTGAGCAGGATGTTGTCAATCACCACATTGTCGCCGCTGGGCGTGGCGGAATAGCCCTCGTAGGGATTTTCCGCCAGCGCGTCCATCGTGGCTTTGCGCGCATCAATGCCGCCTTCTGTGTGCCCCGGCTGCCACGCCGCGTCGAGGGCTTCCTGCACATCGACGGTCATGTTCAGGTCGGCGCTCGTGATTTCCCTCACCAGCTGACCGGCGTACATCAGGCGCACCTTCCACGCGTCGCGCTGCTGATTCGCGTGCGCCGTGACCGCCTCTTCCGCCTCCGCGCGGGTCATGCCGCCGAGGTGGATGCCGTCCACATACACGTTCGGGACGTACTTGTCGTCATATGCCGTGACCGACGCGACCAGCGCTTCCCGCTCGTTCTGCTCCTGGATGGCATTGCTGATGGCGCCGCCCGCCGCGACCAGTCCGCAAATTACCGCCACCGCGCACGCGCAGAACAGGATGCGCTTGAGCAGCTTTTGCCCCGACGGCTTGCGGCGGATAGGCTCGTTCTTCGGCTCGCGATGCTCCGGATTGAACCCCCCCAGCCCCGTCGGCGGATGATTGCCGCCGCCATTGCCGCCGTTTCCGCCATTGCCGCCGTTTCCGCCATTGCCGCCGTTTCCGCCATTGCCGTTCGCCGGATACTGCGGAAAATTCACCGGATACATCGGCTGCTGCCATCCGCCATAATTCTGCTGCGGATACGGCGGATTCTGCGGGCGCTGCGGATTCATCGGTTGATTGGGCATCATCTGCCCGCCGCGAATCGGCTGATTGCGCCCGGTGTTCATGCTTGTCGGGTTCTGCCCCCACGAGAACTGCTCCAATTGGTGCGCCGCATCGAGCGGCTGCACGCCGTTGTTCCAGCCCTGCTGCGGCTGCATGGGCGTCCCCTGCACGCCGCGGAAGCCGCGCATTTGCCCGCTTTGCGCATATTGGCTCCCCTGCCCCGGCTGATTCATCCCCTGCGGGCGCATCGGCTGAGCCGCACTCATCGGCTGAGCCGCACTCATCGGCTGAGCCGCACTCATCGGCTGGGCCGCACCCATCGGCTGGGCCGCGCTCATCGGCTGCATGGGCGAATTGGCGCTCTGCTGCGCCGGGGGCGGCTGCGGATTCCGGCGCGGCGGATTTGTCGGCTGCATGGGCGCGTCTTCCGTGCGGATAAGGGGGATGCTGTTGTCCAGCGTCTGCTGCCCGGCATACTGCGCCGCGTTCAGCTGCGTGCGGCGGCGGCGCGGCTGCCTGTTGTCGTTGAATTCGGACATGGTTTCAGCACCCCTTTCTGATGGCAATTTGGTATTTCTTCATCTTATATATCTATCACATGATTTGAGCAGCTTCCACTGCTTGCAGCAATTTCTCCACATCATCGGCCGCCCTCGCCCACATCGGCGCGGTGCAGCCGACCATGCCGTGGCGGTCGCCATCGCCATGGAAGTCACTGCCGCCGGTGACCAGAAAGCCCATGCGCCGCGCGGTCAAATCCAGCAGGGGCGTGGCGCGTCCGGCGGACGGGTGGTAAACCTCAACGCCCCGCAAGCCCTGCTCCTGCCAAACGCCGAGCAGATGGCGCAGCAGCGCGCCGGTCTTCTCCAGCTCCATCGGGTGTGCCAGAACGGGCACGAAGCCGCTTTCCTGCATCAGCGGCAGCGCCTCCGCCATGCTCAGGCGCTCCCCCGCCACATAGGCAGGTGCGCCATCCGCCAGAAAGCGGTCAAACGCCTCGCGCGTATCCATCACATAGCCGTGGCTGACCATCGCGCGGGCGATATGCGGCCGACCGACGCTGCCTTTGGCTTCACGGGCGATTTCGTCGTAATCCAGCGGATAGCCCAGCGCGTTCAGCTTCTCCACCATCTGCCGCGCGCGTCCGAGCCGCATTTGGGACAGCGCCCGAACCTTGCGGTGCAGGGGCGTATCCGTCCCGCGCCCGTAGCCGAGCAGGTGCAGGCCGGGCATATCGCGCAGGGACAATTCGACACCTTGCAGAATCGGCATCGGCGTGGGTTTTCCCAGCAGCTGCGCCGCGCCGTCAAACGTGTCATGGTCGGTCACGGCAAGGAGCGTCACGCGGTGCTTGTCCGCCAGCGCCACCAGCTCCGCGGGCGTAAGCAGCCCGTCGGAGGAAGTGGTGTGGGTGTGCAAATCAGGCTTCATGGGGGGCATCCGGGTGATTTTCGGGCGCATCCGCCGTCTTTTCGGGCGTTTCCGCGCTCTTTTCAGGCGTTTCGGCAGACTTTTCGGAACTTTCTTCCTTCTTTTCGTCCGCCATATCCTGCATCATCACATCGCCCGTGGTGCGGGTGTCGGCATCCTGAATATCCGGCAGCGCGCCCGTTTCCATCAGGGTGACGAACTCGCGGCGGCTGATGGTGTCGTACTTGAGCAGCGCGTCCACCAGCTTCTCCATGCGGTCGCGGTTGGCGCTCAGGGCGTCCACCGCCTTCTGGTAGCATTCCTCCAGCAGGCGCTTGACTTCCGCGTCGATGCGCGCCGCCATTTCTTCGCTGTACCCGCGGCTCTGCCCAAACTCCATGCCGACGAACACTTCCTGATCGCCGTCAAGATAGACCGGCCCCAGCTTTTCGCTCATGCCAAACTGCGTCACCATGCGGCGGCAGACCTCCGTCGCCTTTTTCAGGTCGCTCGTTGCGCCGGTGGTGAACTCGCCCAGATAAAGCTGCTCCGCGGCATGACCGCCCAGCCCCATCGCCACGAAGTCCATCAGCTGGCTGTAAGTTTGCAAATCGTCCTCTTCCGTCGGCAGGGACAGCGTGTAGCCGCCCGCCTGCCCGCGCGGGACGATGGTAATCAGGTGCACCTCGTCGCAGTTGGGCAGGACGTGCCCGACGATGGCGTGACCCGCCTCGTGGATGGCGACCATGCGCTTGTCGCGCTGCGTCACCTTGTGGCTGCGCTTCTCCGGGCCCATCTGCACGCGGGAGATTGCCTCCACCAGCGTCTGCTGATTGATGGCCTTCAAGCGTCCGCGCGCCGCCAGAATCGCGGCTTCGTTCATGATGTTTTCCAGCTCCGCGCCGGTGGAGAAAGGCACGCGCTTGGCGATATTCTCCAAATCCACATCATCCGCAAGGGGCTTGCCCTTGGCGTGCACCTTCAGGATGGCAACACGCCCCGCCATATCGGGGTAATTGACGAGAATCGTGCGGTCAAAGCGGCCGGGACGCAGCAGCGCGGGGTCAAGAATATCGCGGCGGTTCGTCGCCGCCATGACAATAACGCCCTCGTTGATTGCGAAGCCGTCCATCTCGACCAGCAGCTGGTTCAGCGTCTGCTCGCGTTCGTCGTGTCCGCCGCCCAGCCCTGCGCCGCGGTGACGACCCACCGCGTCAATCTCATCAATAAAGATGATGGACGGGGCAGCGCGCTTGGCTTGGTCGAACAGGTCACGGACGCGGCTCGCGCCCACGCCCACGAACATCTCCACAAAGTCAGAGCCGGAAATGGAGAAGAACGGCACGCCTGCCTCGCCCGCAACCGCCTTTGCCAGCAGGGTTTTGCCCGTGCCGGGCGGGCCGATGAGCAGCACGCCCTTGGGGATGCGCGCGCCCATGTCAATGTACGCCTTGGGGTTGCGCAGGAAGTCCACCATTTCCTTGAGTTCTTCCTTCTCTTCCTCCGCGCCCGCGACGTCGGCGAACGTCACCTTGTTCTTGTTCGGGTCATGGATGCGCGCCCGGCTTCTGCCGAAGTTCATCACCTTGCCGTTGCCGCCGGTCTGCGCGCGCATAATCAGCCAGAACATCACGCCGCAGAGCACCAGCGAAATTGCCAGCGGAATCAAATCATACCACCACGGGGTGGTCAGCGGCTGACGGTAGATGATGGTGAACGCCAAATCCTTGACGGACACCTCGTCCAGCGGCTTATCAAGCTTCGCCGCCTGCATTTGCCGCGCGGTGACGATGAAATCAGCGCCGATGGTGGTTTCAAAATCGTAGTTCTTGTCAGGGAAATCCGCGTCGGCGACCGTTGTTGTCGTCGTCACGCCCACCAGCGACGTGCCGCGGATGGCGACGGAGCGAACCTGCCCCTCCTCAATCATCGTCAGCAGCTGGGGATAGGTGATGCGGCGGTCACGGATATTGCTGCCAAAGCCGTTGGTGAACAGCATCGAAATGGTGAGCACCATCAGCAGCAAAACCGCGACGTAGCCGAACATCCCGCGAGACTTCTTCAATGCGAGCATCCTCCTTCCGTTCCAGCGCCATCCGCCTGTTGCGGCGTATACCCATATAGACGAATGACGTGTGCGGAAAAATCCATCTTTACAAAAATTTTATCTTTATTGGGGGAAGAATCGGCTGATTTATTCGCGCGCCGCGCCGTACACGCGGCTGTCCAGCACGCCGATATCCGGCAGATTGCGGTACTTCTCGGCGAAATCCAGCCCATAGCCGACGACGAACTCATCCGGAATCTTGAAGCAGTGGTAATCCACCGTCAGGTTGTGTTCGGGATTGCGGCGGTCGGGCTTGTCCAGCAGCGTCGCAATGCGGATGGAGGACGCGCCGCGGCCCATCAGGTACTTGCCGAGGTAGAACAGCGTGTTGCCGCTGTCCACAATGTCCTCCACAATCAGCACGTCGCGCCCCTTAATGGACACGGACAGGTCTTTCTCCAGATTGACCACGCCGGAGGACTTGGTGGAGTTGCGATAGCTCGAAAGCGCCATGAAATCCAGCGTCACGGGCAAATCGACTTCGCGGATGAGGTCGGAGAAGAAGACGCTCGCGCCCTTCAAAATGCAGACCATCACCAGATCGCGTCCCTGATAGTCGTGGGTGATTTCCCGTCCCAGCTGGGCAACGGCCTTCTGGATGTCCTCACGCTTGACGAGAATCTTCGTCATGTCTTGATACAGCTTGGCATTGGTGTCCATCGTGTTGTCCTCCTAAATATATGTAGGTTTCTATGTTGACTTAGTTGGCGTTGTCCTTTTTTTCGCGCAGGGGTGCGCCGCACACCTTGCACTGCTCCAGGTTTTTGTACGGTTCGTCGTCAATCTGCGTCCACTTGAAGGATGCCGTCAGCGGGCGATACCGCTGATTGATGGACGCGCAGTTCGGGTCGATGTGGTAATACGTTCCGCCGTTTTGGTTGTAGTAGAGAATCAAGTCCGGATGGCTGGTGTTCAGCACAGGCTGAGTAGCAAGGGCGTTGGTCGGGGTGGCGGTGCTTTCCTGCTCGTTGCTTTGCAGCGTCGCGGGGTCAACGTACCACACGCCGTCCTCCTTGACCATGCGCACCTTCCACAGGTAGACGCTTTCGCCTAGGGTGTTGTTCTTGTTGATGACGGCGCGCACCGTCACCATGCGGGCGATGTCGTTCGATGTGCCCGTGATGGCCGTGAAATCCCAGCTGACGGGCGTGCGGTTGGTCAGCACCTCGCCGAAGAGCTTCTGCGTCACCGCGTCGGTGCCGCCCTTGATGCTGCTGCGCCACGACGGGGCCGTCAGGTTGACCATTTGGCTGATGGCGTTGTTCTTCCACAGCGTGAAGAAGGAATGCAGCTGCGCGTAGCACTCCTCGGAGTCATCCACAGGCGTCGCGGTGGGCGTGGGCGCGGGATTGGGCGTGTCCGTCGCGGTCAGGTTGACATCAAGGCTGCTGCCTGATGTACTCCCCTGCTGCATCTGACCGGGCTGATTCGGCTGTGCGGGGTTCTGATTGTCCGCCGCGTTCGTCGCCAGTGCGCTGACGAGGCAGACGACCGCCGCCGACGCCAGCAAAAGCGACAGCACCAGCCGCGCGTTGGGCGTAACCAGCTCGCGGAGCCACAGCGCGGCGATGCTCGCCACCGCGCCGACGAGGACGACCCACTTCACCGCCGTCCACGCGAACACCATGCTCAAAATGAAGAGAATCGGCAGCACGCCGAACATCAATACTTTTGCAATCGTATCCCACGGAATTTCCCTGTGCGCCGCAGGCTGCACCCGGAAGCCGCTGCGCCCCGACGTCGGGTACACGCGCTGACCGTCGGGGGTGTACTGCGCGTACTGCTGCTCCGGCGGCAAATCCGTTTCCTGCGGATTTTGCTGGCTGTACCCCTGCTGATTGTACGCTGGATTCGGCTGCTGGTATCCCTGCTGCTGATACCCGCCGGGCTGCACAAACCCCTGCTGGTCATACGGCTGCTGCTGATAAGGCTGCTGGGCGTATGGCTGCTGATATCCCTGCTGCTCATAGCCCTGCCCATACGGCTGCTGATAACCTTGCTGACCGTATGGCTGCTGATATTCCTGCTGACCGTATGGCTGCTGGTATCCCTGCTGACCATAGGGCTGTTGATAGTCCGCATACCCCTGCTGACCATATTGCGGCTGCCCATAGCCGTTTTGCGGCGCGTAGCCCTGACCATAGGCATCATTGGGCGCGTAGCCGCCATTCGGGGCATAGCCCTGCGCCGGCGGATAATTGCCCTGCGAAAAACCGGGCTGCTGAGGATTCTGTCCGGCGTCCCCGGCGCCATCATAGGGTGGACGGCTGTTGCTCATCCGGCTTCCTTTCCTTTCTTCCGCGCGATTGTGCGCGAAGTTCCCTGCCGCGCCTGCGGACGGAGGAATTGCACCCTCCCGCGCGCGGACTTTCACGCAAGCGCCTGCTTCGCGCTTTACATGATAACGCATCTTACAGTATAGCACAAAAAAATGGCTTGTAAATAATAAATCGGAAAAATTCACGGTTTGTTCGCCTGTAAGATGGAAAGAATTCCACTTCCGTGCGATTTTTATTCCGCATTCCGCATTCCAATTTCCGAATTTGCCCCCTTGCAAAACGCCTCAACCTATGGTAAGATAGAGCGTGCCGACGAAAGTCAGCGAAATATTGGAAGCGATGACCGGGAAACAGTAGCGCGTGCAAGTCCCCTTCCTATTTCCAAATGAGAATGTGCCAAGATGCGAAGCGAATTTTTTCTGCTGGCTAACGGGAGTGAAACGCAGCGTAGCAGCGCTACGCTAAGTGGAACGAGCGGACGCCAGAAGGAAAAAGGCGCGAGCAGATGGCACAGGCGAATGCAGGAAATAGGATATCAGAGAGCCGCCGGGTGGTGCGAGGCGGCAGGGCGCACGGCGTGAACCTTCATCCCGTGAGTTTTTCGGCGTGGGCAGCCTTATCGCCTATCAAGCGGCGGCAGCGGGATTTTTTCCTTTGCCGCAAGACGAGTGGTACCGCGGATTCAGTCCGTCTCATCAAACGATGGGACGGGCTTTTTTCATCCAACTGTAAGGAGGAACATCCGGAATGAACGAGAAGATCGAAGCCCTGAAAAGCAGCTTTGATTCCGAGCTGAAGAAGATCGCCAACATGGTGGATCTGGAAGCCCTGCGCGTGAATTACCTCGGCCGCAAGGGCAAAGTGACCGACGCGCTCAAAGGCATGGGCGGCTTGACCGACGAGCAGAAGAAGACCGTCGGGCGCGAGACGAACGAGCTGAAAACCGCCATCACCGTCGCCTTGGCGGAAAAGCTGGAAGCGCTCAAGGCGCAGGAATTGCAGCGCGAAATCAACGCTCTGCCCGAATTTGACATCTCCATGCCGCCGGACATGACCCGCGGGTCGTATCACCCGATTACGCTGGTGCAGCGCCAGTGCGAGCAGGTGTTCAAGTCGATGGGCTTCACGGTGGAGGATTACGCCGAGGTGGTGACGGACTACGAGTGCTTCGAGAGCCTGAACATTCCGAAGTTCCACCCCGCGCGCGACATGCAGGACACCTATTATCTGGACAACGGGCAATTGCTCAAGACGCAGACCTCCGCCGCCCAGAACGCCATCTACCGCCGCTACCGCGACGCGCTGGTGAACGACGGCGTGCCGATTAAGGCGATTTTCCCCGGCCGCTGCTTCCGCAACGAGGCGACCGACGCCTGCCATGAGAACACGTTCTTCCAGATGGAAGGCATCATGGTGGACAAGGACATTTCCATCGCGAACCTGATCTACTTCATGAAAACGATGCTGAGCGAGGTGTTCCGCAAGGACATCAAAGTCCGCCTGCGTCCGGGCTTCTTCCCGTTCGTTGAGCCGGGCTTTGAGCTGGATATTTCCTGCCTCATCTGCGGCGGCACGGGCTGCCCGTCGTGCAAGCATTCCGGCTGGCTGGAACTGTGCCCCTGCGGCATGATTCACCCCGAAGTATTGAAAGCCGGCGGCATCGACCCGGATGCGTACACCGGCTTCGCGTTCGGCTTGGGCATGACGCGCCTTGCCATGATGAAGTACGGCGTGAAGGACATTCGCGACCTGAACAGCGGCAGCCTGACGCGCCTGGCGCAGTTCACGGACGACGAGTAATGCGGAGGAAAGACGAACATGCTGATCTCAATGAACTGGATTTCCGACTTCGTTGACCTGACGGGTCTTGACAAAATGGCGCTGATTCGCCAGTTCTCCCTGTCCACGGCGGAAGTTGAGAATGAAATTTTCCACAAGGGCGCGGATTTGTCCGGCGTTGTCGCCGCGCAGATTGTCAGCGTAGAGAATCACCCCGAATCCCACAAGCTGCACCTGCTGAAGGTGGACGCGGGCGACGGGCAGCTGACCGACGTGGTCTGCGGCGCGCCGAACGTGCAGCTGGGCATGAAAACCGCGTTCGCGAAGGTGGGCGCGCAGCTGGGCGACATCACCATCAGCCCGCGCAAGCTCGCCGGGTACACGTCCTACGGCATGTGCTGCTCGGAGAAGGAAATCGGCATCAGCGACGACAATTCCGGCATCATGGTCATCCCGGAGGATGTCCCCTGCGGCACGGATTTGAAGGCGCTCTACCCCATTGACGATATTATCTTCGAGGTGGACAATAAGTCCCTGACGAACCGCCCCGACCTGTGGGGGCACTACGGCATGGCGCGCGAATTCTCCACCCTGTCCGGCCGTCCGCTCAAAGCCCTGCCCGTGGCGGATTTGGCGGCGTATAACAATCTGCCCGCCATCGACATGAAGATTGAAGACCCGCTGTGCCAGCGCTACTCCTGCCTGCGGGTGGAGAACATCAACCGCCACGTCAGCCCGATGGCGATGCGTATCCGCCTGAACTACTGCGGTATGCGCGACATCAACTTCCTCGCCGACCTGACGAACTACCTGATGCTGGAAATGGGGCAGCCGATGCACGCCTTCGACAGCCGCAAGGTGGAGAAAATCCGCATCCGCCGCTTCCCGGAGAGCTTCCCTTTCCAGACGCTGGACAAGGTGGAGCGCACCATCGACCCGAACACGCTGATGATCTGCAACGGCGACAAGCCGGTTGCCATCGCGGGCATCATGGGCGGTCTGGACAGCGAAATCGTCGATGACACGACGAGCCTGACGCTGGAATCCGCCACGTTCGACGCGGCGTCCGTCCGCAAGAGCAGCGTCCGCCTCGCCCACCGCACCGATGCCTCCGCCCGCTACGAAAAGAGCCTTGACCCGGAAATGACGACCGTCGCCATTGCCCGCTTCGTCAAGCTCCTCAAGGAGTACGACCCGGAAATGCGCGTCACCTCCCGCCTGACCGACGAGTACGCCTTCCACTATCCGAAGGTGCAATTGTCCTTTGACAAGGCGTTTGTTGACCGCTATACCGGCATCAACATCTCCTCCGACGAAATCATGCACACGCTGACCGCGCTGGGCTTCGGCATGACGCGGGACGGCGATTCCTTCACCGCGGACGTTCCCTCCTGGCGCGCGACGAAGGACGTAACCATCAAGGCGGATATCATCGAGGAAATCACCCGCATTTACGGCTACGACAACTTCGACCTGCACACGGCGGAATCCCCCCTCTACCCGGTTCGCATGTCCACCGAAAAGACGGTCGAGGACAAATTGAAGGACATCCTCGTCAAGCGCTATTCGCTGCACGAGGTGCATTCCTACATCTGGCAGTACGCTGACGACTACAAGAAGCTCGGCATCGCCGTTGAGGACAACGTGAAGCTGCTCAACGCCTCCAACCCCAACATCGAGACGCTGCGCCGCTCCATGATTCCCACCCAGCTGTGCCAGGTGAAGGGCAACACGGGCTATGCGCCGTCGTTCGGCATCTTTGAAATCGGTCACGTCATCGACGGCGTGGACGAGAACAAGCTGGCGAAGGAGCACAAGAAGCTGTGCGTGACGCTCTTCAGCAAGGTCGATAACGTGGAAACGCTGTATTTCCGCCTGCGCGACATGCTGTGCGTCGCCGTGAGCGACATCCTGCACAAGGATTTGTCCTTCCACGCAATGGAAGCGACCCACTCCTATGAGCATCCGAAGAACCTGAACGCCATCGTGCTGGACGGCGTTGACCTCGGCGAAATCGGCGTGGCGCACCCGGTTGTCGGCAAGAACATCGACAAGAAGGCGGCGATTGTGTTTGCCGAAATCGACACGGAAGCGCTTGCGTCCATCGCGCCCGCGCCCATCGTCTACCGCGAGCCGTCCCGCTTCCCCGGCATGGAGCAGGATTTGACCTTCGTGGTCAATCGCTGCCAGCCGATTCTGGACGCGGTGAAGGCGGAGAACTCCCCGCTGGTGCAGAAGGTGACCGTGCTGGGCACATACAGCGACATCACCGGCAAGACCATCACGATTCGCCTCTCCTTCTCGCACCCGGAGCGCACGCTCACCCGCGACGAAGTGCAGGCGGTTGTTGACGGCGTGGTTGCGCGGCTGAAGGGGCAAGGGATTGAACTGAAGAAGTAAGGGTAACACCGCACAAATGAGGTGGTCGGCTGGCGAATGGATTTTTCGTCAGATGCAAATGCAAATTTCGAAGGTTTACTGGAGGTAAATCGAGGAATTTGCATGCCGCAGATGGCGGAAAAGACATTGTCAGACGCGCCGCCGAATTGTGCGGTGATGCCCTAATCCGCCTTCCCCTGCCCCTCTGCTTTTGTCGGCGGAGGGGCGTTTTTTGTGCTTCCGCGAAATTCGAGATTGACAACTTCCCCCGACGGTGGTAAACTGGAAAAAACGGAAGTTTTCCGCCCATTTTCGTCGTTTGTTAGGAGGATTGCTATGAGTCCCATTGCCGCCCGGAAAAAGACCATCATCTGGATGATTGCCGCCATCGTGCTGGCAGTTTCCTCCATCGCACTTGGCGCCGGTCTCATCGTCAGCCACAATTCGCTGACGGACACCCGGAATCAGCTGACGGACACGCAGAGCGCGCTGTCCTCCACCCAATCCTCCTTAGCGGACACCGAAAACAGCCTGTCCGCCGCGAAGGACACCCTCGCATCCACCGAAGCCGCCCTCGCCGAAACGCAGGGCACGCTTGCTGACCGCGAAACTGAACTGTCCGCCACAAAGGACACCCTCGCGTCCACCGAAGCCACCCTCGCCGAAACGCAG
>ENA-UOJG01002243-UOJG01002243.1-human-gut-metagenome-genome-assembly--contig:-C47-NODE-2243-length-17025-cov-35.723925_pt1 | contig 17025 bp, 15 predicted proteins | sample MGYA00242340_ERZ723887 | MGnify/ENA metagenome assembly ERZ723887 | reverse complement strand
CTGCTTCTTCAATCGTCACGCGGCCCTTTCTCACCAGCTTAACCAACATCCGCATGAAGGCCGAGAAGAGGTTAAACGGCGGTGGGTTCCGTTTTTGGAGATGTTGCCGGAGTACAAGAGCATTTGTGAGGATATTCTTGCAGGAAACAAGGACAAATATAGCGAATGAGGTAGTGTATCATGGCGAACGATTACGGCTATTTTGGCAGCGGCAGTACCGGATATGCCCACTATAAACAGTCATTTGACCGCAACTTCGGCGGTTCCGGTGGCAGCGGAGGGAATCACAACGGTGGCGGCAATGGCTCCGGCTGCGGGCCTCTGTTGCTTATCATTGTTGTTGCTGTAGTCGCTGCGCTTGTGCTGTGGGCAATGTAATTCTTAACAAGCGGCGTATGCTGCCAATAAAAAAGAGGGCCATCGCTTGCGGCGCGGTGGTCCTCTTTTTTGCTTGCTTTTTGTTTGGTCTCGTGGTAAAATAATGCTGAAAGTTATTTCAGTGAAAACGTATTCAGTATTATTGGAGGTGCAATATGTTTATAGGCCGTGAGAAAGAACTGGTGCTCTTGCAGCAAGACTACATCGGCAAAGCTGTGATGGTCTACGGCAAGCGGCGAGTTGGAAAGACCACGCTCATTCAGAAAGCCCTTGATAACTGCCCTTATCAGACCGTCTATTTCGAGTGTTTGAAAGGCACAGTACAAGAAAATATTGATAGCCTCGTTGATGAGCTGGTTCGAGCCAAGATATTGCCAGTAGCTCTGAGCTTCAGTACACTACAAGATGTTTTTACCTATCTTAACACGCTGCCTCAGAAAATGGTTGTCGTCATTGACGAATACCCCTATCTGAAGGTGATGAATGAGCCCACAACAGTTGATTCCGTTTTTCAGAGCATCATTGATAACCGGCTTGGAAACATTGAGCTTATCCTCTCCGGCTCTCACATTGGAATGATGAAGGACCTCTTGCAGGAGAAAAATGCTCTGTATGGACGCTTTGCTGTCACTATCAAACTCAACGAATTGAACTATCTGGATACCGCCAAGTTCTATCCTGACAAAACTCCCTACGACAAGGTGGCGCACTATGCTGTATTCGGCGGTTCTCCTTTTGTGAATCAGGCGTTGCGTCCTACTGCCACGCTGCGAGAAAACATCGTCAGTACAATTCTAAATCCTGTGAGTGCGGTGTACCTGTATGCCAGTCAGTTGCTGTTGTCGGACTATTCCGTCAAAATCAACGCAGAGCGTATCTTTGCAGTCATTGGTAACGGCAAGAAGCGCTATTCTGAAATTGAAGACAAGCTGGATGTGAAGAAGACCGGCAATCTTGCAAAACAGATGAAACCTCTGCGTGACCTCGAAATCATCTCCCGCAATTACCCCATCAACAAGCTCAACGACAGCAAGAAATCTACCTTTGAAATCAACGATAACTTGTTACGGTTCTACTTTACCTTTATCTATAAAAACGCCAGCGCATTGCAAGTGCTAGGCGCGGAGGCTTTCTATGATGAGTATGTAGCCCCTACTCTGACAGACTTCATCTCTCGCCGATTTGAGGGCATTTGCCGTGACTATTTCAGTTTACAGGTTCGTTCTGGGAAACTGAAGGGTGTTCGCAACATCGGCAGCTATTACTATGACGACCCCGTCCACCGCAAGAACGGTGAGTTCGATGTTGCTCTGGAGCTGGCAGACGGCTATGCAATTTATGAGGCAAAGTATTATGCCCAACCTATGACCCTCGATGAAATTCACCGTGAGGCTCAGCAGGTGGCGAACATCAAGGAACTGGCCGTTAAGCAGCTCGGATTCATCGCCATCAATGGCTTTGTGGAGCAGGAAAAGCCTTATACCTATCTTGATGGCAATGACATTTTTGCGGGAATGTAGCCCGAAGCAAGCGGTTGACGCATCACCGCTGCAATTCAACCTGTTTTCGCACAAATCAAGGTCTTTCTCAAAGAGGTTCACCCATGGAAAAAGCCACATACAGTCTATCTGCTCTAAAGCAGTGCAAGGAACTCATCCGAAAAAACCGGTGGAGCACACGGTTAAAGGCCGAGCATAATTCCCGGTGTGCGGAGGTCAATGTTCTGTTCGCATCCTGCCAGAAGCTGCTCAACTATGTCATGTTCCAGCCGGACCTTTCCCCTGCCTACGACTATCAGCAGATGGTCCTTTCGAAGAGCTGCACAAAAAACAACTCGACAATCAGCTTCGTGTTTGCCACGCGTCCAGTCCGCGTCAAAGTTGTAGGCTTCCGTTTCCTTGATGACAAATGAAGAGTGCACACCCCGTCTATAGCTTCAAAGTTTAGGCGGGGTTCGCTCGCTTACTGGGAGTCAATATAGGATTTTACAGCCGATTCTGTTCTGTCCGAAACGCTACACACAAAGTAACTATCGCTCCAAAAATATGGCTTCCAATAATACGGTTTGAGTTGCTCACTAAAGTTTTTACGAATAAGTCGAGAAGTAACAGTTTTATAATTGTTAGCCAATTTGGATAGTTGTACTTGTGGTGGGGCCTCAAACAAAATGTGGATATGGTCCAAGTCGGTATTGACAGCCTTAATAGTGCAATGCCATGAATCAAAGATTGTTTTTGTTTGGTCAAGCAGGTAGACTTTTATCGCACCTTTAAGCACAGGATGACGATATTTTGTTACTACAACTAAATATTTTTGTGGTATAATCATACTATAAAGCAACGCTATTGTAAAGGAGGTGAGTGCTTTGAATATTACATCCAGCTATCAAGTCAGAATCGTCAACTGCAGTGTCAACCTTATCGATACGGTTCGTATATATCAGGAAGCGCTCTCCTACCTGATTGGTGTTGTCAGCGAGAACTGGGATGCCGTAAAAAGCATAACTACCGGAGCCTTGGAACAGCAGCGCTATATCGAAAAGCTGGTTCATGGCAATAAAAACCGTGAAGCCAAATATCAGGAATTCGATAAAATGTTCCATAAGTATCCTTCGTACTTGCGCCGTGCAACAATTACAGCTGCTATCGGTGCAGTGAGCAGCTACCGCAGTAATCTTGCTAATTGGGAAAACACCGACAAGCATACGCTACACCTATGTTTCATGTGGAGGCAGTCGTTTGCCTGACACGCGAGGCGTGACAGGCAAAAATATATAGCCCGAAAACCACGATGAACAGGAGGTACCCAGATGAGTGAAATCACGTTGAACAGCCTTCCCAAGACCTTGGACGAGCTGAAGGCTATGCCCCAGGCTGCGCTGACTGTGCCGGAGGAAGTGGCCGCTCTGACAGTGGCGGCGCTGGCGCTGTACCCGGAAAACCCTGCTGAGACCGAGAAAATGCTGGATTTCCTGCGCGGCCCGCGCCCCTTGAACGGCATCGACAAACAGTTTATCCGCGACCGTTTTCGCGGCAAGGAATACCTGATGCGTTCCTACCTTGTCGGTTCCACACCGGAAAACAACTACACACCTGTGCAGCCGTACCGAGTCACCGTTTCGGAAAACAATTACAGCCGGACGCAGTTTGTCGACGGGTACCTGACCTTATATGTGGCTTGCAGCGGCGCTGACAGCCCGCGCCCGCTAAAGCTGCGCAACAAACCATCCACTGGGCAGTGGTTTTTGTGGGAGCAGCAGCTTTTGACCGGCATCCGTATTCCGCAGGTGGCTGACCCCTGGGCATAACTCCCCCGCCCTGCGACCTTACAGTTTTCCTGACAGTTAAATCGCTCTCGACCCATGGACAGGTCGAGGGCGATTTTTAGTTGTGCATTGCGGCGCATAAAAAAGGAATCTCACTTGAATCAAAGCGAAAAAGACATCCCGGAAAAGGAAGGAAAGATCACCACGACATCGGCCGCTGCTTTGGTGCCCGCCTTGACCTGCCCAAGGCCATTGCCAAGGGCGACGATATCTGCGCTTTGCGGCACATTAAATCCGACGATAAGCAGGGTGACCAATGAAAAATGTAGACACATCCCTCGGAGAAGCCCCATCTATAGCCGAAAGGCTTAGGTGGGGAGGTTCACATGGGACCGCGCTATACTTTCTGCTAACGGTCTCGACTTTTCCAAGGCATCGATGCGGCGGTCGATGCTCTTCTTGTCGAGGTCAAAGGATGCCACTATCTCTTCGAGATTGCCGTTCTGCGCACCATCAAAACATTTTAAGCTGTGCTGGAATGCTCTCCTGCACTTTTCCCGAAATCCAGCATTGCTCCCTGCACAAACCCAGTAAAGAGAATCCGATCGTCACCCTTCGCCAGTTCTTTCAATTCCTCCATAAAGGAATCCGTATCACTAGAGCCGGCCGATGTCAAGTCTTGGACAACATTTTTCACAAATAAATTTGAAAAAAAGCAAAAAAATAAGCCCTACAAGGCTTTCAGTCGGTATCGAACCGATCTGAGCCTTGTAGGGCTTAACAGTTTACTCTATATGTTTTTTCTTAGACCGCCTGCAGAGAGGTGTTTTCCATCACTTTCTTAAATTCCTCTACTGTCATTCCAGCATCTTCCGCTGCTTCTTCAATTGTCACACGGCCTTTCCTCACCTGTTTAACCAGCATCCGCATCTCGCCAATGTTGATGCCTTCGGCCTTTACGCCCTGACTAAGGTTGCACATTGGTTTTGGCATATACCATCCTCGGATATGCCATCGTTCCTTTTTATCATTTCTGTACTCCCATCATTTTTTCTTCGATGGGAATACTGGTGGTGAACGACAGCGACAAAGAATCTTGTCGAATTGAAAATTGACACACGCAAATTCTTCAGTATATGTCCACCTGTGTGGAGCATATACCGTCAGGATTCGCATATGGCAGCGGTAATTCTATTTCGTTTTTCGCGTGGAATTGCCAGAGCTATTCATTCGACAAACTCATAATGCAGTTCTCCGTATAGAGGAAAAGCCTATTAAGTTATAGGCAATGAAATATAACTGCACTTTGAGAAAAGAGACCTCAAGGTACTTTTTATTTTCTGAATTAGTTGTGTACCTCCAGATGAAAAAAATAAGGAGAGGCTTCCAAGGAAACCTCTCCTTAACTGGTATTAAGGGCTATGTCAGATTTTTTTCAGCAAAATATTTACGACAGGTAACTTACCGATACAGCGGTCCGTACTGCTTGCACGCAGCATAATCCGCAGCCTGCTGATCCTGTGTGCCGAAGCTGGCCCATGCGTGGGGGCGATAAATCTTCTCGGCAGGGACATTGTGCATCGTGACCGGGATGCGCAGCATGCTGGCCAGCGTAATGAGGTCAGCACCCACATGGCCGTAAACGGTCACGCCATGGTTGGCACCCCAGTTTGCCATAACGCTGTACACATCGGTGAACGCTCCCTGTCCGGTCAGGCGCGGGCAGAACCATGTGGTCGGCCAGGTCGGGTCGGTGCGTTTGTCGATGGTGTTGTGAATCTCGTCGGGCAGATCAGCCGTCCAACCCTCGGCAATTTGCAGGACGGGTCCAATGCCCTCCACAATGTTGAAGCGCAGCATCGTAACAGGCATCTCTGCCTTGCAGCGGAAGTGGCTGGAATATCCACCGCCGCGGAAGTACTCATAGTCCGCGCGACACCAATCGGTGGCGTTCAGGCACGCCTTGATGTCCGCATCGGTCATCTTCCAGAACGGCTTCATCACGTGGTTGCCCTTGGCATCTACGCAGGCACCGGAACCGTCCAAGGCCGTTGCGCCGGAATTGATGAGGTGAATAAAGCCGTTGGCGGCAACGCCGTCAGGCTTCTGCCCGGTCACACGCTCGCAGGCTTCCGGGCTCCAGTAGGTGCGCACGTCATGGAAGCACGGCGCAGAGCCGGAAACAAGGCTGCCCAGCATCATGGCAATGCCGTTGCAGGTATCATTCTCGGTAGCGAACGGGGTCGGGGCCTTCGGGCCGTTCCAGTCAAAGGTGGAAGCCATGATGGCTTCGGTGAAGTCAGCGTTCGGCAGCCAGTCTGTCCACTGGCGCTGGCCCTGGAAGCCGCCGACCACAGCGTTGCGACCGAGCGCTTCTTCATGCCAGCCCATCTCGTCCAGACGCGGATTGCCGTATAGAATGTCGCGGATGATCAGGGTCATCTTGACGATAAACTCCCAATCCTTGTCGGCCGGAACAATTTTCGACTTCGTGATGACAGGCGGCAGGTTCTTACCGAGGTTCTTATCAAAGCCCTCTTTGCAATTCTCGCGCACCCATGCCAGCGCCTTTTCATATTCGTCGTGGTCATAGATACCGATGGAAATGCGGCGCAGGATCTCGACCTCGTCCACCCATTCGGCGCGGATGCCGAAATACTTTTGCAGAACACCTGCATCGCAGAAGCTGCCGGCAATCCCCATCGTCACAGCGCCAATATTGACGTAGGCTTTGTTCTTCATCCAGCCTGCGGCAACAGCACCACGGGCAAAGCGCAGGATTTTCTCGGCCACGTCATCGGGAATCGTATCATCGTTGGCTTCCTGCACGTCATGGCCATAAATGGAGAAAGCAGGCAGACCGCGCTGGGCGTGTGCTGCCAGAACCGCAGCCAGATACACCGCGCCGGGGCGCTCGGTGCCATTGAAGCCCCAGACTGCCTTGATGGTGTTGGGATCCATATCGAACGTTTCGGTACCGTAGCACCAGCAGGGGGTCACAGACAGCGTTGCCGTAACATTCTGGGTAGAGAACTGCTCTGCCACGCGGGCTGCCTCGGCACCACCGCCAATCGTCGTACAGCCGATCACGCACTGCACCGGCGTACCATCGGGGTACTTGAGGTTCTCCGAAATCAGCTTGGCGGCATTTTCTGCCATGCGCATCGTCTGATTTTCCAGGCTTTCACGGACGCCGCCCCAGCGTCCATCGATGACAGGGCGAATACCAATTTTAGGATACAGCATAGTTGCACCTTCCTTATTATAATAGGGTTTTGAAACGATCATAAGCGGCGTTCCATTCCGCATAGTTCTGTGTGCTTGGGGTATATGTTTTAATGACCTCTGTCTCCGCAATCAGCCGGCGTCCTTGTGTGATGGAGTCCAGCAACCCCAAGGCTTTCAGCTGAATCATAATGTTGCCGAGCGCTGTTGCTTCCACCGGGCCTGCCTTTACCGTAAGGCCGCAGCAGTCTGCCGTCATCTGGCAAAGCAGACGGTCTTTTGTACCGCCGCCCAAAACGTGCAGGGTCGTAAATGCTCGACCTGTTACAGCGGAGAGCTGCTCTATCGCATAGCGATATTTCAGAGCAAGGCTCTCATAAATGCAGCGCATTACGGCTCCCACCGTTTCCGGGACGGGCTGGCCGGTTTTGCGGCAAAATTCCTGTATTCTGCCCGGCAGGTCGCCGGGGGCAACAAATTCCGGGGCATCCGGGTCAATAAAACTGCGCAGCGGTTCGGCGGCAAGTGCCTGTTGCTCCAGCTCCGCGAAAGAATATGCCTGCCCGCGGCGCTTGTACTCACGGCGGCTTTCCTGAATCAGCCAAAGACCGATGATATTTTTCAGATAATTGATTTTCCCGTTTGCACCGAGTTCATTGGACAGCCCGCTTTGGCAGCTATCCGCCGTCAGAATCGGGGCCTCCAATTCCGTTCCCAGCAGGCTCCATGTGCCGCAGGAGAGAAATGCCGTATGTTCGGCATCCTCCTCGGCACACGGCATAGCGGCCGAGGCGCATTGTGTATCATGCCCTGCCACCGCAATGATTTTCGCACCGTTTGCAAGTGTACCTGTCACTGTGCCGCTGGAAACAATGGGTGCGAAGCGGTTTTCCGGCAAGCCGTAGGCGGCCAGCACTTCTCTGCTCCACTGCCCTGTGCGGGGGTCCAGCATCTGGCTGGTGGACGCAATGCTGCGCTCGCAGACCGGCTCGGCTCCCAACAGAGCCGCAAACAAATCCGGCATAAAAAGGATCTGCGCAGCCTTTTGCAGCAGTTCCGGGTCCTGCTCACGCAGAGCCAGCAGCTGGAACAAAGTATTGATTACCATGATTTGATTGCCGGTATGGGCATACAATTCTTCTGCAGGCATACGGGCAGCGGCCTGTTCCGGTTTGCCATTCGTTCGGGCATCGCGGTAATGAACAGGGTTTGCCAGCAGATGACCGTCCGTATCCAGTAAGCCGAAATCTACACCCCATGTATCAAATCCTAAGCTGTCAAATGTACCCGCCTTTTGAATAGCCGTGTGAATTTCCTTCAGCAGTGTTTCCACATCCCAGCAGAGATGACCGTCCTTTTCGATGGGAATATTTTCAAAGCGATGGATTTCCTCGTAGTTGAGGTTTTGGCCATCGTACACGGCCCGAATCGCACGTCCACTGGAAGCGCCAAAGTCGAAGGCCAGCACAGTTGCTGTGTTACTCATTGCACCACGCCCTTCTTCAAAAGTACGTTGGCATAGATTGCGCTTTCCCCGGTGGCGATAATCGCATAGGCATGATGTGCGCGCTCATAAAACGCAAAGCGCTCCACCATTTCAATTTTAGCCGGGTCATTGCCGCTCTCGTTCAACTTCTGTTTATAGCTATCCCAGATAGTCGGCTTGCACGGATCGCCATCTACCACTTTCATCAGCGCGACAGGCTTTTCCACATACTGATCCAACGGCAGAAATTGCAGGATGGCCTCCAGCAGTTCTACGGTTCCGTGCCCGTCTGCACGAACCACAATGGCATCTTTGCCGATGCTTTCAGCCGGGAAATTTCCGTCTGCGAGAATGATTTCGTCGCCATGTCCCATCTCGCAGAGGACTTTCAGAAGTTCCGGGCTAAGGATAGGCGGAATGTTCTTCAGCATACGGTGTCTCCTTATTTGTCCGTCGGCTCACCTTTTTCGCGTCGCTCAAATTTGCGATAGCCGGGGTGTTTGCCGGTAATTTTGTAGTAGGAGCGGAGATTGATGAGCTTATCAATATTCTTGCGGTCAATATCGTAGCTGCCGCCGAGAATGATTGCGTTGATCGTGATTTTTGCCCACAGTTCCAGACTCTCCATGCGGTAATAGGCGGTGATGACATCGCTGCCCACTGTCAGCGCACCGTGGTTTTCCAGCAGCATAACATCGTGGTCGTTGAGATACGGCTCGATTGCGTCCGGCACCTCCGTCGTGCTGGGAGTTCCATACGGAGTCAGTGGCACAGCGCCGATGGCTGCCACATCCTCAATCATGTTGTACATATCCATCGGGCGATGTGCCACGGCAAAGCCGGTGGCTGCCGGCGGATGGGCATGGACAACAGCATTTACATCGGCGCGCTTTTCGTAGCAGCGCAGGTGCATCTTGATTTCGCTGGACGGGCGCAGGCCCTCTGCACCTTCCAGCACATTGCCCTTTGCATCAATACGCAGCAGCTTGTCCGGCGTGATGAAGCTTTTGCTCATGCCCGTAGGCGTTGCAAGGAAAGTTCCGTCCTCCAACCGAACTGAGACATTGCCATCATTGGCAGCGACCCAGCCAAGCTGCCACATTTTATGGCAGACATCGCAGATTTGGTCTTTGATTTCTTCGATTTGCACAGTTTGTACCTCCTAAAGTGGATTTTGTCCTTTACTTGTATTATACTGTTGCAATTTGCCCTCGTCTTTGCGTATAATGATATTATATTGGACGATATTGATATTTTAGGAGATGCCTGCCATGAAGTTTCTGGCTTCCCATGAAAGCAGTACGCGCGGCACTTTTGACTTTCCCATTGAGCTTTATTATGTAGATAAAATGCACCCACGCTATGAAATGCCGTTTCACTGGCACATGGAATTTGAACTTATGCTGGTTCTAAGCGGGGAGTTTTCTCTGCTGATTGATGGACGCTCTTACCTTTTACACAAGGGGGATGCCGCCATCATTTCAGCCGGGGCCGTTCACGGCGGAACCCCCAGCGACTGCGTTTACGAGTGTGTTGTCTTTGATATGAACCGCTTCCTCGGCAGCGGCTCCGTATGTCAGGCAAAATACAATGCGCTTTTTGAACGTGGCGCACAAATCGAGCCGTATCAACCGGCTGGCTCCGTAACCTGCCAACTGATTGACAGACTCTTTGAGGCAATGGAAAAAGAGCCGGAGGGATATGAATTTGTGACGATTGGTCTGATGTGGCAGTTGTTCGGTCAAATCCTTTTGCAGCATTCGTACGCAGTATCCTCTCCCGGAAATAAACGAAATGATCGCAGCACAGCCCAAATGAAAGCGGCCTTAGAGCGCATCCGAAAGAATTACACCAGCCGCATCACCTTGGAAGATCTCGCCTCCACAGCAGAAATGACCCCTGAACACTTTTGCAGGGTCTTTCACAGCATAACCGGGCGCTCCCCTATTGACTATTTGAATTACTACCGGGTAGAATGTGCCGCGGAGCTATTATGCTCCACCGAAGATCCCATCACGGAGATCGCATATAGCTGCGGCTTTAGTGATTCCAGCTACTTTAACCGGATGTTCCGCCGCTATAAGGCTGAAGCTCCGGGCAAATATCGAAAACTGCATAGCATATAAAATCGCGCCGACAGTGCATTGTCGGCGCGATTTTTAGTCAACAATTCGCATTTAGTGTCAACCATTCTGAGTTTCCAATATCATAAAAATCAACTGCAATGCATGGCCTTATTAGCCTCACTGCGGACATACAACTTGCTGTATTACAGAAAACTCCCGCGCTTGTTAGGCGCGGGAGTTAAGGAAGGAGAAAACACGATTTTGCATGATGCACTCTACTGCAAAACGCAAACCGCAAAATGAAAAAGCAGATTAGCGGTATCAGCAGTATTTTTCAATTACTTTTTGCATGGCATCCCAGTTCCGTTCCATATCGGCAGTCAACTTGAACTGGGTGCGGGCGCGGTTGAGGTTTTGGGTTTCGTAGTTGATGTGGAAGTAGTGGTCCCCCTCGAGATAATCAGCGAGGAAACGCATACCGCACTCCATCGTCATCAACTTGGCACCCCAAGGCAGGGTCTGTTTTTCCAGCGGGGTGAACGTTTCCCCTGCTGCCTGCAAGAAGCCCTTGGTGTAAATTTCAAACAGTTCCATACTGAAATTGACTTTCGAGAGGTCAGCTTCGTCCTCGGCGCAGTGGTTGGCACCGAAGCGGATGGAATCGCCAAAATCATTGGCAGCAAGGCCCGGCATAACCGTGTCAAGGTCGATAACGCAAAGGCCCTCGCCGGTCGTTTTGTCGAACAGGATGTTGTTCAGCTTGGTGTCGTTGTGGGTGACGCGCAGCGGCAGCTTGCCCGCTGCCAGCAGATCCACCATAACGTGATACTCTGCTTCGCGGGCGCGGACAAACTCAATTTCACGCTGCACCTGTGCGGCACGACCCATGCGGTCCTCAGCCACGGCGCGCTGGAAGTCAACGAAGCGCTTGGGTGTGTCGTGGAAGTGCGGGATTGTCTCGTGCAGAGTATGGGCCGGGTAGTCGGCAAGCTGATGCTGGAAGTTGCCAAATGCAACGGCGCTCTGGTAAAAATCCTCAGCCGACTGCACCTGCTGCAAGCAGACAGTATCCTCCACAAAGTCATAGACACGCCAGCAGCTACCATCAGCAGCCTGATAATAGGGCTTTTCCTCTTTGGTAGGCACCACATGGAGCGTAGCACGCGCCGGGTCAGCCCCGCGCTGCTTAGCCTTTTCGCGCAAAAAATCTGTAATACCGCAGACGTTTTCCATCAAACCGGCCGGGTCTTTGAATGTATTGGTATTGATTTTTTGCAGGATATAGCGTTTTGCACCCTGCTCTGACGTTACCGTAATAGCATACGTCTGGTTAATATGCCCCTCTCCGTAAGGAACCGGTTCTGACACTGGGCCATCCCATTGCCACGCGGTCAAAATTTCTTTCATCACATATATCCTCACTGATAGACTGCCAGCAGCCGCAGCGTTGGCTCCGTGCGTGAAGCTGTGATCTTTATGGTTAGCGTCAGCACATCCACGGGGGCAAAGCGGCAGATACGCTTATGCCCAACTACCGTAAATTCGGCAACCTTGCTTTCATCTGCCCAAATCTCACCTCTTTCGATGCGCTGCCCTGTCGGCAGATGCTCCCCCAGAACAACACAGGAAACCTTCTGCGGCTTCGGGAACTTCAAAGTAATCGTATCGGATTCTTGTCCGTAGGCAGCCTGCCAATAGGTATTTGCCATACCGTCCACAGCCTGTGTGATGGGATGCTGCGCAATCGCAGAATCTGCCGTAATTTTTGCCTTTTCTGTTACGTTGCTGGCAAAAATCTGCTGGATTTTAGTACCCAGCTCCGCAAGGCTGGCGCAGTCCGGTGCGGCAATACGGCCATGCGTATCGGGTGGAATGTTCAGCAGCAGACTTGCATTCGCACCAACGGCATCCAGATAGATGCCCAGCAATTCGTCTGCCGTGCGCACGTCAGTGTCCTCCTCCGGGTGGTAAAACCAACCTGTTCGGATGGAAGTATCCACCTCGGACGGATACCAGACAAGTTCTCTTGCATTGCGGATAACCGCTCTGCTGCCGATGTCCTCGTCCTGAGAGTCAATTTTACGGGAGAATTCTCCGTCATCCGCCTGCTGCGATTTAGATGCCGTGCGCTCGGCATCCCGCAGCTCAGCGGGAACCACGCTCCACTCAGCTTTCCGGCAATGCCCGGCCTCGTTGCCGCACCAGCGCACATCGGGACCGCAGACATTCAAAACCGCATTCGGCTGCAATTTACGCAGCACCGCATAGTAGCGTTCCCAATCGTAAATTTGCTTTTTGCCGTTTTTGCCCTCGCCACAGGCACCGTCAAACCAGAAGCAGAAAATGTCTCCGTAGTTTGTTGCAAGCTCGGTCAGCTGGGAAACGAAATAATCATCATACGGTTTTCCCTGCCCATAGCGTGCATCGTGACGATCCCACGGGGAGAGATAGACACCAAACTTGATACCGCCGCGCCGGCAGGCATCCGATACCTCGCGCACAACATCGCCCTGTCCGTTCTTCCACGGGCTGTTTTTTACGCTGTGCTCGGTGTAGGCGCTCGGCCACAGGCAGAAGCCGTCATGGTGCTTGCAGGTCAGAATCAGCGCCTTCATACCGGCACTTTTGACTGCGGCGACCCATTGGTCGGCATCCAGCGCATCGGGGTTGAACAGCACCGGGTCTTCGGTGCCGTCGCCCCACTCACGGTTGGTAAAGGTATTCATGCCGAAGTGGGTAAAGGCGTAAAATTCAAGCTGCTGCCATGCCAGCTGGCGCGGGCTGGGCGTGATAGAGGCCGCATAGCGGATCTGTTCTTCGGGTGTTCTCATTCTATTACCCCTCAATGCTGTACCACTTGATCTCATTGGTATCCAGATGCAGATCGAAGCAGCTGCCGTCGCCGGTGTAAACGGTCGTGTCCTGCGGTTCGTAGGTGTTGTTGACCACGCAGTACTTGCCGTTCTTAACGTAGGCATACATACAGAAGCAGTTGATCATCTGGCACGGCACCGGCTGCGCTGTTTCCTGATGGGCACTTTTCCGCATCATAGCTCTGGTCTCTGTACTGAACCGATCCACCAGCACCTGATCTTCCGACTTGTGGATATGCCCATGCAGCATGTAGGTCAGCGGTGTTCCATCTGCCCCACGCCGAAACTGGCCGTTATAGCAGAATACCGGATAGTGCATGCTCATTGTTAAACTCTTTCTTAATCTCGTTACAAATATTCAAATCATCGGTAGCATGACATAATAGATCCGATCGTCACCCTTCGCCAGTTCTTTCAATTCCTCCATAAAGGAATCCGTATCGCTGGAGCCGCCTGCGATGACCAGCTTTTTATCCGTCTTGATATTTTTGAAGGCCTCAACCAGATATCGAATCCCCTTTTCCGGCACCAGACGACCGAGGAACAATATATAGGAATCTTTCTCCAATCCAAAATGATCCGTGATCAGCTTTGCTTCCCGAACCTCTGGCCGATTGACACCATTAGGGATAAAATGTGTCTCCCTTCCGTAGGTCTCCAAGAAATACTTCTGCACGTCTTTGCTTAGAACAATGATCTCGTCCGCATATTTCACAGCATTCTTTTCGCCGCCACGAATGAACTTGGATGCAACGCTTCCGCGCCACTTCTCGCGATCCCAGTCCAAACCGGCCGATGTCAAGTCTTGGACAACATTTTTCACAAATAAATTTGAAAAAAAAGCAAAAAAATAAGTCCTACAAGGCTTTCAGTCGGTATCGAACCGATCTGAGCCTTGTAGGGCTTAACAGTTTACCCTATATGTTTTTTCTTAGACCGCCTGCAGAGAGGTGTTTTCCATCACTTTCTTGAATTCCTCTACTGTCATTCCAGCATCTTCCGCTGCTTCTTCAATTGTCACACAGCCTTCTTGCAGTTTTTCAACAAATAAAACTTTTAAAGAACAACTCAAGCCGTAAAAAAAGTCTTTAGTTATCGTAGTTTTTCTCAGTTGACCATATTATATCACACTCACCAATGTAATATCATGGGCAACTTCGCCTTTTTGAAATTCAATCCATGCTGTTCAGTTTATCCACGAACTGCTGCACGGCAGATACGATCTTACGGATTCTCTGCCAAGAACCCCAGCACACCGGCGATAGGCGCACAGTACTTGAACGTCTCGCCCATCATGGAGACATTGGTGTTCGCATTGGAAGAAGCAGCGGCAGTCACCGGCAGGAACTTCTTGCCGACATTCTCCACAGAAGATCCGATGTTCTGGAGCTTTTCTCCAGCTTCATCGATCTTGGCAAGAGTCGCATTCTGGATGCCATTTGCGTACCCCCCTCCTTTTGGGCATAAGAAAAGCCCTACTTTCTTTGACATAAGTAGGGCAAAATTAAACTATAAAATTCTTAACTTGAAATTTCTATGGTGATTTTGCTTGAGCAATTTCATAAAAAGTCGTTTTTCTGAAATTTCTTTCGCTTCGTATTTTCACGATAAGCTGATTTTCTGAAATTTCTATGCTAAAATAGCCTCAGAAATTTCAATTTCCGTTTTTCGGAGGAAAGGAAACAATCATGACAAACCGAGCTGTACACTCGTGAGTAATCTGTCAGGCGAAATGGCTTATGAATCTTTTCGATCGACTCTGCTTCCACCGAATCCTCCTATTGAGGTGTCTGGTGAGCTTTTCACGAAACTTATGCACTCTTCTCAGGAAGCACCTGATAGGTCACGATCACATCTGTGACATACACAGGAGTCTTGTCAGAGGCTTCGCCCCAGTGGAGTATTTTTCAAGACCTTCTCGAATTCCTCTACTGTCATTCCAGCATCTTTCGCTGCTTCTTCAATCGTCACGCGGCCCTTTCTCACCAGCTTAACCAACATCCGCATCTCACCAATGTTAATGCCTTCGGCCTTCACGCCTTGACTAAGGTTGCACATAACAAACACCTCTCTTTCCAGTTCTTCGTTCATTGCAACGCCAAATTCTTCTTCAAGAATTTTCTTTTTCTCTGTGGCTGCTCTGGTCGAATGGAATAACGAATCAAAGTGTTTTTGAACTCCTTGGTTGGGTGTGTACAAACCCAGATGCAGATTCCTCATCCCAAAAGCCAGTCGATGACATTCACAACTTTTATGCCGTCGTAATTTCCGAGCGAAAAACGATCCAGTGTCAGGACAATCTTTTCATAATTATCCTGAATGCTCCGCAGCGGTCTCATCTCTCTCTCAAAGGTTTCTTCCGCCGTCATATCAGCGGTCACCTGATAATAGGTAAGCACGCCTTCCTTCTGTGTCACAAAGTCAACTTCAGTAGAACCATATTTTCCGATATTGACTTTGCCGCCCCTTCGTGAAAGTTCAAGATACACAATGTTCTCAATGGTAAATCCAAGATCGTATCGCTTTCTTGGAAGAATGTGGTTTCTGATTCCCATATCTACCATGTAAAACTTATTGTTGACCTTTAAGAGCTGCTTTCCTACAATGTCAAATCGCTCCACCGGATAAAAAATAAAAGACTCTGTCAGGGCTTCAACATAATCGCTGACTGTGTTTTGGGATACTTTTCTGCCAGCTGAGATCAGATAATCGGTTATACTTTTCATAGACACCGGGCTGCCAATAACGCTTGCCAGATATCTTGCAATTGTCTTCAGTAACGCAATGTCTGTGATTTTTCGTTTTCCACTCTCTTTTTCTCTCCTTGTCTGCCGCTGCTCAATATCTTTTACAATGACGGTGTTGTAGATTCCTTCCAAATACTGATCTATTTTTTCATCCGTACGGTTCATTACTGCCACATACGGAATTCCGCCAGTTTTCATAAACTCTGCAAAAGCTTCCTCTTTTGCCATACCTGTCACCGCCATATACTCGCGGAAAGAAAGCGGCAGCATCTTGATCTCTGTGTACCTTCCTGACAAAAGCGTTGCAAGCTCACTTGACAACATATATGCATTGGAGCCTGTGATATAAACATCCACATGATCTCTGATATAAAGGCTGTCAACCACTTTCTCGAATGAAGGAACTTCCTGAACCTCGTCCAAAAAGATGTATGTCATCTTATCAACACACAAACGTTCTTTGAGATAGTTGTACAGCCTCATATAATCTTTTAAGGGTTCGTAATCCAGATTTTCAAAGTTGATAGAAATAATCTGTTCTGGTGCGACTCCATTCGCCAAGAGTCTCTGCTGATACTGTTCCAGAAGTACAGATTTTCCACAGCGACGGATTCCGGTCACGACCTTGATCTGCCGCTCATCTTTCCATGCCCAAAGCTGGTCAAGATATTCTTTTCGTTCAACCATATCTGCATTCCTCCTTTTTTCTCAGTATAGCATATTATACGCAGAATATCAAATTGTTTTCCCGTTTCGGAAACTTTTATTTTATCAAGCTCAGTATTTTCTAATTATGGAAATTGTCAGATACGAGGCATGAAAAAGTGTTTAACTCCAGCTCCACCAAAGCAGATCTATTCGCATGGGTAGAAACGCTCAATCTATAACCTTCCCATTCCTATGGAATGAAACACCCTCATAGCAGAGAAGATACTCTGAATACAGATTCTTACTAATGCTATCATTTTGTTCACAAAAAATTGCT
>ENA-UOJG01002242-UOJG01002242.1-human-gut-metagenome-genome-assembly--contig:-C47-NODE-2242-length-17026-cov-17.775087_pt1 | contig 17026 bp, 15 predicted proteins | sample MGYA00242340_ERZ723887 | MGnify/ENA metagenome assembly ERZ723887 | reverse complement strand
CGAATATTAATTTACCAAACAAAACAAACTAACAGAAAAGATAATTTGAATCATATAAATTAGAAAATTTTTTCTCAAACTCCATCATAAAACATGAAAAACTTTTTAAAACTAATTTTAAAAGGATATAATAATATTATTTCAGCTTATTTGTCTTTATTTTAAAAAATAACCACTATTCCCATATTTTTCAATAAATAATAATGTTTATATAATGGTGAATGTAATATCTATTAATATGAATTTGGATTGAAACCTTCTTCCGAATTCCAAAGGATTCAACACTCTTTTAAAGAACGAATCAACATTATTTTTAAGAAAATAAAAGTTAAAATAGGGTTACGGGTTTTTAGAGAAAAATTATGGTTTTTCTCTTCTCTATTTTAACATTAAAAGAAAAAAAAATGATTTATGGGAAGAATTAGACAGAACTTCATGTTCTCTAAAATTACGGGTTTTATTTTAGAAGAATATTATAACAACAAAGAACCCATAAATCGAAATTCAACAATCTGAAGAGTAAATCAGTAGAGCTAGTTCTCAGCATCTTTTATTAGAAGTATTTTTATAATAACTATAATTATTATTTCAAATACCCTAAGGACCATAATAGTCCACCGATACTGTGAAATAGTATCATACCTCCTTACTCTTTTTAAAAAACGTATTGATATAATAATCATTCTATGATACCAATCCATTATTTCAAATAAGTTCTCAGTTTTCTATTACGTCTATTGTTTATTTATTTTACTATAATAAGCTTATTGAAGGTTAACTATGGCTTAAATTTTAATTAAAGCATTGAAATTGATTTTAACATATAAAATTATCATGATTGCCAATTATTTACTTAATTTCTTAAGAGATTCTTCGTGAAAAAACTAATTTAATAAACTAAAACACAGAATAAAATAAATTCAAATCTCTAAAAATAACTAGCAAATGATAATCTAATTAATATATGAAATATTATAATATCTCACAATTATCAACACTTAAAATTAATTTTAAAAATTAATGTTAATTTAATATACTTTTGTGACCAAATTTTATATTAATAATTATATACTCTTTAGTTAGCATATTTATTTTAACAAATTGAATATAATTAAAACAAAATTAAAGAGCATAGACTAAAATTATGGGACAAAATTATTATGTCAAGTATGAGTAGTGTAGCAGGATTATCAAAATATATGAAATCACTTCCAAAAACAAAAAACTGTATTCTAACAATGGTCGTTATCAGTTTTATAAGTGGAGCCATATACTTCCTGATTAATCCTCTTTATAAAATCGGGATTGTAGAACAGGTTTTGTATGGCGGAAGCTTTGGATTTTTAGTACTAGCTATCAGCTCCACCATTAGCGGAGTGATAATGCAACAGGGACTGAACACATTACATGGACTTAATTTTAAATTGAAACACTCCATGTTCTTATCTCTCCTTTCAATGATTTTCATTTCAGCTATTCTGATTATCGGAGGAATCTTTGAAAGAATACTACATGCTCACTTTTTATTAAACATCCTTCTATTCGGTTCCATTCTTATTTTTGGTATTAACACTTTAATTTTAAGAAGCGTGTCTAAAATAAGCTTTTTAAAATCATCAATAGTAGCTCTCTTGCAGCCTCTTTTAATTCTTGCTACATATATCATATTCTCATTTTTATCTAACAATCCAATATTCGAGAATGCCAACTTTACAACTGTTGCTTTAAAGCTTGTTGGTGGAAGCATAATACTAATGATAGCTATCTATTCTTTTGTTCGTGTTGTTGAATCTCCTATGAAAAAGAACCTTGGAATTGGAGTTCTTGATTTACTTAGCCTCTTTTTGTACCATATGAATGAAGGATCCAATCTGCTCGAAGGACTGTTTGAGCATATGGGAGAGTCTATTAGTACTATTGTAAGTTTTGTAAGTTTTAAAAAGAAGGATTCTGATGAGATTAAATCTCTATTTATCAGCCCTTGCGTTCATCCAGGACCTTTAGGAGATATTGGTGGTTCTAACATGCCGACACTATTGGCTGATGACTATGACAACTTTACTATGGTTGCTCATGGCCCGTCTACCCATGATTTCAATCCTGTAGCTGTAAAAGAAATCAATAAGATCAAGGAAGCGGTAAATCATGGACTTTCAAAGGCAGAATACTCTTCAAAAGCCAGCAAGTTTGAAAGGTATGAATATGGAGACGTTAAGATTGGTGTACAATTCTTCAACAAAGGTCTGGTTCTTCTAAGTACCTTTGCACCTAATGGAAGTGACGATATTGAATTTGGCGTAGGTCTTTCAATGATGGCTCAAAGTAAAAGCAAATGCTCTGTTGATGATTCCATTATTGTAGACTGCCATAATTCATTTACCCCTGAAAGCGGTGAAGTGCTTCCTGGAAACGACAAGGTATTTGAGATAATTGAGGTTATTGACAAGATAAAATGCAATAAGGAATATTCTGGTCTTAAAGTAGGCTGTTCCTATTCCCATATGGGAGAACTTGACAAGACAAACGGTGTTGGCCAAAGCGGATTGAAAGTTATGATTGTAGAAGTCGACAATCAGAGAACTGCATATGTTCTGTTTGATTCAAACAATATGGAAATCGGATTTAGGCAGGAAATAATTGATGCAACAAAAGAACTGGACATTGATGATATTGAGGTCATGACTACTGACACTCATTATGTAAATACATTAGCTAGAGGATACAATCCAATTGGAATAAATGAAAGAGAAAGAATCATAGAATACGTGAAAAAAACAATAACAGAAGCAATAGCTGACCTAGAAGAAGTGGAAGTAGCTACTGGAACTGAAAAAATAGAAAATCTTAAGACTTTTGGTCCAAACAACTCAACAGAACTTATATCAACCATAAGTTCCATTGTTGCCGTAAGTAAAATTGCTGCTCCAGTGCTTTTCTTATCCGCATTGCTGATACTTTTCATATGGATTTTCTACACTGGAGTTTAAAAAAAGGAATTATTTAGAATAATCCTACATAGTTATATAAAATAACAAATGCAATTATCCAAGTAAATATAAACGGTGAAATTCCATCCCATAACCATTGGGAGAACCCACTTATTTCATCACCATACCATTTTTGACAGCCTTGACCGACAAAATAAAGTACTAAGAAAGGCAAAATACCAGCAAATACATGATTTGTAAATCCAAGCCAACCTACAGAAAAGCATAATGATAAGAATGCTGAAATAATACCAAATATTACATGAATAGTTGTTACCTTAATTGTAGTATCCATTCGATTCCTCCAGATTAATTAAATAAAAAAATAATAGTATTTTAGTAAATATTTCTAGATTATTATATATAAAAGTGATTATTATGAAAACAATGTCAAATGTTGATATTTACACAATAACTGATGAACTAAATGATATCCTTGAAAATGCGCGAGTTGATAAATCCTTTCAGCCGATGAACGATACGGTTGTTATAAGATTTCATGTTCCAGGAACCGGACGTGTTGACCTGGTAATGCAGTGTGGAGTACGTATGCATACAAGCCAATATCCATTAGAAAATCCAACACAGCCACCGACATTTCCAATGCTTTTAAGAAAAAGGATAAAAGGAGCGAATGTGGTTAGTGTAAAACAGCATGCTTTTGACAGAGTTGTAGAAATTAAGGTTAAAAAGGATCAGCATTACACCATTATTGTGGAATTGTTTGATAAGGGAAATATAATCCTTTTAGATGAAGAGGACAACATAATTCTTCCTCTTAAAAGAAAGCAATGGAGCAACAGAGATATCAGTTCAAAGAAAAAGTATGTTTTTCCTGAAGAGCGAGGAATTAACCCTGTAGAAGTCACTTTTGAAGAGCTTAAGGAGATGTTTCAAAATTCAGATAGTGACGTTGTCCGTACACTAGCTAGAAACGGTCTTGGAAGCCTTTATGCTGAAGAAATTATTTTAAGAGCTGAAAATATCGATAAAAACCAAGCTGCAAATACCTTAACTGATGAAGAGATTGAAAAGCTCTATATTGGGATTGAAAGTATTTTTACTGATCTTAAAAATGATAATTTTAAACCCCAAATCGTTAAGTGCGATAAAAAGGAGGATGTTGTGCCTCTTAACCTGAACCAGTATAAAGACTGTGAAAAACAGTACTTTAAAAGTTTCAATGAAGCATGTGACGAATTCTACTCTAAAAAAATAAATTCAAGTATAAAGGATGTAAAAGAATCAGCATGGAACAAGAAAGTTGGAAAGTATGAAAAAAGATTAAAGCTACAGGAAGAGACAGTTGCGGATTTTGAAAACACTATTGAAACCTGTCAGCATAAGGGAGAGGTTATCTATTCTAATTATGGGGCAGTTGAAAATATCATAAATGTAGTTAACAGCGCTAGAAGCAATGACTACTCCTTTAAAGAGATAGCTAAAACACTTAAAAAGGTTAAGAAAGAAGGTATGGCAGAAGCACAAATCTATGATGGTATGGACAAACTTGGAAACCTTACATTGGATATTGAAGATACTAAAATAAACATAGATCCAAAACTGAAAGTTCCTGAAAATGCCCAAATATATTATGAAAAGGCTAAAAAAGCAAAAAGGAAAATAAAAGGCGCATTGATAGCTATTGAAAATACCAAAAAGCAGCTTGAAAAAATGAGAGCTAAAAAGGATATAGAAATGGAGAAAATATTATATCCTAAAAAAAGAGTTAAAAAAGACCTTAAATGGTATGAGAAGCTTCGATGGTTTTTATCTTCAGATGGCACATTGGTTGTAGGTGGCCGTGATGCAAACACAAATGAAAGTGTTGTGAAAAAATATTTAGATAATAATGATATTTATTTACATGCAGATATACATGGTGCAAGTTCAATTGTAGTAAAACTTGAAGGCAAAGAAATAAATGATAATTTCCTTCAAGAATCTGCTAGTTTTGCCGCATCCTTTTCATCTGCTTGGTCAAAAGGTTTCTCTACTCAAGATGTATATTGGGTCCATCCAGACCAAGTATCAAAAACACCAGAGCCTGGAGAGTTTGTAGCAAAAGGGTCATTTATTATAAGAGGAAATCGTAATTATGTTCGCGGAGCAAAAGTTCAGATAGCTATTGGAATTGTTGACTATGAAGGAAAACGAATAATGGCAGGACCAGTTGAAGCACTTGAGGCACATTGTGAAAACTTTGTCGTTCTAAAACCAGGATATACAAAAAAAGAGGCAATAGCTAAAAAAATACTGCATAAAATAAATGAAGACCAGCTACTGAACATAGATGATATTGTACGTGTGCTTCCTGCTGGAAAATGCGATATTGATGAGGAATACCATCAGAAAAGAAGATACCTTGAAAAAATAAAGAATAAATAATTATTCTTTTTCATATTTGAAATATTCACCAGGGTTTAAGATAACCACATCAATATTAGGATTAAGCTGATTTACAAAATTGGCATAAATAGCTGGATCCTGTTCTATTGGCGGGAAAGTGTTATAATGCATTGGGATAGCTACTTTTGGATTAATCCATCTAGTTGCAAGAGCAGCTTCAAAAGGACCCATAGTGAATTTGTCACCAATTGGAACCATAATAATATCTGGTTTATATATTTCGCCAATAATGGTTTTCATATCTCCAAATAATCCAGTATCTCCTGCATGGAATATTTTAGTGCCGTCTTCAAGAGTTATTAAAAAGCTTCCAGGATTACCTCCAGGTGTTGTTTCTTCAACAATATCCAAGGCACTTGAATGTCTTGCATCAAGCATTGTAAATTTAATATCTCTAAATACAAATGATCCTCCAATATTTACACCAATGTTTCTGATTCCTTGTTTTGATAAAAATAGAGAAATTTCATGTATTGCAGCTATTGGTGCATGAGTTGTATTGGAAATCTCTAAAGCATCACCAAAATGATCAGAATGACCATGAGTGACTAATATAATATCTGGATTCAAGTCTTCTACAGGAACACTGCAAGAAGGGTTGTTACTGATAAATGGGTCTATTAATATTTTTACATTTTCATCAGTTATTATTTCAAAAGCAGAATGACCTAACCATCTTATTTCCATTTAACTAGCCCCCTTGACCTATATACTTTAAAAGAATGTTTTCATCTAAATCTTTAGCCATGTCCCATGTTTTATCAAAAGTGGTTCTGATTTCAGATAAAACATTTCTATCATCATAAATTGCACCATACTCCATATCACCATTCTTCCTTCCTTTTGAAAGAATAATGGCTCTTGAATCATCAGTGATTAAGTTTATTGTATTTACCTTAGGCATGGTCTTAATATGAACTCCTTGTTTGAGAAGTGAAGCTACAAGAATCATATAAGAAATATTGGAAGCATCAAAATCCTCAATGATTACTCTAGAATATATTGCTGGAATGTGAGATAAAAATCTATCAGATAAATCATTTAAAGATGGGATTTCCAACATGACCTCTTTTTTAATATTTGACCCTAATTTATCAAATGCATCTTGAGAGGTTATAAGTTTGCCATTATCAACAATATAGCTATTTAAATCTTTAGGAATAGGTAATGCTTCAGGATTATTAATATCTATTTTAATATCCCTAACTTCATTATTATTGGTATTTGGTGTTGATTCAGGAAAGTGATTATTTTCTTCTTTTAAAGCTCTTTTGATAGATTCTGATTTATCAGGTGTAGGTAACCGATAAAAGTCTTCTTCAAAAATACGTCTTTCACGTTTTTTAGGAGCCCTAGTGATTTTAACAGGTTTATCATAATGTGGAGTAAAATTTAGACTTTCGCCAAAAGTAGCTGTATCTTCTACAGGTTCCCAATCATCTTCTTCATCGAAGTAATAATCACTATCTGTATCTGGATAATAATCATCATAGTCATCATCGTAATCGTAATTTCCTTCTCTTTTATTTAATGATCTTCCATTATCATCAGGATTAAAAGAAAATGCTGCAGAATTATCTAATTTCTTAACATACTCTTTAAAATAGTTATTTGACTTATTCAAAGATGAATCAACAACAAATGAGAGAATTATTATCACTCCCACAATAGAAATTACCAAACCTACAACTAAAATAACCTCTTTTAATGTGTTGATGTAAGCTTCATATGCAATGAATATACCAACTATTAAAAGAAAAATTCCAGATACTAACTTTCCTACGCTTCCCACACTCTCACCATACAATAAACGAAATATTACTTTGTATTATAAATATCTATTACCCTATTAATAAATATAATGTTTTTTTAGATAATTATCTGGTCTAAAAATAATGATTTCGAATAAAAATAATACTTTCTCTTAAAAGAGTAATATTAAATATCATGTTGATTAACTAATATTACTGGTGATATCATGACCATATTGAAAAAAGTAAACGTAGACAATTCAGGACAAGGAGCTGCAGAATACATATTGCTTTTTGGTGGAGTAATTGTAATTGCAATATTTGCTCTATTAATTTATAGGCATTACATGACAAAGAGTGAAGTGACAATTACTGCTGGAGACGACATTCAAGACGTTAGAACATCAGTTGACAACAATCGCACTAGATGGGGAGAATGATGTTGGATAACTCCGGACAAAGCAGTGCAGAGTTAATATTAATAATTGGAGGTTTGCTAATCATAATCTTAGTAGTAAGCAGTTATATATCAGACATTACAACAAGTACTCAAAAAAAGATGAATAAAACCTTAACAAAAGAAAGAAATTTTCTTATAAATAAAATATAGAGGAGATTAAGTCTCCTCTTTAAAAAAAAATAACTATTCAAGAAGTAATTTTAATATTTCATCCCATGATTGAGAATTAATATTATTTAATTTCATAGAAGTTCTATCAATATGCCTAATATGCTGAGGACAAGCCCCTATGCAAGCCCCACACAAATTACAGAATGCCGGGTTTGTAACTGAAATGTTATCGATTATTTCAACAGCATTACAAGGACAAACATCAACACATGCGTGACAGGATTCTCCTTTACATTTAGCGTCTTTCGTTTCAATAAGTTCTATTAAACCTGTAAAAGGTTTTACAACAGTTATCGCATCTTTAGGACAAATTTCTGCACACCATGAACAATAAACACAATCTTGTTCAATAATACTTGTTTCTCCTGTAATTTCAGGTACGGCAATTTCATCAGAGCACATGCAGGTAGTACAAATTGTTTTAATAGCTTCTTCAGGACATGCCCTTTTACAGACCCCACAATAAACGCACTTAGATTCATCAACTATAATTACATCAATGCCGCATTTTAAATCAGAAGTTACTGAAATAGCTTCAGCAGGACATAATTCAGCACAAATCTTACAGTAAATACATTTTTCATCATTAATTTCTATTAATCCTTTTACAAGCTCTTCTCTTGAAGGTAAATCTCTTCCAAAAAGAATTGATTCTTGCGGGCAAACGTTATAGCATCTCCCACAATATATACATTGATCTTGATTAACCTCAGATTTTATTTCCCATTTAGGATAATTTTCCAATTCGTGGACACTTTCGCTATTAATATTTAGATCCAACCCATCAAATGGACAGGAGATAGCACATAAACCACATAAAACACAGCTATTACTGTTAACAGAAACTTTTTCCATGTCAATAAGCCCACGTGCAATAGGTACAACAGGTCCTAACCTTAAAGATTCGGTAGGGCAAACTTCAACACATATTCCGCAACTAACACAATGGTCATTGTTATGAGTTAAAGTTCTTACTTCTTCACCTTCTCTTTTAACTGTAAACATTTGAATCACTTATGCTTTAGATATTGCTTGATTTGGACAATTCTGAATACATAAATCGCAATCGTCACAGTTTTCAGGGACAATTTTTACATCGCCATCTTCTTCAACAATTGCGTCTTGTTCACAAAGTTTAATACATAATCCATCTACTGGACAATTTTGAATATGTCCGCATAGGTCAGCATCAATTTTTACAGCCATAATAATTACCTCCATTATATTATTTATCGAAATGCAATAATAAACATATCGGTTTTATTTTAATATTTTACCTTTCTTGTTTATTTCGCCTTTTCTAATTCTAGTGGAAGAAATGGGATTTCCATCCTCCGCTAAAACAAAACTAACTACAATAATATCTAATGGATTCATACCCTTATCAATACGAATGTCATTTATTTCTACAGCTGTAGGCTCAGTTTCTTCACTTACAACAATAGCATCAAAATCAGCATCAAAAATAGCAGTCCCATAAGGGTCATCTAACTGAGTAACATGAAAATTAGACTTATCTGAAAAAAAAGACCTAAGGTTAGACATACGTTCCTTACATGAGTCAATATTCCCTTTCAAACCTCCAAAAGCATTAGAAGTTACTCCAATCTCAACTTCAATACCTATTTCAAAAGCTGTGCTTAAAAGTTTTTTATGACCTTCATGAAATTTATCAAAAGTTCCGCCTACAGCAACTTTTTTATATCTCTTTCCATCCATATTATTATCCTAAAATTAGTTTGTTCAATATTAAGTATATGAAAAGTATTATAAATTAATTACTGAAATTAAGGAGTTTAAAAAATAAAAAAAAGAGAGGTATGATTAGAAACTTAATTGTGGATATTTTCCATATAAAGTGTACCTGTTATTATTCCAGTTAACTACTTGACCAAAACTATTTCTGGTACTTGTAGGATCTGCAACAACCCAAGTATCACCAATTAAAACCTGTACCCATACGTGACCATAAGTAGAACCACTTGAAAAAGTACAAGATCCATGAACATACCTAGCATGAATATTAGCAGCCCTTAATAAAGCAACTAAAGCATTAGCTTTATCACAGCAGTTTCCAGTTTTATATTTAAATAGTGTGTTAGTTGCACCATATTTACTGTTATAATAAAATGAATAAGATATTTGATCTCTTACATAATTATAGATAGCAGTAGCTTTTGAAAGCTCACTGGTCATTCCTGCGGTTAATTGAGCAGCCAATTGTTTTATTTGAGGATTATCAACATCACATTTCCATCCACCAGATTCTAAATACTTAGAAAGTTCAGAATCAGGAATAGTATTTGCATCATTTAATGGGCTAGTTGGAACTGGAACTGAAACTGCTTTAAGAGTTACATAATTAGGTAAAATATTGCCGTTATTCTGATAGAATGCGACAATCCTTGAAAATGCATAAACTAAAGGTTCATAACCACATGATCCAAGAGCAGTATTAATTGAATCTGGAGCAATACCGTTTTTATCAATATAATCAATTATATTTTGAGCAGTAACAAGATAATCCTTAAGATAAAGATCGCCTGTAACTGTTTTAATAGATGGATTGGATGGATTCATTACAGATGCTAAGAAAATATTACTCTTATCTCCATTTTTTAAAGCAATAGTAGCTTTTGCAAGTAAATATAAGAATTCTGAAGTTGAATAAGATTTACCATCAACAGTAACAGTAGATGGCAATGCTGAATTTCCTTCAATATATTTCTTTAAATTATTTGCAGCAGTCAAAATTGCATTAAGTGGAATTCCATTTGAAACTGTAATGATACTTTGTCCTCTTATGTTTTTTTCGACATAAGTATAGCTAATTGTATAAGTACCTGCATTTAATTTAGGTAATGTAATTTTAGCCACACCTTTTGAATCTGTTTTAACTGTACTATCTAATATTACATTACCTTTTGAATCGGTAAGGACAAATTTAATATCTTTACCTGCAACAGGATTATTTGTAACATTAGTTACAGTAACAGCATATTCATTTGTTTTATTAACTTGAACATTACTATCTTTTCCAGATATAAATGCACCGTCGACTATAATCTTACTTGTGCAAACGTTAGATGTGTAATTATAAATGTTTGGATCTACCTTATAGGTAACATCATATACTCCCATTTTTTGAAGAGTTACTCTTAATGAAGCAATACCTTGATCATTTGATACAACATTATATGTAACACCAGCTACAGTGATTTGAATAACAATGCCTTTTAAAGGAGCATTATTCTTATCTTTTACATGCACATCAAATGAAGATGTTTCATTAGATTGTTTAGTTAACTCATCAGCAGATATGGAAATCATTTGTTTATTAACAACAATAGTATTAGAACCAAAATTGTAATCCTTCTGTCCTGGAACAGAATAGAAATAATTTATAACAAATGTGCCTGAATGAAGACGAATAGGTAGAGATGCTACACCGTTACTATCAGTTTTGACAGTATAACGTATAGGACTACCTAAACTAGAACCAGAGATTTCAAATGTAACATTCTTATTAGAAATTACAGTTCCATTAACATCTTTTACAGTAACATTAAATGAATAGTCGTCACCGAAAATTATGTTTGCGTCCTTACCAGACAATATGGTAGTAGAATTGATTACTTTTAAGTAACTTAAATTATTTGAAGGATTATAGTTACCATTACCTGCAAAATTGTATTCTAATTTATAATTTCCTACATCTAAACCTTTAATATCAATAAAAGCAACACCATTTGCATTAGTAACTGCAGAATAGGTCTTACCATTTATTTTAAAATTAATAGTTACGCCATTGATAGCAGTTCCAGTAGCTGATGTTAAAGTAACATTGTATCTAGCAACGTTTCCTTTAATATCCACTACATCATTTCCAGATAATATGGAATTTGCTTTAACTATCTTAATATTATTTGAAACTTTTAAACCGTTATAGGTTGTTTCCATTTTATAAGTCCCAGCAGCTAATCTGATAGCCAAACTAGCTACACCGTTAGCATCAGTAGTAGCAGTATAAGCAGGATACTTAGTACCTTTACTATTATAAATAGTAAATGTAACTACCACACCACTAACTGGTTTATTACCATAAGTAACTTTCACCTTAAAATCAGAACCATCACAAAAGCTCATAGATAAATCCTTAGCATTAAGATCATACTGAACTGTTTTTACATTAATTGCTTTAGTTACAGATTGAGCATAAGGAACTGAAAGAACCATCTTGTATGTACCAGCAGCTAACCTAATAGGTAAACTAGCTACACCGTTAGCATTAGTAGTAACAGTATAAGCAGGATACTTAGTACCTTTACTATTATAAATAGTAAATGTAACTACCACGTTGCTAAGAGGTTTGCCCAGACTATTGGTTACAGTAGCATTAAAAGAGTTGCCATCATTATAGAACATATTAAGATCATTAGCACCAATATTAATTTGAGCTGCTTTAACAATTAGAGTACTGATTACTGGTTGAGCATTAGGAGATGAAACAGTAATAGTATAAGTACCAGGAGCTAATCTAATAAGTAAACTAGCTACACCATTAGAATCAGTAGTAACAGTGTAAACTGGATACTTGTTACCATTTCTATCAATGGTGAAATTAACTTTCACACCACTCATAGGAGTACCGTTGTCATCAGTAACAGTAGCATTAAAATAACTACCATCCAAATACTCCATAGTAAGATTATTAGTAATAATATTTAATCCATTTCCATTAGAAGAACCATTTGTTGATAAATTTCTAGAATTAGAAGATTTATAACTAGAATCCTCATTTAATGAAACTGAATTATTATTATCCTCAATAGCTGAGAAAGCCTGTGGATAATTGGTTAAATTATCATCATGAGAATTAACTAAATTAGTTTCTGAGATAGAAACTTTTAAATTATCAGATACATTATCATCGTTCAAATTTTGATTATCTACACAATCATTAACATCAGTTGCTGCAACAGCACTAATACACATCACGAAAATGAGTAAAACTGAGATTAATAATGATTTATTTTTAATCGAAATTTTTCCACCTCTTTTTCTCATTACGAAAATTATAAAATATGAAATATACTTAATAGTAATTATTCATAATGAGTACTCTTAATTTATATTTCCAATTACATATAAATGTTTTCAAAAAGAACTTGAAAAAATACTCTTTATTATAGCTTAAAACTTAAAATAAATGAATTAAAAAAGTATAAATATAAATTAACATATTAAATATTAATCAAATTAAAAAATAAACAATTTAAATAACTTAAATTAGATAAAGAAGAAAAATTAAAATACAGAAAATATTTAAAATGCAGACATTTTATCATATCTAATTTAAAAAAATATGCATAATTTTATTTGAAAAATAGATGATCTTATGATTTACGAGAAGAATGTAGTCCAAAAAAAAGTAAAAAATACAAATTTAAGAGTGGGACTATGTTATCCAAACATTTATAGAACTGCAATGTCATCATTGGGATATAATATTTTATATGACTATATAAATCAGAATCCAGAAATATTTGCTGAAAGAATTATTTATCCGAATACCCGATCTGTTGAAACCAACAGTCCTCTAAAAGATTTTAATATAATCAGCTTTTCTCTACAATATGAAGAGGATTACTTTAATGTTATCAAGATGCTTAAGGAAAGTGGAATTCCAATTAAAAGAAGTGAGAGATCTTCAAGAGATCCTCTCATAATAGCTGGAGGACCGTGTGCTACAGCAAATCCAATGCCTATGGCAGAATTTATAGACATTTTTGTAATCGGCGAAGGTGAAGAGGTATTAAATGAATTATTTGAAAAATACAACCAATACTCTAAAGATTTGGAGAAATATTTAGATATTGATGGATTATACATTTCAGAATTTGATAATAAAACTAAAATAGCTATTGTTGATGATATGGAAGATGCCCATCATCTAACAAACCCCATCATTACTGCTACTGATGATAAAGAATATCAGACAATTTTTAAAGATTCAATTATGCTAAATGTCTCTAGAGGATGTACAAGAGGCTGCAGATTCTGTATGTCCAGTTATCTTTATCGGCCGATGCGAGAAACCAGCTTGAATAGATTGATTGAAACAGCTGAGAAATTAAGAGACAATACTGGCCTTAATAGAGTAACTCTTATTGGAGCTGCAGTATCTGATTATTCTAATATTCTAGAGCTTATTGAAGAACTTAAAAATAGGGATTTTGAAATTTCCACACCATCTCTTCGACTAGAATCAGTTAAAAAAGAGCAATTAGAGATTCTAAAAAAGAGTAACCTCAAAACAATTACATTAGCTCCAGAATCCATTTCAAGACTTAGAAAAAGTATCAATAAAGAGATTGAAGATGACAAAATATTTGAAGTTGTTAAAAATGTATTTGATCTTGGATTTAACCTGAAATTGTATTTTATTGTTGGCCTTCCTAATGAAACTATGGAAGATATAGTCGAACTCATTGAGTTTATGAAAAAAATAGCTAGTTTTAGAAAAGGCAATTCCATTAAGTTCAGTGTTAATTCATTTATTCCAAAACCCCATACCCCTTTACAATGGGAAAGCTATAATATTAAAGACATTAAAAGTAAAATACGTTTTATTAAAAAGGAAATGAAAGATTATAAGATAAAGTTCGAAAGTCCTAAAAAAGGTATGATTCAATATATATTGTCTTGTGGAAATAATGATGTTTCTCAAATTATTGAAAAGTCTGCAACACAAAATATCACACTCAAAGAATGGGAAAAATACCTGCCAAATTATTCCTTAGACAGCAAGCTTCCATGGGACAATATTGATGTGGGAGTTACTAAAAGATTTCTTGAAAAAGAATATGGCAAGGTAGTAAGTGGGAAGCAAACACCATGGTGCGAAGTACATCCATGTTATAATTGCGGTGCATGTACTAAATAATTTAAACATCGTTTTATAAAATTAATAATATGATTAATCCTGCAAACAGAACAAAAGAAGTAGAGCTATCTCAAATTAGGAAAATGTTTGAGGTAACGAATCCAGATGCAATAAATCTTGGAATTGGTGAACCTGATTTTAATGTCCCTGAAAACATCAAAACAGCAATGAATGAAGCAATTTATAATAATGAAACACATTATACTCCTAATAAGGGTTATGTTGAACTTAGAGAAGAAATCAGAAAAAAACTTCAAAAGGACAACAACATAAAAACAGATATAGAAAACATTATTGTAACTGCAGGTGCAAGCGAAGCTCTTTATATGTGTTCACAAGCCTTTTTTGATAAAGGAGATGAAATCATTCTTCCAGATCCAAGTTTTCTATCCTATGAATCCTGTATGAAATTAAGTGAGGCCACACCTGTTTCAGTTGAATGTCATGTAGATAATAATTTAAAATTAAAGGTTGAAGACGTTAAAGAGAAAATTACATCAAAAACAAAAGCGATAATGTTAAATTCACCATGTAACCCATCAGGAGCAGTTATGGAAAAAGAAGACGTAAAAGCAATAGCCAATTTATCTGAAGACCATGATTTCATAATAATATCTGATGAAATCTATGAAAAAATAATATACGGTAAAAAACATTATTCCCCTGGAGAATATAGCGACAATGTAATTACAATTAACGGATTTTCAAAAGCCTATGCAATGACAGGAATCAGAATAGGATACTTAAATGCAGGTGAGAATCTTAATGAGGAACTCCTGAAAATTCACCAGTATTGCATAGCCTGTGCAAGCTCAATTGGACAAATAGGAGCAATTGAAGCATTGAAAGGACCTCAAGATTCTATCAAGAAAATGGTAAGCGAGTTTAAAAGAAGAAGAGATCTTATTACAAACCGCCTGATTGAAATGGGCTATGAAACACCGATACCAGAAGGTGCATTCTATGTTTATCCTAAAGTGGAAAACCCAATGGAATTTGTTAAAAAAGCTGCAGATAATGGAGTCATTACTGTTCCAGGAATACCATTTGGTAAAAATGGAGATAAACATGTGAGAATGTCTTATGCAAACTCCTATGAAAATATTGAAAAAGCAATGAATATTTTAGAAACCTTAAATTATAACTAGTTTGGAGCAATTAAATGGATGAAATAAGAACGGATGGAGGTAAAAAAGCAGCTATTATTGGAATAGGTGCTAATACCTTCCTAACAGTTTTGAACATAATAATAGGATTAATCTCTGGGAGTTATGCATTAATATCTGAAGGAGCCCATACTTTATCAGATATTGCAACAACAATAATTGCATACACTGGTTTTAAAATAGGTCAAAAGCCACCAGATAAAGAACACCCAATAGGCCACGGTCGTGCTGAAGCTATTGCAGGACTTGTAATTACAATGTTTCTTGTAGCAGTAGGTTATGAGATAACAATGGGAGCTGTAGAGAAACTTCAAAATCATACACTATTAACCGCTCCAGATTCATTAGCTGCAGTAATGGCCATTATTGGAATTATTGTAAATCTCCTAATAAGTACTTACATTATAAATCTAGGTAAAAAAATCAATAGCCCAGCAATAATAGCTGACGGACAACACCAAAGAGTAGACATATACTCATCAGTAGCTATTCTAATAGGAGTTATAATAGCTAAAATCGGTTATCCTATATTCGACCCAATAATCGGTCTTTTCATAGGTTTAATGATTTTTAAAACAGCTTATATAGTTGGTAAAGATAATGTAGAGCATATTATGGGCAAAATTCCATCACAGGAGTTAATTGATGAAATTGAAAGCTGTGCAAATGAAATACCTAAAGTGAAAGGGACACATAACATTAGAGTGGACTATTTAGGATCATATGCTATAGTCTCCCTCCACATAGAACTTGATGGAACATTAACATTATATGAATCCCACGTAATTACACATGCTGTTGAAGATAACATGGTTGAAAAAATTGAATTAATTAAAGCAGTAAACGTCCATGCTTGTCCATATCATTATAAAGATAATGAATAAAATAGAAACTATTTTTATAACTTAACAATTATTTTTTTAAAAAAAGTAAGATAAACGCCGGGACCGGGATTTGAACCCGGGTGATCCAAGGGATCATCGGATTAGCAGTCCGACGCCGTACCAGGCTGGGCCATCCCGACATATATTATTATAATATGATTTTTATTGCATATAAATATACCTATAATCCTATAAAAAGGCATTTTCAAAAATTCTGTGCTTAGTATTTTATTTTGTTTCTTCTTATCCATC
>ENA-UOJG01002240-UOJG01002240.1-human-gut-metagenome-genome-assembly--contig:-C47-NODE-2240-length-17033-cov-4.027506_pt1 | contig 17033 bp, 13 predicted proteins | sample MGYA00242340_ERZ723887 | MGnify/ENA metagenome assembly ERZ723887 | reverse complement strand
GCGGCGAAAGCCGCAATTTAGTCATTCAATGTTCTCCGAAACGGTCAAAATCTTTGATTTTGTCAGCTTTTCTTGAGGTTATTATATCATACCGCTACATATTTAACAAGAATATTTTTTTATGGTGCGATGATATAAAACATTTAAAAGTAATGAATGTGAATTTTTCCGTATTTTTGTGGAAAGTTATTAAAAGAAATCATCAGGAGGTATATTATGAAAAAAGCGATTTCTTTAATAGCGTCTTTTCTCTGCGCGCTGTCCTGCCTTACACTGGCGGGCTGCGGCAAGAAAAAAACAACGGAAGTGTATTTCCTTAATTTCAAGCCCGAATCCGCAACGGTTTATGAGGAGCTGGCAAAGAAATATGAGGAAGAAAAGGGCGTTAAGGTAAAGGTAGTAACCGCCGCCGCAAACGGCTACGAGCAGACCTTAAAGTCCGAAATAGCAAAATCTAACGCGCCTACCATTTTCCAGATTAACGGACCTATCGGCTACGATTCCTGGAAAGACTACTGTCTTGATTTAAAGGACAGCAAGCTGTACGACATTTTGTCCGATAAATCACTTGCCATTAAGGACGGCAACGGCGTTTACGGTATTCCTTATGTTGTTGAGGGCTACGGAATTATATACAACAACGCCATTATGAAAAAGTATTTCGATTTAAAGGATAAAAAATCAACCCTTACCTCAGCCGAGCAGATAAACAACTTTGCAAAGCTTAAAGAAGTAACCGAGGATATGTCCAAGCACCTAAAGGAATTGGGACTCGAGGGCGTTTTCGCCTCTACCTCGCTTGCAAACGGCGAGGACTGGCGCTGGCAGACCCACCTTTTAAACGTTCCGCTTTATTATGAATTTGCCGAAAAGGAAAACGGCAAGGACGCAACACTCACAGGCCTTGCCGCAAAGGAGATCAAATTCAAGTATAAGGATAACTTTGAAAAGCTTTTCGACCTTTATATCAATAATTCCATTACCAAGCCTACGCTTTTAGGCTCAAAATCGGTAGCCGATTCAATGGCGGAGTTTGCGCTCGGTAAGGTTGCAATGATACAAAACGGCAACTGGGCGTGGTCGCAGATATCGGGCGTTTCGGGCAATACCGTTAAACGGGACGATATTAAAATGCTGCCGCTTTACACCGGAATTGACGGCGAAGAAAAGCAGGGCATTTGCATAGGCACCGAAAACTACCTTGCAATAAACAAAAAGGTAAGTAAGGAATTGCAGGATCAGTCGCTCGATTTCCTTTACTGGCTGTTTTCAAGCGACACCGGTAAAAAATATGTTACCGAAAAGCTGAATTTCATTACGCCGTTTACCACATTCTCGCAGAATGAGCAGCCCGACGACCCGCTTGCAAAGGAAATTGTGCGCTATATGAACGACGACAGCCTTAACACAGTTCCCTGGATTTTCACCTCTTTCCCGAGTGAGGCTTACAAAAAGGAAGTGGGCAGCGCGCTGCTCGATTACGTTCAGGGCGATAAAAAGTGGGCTGACGTTGAGAAAAGCATAACCGAAAAATGGAAGAGTGAACGCGCCTAGATGAACAGAACGGTAAAACGCTATTTTCCCATATTCATCCTGCCTACGCTTATAGCGTTTATTATAGCCTTTGCGGTGCCGTTTGTAATGGGGCTTGTGCTTTCCTTTACCGAGTTCAGAACCGTAACCGACGCAACCTTTGTGGGCTTTTCAAACTATGTGCGCGCCTTTACCGATGATAAGCTGTTTATAAACGCCATGTGGTTTACCGTTAAATTTGCGGTAATATCGGTTATAGGCATAAACGTTTTCGCGTTTTTGCTGGCGCTGCTTTTTACAAAGGAGCTGCCCGGCACAAACTTTTTCCGTACCGTGTTTTTTATGCCGAATCTAATCGGCGGCATAGTGCTGGGCTATATTTGGCAAGTAATAATAAACGGCATGCTTTATAAATACGGCTATTCTATAACCTCAAGCCCCACCTATGGCTTTTGGGGGCTTGTAATTCTTATGCACTGGCAAATGATTGGCTATATGATGATAATTTATATTGCGGGAATACAGAATATCCCGGGGGATATTATAGAGGCGGCAAAGGTGGACGGCGCAAACTCGGTTACCACCCTTTTCAGAATTATAATACCGTCGGTTATGCCCTCTGTCACCATTTGCCTGTTTTTAACCATAACCAATTCCTTCAAGCTGTTCGACCAGAACTTAGCCCTTACCGCCGGCGCGCCAGGCGACAGAACGCAGATGGTCGCACTTGATATTTACAACACGTTTTATTCAAGAAACGGCTATGAAGGCGTAGGACAGGCTAAAGCCGTCATATTCTTTATAATAGTGGCGGTTATAGCTCTGCTTCAGCTGCGCCTGACCCGCAGAAAAGAGGTTGAAAGCTGATTGAAAAGAAAAGTGCTTAATACAGTTGCCTTTTTGCTGCTTATCGCCCTTGCTGCCGCATTTATTTTCCCGGTGGCTGTTGTGGTAATAAATTCCTTTAAATCAAAGTTTTCCATTGCGGCGTCGCCATTTACCATTCCTATGGGAGCGGAGTTTGCCGGTTTTTCAAATTACACCACGGGTATTGAAACAACCGGCTTCCCCGCGGCTTTCGGCTGGTCGCTGTTTATAACCGTCGCCTCAATCGCGCTTATCACTGTTTGCACCTCTATGTGCGCGTGGTATATAGTGCGGGTAAAGGGTGTGTTTTCATCGCTGTTTTACTATGCGCTCGTGTTTTCAATGATAGTGCCGTTTCAAATGGTAATGTTCACAATGTCGAAAACCGCGAATGTGTTAAGCCTTGATAACCCGATAGGGCTCGTCTTTATCTATTTAGGCTTCGGCGCGGGGCTTTCGGTATTTATGTACTCTGGTTTTATTAAAACCGTGCCGCTGGGAATTGAGGAGGCTGCCACTATTGACGGCTGCTCGCCGCTCGGCACGTTCTGGCGGGTAGTATTTCCCATTTTAAAGCCCACGGCTATAACCGTTGCAATACTCAACACTATGTGGATATGGAACGACTATCTCCTGCCCTACCTTGTTATAGGCAGAGATTATAAGACCATACCCATAGCCGTGCAGTATTTAAAGGGCGGCTACGGTTCGGTTGATATGGGTGCTTTAATGGCAATGCTTGTACTGTCTGTCATACCGGTAATCATTTTCTATCTTTCCATGCAAAAATATATCATCAAAGGGGTTGCGGCGGGTGCTGTTAAGGGGTAGCAATACAAAATATCCGAGAGAAAGCGGAATACTTCTTCATATCACCTCGCTGCCGTCCCCCTACGGTATCGGCTCGTTCGGCGCCGCAGCTTATGAATTTGTTGATTTTCTTAAAAAAAGTAACCAGACCTACTGGCAGCTGCTACCGCTCTGCCCCGTCGGCAAGGGCAACTCGCCATACAGCTCGGTGTGTTCCTTTGCCGGCGAGCCGCTTTTAATAGACCTTGACGAGCTTGTGAACGACGGGCTTTTATCCCCCGCCGATATTCCCGAAGATACCTTTTCGCAGAATGTGGATTATAAGCGCGCGCGCGAGTTTAAGCTGCCGCTGATACGGCGCGCCGCGGAAAGCTTCAACCGCAAGAACCGCGGTTTTCGCGATTTTCGCCGTGAAAATGCCTACTGGCTGCACGATTACGCGCTGTTTACGGCAATAAAAGCGTCCGCGCGCAATAAAAGTCTTTCAGAGCTTGATGAAGGCATTAAATACCGCCTGCCCAACACCCTGAAAGCCTTTAAAGCCGCCCACGCGGAAGAAATTGCAATATGCGAAATAATTCAGTATTTCTTTTTTAAGCAGTATATAAAGCTTAAAAATTACGCAAATACCGCAGGAATTAAAATAATAGGCGATATTCCGTTTTACATTCAGTTAGACAGCGCGGACGTATGGAGCAACCCCGATTTGTTTAAGTTAGGGCGGGATATGACCCCTACGCAGGTGGCGGGCGTGCCGCCCGATATTTTCTCGGAAACAGGTCAGCTTTGGGGCAACCCGATATACGACTGGGACGCAATGAAGGCTGACGGCTACGGCTGGTGGAAAAAACGCCTTGCGCATAACGCGCAGCTGTATGATGTTATAAGAATAGACCATTTTCGCGCCTTTGCCGATTATTATACAATACCATACGGCGCAGAAAACGCCAAAAGCGGAAAATGGGAAAAGGGCGCCGGGCTTGCCTTTTGGAACACGGTGAAGCCCGCGGTTTCGGCGGAAATTATAGCCGAGGATTTAGGCGGCGACACGCTCGAGGTGAAGCAACTCATTGAAGACACTGGCTTTCCCAACATGAAAATATTGCAGTTCGCATTTGATTCAGACCTTGATAATCAGTTCCTGCCTAAAAACTACGATAAAAACTGCGTTTGCTACACCGGCACGCACGATAACGACACCACGCGCGGCTGGTTTGAAAAAGCAACGCAAAAGGAAAAAATAATGTTTTCGGGCACTGTGCCAGCCGATAAAAGCAGCTCGGCGGTACTAAGCCTTATTGCCGTGGGTATGCGCTCACGCGCGCGAATGGTGATAATACCAATGCAGGACTGGCTGCAGCTTGATTCCTACGCCCGAATGAACACCCCCGGCGTGCCCTACGGCAACTGGGAGTGGCGAATGAGCGGCGATGATATAACCGACGAGCTTATAAACACTGTAAAGCGGCTCTCGGGCGGAAGAAACGGAAGCTGATTTAATTCGGAATTCGGAATTATGAATGTGGAATAAAAAGGCTCCCTTCTTTTTGACGAATGTCAAAACAGAGGGAGCCTATAAACATAACTACACCACAGGGAGCCTTTTTTATTACGAATTCCGCATTATTACCAGTACCGCAAACCCCTCTGCCGGCAGTTGCAGCTTTCCGTTTATCGGCATACCTCCGAAAACGGGCTTTGCGGCGGCAAACTCTGCGGGAATATCTATTTCAGACGGCTCGTGCCAGCGGTTTACGGCTACCAAAACCGCATTGTTTCCCTTACGGCGAATATACACAATATCCCCGAAATTCGCATAAACGGGTTCAAATTCACCCGAGGCGAAAACAGGCGAATTTCTTCTGAAATTGCCGAGCTTTTTATAAAATTCCAAAAGCTCGGTATTTTCTTTGTCCCACGGGTATCCTGCGCGGCAGAAAGGATCGCCGTAGCCCTGCATACCCGCCTCGTCGCCGTAGTAAACCGACGGCACGCCCGGCAGCGTAAACTGCAAAACCGCCGCAAGCTTTAAAAGCCGCACGCCGCGGGAATATTCTTCATCAGTCAATTTCTGCGCCGATTGCCACGCGCGGTCGCCCGCTTGCCCGTTTTCCTTACCCAAAACGGTTAAAATGCGCGCGGTATCATGTGTGCCGATATGGTTCATTAAAAGCTTTACCGCCTGCGGTGGGTAATTTTCCAAAATATCAAGCACGGTATCAACAAGGTCGCGCGAATTTCCGCCCTTTACATAATTTACAATAGCGCTTGCCAGCGGGTAATTCATAACCGAATCGAGCTGCCGCCCGCGCAAAAACCTGCGCCTACTGCCGTAGCTTATTTTATTCGTCGCGTCCTCCCATACCTCGCCCAAAAGGTAGTTTTCCCTGCCCTCTGCCTTTATTGCAAGGCGTATGCGGTCAAGAAACGAATCGGGAAGCTCGTCCGCCACGTCAAGCCGCCAGCCGCGTATTCCCTTTTTAAGCCAATAGCGCAAAACGCCGTTTTCACCCGTAATAAAGTTTGAGAAGGACAAATCCTCCTCGTCTGTTTCGGGCAGCGACGGCACGCCCCACCAGCAGGCATAGCCCGTGGGGTAATTGCCGAATTTGTACCAGCTGCGGTAAACCGAAGTATCACTGTTTTGCGCACCGACTGTGTTATACCTGTGCTTTGCGTTAAAATACACGCTGTCATCCCCCGTGTGGGAAAAAACGCCGTCAAGAATAATGCCTATTCCCTGCATTTGGGCAGCGTTAATAAGGCGGCAAAAATCTTCTTCCGTGCCGAGGGCGGGGTCGGTTTTTAAATAATCAGCCGTATTGTAGCGGTGGTTTGAATGAGCCTCAAAAATCGGATTCAAGTAAATGCAATTAACGCCAAGCGATTTTAAATAGGGCAGCTTTTCCTCTATCCCCTTAAAATCCCCACCGAAATAATCGTTACCGAGGGTTTTCGGCTCTGCTGCCTGACGGTATTCGGGCTGCGCGTACCAATCGTTTTGAATAAAGCGATCGGCGGGAACATTACTTTTTTCCGCCCCGCTGTTATAAAATCTGTCGGGGAAAATTTGGTAAATTATTCCGCCGTCAAGCCAATCGGGAGTTTCGAAATCGGCAGTATATACCGTCAGCTGCCAGTCGGTGCCCTTATCAGACACCACGCCCAACGAATGTTCGGTTTTTGTGACTTTAAACTCGCCGTAATCGCTTGTATAGCGGAAGGAGTACCAATAAAGCCCCTCTGCAAGCGTTATATCGCAGTAATAAAAGGTATAGCCGTCAATGCCGCCGTTCGGCTGCATTATTACCTCGCGGTAATTTCGTTCATCATCCTTTTTCAGTCTCAAAAAAGCGGTGTGAACATGCGCGTCTCTATGTAACAACAGCTTTAGCCGAAGGGTCTCCCCTTCGGCTAAAGCTCCAAGTTTATTCCTGTATAAGCTGCTGCGTGAATCAAAAGGATAATATTCCATATTACTCTACCGGCGAAATGTGCCAGATATTCTTTGCGTATTCTTCTATTGAGCGGTCCGCCGAGAAAATGCCCGACTGCGCAATATTGGTAAGCGACATTTTCTCCCAACGCGCCGTGTCTGCATAAAGCTTGCTTGCCTTCTGCTGCGCCTTTCTGTAATCGGCAAAATCGGCGAGCGCCATATAGGTGTCGTGATTCTTTAATGTGTTGTAAATATTTTCAAAAGGCTGACCCGCTATGCCCTTGCCTATGAAATCAAGCGCCGCTTTAAGCTCGGCATTGTTGTTGTAGTATTGCAGCGGCGAATAACCGTTTTTCTGCAACGCCAAAACCTCGGGAGTCTGCATACCGAAAATTATAATATTATCGTCGCCCACGGCAGAATGAATTTCAACGTTTGCGCCGTCCTCTGTGCCGAGAGTTATTGCGCCGTTCATCATAAGCTTCATATTGCCCGTGCCGCTCGCCTCGGTGGAAGCAAGGGATATCTGCTCGCTTATATCTGCCGACGGAATCATAAGCTCCGCCATTGTTACTCTGTAGTCTTCAAGGAACAGTATTTTCAGCTTATCGTTTACCGCGCGGTCGTTATCAATAACGGTTGAGAGCTTGTAAATCATCTGAATGATTTCTTTAGCAAAAAGGTAGCCCGGCGCCGCCTTTGCCCCGAAAATATAGGTTTTCGGAATAAAGTCCGCATTGGGGTTGTTCTTTAAATAAAGGTACTCCGAAATTATATTAAGCGCGTTTAAGTGCTGGCGCTTATACTCGTGCAGGCGCTTTACCTGCATATCAAAAATAGAATCGGGGTCTAGCGTGATTCCCACATTTTCCTTGACGTAATCGGCAAAGCGCACCTTGTTTATGCGCTTAATATCGCGCAGCTTTGCAAGAACCTCTTTATCGTCCTTATAAGCGTTAAGCTTTTGCAGCTCCTCTGCGTTCTTTATAAAGCCGTCGCCTATAAGCCCGGTTAAATACTCGGTGAGCGCGGGGTTAGCCTGGCAGAGCCAGCGCCTGTGGGCAATACCGTTTGTAACGTTGGTGAATTTATCGGGGGTCATTTTTGCGTAATCCTTGAAAAGCTCGTTTACAAGAATTTCGCTGTGCAGCTTTGAAACGCCGTTTACCGTGTGGCAGGCGGCAACGCAAAGGTTAGCCATTCTTATAATTCCGTTTTGTATAATTGCAGTGCGCTCAACTGTCTGCGCGTCCCCCGTAAGTGCCATAACGTCGTTTCTGAAACGGCGGTCAATTTCCTTAATTATCTGATAAATACGCGGTATGCGGGTGTTTATCAGCTCAACGGGCCAGCACTCAAGCGCCTCTGGCATTACGGTGTGATTGGTATAAGCCACAGTGCGGGTTACAATATCCCACGCCTTATCCCAGCCGTAGCCGCACTCGTCAAGCAAAAAGCGCATAAGCTCTGGTATTGAAAGGGTCGGGTGGGTATCGTTAATATGAATAGCCACTTTATCGGGCAGGTTATCAAGCGTGTTATACTTGCGCAAATGGCGGTTGAGAATATCCTGCACAGAGGCGGAAACTAAGAAATACTGCTGGCGCAGACGTAGCGATTTACCCTCAATGTGGTTATCCTCGGGGTATAAAACCTTAGAAATCGTCTCGGTCATGGCGCGCTGCTCAAGTGCTCTTACATAGTCGCCCTGATTAAACGCCGACATATCAAAGTCCTGACACTCGGCGCTCCAAAGGCGCAGAACGTTGACGGTCTTGCCGTCCTTTCCCGCCACCATAAGGTCATAAGGCACGGCGTGCACCGTGTGGTAGCCCGTGTGCTCAATGTGGTGGTAATTGCCGTCCCACCATTCGTTTATCTTGCCGTCAAAATTAACGTCAACCGCTGCCGCGGGGCGCTGCTCAAGCCACACGCCGCCGCCGGGCAGCCAAAAATCGGGCATTTCGGTCTGCCAGCCGTCAACTAACTTCTGGCGGAAAATGCCGAGTTCATAGCGTATGCAATAGCCCATTGCGGAGTAACCGCCGGTTGAAAGCGCGTCAAGGAAGCAGGCGGCAAGTCTGCCAAGTCCCCCGTTGCCGAGCCCTGCGTCAGGCTCAAAATCGTAAAGTTTATCAAGCTTTACCTTAAACTTTGCAAGCGCCTTGCTCATAGTTTCGGTAAGCTCAAGATTATAGAGGTTGTTTTTAAGCGATCTTCCCATTAGAAATTCCATGGAAAGATAATAAACAGTCTTAGCCTCCTGATCATCGGTGCTCTTTTTAAAATCGGCGCGGCGATCGTCCATAATTTCGAGCAGCACCAAAACGCAAGCCTTATAAAAAAGCTCATCGGACGCCTGCGCGGGCGTTACGCCGAAATTGTGCGAAAGCTTGCGCTCAATCATAGAGGCAAGTGCGGTTACGGTATATTTTGCCATATAAGCATCTCCCTTAGAAAAATAAAGGTATTTAACATATTTATTCTTTACTGTTTTATAATACAATATTCAAAGTAATTTTTCAAGATGTATCAATAACTATTTTACAGAGAAATATTGTAGATAACAACCAAATAAAACGTTGAAATTCAATAAAAAAACTTAATTTTCGTTATTTGTAACAATATTAGCCGCAAAAATCAATATAAAGGCAAAGGAAAATTTCCCCCGCGCTTTCAAGCCGCCGGGAGTAAAAGCGCTTTCGGCGGCGCAAAAAACGGGAGGAATTTTGTTAAAAGCAATTTTCGCATTGCGAATTATTCTTCTGTATCACACTCAAGGTAAGCCCCGCGAATGCGGTTTTTATTTATAATCTGATCGGCAAGCACCAAAACACCCACGGCAGCGGCAAAAAGCGCAGATACGGTAAGTACAAACTTTAAAAATCCTTTCATATTAAAAACCACCTTTCTTGAAGTATATTATAACAGATTTATTTTAAAAAGTCAATCACATAAAGGGCGCGAAAATATGGAGCAGCGCCTGCTTAAACCTGAGTCTCAGCGGTCGTTTTTTCCACTCTTCCAGCTTTATTTCTTCGGATATTTTTATGATTTCCGAAAACTGCTCCTTAATATCAAGCACGGTTGAATTATCGCATATCCATGCGCCGCACTCAAAGTGGAAAATAAAACTGCGGTAATCCATATTCACGGTGCCCACGGTGGCAATTTTATCATCCGATACAAAGAGCTTTGAGTGAATAAAGCCAGGCGTGTACTCGTATATTTTCACTCCCGCTTCGAGCAGTTCAAGGTAGCTGTACTGTGTTACGGGGTGAACATACCATTTATCGGGTATATGCGGCGTTACAATGCGCACGTCTATTCCCGAACGCGCCGCCATACACAAAATACTTGTCATTGTGTTATCGATTATAAGATAAGGCGAGGCTATATAAACATACTTTTGCGCGGTGTTAAGTATCTGCATATAAATACCCTCGGCGGGGTTTTTATTGTTAAGCGGATCATCGCAGTAAGGCAGAACAAAGCCGTCCTCCTCGGCGGAAAAATCCGAAATATGCGGGGAAATATCAAGAATTTCGCCCGTTGTAAACTCCCACATACAGCAGAACATTGCAAGAAAGCTTTTCACCGCTTCGCCCTTTAACATAATGCCGCTGTCAAGCCAGTGCCCGAAACGTATCATTTTATTTATATATTCATCGCCTATGTTAAAGCCGCCCGTAAATGCCGTTTCACCGTCTATCACTACAATTTTACGGTGGTTGCGGTTGTTCATAAAAATATTCATTGAGGGCTTTATCGGGTTAAAGACCGATACGTCTATCCCCTCGGCGCGCAGGTTTACTATAAAGTCCTTATGCTGGCGCTTTATAGAGCCGAAATCATCAAAAATAATTCTGACCTCAACCCCGTTTGCCGCCTTTTCACTTAAAATTTTGTGTATACCGTCCCACATATCGCCCTCTGCCAATATGAAGAACTCCATATAAATATACCTTTCGGCTTTATTCAGCTCCTCAAGCATACGCTCATACACCTTTTCGCCGGGGGACAAATACTCGGTATAGGTGTTTGTATAAAGCGGATAGCCCGATTCGCCCGAAAGATAATCCGCCTGCCGCGAATGGAACATATCGTAATATTTTAGCTTTTCGCGTACATTTTCCTTTTCTGAAAGCGTGGGCAGGTAGTGAGACTCGCAAACCTCCATTTTTCGCCGCAAATGCGGGAAAACGCGCCCGCCGCCCCAAAGCAGGAATACCGAAATACCGAAAACAGGAAAAACAAGAATAAAAATTATCCAGGTGATTTTGTGGTTAGGGTTGCCGCGGCGGTTTACTATATAAATAACGGTTATAACGCCCGCAATTTGCGAAAGCTGATAAATAACAGCTGACTTTTGACTTACATCGTGCAGCGCGTAAAATAAAAAGCAGAATTGAATAAGCAATAAAATTGCGGAAACAATGATTCTCGTTTGTATTCTTATACCGCGTTTTTTCTCTCTCACAGGCAATCCCCCCCAATACGACAGTATTTTACCACATATTGCGCCAAAAAGCAATTACAATAATATTACTTTTAAAGCTTTACTGTGTAAATTTCATTGCCGTTTTCTTTTAAAAGCCTTATAAGGTCGGCAGGGCTCAGCCACACCGTAGCCGTGTTGTCGTTCGGGTGAACGCCTATAAATTCCATATCCTTAAAATCATTATCCAAATAGAATTTAACGCGGTGGTCCTTATCGTTCAAAAGCCCCAGCGGCGTTACCGCGCCCGGTATCAGCCCCAATATTTCCGATAATTCCTCAGGCGAGGCAAAGGTAAGCGGTCGCGTGCCGTTTTCACGGCGGAAATCCTTTAAATTCACCCGTTTTTCGCCATTTACGGTTATCAGATAATAATTCTGCCGTTTATCATCCCGTACAAAAAGATTTTTCGCGTCTGCCTCGGGGTGCGGCAGCTTTACCTCCGCCAGCTCTTCCATATTGTAAACCGCTTTGTGCTCGGTTATTTCGTATTTAATATTTTTTTCGGTGAGATAATTATATATTTCCTGCTTATTCATAATTCAGCTCCTTTATATAAAACCTATCCATAGTGCTGTGCAGCGCGGCTTCGGGCTTATCAATAATATGAAACCCAAGCTTTTCATAAAGTCCTATCGCGGCCTTTAAATCGGAGTGTGTTTCCAAATACAACCGCTTATACCCCGCGCCCGCCGCAAATTTCTCGGCTGTGCGCATAAGCTTTTTACCGAGTCCCCTGCCCTTTGCTAAGTCAGAAAGGTAGAGCTTTTGAATTTCGGCGCAATTATCAAGTCCGTCAAATTCGGCAACGCCCACGCCGCCTATAACGCCGCCGTCATTGTCCGTCACAATAAAGTATCTACGCTTTTCGGGTAAGGCACTATAATATTTGCTTAATGAGTCGAGCTCTTTATCAAAGTACGCGGTACCCGGAATATCAAGATGAAAGTGCTCTAAATTATCGCGTATAATTTTCGCAATTTTCGTATCGTCCTCTGCTTTAATAGGTCTGATTATATAATCACACATTGTAGCCACTCCTTAAAAATTCCAAGGCAAATACGCCGCCCCGATTGCCAAAAGCACCGCAGGCTTTATTAAGAGACTCCCGCTGCACGGGCTTAAACAGCTTTCCGGCAAAGCTGTCTATAACCCCGCCCAGCACTATACCACCGCTGTTTATAATTGTTCCGAGTCCTATCATTTTTGTTTTTCCTTTAATTTATGAAAAAAGCGGTGGTTGTAAATTATAAAGGCTCCCTTCTTTTTGACGTGAGTCAAAATAGAGGGGAGCCGAACAGCAACATTCACACAACCGCCGACTTTTATCGCCGTTTATTCATTGAAAAAGCTTTTTATCTTCTCAGAAAAACTCTTTTTCTTTTTATAATTCTTTTCGTTTGTAACGCTGTCAAATTCGCGCAGCTTATCCTTTTGCGCTTTTGAAAGGTCGCGCGGCACTTCAACGGTAATCTTAACGTATTCGTCGCCTTTTCCGGCGTAGTTTAGGCGCTGTATTCCCTTTCCGCGCAACTTGAACTCATCGCCCGGCTGCGTTCCCTCATGAATGGTGAATTTTACCTTGCCGTCAAGAGTCGGAACAACTATTTCGTCGCCCAAAGCCGCCTGTGCAAAGGTTATGGGAATTTCGCAGTAAACGTCGTAGCCGTTACGCTCGAAAATCGGGTGCGGACGAACATTTACGTTTATGCGTAAATCGCCCGCAGGTCCGCCGTTTGCGCCCGCGTCGCCGCCGCCGCGCAGGTTTATAACCTGACCGTCGTCAATTCCGGCGGGAATATCCACGGTTTGCTCCACCGTATGCCTTATTCTGCCCTTGCCCGCGCAGGTGTGGCAGGGTTTATCAATAATTTTACCTCTGCCGTGGCAGTTATCGCATACCTTTTGGGTCTGCATTACGCCGAACGGGGTGCGCTGCGTAGCCGAAACCTGACCCGTGCCGTGGCAAACCGGGCAGGTTTTGGGGGTTGAGCCCTTTTCTGCGCCGCTGCCGCCACATTCCTTACAGTTATCTATTTTGGTTACCTTAACGGTCTTGCGGCAGCCCTTTGCAGCCTCTTCAAATGAAAGATTAACGGCAGCCGCAGTATCGTTTCCGCGGCGCGGAGCATTCGGATTGCTCTGCCTGCCGCCACCGAAACCGCCGCCGAAGAATGAACTGAATATATCCCCCAAATCGCCGAAATCACCGGTAAATCCGCCGCCGTATCCGCCGGTGCCCGCACCGTAATTCGGGTCTACTCCGGCATGACCGAACTGGTCGTAGCGCGCGCGCTTTTCCTTATCGGAAAGCACCTCGTACGCCTCGTTTACCTCTTTAAATTTTTGCTCCGCCTCTTTATCGCCGGGGTTCAAGTCGGGGTGATATTTTTTTGCCGCTTTGCGGTAGGCTTTTTTCAATTCGTCATCGGATACGGATTTATCCACCCCGAGGACTTCATAATAATCTCTTTTATCGTCAGCCAAAGCAATTTCTCCTACAAATTATATGTTGAAGACTTCCCCTTTTTTAAGGGGGAAGTCAAAACGCAGCTTAGCGCTTACTGCTTATTGTTATCGTCCACGTCGGTGTAATCCGCCTCATAAACGTTCGGGTCGCCGTTCTGCGCGCCGCCCTGCGGCTGTGCGTTCTCGGCACCCTGCGGGTTAGCAGCCTTGTAAACCTTCTCGCTTACAGCGAAAAGCTCCTTTTGCAGCTCTTCCTGCTTAGCCTTTATAGCCTCAATATCCTCGCCCTTGAGCGCCTCTTTAAGAGCCTCTTTGGCAGTATCAATCTTAGCCTTTTCATCAGCCGAGAGCTTATCGCCGAACTCATTTACGGTCTTCTCGGTCTGATAAATCATCTGGTCGGCGTTGTTGCGAACGTCAACCGCCTCGCGGCGCTTTTTATCCTCTGCGGCATACTGCTCGGCTTCTTTAACAGCCTTATCAATATCATCCTTAGACATATTGGTGTTTGAGGTAATGGTAATGTTGTTTTCCTTACCTGTGCCGAGGTCTTTTGCCGATACGTGAACTATGCCGTTCGCGTCTATATCAAAGGTAACCTCTATTTGCGGGATTCCGCGCGGAGCGGGAGCAATGCCATCAAGGTGGAATACGCCGAGGGTCTTGTTATCCTTAGCAAATTCGCGCTCGCCCTGTAAAACGTGTACCTCAACCGAGGTCTGACCGTCGGCAGCGGTTGAGAATATCTGGCTCTTTTTAGCCGGAATGGTGGTGTTGCGGTCAATAACCTTTGTTGAAACGCCGCCCATTGTTTCAATACCGAGTGACAACGGCGTAACATCCAACAGCAGCAAGCCCTTAACATCGCCGCCTAAAACGCCCGCCTGTAAAGCCGCGCCTATTGCAACGCACTCATCGGGGTTAATGCCCTTAAACGGCTCTTTGCCCATAAAGTTCTTAATAGCCTCTTGAACAGCCGGTATTCTTGAAGAACCGCCTACCATAAGCACCTTGTTTATCTCGCCCTTATCAAGACCCGAATCGGAGAGTGCCTGACGAACAGGTCCCATGGTAGCGTCAACCAAATCGGTGGTCAGCTCGTTGAATTTAGCCCTTGTAAGGGTGGTTTCAAAGTGCTTCGGGCCCGAATCGTCCACAGTTATAAACGGCAGGTTAATATCGGTTGAGGACATACCCGAAAGGTCTATCTTAGCCTTTTCGGCAGCCTCTTTAATACGCTGCATTGCCATCTTATCGCCCGAGAGGTCAATGCCCTGCTCTGCCTTAAAGGTGTTTACAATGTAATCCATAACGCGCTTATCAAAGTCATCACCGCCGAGCCTGTTGTTACCTGCGGTTGCTAAAACCTCCTGAACGCCGTCGCCCATTTCGATTATGGAAACATCGAAGGTACCACCGCCGAGGTCATAAACCATAACCTTCTGGTCGTCTTCCTTTACTTCAAGACCTGCAATTTTGCCTGCGTCCTTTGTTGCCTGGCGCTGTGCGTCGGTGAAGTATGCAGGGACGGTGATAACCGCTTCCGATACGGTCTGACCGAGGTAAGCCTCTGCGTCAGCCTTTAATTTCTGCAGAATAATTGCCGAAATTTCCTGCGGGGTGTACTTTTTGCCGTCAATTTCAACCGTGTGGGCAGTACCCATTTCACGCTTGATAGAGCTTATTGTTCTGTCCGGGTTGGTAATAGCCTGGCGCTTAGCAACCTGACCTACCATTCTTTCGCCCGTTTTAGAAAATGCAACTACCGAAGGGGTTGTTCTGCCGCCCTCGGCATTGGCGATAACTACAGGCTCGCCGCCCTCCATTACCGCAACGCAAGAGTTTGTTGTACCTAAGTCAATACCTATAATTTTTCCCATGATAAATTCCTCCGAATTATAATTTATTTTAATTTGCCACTTTGACCATGGCGTGACGTACTACCGTATCGCCGGTCTTGTAGCCTTTTTGTAAAACCTCCGCAATAACGTTCTCGCCCAAATTTTCGTCCTCTATGTGCATTACCGCCTCGTGGAGAGTGGGGTCGAACGTATCGCCCGCCTTTGCCGTTTCGGTGAGCTCTAAATTACCCGCCAGGGTTTCGAACTGCTTTACTATCAGCTCAATTCCCTTTAAATATTCGGGGCTTTCTTTGTCAGCCCCCGCCGCGCGCTCGATATTATCGATAATAGGCAACAGCTTTTTTATTATGCCCGCTCTTGCATATTCCGCAACGCCTGCGCGCTCCCTTTCGGTTCGCTTTTTGTAATTATCAAATTCAGCCGCCGTTCTTAAAAGAATATCGTTCTTTTTTTCAAGCTCCTCTTTAAGCTTTTCAATCTCGGCGTCCTTTTTTGATTTCTTTTCCTTTTTCGGAGCTTTGGTTTCGGCTTCCTTTTCCGCCGCAACCTCGTTTTCTGCCTGCTCCGCGGTATTTTCGGTTTTCTCCGCCACCGGTATCAATCCTCCATATCCTTTTGCGCCTCGGTCATAATTTCGGTTAATCGCAAGGCGGTATATTCAACGCTCGGAATTATCTGCCCGTAGGACATTCTGTTGGGACCTATAACGCTGAGCGTGCCTTTGAATCTGTCGCTGCCGTAATACTTTGCGGCGATTATCGTGTTGTTTTCAAGCTCGCGAAAGCCCGAATCTCTGCCGAACACCGTACCCACATTACCGTCAAACCGTTCCGTAAGGGTTAGCATCGGCTCGCGCAGAGCCACCAGCGAAAGTATTCTTTTCGCCGCAGCCTGACTCTCACAAATGCCGTAAAGCCGCTGCTCGCCTAAAAGATAAGCACCCGAGGACTCAATTCCCGCCGCCGATTCAAGCACCGCCGAAAAAAGCGGCATAAGCGCGAATGTGTCCGTTCCCGCCTCGGCTGCCACGCTTTGCATATAGCCGCGCGTCAGCTCGTCGGTTCTTCTGCCGTTTATACGCCGGACTATTATATCGCGGCATTTCTCCGCATAGTCCCTTGTGTAATCGGTTCCGAGCCGCAGCACCGTGTGCCTTGTTCTGCCGTCCGCCGTTACTATAAGCAGCATTACCGAGCCTTTACTTACAGGAAAAAGCTCCACGCTTCGTATCTTCGGGCTGCCATCCGTTTTAAAGCAGACAACCACAGGAAGACCCGTAAGGTCGGATAAAAGCTTTCCCGCCGCCTCCGGAATTTTTTCCGGCGCACAGTGAAGACCGATAAGCGATGAATCAATCCGTCTTTTCATACCGTCCGAAAGCTTTTCGGGGGTCATAAGCGAATTGACATACAGCTTAAAGCCGCTGCTTGTGGGTATTCTGCCCGCCGAGGTGTGCGGCTGAGCCAAAAGCCCCATATCGCACAGCTCGCTCATCTCATTTCTGAGTGTCGCAGCCGACGGAGCATTTTTCAGCAGAGCAGTCAGCGCTTTTGAT
>ENA-UOJG01002236-UOJG01002236.1-human-gut-metagenome-genome-assembly--contig:-C47-NODE-2236-length-17069-cov-63.023628_pt1 | contig 17069 bp, 14 predicted proteins | sample MGYA00242340_ERZ723887 | MGnify/ENA metagenome assembly ERZ723887 | reverse complement strand
TTTTTACTCCTGCCTTACCATCCTCATAAAAGATAACATCTGACCAGTCGAAACCGTTTTTGTATTTTTCTGCTTCAGCCAGTGCTTCGTCTCTCAATTTCTCGTCTGTCAGTTTATCTGCCTTAGCCATCATGTTGTTATACACGCTCAGATTCTCCGATGTTGCTTTAATATTTTTCATAACTTTTTGTTTTTATAGTTAATAATAATTTATAATCAATTTGTTTATTCTTTGTGTATGCCATTCTGTCATAACCTGATGATTACAACATCATGCTTTCCGTTTTGAGAATAGTCTGGAAAAGAAAGATTCTTTCTGAATCATTTCCATGTTTGAGGTATCAGTATACTTATCTATATTCAGTCCATAAACAACATTCATGTATTTTGCAATAGTCCTGAATTCCTTACCATGACTCCACGTCGGGTTTACATTATTATAGTATAAGAAATAATGTATCATCTCGTGGGTCATTAGCGTCCGTAGTTGAGCATCTGTATATTTATACCTGTCGCTTATCATGATACAGGCAGATAGAATTACGTCATTATAATAGTCACATGTAAAAGAACCTACAGGATCTTTCTTATGCATAAAATCCAGCTGAGGACACGGCAAAGTTCCACCGAAGAATCTGAAATTACATTCATCATACATGTCATACAGGTCAGGCAATGTCAGCACCTTTGCTGTTGCAGCCTTTGTCTTTGTAGTTTTTTGTCTATGTTTCATTGGCAATGCTTTTTAAGTTAAACATATTTATGTCAAAATAGGGGTGTTTCAAGTTTCAGTTTTTATTGTCGGATCTTTGTTGGCACCATTTTCATCACCAGCAAAAAGTAAGCCAATAGTTTCTCATACTTGATTTTTGTGCTACTACAGACAACGTCCCTTAGAAATTATCTGCTTTTTCATTCTTTAATGCATATCCTGAGGTCCAAATGTCATCTGGTTTCCTATAGCATCCTATCGAAACATTTTCTCGTTTATTTTGTAAATATTGTTCCGCCATATCTTGTTCGTTTTGTTTTCATATTGCAAATTATACGGCAGTTATTTTTACTATCCAAAATAGGCTTAATAAATTTAACAACATTTTAAGATTTCTCAGCCAAATTAAAATATGTTTACCATTTCCCAACTTATTATATGGAATATCTGTCCCATATCATTTTTCTCGTTTTTCATGCAAATAACCATATATCAACAATAAAATATTTGCATATAATTTATTCTTTAAGCACCAATAAATGCTTAAATAACTGCCCTTCCTTATTCAGCAGCCTGTCTGACATGCTGAACCAATCACACCCGCTTTACCAATTGGCCGACAAAATAGACTGGGGAAAATTTGAGACAGCCTTCCAACCCTTATATTGTCAGTCAAACGACCGTCCCGGCAAGCCAATCCGTTTAATGTGTGGTATGCTAATTCTGAAGCACCTTCGTAATCTGTCAGATGAGTTTTTGGTAGAACAATGGTGTGAAAACACTTATTATCAGTATTTTTGTAGGAGTTCACTCCGTCTGTCCCATGTGCCTCTTCAGAACTGGTTCATTTCCGCAAGCGTATCAGTGAAGTGGGAATTTAACTTATCTTTCGGAAAGCATTCATGTGAATCACGAGGATGATGAAGGCCATCATCATAATACGGCCTTTATTGATTCTATGGTTCATGAAAAGAATGTCACTTACCCCACAGATGCAAAGTTGCATAAGAAGATTGTGAAAAAGGTTCTCATCATACGTTCTGTCGCAGGCTTTATTCTTGGCGCCATGTCCTTCCGCAATAAATATGACAATCACAGCATCGGGACTTCCCTGGAACAGGTAGAACGGTTAACCGGGCAAAAAATCAAAGTGCTGGCAGGTGCCAGGGGATACTGAGGATAGAAGGAATTTAACGAGACGAAGATTATGATTCCCCATGTACCCAAGAAATCAGACAGCCGTTATCAGAAACGGAAAAACATAAACTCTTCTGCAAGCGTGCAGGTATAGAACCGACAATAGTCACTTAAAGTCAGATTACCGGTTAGGTCACAACTTTTATAAGGGTATGACGGGAGATACAGTGAACGTGCTTCTAGCTGCAGCGGTCTATAACTTCAAAAGAGCCATGAAAGCTATTTGGTGCATACTTCAAAAAATATGCGAGATACTGTGTCAGAACAATATCTCGCAAAAATGTTTTTTTTAAAGGGACGACTAGTTATTGAAGCCATCCCGCTTTCCGCTTAATAAAGAGAATCTTATACTACCAATAATATAGGCGCATTAATCCCAAATACTGCTTGCGTTGTTTTTTTCAAAACCGGGAAAAGGATTATCATCTGAACCAACACCTGCATAATCATCATCAAAATCAGGGTTGCTAGACGGATTTGATCCGGCTAATATACTTATACTACCTTTAATGTCTACAACCTCAATTGTAGGTTTAATATATTTCAATTTATTCATATTTAATTACATTTTATTATTTAACCAATACTTTAATTCCTCCTACGATATAAACACCTGCCGGCATGCTTATCTTTGTTGTACCTTGACTGACATTATATGAGTATGAACGTCCGTCAACTGTAGATATGTTTATCTTGCGCGGGGCGTCTGATTCGACAACAATTAATCCTTTGTCAGAATTTACCTTATAACCATCATTTTTACCATCAGCAACGCCGGCAATTACGGTAGTCTCATCCTTCATCACGTCACCTTTTAAAGAAAAAGACTTAAACATGGTTGAAACAATGTCTTTTGGTTCAAAGTATGCTTCAAACTGACGAAGTGTTACAAGATTGGCATCTTCTGTACTTGCAGTGTCCCACTTATAAAATGAACTTCCGTCACGATTCATGACATAATATATAGATGGAAGTTCTAAAGCATAGGGATATGGTGTCATGTCAACATTCAATCCTCCATTATTATAATTAGGAGTAGCAAAATCTCCTTTATCCACCAATTTTTCGCCATTAACCAATGTAGGTCCAACAAAAGTCAGAGGAATACCAATAAGACTGTTCTTACCTTCATCCGGTACGGAAATTATGTAACTATGACCAGCCTCAATTGATTCCACATTTGAAGAGAATGTAAGCTGTTGAGCATTGTCTGTCATCTCACCCAACCAGAAATCACCAGTTTTTGTTGATGTAGCCCATGACATCTGGCGTCCGTTTGCATTCTCAATACGAAGTACATTAAACGGTAGAGCCAACGTTTCCCAACCATATCCAGAAGTTCCTGCAGAATTTTTTATCACCCTATCAAAAGTTCTAGTATATGTAACCTTAATATTCTCAAATGTCATATTCTCCAGATTGCTAACAGTAATGCCATGTTGGAAGTTTAACACACCACCTGCAGTTGAGTACGCACGAGGTCCGTCGTTTCCATCATAACTATCATTTGCCAGTTTCAAAGTACCATTACCTTGTATCGATACAGTATGACCATTATCAATGAGGAAAGACTCGAACTTAGAATAGTATAGACCGGCCATCTCATTATTGTTCTTAAGCACAATATCCATATCAACAGTACCAGTCTGTATTGAACCGATACGTGCATTATCAAGAGTTATTATAGCCTTTGCCTTAGGCAAATTGGTTGCATAGCCACTGCGCAGTCCAAAATAGAAATTGTCAAGATCAAGTTTATCATCACCGTCACTATTTGTCCAACCTCCTATCAACGTTACTTCCATTCCATCATAGATATACGGATAAAAATAGTTCTGTCCTTTTTTTGCCCTTTCTTCAACAGCTTCTGTAACATTGAGGTATATATCCATTTTAACATTAACATCATTAATGCCTCTTGTTTTCAGTTCATTAAGTTTCTGAGTCAGATTGAATGTATAATCTGCATTATTTGCTGTCCCATATACATATTCTTCTTTATTTTGTCCTTTTTCTGCATATGATACCAAGGCACGCAATTTCCACATCGTAGATGATACTGGAGAAGAAATGGTTGGTAATACTTCGTATGTATCACTAGACCAGATTGCCGATCCAGGCTTTTTTCCTCCTTCACGGAATGTAACAAAACTAGTACGCATCAGCTGCACCTTCATTTGGCCTTCGGCCTCTTTTCCCATCTCTTCACACGTCCCTTGTGAACTTCCGTCATGCCAACGATTGTACCATTCGTTGATTGAATAAATTGTACCAGGCAACTTATTGGCATTATCTGAGCCAACATAGAGATCTTTAACTCCATAAGGCACATGTAAAGTAGAATTATCACTTATATTCTTAAATACGCACCAATTAATATAATATGGTACCGGATTATAGACATAAACATCGTGCAAACTTCTACAACTGAAAAATGCATTGTAGTTTATATTACTAACATTTTTCGGAATATGTACTTCTTCCAACTTTGAACAATACATAAAAGCATTAGCACCTATAATAGTACAACTGTTTGGCAGATATACTGTTTTTAGTGCAAGTGTATATCCATCGCTATTATAAATTTCTTTATAGAAAGCCGCTTCTGGAACCGCATTTGCAGGGTGACTTCCGCTCGCCACAATATTGACTTCAGATAAATTAAGTGTTTCAAGCATGGGCATGTTGTCTCGAATATAATAGAAATCATCCGCATTCATGTCTCCTATTACAGTAAGCTCTCCGATGTTACATGGATTAACATTTTTGTTATTTATAACATCAGACAAATACCCTGCCTTTCCTGTTAAATCTACGTTTACACTTTCAAGCTTTGTTTTGTCTATAATCTGCGCTTGAATGGTCATTGTTTCAGTAGGAGTAATATAGAATGCTCCATCAAAAAGATTAGCGAAATTCTTGCTGGCAAAATAGTCTTTCATAAGATACTTCTTACCATTAACAGTAAGTATTACTTCATTGTCTGAAACAGCTGACGATGTACGTTTGGCAAAGAACAGGAATGGGGTGCCATATGCGAGTTCAAGTTCCTGTCCATTGATACTCTCATATGTGAGGCTTGTACTCGTAATGACACGCTGCAGCAAATCAACGCCACCTGTTTGAGCAACTTCAAACTTAACTTTTACGACACCTGCACTAACTGCCGGTATAGATGTAATAAGATCACTGCTCTCACCAGCAAGTGCTTCGACGAGCCTGATGTTTAAGGCACGTTCACCTGTATTTAAATTATCTGCTGTTGCCAAACGTAAAGAATAATTACTCAAGTCGACATCTGACGATGCTGTAAACTTTACTCCCGAAATAAGCAATGAATTTAATATTCTGCGATATGAAAATCCATCAGCACTGTTATACTGCTTTGCTATTTCTAATGTGTTATCTGGCTGTGTAATTATAATTTTTCCACTATCGTCTGTACGTACTAATACAGGAAAAATGTAACCAGAAAACGGCTTACCATCCAAATCCCAATTCTGTAGAGCTGAAGCCGTTACATCAAAAGGCTGTCCTGAAACAATATTATTTACAGACATCGACAAACCACGAGAGCCTTCATTAGACACTAGTTTGAGTGATGATACATCTGCACGAGCTTGCTCTTCCGTACGAATGCCACATACCATTTCAGGAGTATCACCATAAGTTTTATTTCCTATTGTTACACTGAAAATGTCATCAACCCATTGAGAATTGTCCGCTATATCAGCGCCTTGTCCACCATTAATATGAAACTTATAACCATATTTTGTATTTACGTCCCTTTTAATACCGTCAATTACAAATGCATGCCTTATAGTTCCTACGCTAAAATCAGATTCTGATTCTGAAGTATAGGTAGCAGCAGGCTCTGTCCCGGCACTATATATTACAGGCATTCCATTATTTATGTTACGTACTATCAGAGCCACCCATTCTTCATCTGTCATCCCACTACTGGCTTTAAGGTAATACTTAACACTGTTTCTGTCAAACTCAAAAGAATTAACCAATTGAACAGCAACTTCAGATAATGCTGCTGAACTTTCATTCTCCCCATATTGTGTATTTATGCTTTGTGCCGCATCATACATAAGTTTGGCAAGGCCATTGTCACCCGTAACTGTATTATAATCATATTTTGTTGGTGACTTATGGTAATCCATTATAATGGTCATAGCCGTTGCCATGCATCCCATCGGATAATCATTTTTGGTTATAGACTTGTAAACATAATTGTAGTCACCCTTCTGCTGGATGGCTGTATTAGTCGGAAAATACAGCTGTTGAGCTGAAACAGCCCACACCGATGCAAGAAGAATAGCGATTGAAGCTAAAAATCTTTTCATTAAAATCAAAAATTAAAAAATAAACAATCTTTTTATACTAAAAAATATTATCCTTAAACGCACATTTATTAATGTGTTGCTCAAATTTTATTGCAAATATATAACATTACGATTTAAATATAGGCTTAGATTACATTTTGTTAACTTAAAAAGACAAAATATAATGATTAAACTTAATTTCACATTTAACTCTGTCAATATTTCAATGTATTAACTAACATAGTGATTTAGTGAAGAATGGTTACCGAATGCATGACTTTATCAGTCTTACTATTGGCGGCAGGAAGATGGCGTACTAAATAAGTTGTCAATTCTCTCCAATAAAAAGTATGTCCAGTACACCGCAATTGACTAAAATTAGTGGCCCGGTAACGAATAAAAACTGGGCCACTTTCGGTTAAAAAGTGGCCCACTTATGATGCGTAAACGATAGGTTAATGATTTAAAACCTAAACACTGTTATTTGCTTACACATTTGCCTGCAAAAACATTTTTCCTGCTTATCTTTTAATCATAAGCGCATGTTTTCCTTTCAATTTTCAGCACTTAAAATCTTATATGCCAAATGACGGTGCAGAAATTTAACAACCAGACAACGTCAAAACGGCCGGGAGTATAGATAAAAGCTGATGACAACACGACAAAATAAGAAGCAAAGAAACTGGTATGGCAAAAGACAAATGACAGACTGAAGCACAATAATTTTTTAATCTTTTGGGGCATGATTAAAAAAATCTTATTAATTTTGGGGCATAAAACATTAATGACAGATGCCTATGGTATAAAAAAACGGAATAAAAAGACATATTATAGATAAAAGAAGCGTTAGCTTAGATTCTTGCTATCTGAAATCGCCAAATTTTAAGAAGCACACAAGAGTTTAGGAGTTAATGCTCGCGTCTCATGGCGTGGGCTTGTTGCTCGTATATGCGTGTGCATGGTGTTTGGCGATACCTAGATAGGGCGTAGACGAAGTTAATGGTCCACGTTTTTTTTATTGTCTAAACACCTACGGTCCCGGACCTTTTCATATCATTGTTTCTTCCTTCTGAAGTTACAGAAAATAACCTATTATTTATCTAAATTACATATAATAAGACATGAAAACATGCATTGCCGCCGCAAGACGCAAACTTATTTCACGCGAGACGCTGAACAGAATAACACTGCTATGCGCACTATTAGGACTGGCTGTCTGCTCTGAAGCGCAGGACATAGCAGGAACCGTGACCGACAACCAGCAAAGACCCGTAGAATTTGCAACGATAGTGCTCCTCGACGCCAAGGATTCTACGTATATCACAGGAGCCATTACAGACATTGACGGACGATTTGCAATTAAGGCCGAACAGCCCGGACTGCTGAAGGTGAGCTGTCTGGGATATGGCGACACTTATGTTGACGCTGCACCGGGCAACATAGGCACAATAAGGCTTGCACCATCGAGCGTAGCACTGGGTGAGGTGGTGGTGTCGGCCACAAGACCGAGAACAAAGATTAAAGACGACGCACTGGTTACAACGATAGAAAACAGCGCACTGGCGCATGCAGGAACGGCCAACGATGTGCTAGGGCGCGTGCCCGGCGTAATAAAAAACGGCGAGAGCATAGAGGTGCTGGGCAAGGGCACACCGCTGATATACATCAACGGACGACAGATGCGCAATGTCTCGGAACTGGACCAGCTGTCATCGGAGACGATAAAAGACATCGAGGTGGTAACGTCGCCGGGAGCACGCTACGACGCTTCGGTAAACGCAGTGATACGCATTAAAACATTGAAGCCTGCAGGCGAAGGCTTTGGACTTGAAAGCCGCACGATGGCCGGAACGGCTCACTATGTGTACGGACTTGAGGAAGTAAACGTGAACTACCGCAACGGCGGTTTCGACCTTTTCGGCATGCTTGAATACGACAACAACCGCGACAGACAGAACAACACAATGGCGCAAAACACCTACGTAAGCAGCACGATACAGCAGTCGACAGCCACAAGACGATTCAACAGTTCGCAAATGTATGCCGGAAGGCTGGGCATGAACTACACCTTCAACGAACGCCACTCGGCAGGACTTATATACGACTTTTCGTTCCGTCCTACAGAGACACGCAACGGCTCTTATACATCAATGTCGGTAAACGAAATTTTGGAGAACGAACTTAACAACGCCGACACTACCGACGTTTACAATAGGCAGCACCTGCTTTCGGGATATTATAACGGAAAGTTTGGCAAATGGCAACTGGACATTAACGCTGATGCCATGTGGAGCAATCAGGACAAATATCAGCAGGTGAACGAAACGGCAACAAACGCTGACAACCGCATGTTTGCAACCGACAACAGAGTGGACAGCCGCCTCTATGCAGCCAAGGCATCGCTGTCGCGTCCATTATGGAACGGCTCGCTGATGGTGGGCACAGAATGGAGTTTCGTAAGGCGCACCGACATTTATGCCAGTCAGGAATCGTTCATAGACAACAGCAACACAAAGATACACGAAGACAACGGAGCCGGATTTGCCGAACTCTCGCAGCGCTTCGGAAAAGTGACTGCCATGATAGGCCTGCGCTACGAGCACATGGACAGCCGCTACTACGATAACGGAAAGAAGATGAGCGAACAGAGCCGCATATACAACAACATATTCCCATCGGCCATGGTGTCGTTCCCACTAAGCAACGTAAGGGTAAGGCTCAACTATGCGCGCAAGATTTCGCGTCCGGCCTTCAGTCAGCTCAACAGCAACGTACAGTATATCAACCGATACACTTATCAGTCGGGCAACCCTTACCTGAAGCCTGTGTATCGCGACTACGTATCGCTGCTTGCCAATTACCGCTGGCTGACGGTGATGCTTGACTATGCGCACGTGTCAGACTACATCATGTCGGTATATACCCAATACGGCGACAATCCCGAGATTGCATTGCTGCAGAAGCAGAACGCAAAATCGTATAACGAACTGACAGGAATGATCAACGCCGCCCCCGTGTTCGGCATATATCATCCGGTGCTGATGGCCGGCATCAGGGCACAGTTTTTCGACATAAAGTTCTGCGGACAGACCGTAAAACTGAACAACCCGATAGGAATAATACGCTTTAACAACGCCATAAACCTGCCGCTGGACGCATGGCTCAACGTTGACTTTTCATGGCGCACGGAGGGTAATGCCGAGAATATGTATCTGGAAGACACATGGCAGTGTGACCTCGGACTGTATAAATCGTTCTGTAAAGACCGCTGGAGCGTCAAGCTGCAATGCAACGACCTGTTCAGCACGACCAACAGCGGCATGGTGCTGAGAAGCGACGTAAGGGAAATAAGAATGAAAAAGAAGCTCGACACACGTAACATATCGGTAACCGTGCGCTATAAATTCAACGCCACAAAGAGCAAATACAAAGGAACCGGAGCCGGAAAAGACCAAAAGAGCCGTCTGTAGATTTCATTACATATTCATAAACACAACAGCCGCCACGGATTTTCAGACATAAAAATGACGGTCTGACACAGACAGGTTAAGTATGTGCCTGCATGACCTAACGAAAAACTTTACATGCCGATACGCCAAACGTGCCGCATCAGACATGTAAAGTTTTTCATTTTTATCAGGCCCCAACCGCTTCACCCTGCAAACTTAAAGATCGGAAAGCTGCATATAGTTTTATCTATTTTGTATATACAGACAGAATCATAACGCGATTTAGGTAAAGCATCAGCAAATATCCTTCCCTACCCTCTCTGTTTCTGCTTGAACAACTGAAGAGGTTTGCCGTAGTTGAGCATGCGCCAAATCCACTCTAAGGGGCCGAAAAGGCAGTAATGGAACCACAGACGGCTTAGCAACATCTGAAGGACAAACACGCCGAGGGCTATAATCTCTGTAAGCGAAAGGCCTACACCGGCACCAAGGCCGAAGCCTATGCCGTAGAAAAGGAACATGCCTGCTATAGACTGACAGATGTAATTGGTCAAAGCCATGCGGCCGGGAGCAGCAAGGGCGCGCCATACCGCCGAACGGCTGCTGCTAAGATAAAGCAGGCAGAGGGACGACATATAGGCGAAGCCGAGCGGATAGACGCTGACGGCGTAAAGCAATGAGTGGGCAGCGTTGCCAAAAGGATGACCGCCAACGGCGCTCCATGCATAGACAACAGACAAAGGAAGACCGACGCTGAAGCCTATAACCGACACGCGGCGCAGCAAGTGCCGGTGGGCAGAAAGGTCGGCATATATCTTCTGACGCCCGATGTAATAGCCTATCAGAAACAGGCCAAGGACCTTAAAGTAGCGGTTGCCGTCGACAAACTCCTGCACTCTTACCAACGCTCCCTGAATAAGAAACTGGAACACCTGAGCATAACTGTCGGCATCGCGCAGCCAATAGCCGAAGTTTTCTTCTGTTATGCCGTACTTGCGGCAGTAATGCCACTGAGCCTCAACGGCAGGAGCCGAAAGACTGACGCCGAAGATCTGTGTCAGTGTGTCGACAGCCACGGGCAACACAAGGAAGAAGGCTGCCCACGAAAGCATCTTCCGGTTGCTCACGTTTCTGAACAACGGCAGCACCATGCCAATAAGGGCATAAAGCATAAGGATGTCGCCGCTCCAGATGAACATAAGATGCAGGAATCCTATAGCAAGCAACACGGCCATGCGCCTGTAGAACAATCTGAAAGCCCCGTTGCCTTTCTGTTCGGCATGACTTATTATTATCGAGAAGCCCATGCCGAAGAGCAGCGAGAACAGGGTGTAGAACTTGCCGTCGATGAACACATACTGCAAGAATCGCACAATCCTATCCACACCGGCTGAAGGCATTGACGCGGCAACGTCGGCCGGCTGAAACGTATAGAGCGAAAATTCGGGATAGTTGGCAAGGCAGATGCCAAGCAAGGCGAAGCCTCTAAGTGCGTCGAGAATGACATAGCGTTCCGACGGCTTTACTGGGGAATAGTTGGTTTTGGACATGGATATATTTTTTAGGAGTTAAGGAGTTATGAAGTTAAGGAGAAGTTCCTTGAGCATAGCGAAAAAAGACGTATGCCTTGAGGGGTATTGTCATTTGGAGTTAAAGTAGTTAAAGGAGTTATCGCCAACAAGTTGGCTAGGAGTTAAAGCCATATGCTTTGTGGATCCTTATCCAAAGATAGACACAAGACATTTGGATTTTTCACTGTTCACTTTTCACTGTTCACTTTCGTATGGCGCTGTTTAATTTTTACTTTTTAATTTTTAATTACGCATCGCGCTCCCCGCCTGCTCTTCACTTTCACAAGGCAAATCATAATTTTCCATTCTCAATTATCAATTTACTTTCTGTTCACCATCATCACGCTTATCAGTATCACGGCAAGGCCGGCGAGCTGTATCAACGTTACGTCCTCATGACCAAGGCCGGCACCGATGACTACAGCAACAACGGGATTGACGTAAGCATGAGTGGCAACTTCGGTGGCAGGACGCACACGCAGCAACCAGATGTATGCAGTGTATGCCATCATTGAACCGAAGACTATAAGATAGGCCAACGAAAGCCATGAAACGGCTGATACTGCGGAGAGATGCAAACTGCTGAAATCGCCCGACAATCCTGCGCACAAGGCAAACACGACGCCCGCACCAAGCATCTGCCAAGCCGACGACGACAGTCCGCCGTCATCATTGCCGCGGATGTGATATTTTGAATAGAGCGTGCCACATGCCCACGATATGCATCCGCCTATAAGCAGAAGCACGCCATACTCATAATGACTGCCGCCGGGACGCTGCATGTTGAGCTGTTCGAGATAGAGCATGGCCACACCAAGAAAGCCAAGCACGATGCCTGCCACGGTGGAGACACTTCTGAAATTGCGACGCCACTGCGGAACATCGAGCAGCATTATCCACAAAGCCGTAGACGAAGCCATTATTGCGACAAGACTGCTGCTGACATAGCGCTGGGCAAACATGATGACGCCCTGATCGACAAACAGAAGAATGATGCCGCACACGGCCGACTTAAAGATAAGTCCACGACGCAACAGCAGCTCGCCACGCAACCGGCATACAGCAAGCAAGGCCAGACCTGCCACGGCGAAGCGCACCGTGCCGAGCACGAACGGCGGAAAGTCGTGAAGACAAACCCCGATGAAATAATATGTAGAGCCCCATACAACGTATATGAGGAAATAAGCTGCAGCTACCGCAAGGCGGCCGGGTGGCTGTGGCATAGGCAGTTTGTTTTGTAAATAGTAATAATTGTCAGACCGAAAGCAGCGCACCAGCCCTTTAGCCGGCACGTTGCCCGATATACGTCAGCACCATAAGCAATGATGTCAGCCTCTGGTCTTTATCTCGCAGTTGGCTGGTGCCTTGATGTTCTCATCGATAGTTACCGAACCTATTGAGTCGGCCACAATAATGCCCGATGTCGGATTCTTGATGTTGGTGATGGCTCCGCGTATGTCGGCGTTGAGCGTAGAATACTCAAAGGCCCTGTCACACTCACTGTCGAACGTGCAGTTTTCCAACACCAGGTCGTGAGCATAGCACAGCGGCTGTTCGCCTGAGATATGGCAGTTTACAAGGCGCAGATTGCGCGAGTGCCATCCCAGATACTCGCCGTTAAGCTCTGAGTCGTAGATAGTAACGTTCTCCACCTCCCAGAAGGCGTCCTTGGTGGTTATCTTGGCGTTGTGTATCTCTACGTTTTTTACATACTGGAACACGTATTTACTGTCGCTCTCAAAGCCGTCTATGCGTATGTCGTTGCTGAACATGAAGGGATATGTGCCGCCGTGCAGCTTCAGGTTCTTCACGTTGATGCGGTTGCAGCGCCAGAAAATCTCGTCGGCGTCGTTTATCTCAACGTTCTCGATGTCGATGTCGTTCATCTCGCGGAACATCTTCGGCGCGTCTATCACGGTGTTCTTCATCGTCAGATGGTCTGAATACCACAATGCAGAACGTCCGCCTACGGCAAAATAGCAGTTGTCTATCGTGAATCCGTGGACATGCCAGAACGGATAGTTACCTTCAAAGCGGCAGTTGGTGGCCACAATGTTGCTGCATTCCTTTATGGCCGACTCGCCTTCGCGTATGGTTACGTTGTTGATGTGCAGGTCGTGCGACGCGAACAACGGGCGTTCGCCGCCAAATTCGGTGTTCTCAATCAGTTTCATAATATGTAATCTTTTATAATTTATTTTTTCGTTGTCAGTAGAGCTGCGGAGCATTTCTTGCGCATCCGCCTTTAACAGACTATCGTCAGCAACGATATTTCTGTTGTTTTTTCTTTTGCAAAAATACGTATAATCAGATAAAAAAGCTGTATCTAATTTACTGATTAGATGAAACAATTCACAGAAAATATGATTTGCTCAAATTAATTAACCGCCAATATAGGACTTTTCGGCACAAAATGATGACACAGAAACATTGGGCGGAGCTACCTGATTACCCCGAAACAACAGTTTATACTTACACCTGAAAGCAGCTGAACAAAAACAAAAAAGGTTGGCATCAACGGTAAAACGGCCGACGGTATCAACGGTTTTCAGCGCATATCTGACTCTTCAATACATCTAACCACCGCAAGATCAGCCTCAGCCCAGTCGACTAAGCGCAGCTCTTTAGCGCCGAGCCACACATAGTCTACATGCTCCGAGAGAACGAACCCGTCTGACAGCGGCTCGCAGAGATATGCGTTGAGCGTTATCGAAAAGTCGGGATAATCATGACGGGCAGCCACAAGCAGGTTGCCTACAGATATGTCATAATCAAGTTCTTCGGCAAGTTCGCGTTTCAAAGCCTCCTGCGGCGTTTCGCCGGACTCAATCTTTCCGCCCGGAAACTCATATTTGTAGCTTGTATAACTGTATTTTGTGCGGCCCTTTTTCACGCAGAAATATTTTCCGTCCTTGCGTATTACAGCTGCCACCACGTTATAATGTTTAGCGTTCATATTCAGCCTTTCTCCTTTTTTTGTTTTTTTATGTACTGCCGCAAACGGTCATTCGCCCTGCCCTTCTGCCACTTTGCGCCTTTCTGCCAGTTCGGCCTGCATCTTCTCGTTGAAACGCTTTGTTATGGGATAAAACACTACCGACGCCAAAGCTATGCCGAACACCACTGCCGGCACTATGCTCGACACGAGGCGTATGCCCTCAACAGCCCCGCTGCTCTGCACGGCCGTACCGCCCGACACGTAGCCGAATGCCGACAGCAGTATGCCAGACAAGGCTCCGCCGAAGCCGAGTCCCATCTTCAGTGCAAACATTATGCCCGAGAAGCAGAAGCCTGTTGCGCGCCGGCGGTTGAGATATTCCATATAGTCGGCCACATCTGCCACCATTGCCCACATAAGAGGTATCGTCGGGGCATAGGCCAGACTCTTCAGTACGCACAGCAGATAAACAAGCACAACGTCGTCGGGCGAAGGCAGATAGAACAGAGCCTGAAACAATACGGTGAGCGACAGGCACACTATATATACGGTCTTCTTGCCCAACTTACCGGCAAGCCATCCCGAAAGGAACACCACACCGACGAACTGCATTATGGCGTTGAGTATGTTAAACAGCGAGAAGCCAGCCGAATAAGCCTCACGCTCGGTGCCGGCAAGTCCGAAGTTATGCAGAAACTCATAGAGCGAGCGCTGGTCGAGATAGCTCTGAAAATAAAAGTTCATCGACGAGCCGAACATCGCCAGTGAGGTATATACGGCAAGACACAGCACAAACATTACGCGCCACGACACGTTGCCGAAGGTTTCCTTTACGTCTTCCTTAACGCTTGCCTTCTGTTGCGGCGGCTGGGCTATGCGCTCTCTGGTGGTGAAGAATGTTATGAGCAGACAGATAAAGGCGATGAAGGCAAACAGCAGAATGGTGCGGCTCCATCCGCGACTCGCATCCGACCCGCCAAGGCGGTCAATCAGCGGCAGCGTAAAGCCCTGCACGGCAAACTGGGCTATGGTGCTTGCCACAAACCTCACCGTGTTGATGCTTGTGCGCTCCTTTATGTTGGCCGTCATCACTCCGCCGAGCGAGGCGTAAGGCGTGTTGTTGAACGAATACATCATCAGCAGAAGCACATACGACACGGCGGCATAAACGGCCAACAGCGTCTTGTCCTGTATGTCGGGCCTGTGGAAGGCAAGGATGTAGAACAGGCAGAACGGCAGGGCCGATGCCAGTATCCACGGACGATATTTGCCCCAGCGCGTGCTGGTGCGGTCAGTCAGTATGCCCACTATCGGGTCGGCAAATGCACTCACCATAGGCGCCACAAGCAGCACCGAGCCAGCAATGGCTCCGTTGAGTCCGAACACGTCGGTGTAAAACTTCAGCTGATATATCATTATCATCTGAAACACCAGATTGGCAGCCAGGTCGCCCAATGAATAGCCGACCTTCTCGCCGAAAGAAATCTTACCGTTATATGAATTATCTGCTGACATTGTTCTTATCTAGCTTTTCGTTTACATGGCGTATACCTCTGCCAGGCTCACGCCCATTGCTCCGGCTCATAACCATGAGGCCGGCACACCGCCCCTCTCAGGGCCATGTTATTAGCAGGAACAAAAGTAATAAAAATTCCTGACAGGAATAACAAAACAGCGAAATAATACAATAAATTATATTGCCGTCAGCAATTCAAATTCCGTCCGTTATATCTTTATCCCTTTCTTTCGTCCATTTTCAGTGCCACGTTCAAAATTCTGTCGTAGCCATACATATAGTCTGTGGCATAAACGGGAATTGCGATGTCTGGCTTAATGCCTTTTGCGTGATGCTGTTCCCCGTCCATGCAGCGCATGAGCATCCCTGTCATTGAGAAAGGAAACAGGGGATATCAAATAGCCAAACAGAAATATAATGTTTCTGCCAAAAACTTTTTATTAAATTCTTCTGAATCTATTAATTAAGGCAACCAATATCAGCAGGCAGAATATGGCGATAATGATGAATCTGGTCTGATTCATTATGTCGGCATAGAAACTGCTGCCGGGGCTTATATAATCTATGACGCATGATGCAGAATTGTTTACCAGGTGCATGCCGAAGCACACCATTACGTTGCGCGTTTTATAATAAACCCAGCCTAAAAGTATTCCGCTTATGAACGTGCCGATAATCAGGCTTGGATAGAAATGCAGTATTGCGAACATAAAGGCGGAAATCAGAATACCTATCCACGGATTTGTCTTCCATTGAAGCAGTTTTTCCTCTATACCTCCGCGAAACACTATCTCTTCTGCCAGTGGAGCCAGTATGCTGATGCCTATTATACTTGCAAAAGAGAGCTGTCCGTCAGCTGCAACGGCCTCGCTATAGTCGTTAAGGTTTAGGGCCGAGACAAAAAGGTTGAGCGGCAATATTGAGACCAACATCATCAGCATTGCCATCAGATAGACTGATGCCGGAGAGTTATCTGAGCCATGCTGACCGAAAGACGGCAGCTTCACATATTTTCTCTTTATAAAGAGTGCGGCGATAAACAGATTGCTCAGAATCAGCGTGGCGCTGTCCATACTGCCCAACTGCATGACATCCTCTATCGGCATGTTGTTGTTGAGTACGTAATTCTCAAAAATCCAGCCGGCAACATAAACAATGGCCGGTACAAGTATCAATACGCCAAGAATGTATAACGCGTAATATGTTATGGCGACAAATGGTTTTGGCATTGTTTCCATCATAATTTATTAGTTTTTATAAGTTCTCCATATTTTATTTAAGGCATCGGCCTGATTCTGTTACGATTGTTGCCAGCCGACATCATATCTGCAAATATATAAAATTATTCGTATTAC
>ENA-UOJG01002219-UOJG01002219.1-human-gut-metagenome-genome-assembly--contig:-C47-NODE-2219-length-17190-cov-7.747943_pt1 | contig 17190 bp, 12 predicted proteins | sample MGYA00242340_ERZ723887 | MGnify/ENA metagenome assembly ERZ723887 | reverse complement strand
TTGGCGGCTTTGCCGCCTTACGGATGCGGCGTGCCCTTTACGGGTAGTGACCGCCTTGTGGAGGACAATTCAACGGCAGAAGAGCGCTGGTGCACCGCTGCACCCGCCTGACGTGCCATTGCGAGGCCCCGAAGGGGCCGTGGCGCCCTGAGCGCGAAGCGCGAGGAAGTGCCCTTGGGGTGCAATCTCGGGAAGGCAGCTGCGATTTCGCCGATGGTTTTCCTATGATTCGGCATGTGCCGCGAGATTGCCACGTCGGCCTCCGGCCTCCTCGCAATGACAAATCTGGGGGCCTTGCGCCAGAAGCGATGCAGCGCATGCTGCAAGCCTCCATGGCGCTCTCCGAGCGCCCCTAAAAATACGGAAGCCGCCCCGTTGTTGAGGCGGCTCCCGACGATCTCGGGTGAGATAGACAAAGGGCAGAGCTCCGCATGGAAGTTCTGCCCTTTGCATGCTGCGTTCCCACAACGTCCCGGATGCCCACTTCCGTTCGGCCGTGTCGCGCATGGCAGGAATAAATAAAGTGCATAACACTTTATGACAGACTCCACCACTTATTTCCTGCAAGCGTATTATATGATGGGCGGCCTGTCCTGTCAATGCGCAGATTGCATAGAAAATTCTGTGCAAACCAACCAGCTTTCTCTGCAAAATTTTACAAAATCATGGATGTTTTCCACAAAATTAACCAATGCTACATGAAAAAGGAACGCAAAATACGCTCTAAATTGCAATATCTCTGTAGCAAACTTGACGAAGACGGTACGTCAAATCGAATAAAAAATGCGCCGCCGAAGCAGCGCATTTTTTAGGGAAGCTCTGATCAGAAGCCCTGCAGGGCCTGACGGACCTTTTGGGTCAGCCGAACAGATCGCCGAGACCGGACAGAACGTCGTTGATGTCGTAGGAATAGCAGGCGTGCAGGAACCAGTCGCGCAGGCCGCTCACAGCATAGTAGCCGGCGATGCAGAACGCAACGCACAGCAGGATAGTTACGAGGTTCAGCTTTACCCCGTAGACCTGCAGCAGTGTGCCGACGGTGACGACGGCCCACACGGCAAACGACGCGACGCCGAGCAGGGAGATGAGGCCGGGGTACACGAGCAGCAGTACGATGGAGCCGGCGGCCAGCGTAGCGGGGAACGTCATGCCGAGGCCGGAGGAGGCGAGCATTCCCTTAAAATCGGACGGGACCTTCGTCACCTTCGTCAGAACGAGCGTGGTCAGCAGCGTGAGGCCGAAGCCGGCGACGGGCATGAGCAGGCTCGCGCCGAGCCATGCAACGGCCGGAAAATGGTAGTCCAGGCGCAGCGCATACACGAGCGTGGCAAAGAACACGGCGATGTACGTCACGGCGGCCATCAGGATGCCGCTGAGGAAGTCGTGCTTTTCCACGGCCTTGCGCGTCGTGCCGATGGGGTCCTTGCAGTAGCTCAGCCACAGCTGGGGAAGCCCCTTGATCGCAAGGCCGAACGCGCTCGGCTCCTTTGGAGCCTGCGGCTGCTGCGGCTGTTGGTGCTGGGGCTGCTGATACTGCGGCTGCTGGGGCTGCTGCGTGCAGGGGCAGATGCCGCTCTCCGGCAGAGGGCGGCCGCAGCGTGTGCAAAATCCTGCCATAATGGATGATCCTCCTTCAATTCTGCGGTTCTCTGCCCGCAGTGATTCGCTTTTATTATACGCATAAGGCACGGGACTGTCAACCTGCCTTTGGGGGACTTCGGCACAAGCTGCAAAAATTGCATCAAAATTCGCGAAAATTGTCACACTGCCGTGATGAATTCCTTGCAAAGCCTAGGTTCGTATGGTATAATAGCAATCGGTGAAAAATCTTTCACACAGACTTCATCATATCTTGATTTGGAGGTTATCCCATGCCCACGAAGAAACCCCTGATCGGTGCAGCGATCGTCGGACAGTCCGGCGGTCCCTCTTCCGTGATCAACGCCAGTGCCTACGGCGTGATCAAAACCGCCCTCGAGGATGAGAACATCACCAAGGTCTATGGTGCCGAGCACGGCATCGTCGGCGTTCTGGAAGATCGGCTCATGATTATGGACGAAGAGGATCCCGCAGAGCTCGAGCGCCTGCTCTACACGCCGTCCTCCGCCCTCGGCTCCTGCCGCTACAAGATCGCCGATCCGTCCGACAACGACAAGGACTATAAGCGCATCCTTGAGATCTTTGAAAAGTACAACGTCCGCTACTTCTTCTACATCGGCGGCAACGACTCCATGGACACCTGCGCCAAGATCAGCCGTTATATGGCCAAGGTCGGCTATGAGTGCCGCGTCATCGGCGTGCCGAAGACCATCGACAACGACCTCATCGGCACGGATCACTGCCCGGGCTTTGCCTCTGCCGCCAAGTATATCGCGACCTCTGTTATGGAAGTTGCCCGTGACTGCCGCGTTTACAACAAGGGCATGATCACGATCATCGAGTGCATGGGCCGCCATGCAGGCTGGCTGACCGCCGCCACCGTCCTGCCCGCCGCCAAGGGCGACGGCCCGGACCTCATCTATCTCCCCGAGGTCGATTTTGACATGGCCGACTTCCTCGACGACGTCATCCGCGTCTATGAGGGCCAGGGCCAGTGCCTTGTTGCCGTCTCCGAGGGCATTCACTACTCCGACGGCGCGTTCGTCTCCGAGGCCAAGACCTCCTCGACCGACGGCTTCGGCCATGCCCAGCTGGGCGGCCTGGCCCATCGTCTGGCCGGCATCGTCTCCGCTGCCACCGGCGCGAAGGTTCGCGGCATCGAGCTGTCCCTGCTGCAGCGCTGCGCCGCCCACTGCGCCTCCGCGACGGATATCGAGGAAGCCTTCCAGTGCGGCAAGGTCGCCGTCGAGTCTGCGCTCCGCGGTGAGACCGGCAAGATGGTCGGCATGGTCTGCAAGCGCGACGGCGGCTACAGCGTCTCCTATGAGCTGTTCGACCTGCGCCGTGTTGCCAACGCCGAGAAGAAGATCCCGCTCGAGTGGATCACCAGCGACAACGCCTATGTTACCGACGCCTTCATCGATTACTGCACGCCGCTGCTCGAGGGCCAGACGGCTCTGGGCTATGAGGACGGCCTGCCCCGCTTCGCCCGCCTGAAGAAGGTCTTCGCGAAGTAAATAATTGATTGTGATTGATTGTGATTGATTGTGCTTGAAAAACTACCGGAAGCCTGTGCTTCCGGTAGTTTCAGACTGTTAAAGAAACCTGCCTAGCCGAAAGTCTCGGAGGGAAGGAAAGTGTGAAAGGAAACCGTCAGGGTTTCCTTTCGCGTTCCATAACCCGCCGCAGCGGCAGAATTGCAAAATCATACTACAGAAATTGATTTTGCAATTCTGAAAGCAGCTTGGCGAAAAAGCCCAAAGGGGCTTTTTTGACAAGCTGAAACTACCGGAAGCCTGTGCTTCCGGTATTTTTTTGCGCAGAAAACGCGAAATGGCCCCGATGGGAAATGCAGCGGCGTTCCCTGAGCACCTCGCGGAGGGCAATTCAACCGCGCAAGTGCACTGGTGCACCGCGCGCTCTCCTGACGTGTCATTGCGAGGAGCGAAGCGACGTGGGAATCTCGCAGTACTTGGCCGGATAATTGGGTACTTCCGGCGAAAACGTAACTGCCTTCCCGAGATTGCCACGGGCGCAAAGCGCCCTCGCAATGACAATTCCGGGAGCCGGTGCGGTCGGCGGAGTGCGCGGGAATCTGCAACTGCCAATGGCGCTCACCGCCCGTAAAGGGCACGCCGCATCCGTAAGGCGGCAAAGCCGCCAACGGCTGCGCAGTGACCACCGCTACAGGCAAACACCGACCCGGCGGGGATGCCGCCGGGCCGGGAACTGTTTTTGATTATTGGACGATGATCTTCCCGCCGGCAAAGTCCGTGATCACACAGCCGCCTGCCGGGAATTGGTAGGTGTCACGCAAATCTTTTAAATGCAGCGTAACTTCACCGGGACTTTTGGAGACGATCCGGAGCGTATTGTCCTGCCAGTATACCTGCAGGTCGCCCTCTTGCTCACCGGTCAGTTTGTAATAGAATTCGTCGGTGCTTGGAAAGACTGCTTGCTTAAATTGTCCCCCTGTAGTATACGAAGTTACTTCGCCCCTCAGCCGAAAACCGGTCGCTGTCAGCTCCAGCCACGGATCGTCGGCCCCATTTTTCAGCTCGAGCCAGAGATGTATTTCGTCCGTATCCGCGCGCATTCCTGTATTTTCCGCCGTGAGTTCAAAGCGAAGCTTCTCGGTATCCGGGATCAGATACTTTGCCATCGTTGCCGTAACGGCATATGGCCATGTGCCTTCGCGAAGTATCTCCATTGTGGAATCTGCCGTTATCTTTCCATGCTCCGTATGCAGATATTCGCCTTCCGCATTATAGACCCGATTAAGAGTGGAGTATTCCGATATCCAAATATTTGTCATCGGTTCTAATTTGGCACAACCGAAGAGGAACAGGGTAAGAACTACCGTGATGGAAATCGTGACCATTTTATGTATCGTCAATTTGCTCCGCCTCCTCTAATATTTCTTCCACGATTCTTGGAGTAGCTTCTGTCAATCCCTGAATACGTAATACACTTTCTTGGTGTTTTACAGTCTGCTGTGCAAAGGAACAATTTTCAGACGACACAATAGATACTTCTGCTTCTTGGGTGGTAAACAATTCAACCGTCTGTGCCAGCGCTGACAATGTGATTGTATTCTCTCCTGAGCCCGAAGCAACAACGAAAAATGAGCCTGCACAACCACAGGAGCTGCTTGCACGGTAATCCATGTCCTTGCCATCAATTGACAGTTCCGTTCCGGTTGCACGAATACTGTCGATTCCTGTTCCGCGTACATTGGCAAAGATGCTCTGCCCTACAATTTCAAATCCGACGTATGGAGAATCAACCTGCAAATCAAAAGAAGTACTATTCCGAACCTTCAAAACAAGTGTCGCGGGTTGTTCTGCACCATGCATAATATGGTTGACATTCAGAACTTCCATATCACCGTCTATACCATCTGTACCGACTTTCAGGTATTGTCCCTCTGCATTTGTGATCGTACTATTGCCGACTAGGTCTACATACAGATATGCCGTGTTTTCCGTTTCACCCTGAAGCTCAGCGACCGAATACGGAGATGCATTCGCATCACCGTCCAGATCAAGACAATTGAAGTAATAATAATTCTTGAAGTAATCCAATGCTTCGATTATTGTTGTATACACGCGATTATTGGAATCCGTAGATTCCAGTATACAGCTTGTATAGTCCTTTGAAATTCTGAGTTTCGCAGCACTTAGAACATTGGGGTCATATGTCTTAAAGACATAGTAGCCGCCTGCCTCTGTCGGGGGGCCGTAAATCAGAATTGAATGGCCTAAACCTACAATATCGTCTCCATAATCATCGGTGTGAATCGATCCGGTATAGTGCAGGCCGATTAGTGTAAGCTGGCTTTTCCTTTGATAGTCTACCAGCTCTTTTAAACTGATTGCATAGTCCGCTTCAGAGCCGAAAAAATTGCTCCAGTTAATCCGCCCGGTCGCGCCACTTTGCGGTCCAATCCATAATCCTCCACCGGTACTGGGTTTGAATCTGGATGAAATTCTTTGAGATAAATAATAGAAATTGATTGCGCTCTCCACAAGAGACACATATGAATTATCTGTTTGATCAAGTACCTTTTTGTGAAGTGGACTGTTAATGTTCTTAGGTACAGGAATACCCCAAATATTATCGCAATTATTGACAAAAGCTCCGTCAAGATCTATCTTACCGAGCTTGTCCATCAGCATGCACATTGTCATACCATAGCACACGCCAGTTTGTCCGTATAGCTTCTCATTTGCCAGTGAAGCTCTTTCGGTGTCCGTGGTCGTCAAACTCAAAAGTTTGTTATAATGTTTTGACGAAATGAGAAGCTTGGGATATGTACGTGTTCCCGATACGAAATTCTCTACGTTATTTACAAACCGGAACGAGTCTTTTCCGTGCCGGATGCCCCAAATATTCGTCCCATAGCGGCACAGCCACAGGGCAAGCTCCCGGCGGTACACATAGGACTTCGGATACAGCTTGTTGTTTGCAGAGCTATCCGGATAGACGATGCCGTTGCTGACCGCCCAGCGGAAGGAAGCCACGGCATAACTGTCGATTTGGGAATAGTCGCCGCAGTAGGTGATGGAATAGTGATAGTAAGCGGTTCGTTTCTCAAAGTTCTTCAGATAACGCAGGAAAAAGGTCAGGGCCTGCTCTCGTGTTACCATGCTGTTCGGTTCGAACGTGGTCGTGGTAACGCCATTGGCAATACCGTACTGCACCGACCAGCGGACAGCCTTGTAAAACCAGTCGGTGGACGAGACGTCCGTGAAGGATACGCTGGCACTGCTGGAGGGGCTGCCCGCCATGCGATACAGCGTCGTTACGACCATTGCGCGGCTGACGAACGAGTTCGGTTCAAACTGCGTGGAGGATGTTCCGTTCATCAGGCCATTATCGGTTACATAGTTGATCGCGTCAAAGTAATCCGGAAAAGCAGAACGAGTCACATCGGAATAGGCCGAGGCCAGCGGTACGGTGAGAGAAACCAACAGCGCAGCGAGCAAAAGAATGCTGCAAAGACGAGCCAAACGGTGTTTTTTCATGTCTCTTCTTCCTTTCGTATATTCTACTTTCTATGGCGACAGAACAGCTCATTCCGGGGACTCCCTTCCTTCCTCGGTAAGTCCAGCATATCACCCCTTCACTTTTTTGTCAATATTTTTACAGAAAATATCCCGTAATTTTCAATAATATGCAGTACAGTAAATGGAAAAAGTCCCGGCGGGAATGCCGCCGGGACGATGTGCGAAGGAATTTCGAATTCGCTGTGGGCAGCCTGTGATCCGGCCGGGCGCTGCGAGCTTGCCACGGTCCCTTTGGGGCCCCGCAATGACAAATCCGGGGACTTCATTCCCGCAGGGTGCCGCCGTTGTTCCACACGGCCGTCGAGCAGAGATAGAGCACGTCCGTCGCGTCGGACAGGTCTGCATAGTCCGTCAGCCGGGCGGCAGAGATATAGCGCAGGTCCACGAGCGTGATGCGCTCGAATGAGCCGAGCAGCAGCGGCGCGAGCGACGAGCCGAACGAGTCGCGGAACAGCACGAGGTGCCGCCCGTTGTGCACGTTGGGCGACGTGACGGTCAGGACCGCCTGCGCGCCGGAGAGGAAGACGTCGTAGCCGTCCGTCCCGTCCAGCAGCTCCGGCCGGTAGACCGGCTGCGCGCCGTCCAGCTCCGGGCCGGTGACCTCGGCGGCCTTCGTGTCGGCGCTTTCGAGGTACGTCAGCGTATCCGGGGCCATCGGCAGGGCCGCCTGCCCGTAATACGCGCCGTAAAACGGAGAGAGCGTTTTTTCCGTGAAGGTTCCCGGCGCGTCCGCGCCCAGCGCTTCACAGATGGCCGCTGCGACGGGGAGCAGCCGCTCCTGCCGCCAGTGGGGGTCCGTTTTGTAATAGTCGTCTGCGGACAGCAGGTCCCAGATGTCGATCTCCGTCATACCGGGCAGGGCCTCGCGCACGATGCCGCGCATCGTCTCCGTGTCCAGCCGGGGACGGCTGGTCTCCGCCTTGGCATTTTTATCCGGTACGATGACATAGTGCGGCGGAAGCGACGGGAAATAGGTTTCCTGCACGGCGGAAAAGACCGCTGCGGCATGGCGCACCTGCTTTTCCTGCAGCGGGCCGTCCATGCGGAAGGCCCCGCCGCCCTGCAGATAGATGCTGTGGATATCCGCCTGCCCGAGGCCGTAGAGCCGCACGAGGCTGTTGACCGTGCGCAGCTGCTCACGCAGCGGGAACTGGTCAAGCATGTATTCCTCAAGCTTGTCCGAAAAGCCGGAAGACAGGGGAGGAAGCTGCGCCAGCCGCCGCCGCTCACTGCGGGATACTTCCCGGTCCGGCAGGGCGAGATGCAGCAGGGAAAAGCCGAACAGCACCGCGAGGAACACGGCCGCCGTGGCAATGGATGCTTTGCGTTTCATGGCTCACCTCAGAAGCGGAAATACAGGAAGGGGTTGAACGAGCCGTCCACAAGCGCGGCCGTCGCAGCAAGGAGCAGCAGGCCCGTCAGCACCGGTCCGAGCGCGGCTGAGACGGGGTGCGGCTCCAGCCGCTTCCACAGGCGCTTGGGCAGCCGCGTCGCGCCGACAACTCCGAGGGCGAGCACGCCTGCAAAGCTGCGCAGGGCATACAGTGCGTCCGCGTCCCACAGCGGCGCACCGCCGAACATGGCCCGGAGCGTCTGCCCACAGGCCTGCAGGCTCTCGGCGCGGAACAGAACGAAGCCGAGCGTCACGAGCAGGAGCAGCAGCGCATGCTGCACGGCAGCGGGCGCACGGGCCAGCCGTTTTCCGAGCCAGAGCCGTTCTGTCAGTAGGAGCAGACCGAAATAGCCGCCCCACAGCACAAAATTCCACGCCGCGCCGTGCCACAGACCCGTCAGCAGCCAGACGACGGCAACATTGCGGATCCATTTGGCGCGGGTCGTGCGGCTGCCGCCCAGCGGGATATAGACATAGTCCCGGAACCACTGCCCGAGCGTCTGATGCCAGCGCCGCCAGAAGTCCGTCACGGAGCGGGCAAGATACGGATAGTCGAAATTCTCCGGGAACGTGAAGCCGAACATCCGCCCGAGGCCGATGGCCATGTCGCTGTAGCCAGAAAAGTCAAAATAAATCTGCAGCAGATAACCCACGGCCCCAAGCCACGCACCGAGCACCGTTGCGTTCCCGGCGGAGGACACCAGCTCGCCCAGCACATTGGCAAGCAGGACCTTTTTGCCCAGACCGACGGTAAAGCGCCGCGCGCCCGTACCGATGTCCTCGAGGCAGAAGCGCCGCGTGTGCAGCTCGGCCTCGATATCGGAATAGCGGACGATCGGCCCGGCGATGAGCTGCGGGAACAGGCAGACGAACGTGGCGAACGTCGCGAGGTTCCGCTGCGGCCGGACGTGCCCGCGGTAGACGTCGATGGTGTAGCTCATGGTCTGGAACGTATAAAAGCTGATGCCAAGCGGCAGGCGCACGCCTGTCAGCGGCAGGGAAAGGCCGAACAGGCCGTTCACCGTCGTCAGGAAGAAGTCGGCGTATTTGAAAAAGCCGAGCAGCCCGAGATTCAGAAGGACGGAGACCGCCAGCGCCAGCTTTGCTGTCCGCGTGCCGCGCCGCCGCTCGATGCACAGGCTGAGCGCCCAGTTCGAAACGGACGAGAGCAGCAGCAGGAATACATACACAGGCTCGCCGAACGCATAGAACAGCAGGCTTGCGATCAGCAGAACGGCATTCCGCCCACGCTGCGGCGCGAGAGCGTAGACCGCGAGCGTGAGCGGAAGAAAGGCATAGAGGAATACCGCGCCGGAGAATACCATCTCAGCTCCAGAGCGCGTTGAAGTTGGCGGTGAGGGCGTCGGTCACGTCGCTCCAGGACATGACGAGCAGCACGGTGCAGTTGTGCACGAGCACGGCCGTCTTTTCGGCCTCGACGCATACCCACTTGGCCGGGTTCAGGTTGGCCTCCACGTCGGCGGCGAGCTTCTTGGCCGTCTCGGCATCCTGCGCGCGCATGAGCACGACGGAGTGCGGCACAGCGTTGATGAGCGCGTCGGCAGCAATGGCCTCGACGCCGTCGGGCATTGCGGTGAAGGCGAAGTATTCGAAGTTGTCCTTCGTCAGCGCCGTGGTCTCAGTGTCCGGCAGGTCGGCGACGTCCTTCGTGATGGAGGTGAGGATGTCCTGCAGCGTCATTGTGTCGCCCGGCTTCGCGTTCGACTCGGCGGGGGAGCCTGCGCAGGCGGCAAGGCCGAAAACAAGCAGGACGGCAAGGAGCAGTGCGGTCAGTTTTTTCATGTTCATGATTTCCTTTCAAAAATGGAATACGGCTATTAGACGGCGCAATTCTCTGCAGGTTCCATAAAAATTTCCCGGTGGGGAATAACCTCCCCACCGGGACCGAATTTTATGCGTGCCCGGAATATACGCGCTCGGCCATCAGGGCGACCTCCTCGCGCGTGGCGTAGCCGCCGGGGCGCGTGCCGTCCGTAATGCCGTGCGCCATGGCGCGGGCCAGCTCCTCCTGCGCCCAACTGCTCGCCTTGCTGCCCGTTCCCTCCAGAACGGTGCGAATGCGTGCATCGATGCGGGCATCAAGCTCCTGCAGTGTCAAATCCTCCGCCTCCTTTTCCGCCGGCCTGCGCAGCAGCGCGGCCGTCTCCCGCCGAAAATCGTCCATGGTCTTCCCAAACCGCGGGAACCAGTGCGCCACGTCGCCGTGGGCGCTGGCAATGCCGCGGCGATTGCCCTCCGCGTGGTCGAGCACGACGCCGTCTGCCAGCGGGTCCAGCCCGAACCGGCGGCAGAGATAGGCCGTCAGCTCGACGGCTTCGCGGTACACCGCCGTAAAATAGGCACGGTCGTCCAGTCCGTCCTCGCAAATTTCAAAGGCCAGGTGCGTCCGGTTGCCGGACCGGCCGCAGTGCCAGGCCTGCACCTCCCACGGCAGCGTCTGATAGACCGCGATGCCGCCGCCGGCCTTTTTGCCCAGAAATGCGTGGACGCACACCGGAAGTCCCGGCCGGTTCCAATCATTATCATAGCGGTTTTTGCCCAATTCGCCGTCGTCCGGCTGCACATAGCGGCGCAGATATGGATTGTTCGCGCCCGTGGAGTGCACCATGACGCCGCACGGGACGAGCGGTGTGCCGCGGCGGAAGCAGTCGTTCCGCGTGAGGATGCATTCATGCAGCTCCGTGCTTTCGCCTCCCTTCGCGCCAGCTTATGCCGAAGCCCGGCGCGCGGTTCCTGAATTTTCTGTGAATTTTACGCCTGCCGCGTGCGCTGCGCTTGCAATCCGTCCCCACGATTCGCTATACTATAATAAATAGAGTAGCGATGTACCTGAAGGAGGCCCCGGAATGGGAGAAGCATTCATCCGTTTTGAAAATGTGGAAAAAATTTACGGCTCCGGTGAGGGCGCGGTCCGTGCCCTGCACGACGCGAGCTTTACGATCGGAAAAGGCGAGATCTGCGTCATCGTCGGCCCGTCCGGCGCGGGCAAGACGACGCTTCTGAACATCCTCGGCGGCATGGATACCCTGACGAGCGGCCGCGTCTTTCTGAACGACCGCGAGGTCTCGGCCTTTGACCGCCGCCAGCTTGCGGACTACCGGCGCCGCGACATCGGCTTCGTCTTCCAGTTTTACAACCTTATCCCGAATCTGACGGCGCTGGAGAACGTGGAGCTTGCCTCGCAGATCGTCCGCGACTCTCTGCCCGCGCCGCAGGTGCTCACGGACGTCGGCCTCGGCGAACGCATGAGGAATTTTCCGGCCCAGCTCTCCGGCGGCGAGCAGCAGCGCGTGGCCATCGCCCGTGCGCTGGCAAAAAAGCCGAGCCTGCTGCTGTGCGACGAGCCGACCGGCGCGCTGGACTATGCCACGGGAAAGCAGATCCTCGCCCTGCTGCAGGATCAGAGCCGGAAGAACGGTATGACCGTCGTCATCATCACGCATAACTCCGCGCTTACTGCCATGGCCGACCGCGTCATCGGCATCCGCAACGGCACCGTGGCCTATGCCCACCTGAATGAGCACGTCACGCCGGTGGAGGAGATCGAATGGTAACGGGCAGCGCCTGGCGGAAGAACAATCGCCGCGAGCTGCGCCATTCGCTCGGGCGGTTTCTGGCCATCGTCGCCATCGTTGCCCTCGGCGTCGGTTTTTTTGCGGGCCTGAAGGTCGCGCAGCCCGCCATGCTCCGCACCGGATCGCAGTATGTGCAGAAAACGGAGTTGTTTGACTACCGTCTTGTCAGCACGCTCGGCCTGACGCAGGAGGACGCCGATTATTTTGCCGGGCTGGACGGCGTGCGGGCTGCCGAGGGCGCGCGGAGCGTCGACCTCACGGCCGAGTTTGAAGACGAGGGCATGACGCTCAAGGCTCTGACGCTCTCCGATGCGGTCAACCGCCCCAGCCTGACGGCCGGGCGCATGCCGGAGCGTGCGGACGAGTGCCTTGCCGATGCCGACCGCTTCACGGAGGCCGACCTCGGCAAAACGCTCACGGTGCAGGCTGCGTCCGTGAACGATGCGTTCACGCAGACGGCCTTCACCATCGTCGGCCTTGCGGAAACACCGCTGTATCTCGGCGCGGAGCGCGGTACGACGAGCCTCGGCGGCGGCACACTGAACGGCTTCGTGCTGCTGCAGCCCGAGGCGTTCTCCATGGACTATTTTACGGAAATTTACCTGCTGCTGGACGGCACGCAGGGTACGGACCTCTATTCCGATGCCTACGATGCCGCCGTCGACGCCATGCGTCCCACGCTGACCGCCGCGCTGAAGGAGCGCGCGCAGAAGCGCTATGACGACATCATCGACGAGGCGCGCGATGCGCTTTCCAAGGCGCAGAAGGAATATGACGACGGCCTTGCGGAATATCAGGAGCAGCGCGCGCAGGCCGAGCAGGAGCTTGCCGACGCCCGCACGCAGCTCGACGACGGCGCGCAGCAGCTGGAATACAACCGTGCCCGCCTCACGCAGGCCGAGTCTCAGCTGGCCGACGGCGAAAAGGAGCTGGAGGCCGGGCAGAAGGAGTATGACGAAGGCCTTGCCGCCTTCACACAGGCAAAGCAGGACGCGCTCGACCAGCTCGATGCCGCACAGGCCCAGATCGACGCCGCGCAGAAGCAGCTCGATGACAGCGGCATCCTCGTGCAGTATGAGGCCCTGCAGATCACGCGCCGCCAGCTCACCGAGCGCCTTGCCTTGCAGGAGCCGGGCAGCGCCGAGGCCCTGCTGACGCAGGGACTGATCGAAGCGACGGATCTGCTGCTGCGCCAGTTTGAGCAGAGCGAGGCCTATCAGGGCTATCTGCAGCTGCAGCAGGCACAGGCGGAGCTGGATGCAAAGCGCAGCGAGGCCATGCAGACACTGAACGAAAAGCAGGCGGAGCTCGATGCGGCCAAGCAGAAGCTCGAGGACGGCAAAAAGCAGCTCGAGAGCAGCCGCAGCGAGATCGCAGCGGGCTGGGCCGCCGTGAACGCCGCGCAGGCTGAGCTGGAGCAGGGCGAGGCCGACTATGCCGCCGGAAAGGCCGAGGCGGAAAAGCAGTTCGCCGATGCCGAGGCGAAGCTTAAAGACGGCAGGCAGCAGCTCGAGGACGCACAGGTCGAGGTCGACAAGCTTGAGCACCCGAAGAGCTATGTACTTGACCGCAGCACGAACACGGGCTATGTCTCGTTTGAGAACGACAGCTCCATCGTCGCGGGCGTCGCGAAGGTGTTTCCGCTGTTCTTCTTCGCCGTGGCGGCTCTCGTGTGCATCACAACCATGACGCGCATGATCGATGAGCAGCGCACGCAGATCGGTACGCTCAAGGCCCTCGGCTACAGCGACGGCACCATCGCATGGAAATATATGTCCTATTCCGGCGGCGCGGCGCTGCTGGGCTGCGCGCTCGGCTTTGCCCTCGGTACATGGATCTTCCCACTGTTCATCTGGATGGGCTATTCCATGCTATATGACTTTGCGCCCATCGTCTATGTGTTCGACGGCTGGCTGCTCATCATCTCCGTTCTGGCGGCGCTGGCCTGCTCAGCAGGCGTGACGTGGCTTTCCTGCCATGCGGAGCTGCGCGAGAACCCCGCGAATCTCATGCGCCCGAAGACCCCGAAGGCCGGCAAGCGCATCCTGCTCGAGTATATCCCGTTCGTATGGAACCGCCTGTCCTTCCTGCACAAGGTCTCCATCCGCAATATCGTGCGCTATAAAAAGCGCCTGTTTATGATGCTGCTGGGCGTCGGCGGCTGCACGGCCCTCATCGTTGCGGGCCTCGGCCTGCGCGATTCCATCTCCACCGTCGTGGACGATCAGTTCCGGGGCGTCACGCACTATCAGATCGCCGTCACGTTCGTCTCGCCCATGGACGAGGCGCAGCAGCAGGCCTTCCGCGAAAAATATGCGGACGAGATGACGCAGTGCATCTTTGTGCACGCCGCGGCCTATGAGGCGCGCACGTCCAGCGGCATCAACAAGGTCAACGTCATTGCGACGGACGACCCCGCCATCACGCAGGCCATCGACCTGCATGAGAACGGCAGGACTGTCGCCTGGCCGCAGCAGGGCGCGCTGCTCGACGCCGCGCTGGCGCGGGATACCGGGGTCTCCGTGGGCGAGACGCTCCCGGTCTCCGTGGACGACACGACGAGCGTCGATCTCCCTGTCGCCGGGACGTTCGAAAATTATGTCTACCACTATGCCTACATGACGGCGGAGACCTACAGGGACCTGTTCGGCGCAGACTGCGAATATAGCACGGCCTACATCCTCACGGACGGCGATGCCTACGCGCTCGGTGCGGCGCTGTCATCCAACTCCCGCGTCGCGTCCGTCACGGTCTCCGAGGCCCTGCAGGACATCGTGGACAACACCATGAAGAGCCTGGACTACATCGTCGGCCTCGTCGTGGTCTGCGCCTGCGCGCTGGCGCTCGTCGTGCTCTTTAACCTTTGCAACATCAGCATCACGGAGCGCGTGCGCGAGATCGCCACGGTGAAGGTCCTGGGCTTCTACCACCGCGAGACGCTGAACTATGTCTTCCGCGAAATTCTGCTCCTGACATTCTGCGGCGCGCTCGTCGGCCTGCCGGCGGGCTGGGCGCTGCACCGGTTCATCATGCAGAATATCCGCATCAGCCTCGTCTCGTTCCACATCCACGTCACGCCGCTGAGCTATGCGCTGGCCTTCGCCGCCACGCTGCTGCTGGCCGTGGCCGTGTGCCTGTGTCTCATCCGCAAGATCGACCGCATCTCCATGGCCGAATCCCTCAAATCCATCGAGTGACGAGGACGAGAGAGTGAGAAAAACCGCGCTGCCGGAAATGAACCGGCAGCGCGGTACAGACTGTCAAAAACCTGCTTAGCCGAAAGTTTCGGAGGGAAGGAAAGTGTGAAAGGAAACCGTCAGGGTTTCCTTTCGCGTTCCATCACCCGCCGCAGCGGCAGAATTGCAAAATAGGATATATACAAAAATTTATTTTGCAATTCTGAAAGCAGCTTGGCGAAAAAGCCCAAAGGGACTTTTTTGACAAGATGAACCGCGCTGCCGGAAATGAACCGGCAGCGCGGTGATTTTAGAATAAACAAGAGAAACAATAATTGTCGGGAGCGGCGATTCGTACACACTGCCGATAAAATGGTATGCACCAATTGCGTCCGTAGCGGCGGTCACTGCGCAAGCCCGCCGGGCGAGAGAAAAATGTAGCGGCGCTCACTGCGTAGCCGTTGGCGGCTTTGCCGCCTTACGGATGCGGCGTGCCCTTTACGGGCAGTGAGCGCCTACGGCAGTTGCGCGTATTGCAGTGGTGATTCGGCGGCGCAAGGCTATCAGAATTGCCATTCCGAGGAGCGAAGCGACGGGGGAATCTCGCAGTACCTGGCTGGATCATAGGAAAGCCTCGGCGAATTCGCAGGCTATTGCGTGAGATTGCCACGTCGGCCGTTGGCCTCCTCGCAATGACAAATCTGGAGGCTTCACGCCATAGAATCCATGCGGCACATGCTGCCAGCCTGCAAGGCGCTCAATGAGCGCCGCTGCAGACGCAATCGGTGCGTACTTGTTTTAACGTCAGCCTGTACCGGCCGGCAGTACCGCGCCGGGCCCGGCTGTCCGTTCCCCTACAATGGCATGTGCGGTCAGTGGCGCTTAATCCCATTTTTCCGCCAGCAGGAAATCGCGGAGATTCCGGTGCTTGATGCCGTCGCGGCTGCGGTCAAATTCGTCCAGCGAGACGACATATTTAGGGAAATTGTCCCGGATCGCGGCATATGCGCCGAACTCGCGCTCGATCGTTTCGTCTGTGGCCAGCAGATACGTCACCTGCACATAGAGCTTCTCGGCGCGCTTTTCGCAGACAAAATCGATCTCCTTTTCGCCTGTTTTGCCTACTGTTACGGTATAGCCGCGGCGCAGCAGCTCCAGAAACACGATATTTTCGAGGATCAGGTTGATGTCCCGCAGGTTGCCGCCGAACACCGCCTCGCGGATGCCGTGGTCGGCAATGTAATACTTCTCATTTGTGGAAAGGACCTGCTTGCCCTGCAGGTCCTGCCGCTTGACCTGATAGAACAGATAGGCGTCGCAGCAGTATTTGAGATAGTTCAGGATCGTCTCCGGCGCGACATTCCTCTGCTCGTTCTTCAGAAAACGGGAGAGAGAGGACGCGGAGAACGTCGTGCCGACATTCGCCATGACGTAGGCAAGAATACGCTCAAGCAGGTCGACATCGCGGACCATATTGCGCTTGACGACGTCCTTGAGCTGCACGGAGTTGAACACGTCCGTCAGGTACTGGCGCGACGGCTCTTCGGCGTATCGCAGGTTGGCAAGATAGGGCATGCCGCCTGCAAGCAGGTATTTCTGAAAGGCCTGCTGCCCAGAGGCCTCCGGCGCGATCGTCCGGTACAGCTCCAGAAATTCCGCAAACGAAAACGGATAGATGACAAACTCAACATAGCGGCCGCCAAGATAGGTCGCAAGCTCGCCGGAGAGGAGCTTTGCGTTGGAGCCTGTGATATAGATGTCGCAGTCCAGCGCCACGCGCAGGGAATTGACGCACTTCTCCCACTCCTGCACCTCCTGAATCTCATCGAAGAAGAGATAGGCCTTTCCGGGGATCGCTGCCGCGCGACGTAGAATTTCTGCGTGCAGGGCCTCTGCGCGGCACAGCGGCGCATTGCGCAGGTCTTCAAAATTCAGCGTGATGAATTGTTCCGCACCGACGCCGGAATCCAGCAGCTCCTGCTTCACCAGCTCGAGCATGACGGACTTCCCGCAGCGGCGGATGCCGGTCATCACCTTGATCAGTTCGCCGCCGATAAACGGACGAATGCGGCGCATATAGGATTCTCGCTTGATCATCTGGCAGGCCTCCCTTCGTGGCTTGCTTTATTTTATCAGAGTGTAAGTGAAAAAGCAACCGAAATTTAGATTTTTATCAGTTATAACTTTCGAAATTTTGATAGAATTGTAAGAGCGGAGACAGCCATGCCCGGCGCTGCACTTGCGATTCGCACAGGCTGCCGATAAAAACGTAGAAACCGATTGCGTCTGTAGCGGCGCTCACTGCGCAGCCGTTGGCGGCTTTGCCGCCTTACGGATGCGGCGTGCCCTTTACGGGC
>ENA-UOJG01002217-UOJG01002217.1-human-gut-metagenome-genome-assembly--contig:-C47-NODE-2217-length-17208-cov-4.824695_pt1 | contig 17208 bp, 16 predicted proteins | sample MGYA00242340_ERZ723887 | MGnify/ENA metagenome assembly ERZ723887 | reverse complement strand
AAGATAATTAACACTAACTTTACTAGTTACTGTCCCCTCTAAAACAATCATTTCGTCAAGCTTAGCATCATTAATAGAGCTAACAGTATAATTATCATATTTATTTGGAAAATTGTACAACAAGTCGGCAACACTAACAATGCCTTGTTTTTTCAACAATGTTTGGTAACGTGCTAAAATATATTCCTCATTAGCAAGCATAATTTCATTTAACTTCATGATTTTTTCTTCTTCCCTTATTTTTTTAAAAGGAGCTAAAAGCTCCTTTTTAAGTTACTCGATTGAGAAAATATAGCTATAGACATCTTGTTTTCCATCGATTTCATCGATTTCAACATTAGGATATGTAGTTGATATGTATTTCTTAACTACATCCACTTCTTCTCTATTAGCATCTTTTCCAATAATAATAGTAATAATTTCTTTGTTATCAATATCACTTTGTGAGAACAATTGTTTAATAGACTCTACTCGGTCTTTATTAGCAGCTACAATTTTACCATTGCAAATACCAATATAATCGCCTTCTTTAATAGATATATCATCAAATTCTGTATCACGAATAGAATAAGTAATTAAACAAGTAGTTACATTATCAATAACATCTTTAATTCCTTCTAAAATTGTTTCTGAATCATTGCTACTTAAATCTAGCATTGTTAAAGCTGAATAACCTTGAGCTAATGTTTTACTAGGAACGACAATAACATTAGCTTTATCATAATACTTAGCAGCTTGTTGAGCAGTTAAAACAATATTACTATTGTTAGGGAAAACTAAAATATTTTCCGCATTTAATTGATCAAAACCTTTAACAAAATCTTCGGCTGCTGGGTTCATACTTTGACCGCCTGATACAACGTAATCAACACCCATTTCTTTGAATGTGTTAACTAATCCATCGCCACTAGCAACGGCCACGATAGCGTATTTTTTACGTTCTGCATTTTTTCTTAATTCTACACATTGTGGGCAATTGCATTGAGCAGCACTATCTGCTTGGTTAACAATAGCACCTTCTGAATGTTGTACTTGCATATTTTCAATCTTTAGAGTTATATATTCACCATATTGTTGGCAATGTTCTAAAACTAAACCAGGGTTTTTAGTATGTACGTGAACTTTAACAATATCTTCATCCATTAAAGCAACAATACTATTACCGATTGTTTCAAGCCAATCGGATATCACCTTTAAATCAAAATTTTGAATATCAACTTTTGAATATTGAAGTTGAAGAATGAATTCTGTACAATATCCATATTCTAAAACGCTATGAGCATTAAAGTTACCTCTATTAACAGTTGTTCCTTGAGTAGTTACAACAGCGATTTCTTCAATCTTTTCACCTTTCAAATATTTTTGCATACCTTCAATAACATATATATATCCAGCACCACCGGAGTCAACAACGCCGGCATCTTTCAATACAGATAGAAGTTCTGGAGTTCTATTTAAACTTTCGCGAGCTTCCTTTAAATATATTTCAAAATATTTTTCTAGTGAATCGTTTTTCTTAATTGCTTTGTAAGCTTTATTACTAGCTTCTCTTGCAACTGTTAAAATTGTTCCTTCAACAGGTTTTAATACAGCATGATAAGCTTGTGTAACTCCACTTAAAAAAGCTTTTGCGAATTCCTTTACATTTACTTCTTTATATTCGGCTAATCCCTTATATATTCCTCTAAATAATTGACTTAGTATTACTCCAGAATTACCTCTAGCACCCATAAGCATGCCACGAGATACTTTTTTGGCCATTTCATAAATCGATTCTTCATTAACATCTTTAATTGCGGTAGCTCCTGCTTCAATTGTCATACGCATATTAGTACCCGTATCACCATCAGGAACTGGGAAAACGTTCAAAGCATCAACAGTTTTATAATTAGCACGTAAATTGGCAGCACCAGCTATTACTAACTGCTTATATGTTTCCCCATTAATTTTGAATGTTGGCATATAAAAATTCCTTTCTCTATTGTGAATACTCACAATACTAATTTATTATACATTATTTTAAAGAAAAAATCAAGTAATATAGTATGTATTGGCTACTATAAGCATATTTGATTGTTTTAAATTTATTATTTAAAAAATAAAGAAATTGTATATTTCTTGCTTTTTTTTTATTTTTTTAGTATAATAATAAAGGTTTAATTATCAATTTAAATTTAGGAGGTACAAAATTATGGCTCGCAGATGTTATGTTACAGGCTTAGGTTCTGTTACTGGTAATAAACGTTCTCACTCATTACAAGCCACTCGTCGTACTTGGAAAGCAAATCTTCAAAAAGTTAGAATTAAAGATGACAAAGGTCGTGTCGTAAGAGTTTACGTTTCTACCCGCGCTTTACGTACAATGGCAAAGAATGGTACTATTGAACGTGCTTAATTCATCTAGAATATAGATAATAAAAAATGACATACTTTTTTTAGTATGTCATTTTTTCTTTCTAAATAAATTAGTAAAAAAATTAATAATTACGGATAAAAATTTTGGCAATTTGATTATGTGAAAACGCATATAGTTAACCTCCACTTGGTTAATTATATGCGTCTTTTTCATTCTTTATACACTCATTATTTTTACATCTTCAACAATTTTTTTGACGTTTTCAGCTTTTAGTAAAAAAGTTCCCATTACGACAATATCACAACCATTTAAAGCTAACATCTTAGAGTTTTCTAGATTAATGCCTCCATCTGCTTCTATTAAATAATTATATTTATTTAAAGTTCTTAAATTTGATAATTGGGCAATTTTTGGTAAAGCAGAGTCCATAAACTTTTGGCCACCAAAGCCAGGTTCAACACTCATTACTAAAACTAAATCGACATATTTTAGATATTCGGTAATACTATTAACACTAGTATTAGGTTTAATTGCGATACCAGCCTTACAATTTTTACTATGAATTAAATCGATTGTTTCTTTTATTTTATCCGTAGCTTCAACATGAAATGTAATTAAATTACTACCTGCTACTATATATTCATCGATATAATCGATGGGATTTTCAATCATTAAATGCGTATCTATAAATGTTTTAAAGTTCCTAACTTCCTTTACAAGAGCACTTCCTAAAGTCTTATTAGGAACAAATTTACCATCCATTATATCAACATGTAACATTTCAATTCCATTTTCTAAGTATTCTTTTATTTTATTTGTACGATTTTCTTTGTCGATATTTAGTATTGAAGGAGCTATTATCATCTTTCCTATCCTTTCTTATTTCTTTAATAAACGCTAAATAATTCTCATAGCGACTAGCAAGAATATTTTTATTTTCAACTTCTTTTTTTACCATACATTGCGGTTCATTTAAATGAAGGCAACCATTATATTTACAAAGGTTACTAACTTTAAAAAAATCAACAAAATTTTGAGCAATATCAATATCTCTCATATCTTCAAAATCAATTGTTCCAAAACCGGGTGTATCAGCTACAAAACCACCATTTACACTAAATAACTCTACATGTCTAGTGGTATGTTTTCCTCTTCCTAATGCGTGTGATATTTCCGTTGTTTTTAGTTCTTGATGAGGGTTCAAAACATTGAGCAAGCTACTTTTTCCAACACCACTTTGACCAGCAAAGACACTCACCTTATTTGTTAACATTTCTTTTAAATTATCAATTACTTTAGAAATAGCGGAAGTCTTAATCGTATGATAGCCAATTTGTTGATAGTATGAAATAATGTTATTAACTTCTTCTATTTCTTTACTTTCTAGTAAATCCATTTTATTAAAAATAATAATAGGTTTAATTTGATGATATTCTAATGTTACTAAAAATTTATCTAAAAGGTTCAAGTTTAAATCCGGTTCTTTTACAGAAAAGATTATAAAGGCTTGATCAATGTTACATATAGATGGTCTAATTAAATTGTTTTTTCTTGGATATATTTTCTCAATTATTCCCATTTCATTTTCAGTTAGGGAATAATCAACGAAATCACCCACTTTAGGAGCATTATCCTTAATTCTAAATACTCCTCTTGGTTTTGATGAAATATATTTATTTTCTTTCGAATCATAAATGGTATAATTACCAGCAATTAAACAAACAATTTGTCCATTATAAATCATTTTTCATCCTCTTGGCTCTTAACTGTCCACATGCAGCATCAATATCACCACCATGCTCCATTCGTAAAGTAACCGATATTTGATGATGATGAATTATCGAGAAAAAGCTTTCGGCCTTTTCATGATTAGTTGTTTTAAATGGTTTTGTTGATACTTCATTATAAGGTATTAAATTAACATAAGCATTCATTCCTTTAATTAGTTCACAAAGTTCATAAGCACATTCTTTAGAATCATTAACACCATCTAATAAAATATATTCAAAAGTAATTCTACGAGAAGTTTTTTGATAATAATACTTTAAAGCTTCCATTACCTCTTCTAATGGATAAGCTTTATTAATTTTCATTAATTGACTTCTTAAAGCATTATTAGGGGCATGAAGACTTAAAGCTAAATTTACTTGTAAGTCAAAATCGGCAAATTCTTTTATTTTAGGAACAATACCGCAAGTAGAAATAGTAATATGTCTAGCTCCAATTTCTAATCCTTTGGGATAATTTATAACTCTACAAAAAGAAGTAACAACATCATAATTATCAAAGGGTTCCCCAATTCCCATAACAACAACATTAGTTATTCTTTCTTTTTCTTTGTCTAAATCTTTTTGGATAGTTAAAACCTGCAATACCATTTCAGAAAGGGTAAGCCTTCTTATACATCCAAGTTCACCAGAAGCACAAAAACTACATCCCATATTACAGCCAATTTCGCTTGTTACACAAACGCTATTTCCATAGTTATGACGCATAAGAACCGATTCTATAAAATTTCCATCTTTTAATTTAAACAAATATTTTCTAGTTCCATCTTTAGATATTTGTAGTTTATCAATTTCTAAAATATCAATTGTAAAATTTTCTTTTAGTTTGTCGATGCTTTTTTTAGAAATATTAGTCATTTCTTCAAATGAAGAAACACGGCTTCGGTATAACCATTCAAATATTTGTAAAGCTCGATATGGTTTTTCACCTAATTCAACCATACGATTTTTTAATTCATCTAAGGTATAATTATAAATACTATTCATTACTTTATCCTTTTCATTTTACATATATAAAATCCATCACTAGTATCACTAGGAAGAATTATTTTTTCATCTAATAATGAGAAATTTTCATTTTCTTTTAAAAAATCTTTAATCATCCATTCGTTTTCATACTTATTAATCGTACATGTACTGTATAATAAAATACCATTAACTTTTACATATTTTTTTACATTATTAATAATTTTCTTTTGAATACTAATAATTTTATTAATATCATCTATGGTTAGACGATACTTTAAATCGGGTTTATGACCAATTACTCCTAATCCTGAACAAGGCACATCCGCAAGGACAACATCATATAAACAATTATAATCATAGTTACTAGCATCAGCTAAAATAGTTTTGATAATGGTTATGCCAAGTTTTCTAGCATTTTCGTTGATTTTTTCTAGTTTTTGTTCATAAATATCGCCACAAATTATTTCGCCATTATTATTCATTAATGTCGCTATATGAAGGCTTTTTCCCCCAGGGGCAGCGCAGGCATCTAAAATGCTACTACCTATAGTTGGTTTTAGAAAATGACCAACGGCGCTACTAGATAAATCTTGGGCAATAATTAATCCCTCTTTAAATAAATCACTGCCAATTAAAGAAGTTTTCGTGACAATAGAATCATAAACGATTTTATACTCAATGTTTAAAGAATCTAATTGTTTACAAACATCTTGAGTATTGGTCTTTAAAGTATTAATGCGGTAAGTATTATAAATATTAGGTTTTTGATAGAAATCTAAGATTTTTTCTTTATATTGTTTATATAAAAGATTTGTTAAATCCAGTGGCAAACTAAGTGATAAACTAATACGGTCTATATCATTTAGTTTGTTTAAAGAAGGAAGACTGCTTCTTTCATAATTTCTTAATATTCCATTAACTAACATCGATCCTTTATAATCTTTATTTTTTACTACCTTTACCAATTCATTAACAATATAATGGTTGGCAATATTTGTATATGTTATACAAAATGCGCCAATTCGCAAAGCATTTTTTAAATAGGGTTTAATTCTTTTTCCTTTGGTAAAAGAGGACAAGTTATAATCTAATAAAAGTTTTTTTTCTACGACTCCATATAAAATAAGCGTAAATACTTTTCGATCGTGTTCATTTAAGTTTAATTTTAAAAGTTCATTATCTAAAACAATAGATAAATATGCGCCTTCATTAAATATTTTAATTAAGTCTAAGATTAATGTATTATACATTTTTTAAACCTTTCTCAAATAAATAGTTAAAATAAATAGTTATTAATTCAATATAAGAATTTTCTAATCCTTCATTTTTTAATACCTTTTTATTACTTTTAATACTGTAAATTATATTTTCTAAATTCTTATCACTAATATGTTCTTGATTTAAAAACTTTCGAACTTGTTCTTGATATGATGTAGGAAAATACTCTAAGGTCTTATATATTTGAAATAATAAACTTTTATAAGCGTCAATTATTTCATTATTTTTTTTATATTTTATCATTTTATCAATATCTAAAACTCCAAAATTAGATATTATAGCTAATGATGAAACAGGAAAACATGGATATACAATATTCTTAAATTCTGTTACTAGGTCATTTAATGTAACAAAATCATTATCAATAACATTATATAATTCTTCACTTTTTTTAATGTTATATAAGGTAATATTATCTTTTATTTTATTCATTAGCGTGTTAATGGTTTCAACATACAAGTTACCATCAATAGGGATATCAAAAAGTGACAAAAAGCGAAAAATTCTAAGAGTTACGCTTTGATTTTTTACAAACAAACTATATTCTTTAAATAAATCCATATGCCTTATTCTCCTCTATCATATTATACTACTATTTACCTTTTTTTTCGCTCTTTTAGAATATTTGTTTTTTTAATAAATATGTTGATAAAAAAATGCAGATACTTTTGTATCTACATTTTAAATATCATATTCATCATGACAGTCTTTGCATATATAAGTAGGATGTTCAACTTTAATATTTTCTATTCTATTAGCTAAATAAATTTCTTTATGAAATCCTACATGTAATTTTTTACCACATTTAGGGCACATTTTCTTATTTAATAAACCTTTAAATAAACCCTTATATGAACAACTATAATATTCTAGTTTTGGTTGATATTCTTCCTTATTATTTTCATATTCATTTAATTCTTTTTTATAATGAGTTTTACGCATAATGATAAAAATAATTCCCATTATAATCATTACAATACTCATAAATTGAGATGGTGACAAAAAAGGAATAATAAAATTACCACGATCATCACCTCTTAAATATTCTAAAAAGAATCTAAATACACCATAGGTAATAAAATATTTTTCTGTCAAATCTTTTTTGATAAAGAAAAAGAAAATAATAAAACAAACAAATAGGAAGAATGCTTCATATAATTGCGTTGGATATACTTTCATCCATCCATCATCGGTAGGATACATCATACCAAAAATAGAGTCGGTAGGTTTACCATAACAGCAGCCAGCGAAAAAACAACCAATTCTACCTAAGCAATGAGCTATCAAAATTCCAGCAATTAATTGATCCATAAAAAACAACGGATGTTGTTTGTTTTTTTTCATAGCCAAAGCACAAAGAATTAAATATGCCGTTACACCTACGATGATACCACCTTCAAAAGTTATTCCACCAGCATCAAATGTAAAATGAAAATTACTAGGAACAAAAACACCATTGACCATAGCTTTGCCAATACAATGCCATAAAGAATCAAAAAGTGATGCTCCTAAATATGTAAATAACCCAGCCACAGCGCCAACTACAAACAATCTATTATTGTCTGCATCACTAATATCTAGTTTTTTTAAACGGTAATTATAACAAACGGCAATAAGAATAACACCGAGTGCTAACATAACACTATAGGTATGTATACTATAGCCGAATATTTCAAATAATGTTTCTTTCAATTAAATCACCTCAAATATTACATATATTTTAGCAAATATTTGCATATTAGTCAAGAGGATAAAACTTTTAAAAAATGGTTTTTATTTCAAATTTATATAAATAATTTTTGTATATCTATTTAATTTGAAGAGTTGAAAGCGCATCTGCTATTGTCTTTTCATAAGCTTCTTTTCCATATTTATCTACTTCATTTTTATTTTTTTCACCATGAGTTAAACATCCAGCACCGCCAATACAACCATTGATACAAGCCATTCCTTCAATGAAGTTTCCATCAAGAACATTTTTGTTTTTTCTAAGTAGGGCAACCTTACATGCTTCTATGCCATCACAAATAATAGGTTTAAATTCAAAATCAGTAATTCCATTTTCTTTTAAGGCTTCGGTTACTGCATCAGTTAAACCACCTGATCTTGCAAAAATACGTCCATAATAGGAAGCATTATCCAAAGCACTTTCTTCTAGTGATTCTAACTTTATATCTTTACTATCAAATAATGCTTGTAATTCTTCAAAGGTTATAACACTATCAATGTATTTATTTACTGTTTCTTGTTTAAATTCCATTTTTTTAGCCGTGCAAGGGCCGATAAAGACCACTTTACAAGTTGAATCTTTTTCTTTAATAAACTTAGCAATAGTAGCCATTGGTGAAAGGTTAGAAGATATATGCATTGCTAAAGATGGAAAATCCTTTTTCACAAAGGAAACAAAAGCAGGACAACAACTACTTGTCAAAAATCCTTTTTCTTTTAATTCTTTTGCTTCACTATCTGCAACCATATCAGCACCTAAAGCTGCTTCAATAACGGTATAAAATCCTAGATTCTTTATACCAGTTACTACTTTTCCTAAAGACAGATTATTATACTGGCTAGCTATTGATGGAGCAACAAGAGCATAAACTTTATAGTTTTGGTTATCATTACTACCTTTAATGATTTTAATTACATCTGATATATATGATTTATCCGTAATAGCACCAAATGGACATTGATATACGCAAGCTCCACAAGATATACATTTATCATTGTTAATTTTAGCTTCTTTATCATTACCCATTGAAATTGCTTTAACCTTACAAGCCATTTCACAAGGTCTCTTATAATTGTGAATGGCACTAAATGGGCAAACTTTAGCACAAGCTCCACATTCAACGCATTTAGTTTTATCAATGTGAGCTACGTGATTACTATCAAATGATATAGCTCCTCTTTTACAAGCACCTTCACATCTATGGGCAAGACAACCTCTACAAGCATTAGTTATTTCATAACCACCCATTGGACATTCATCGCAAGCTATATCAATTACTTCGATAACATTAGGATTACTTTTATTGCCACCAAGAGCGATTTTTACTCTTTCAGAAACAATAGCTCTTTCTTTATATATGCAACAGCGCATGGTTGGAATTTTACCTGGAACAATTCTCTTAGGAATATCCAAAATGTTTTCGTCTAAAGTTTCATTCCACAATTCTCTTGCTACTTCTCTTAAAACTTTATATTTTAAATATTGTACTTTTGTGTCAAATCTATTATTCATCTTCATCATCCTTTAAAAGTAACTTACTTTTATTCTTTTTCCCATTTGTTTTAAATATTTTGTTAGTTCCTCAACTAAATTCATTTTAATATTGAAGTTAATTGGTAAATCTGGATTTTGATGAGCGGGATTTATTGCTCTTCCCACAAAAAAATTAATATCCGTTGCTTCTTCAAATAACATTCTACTAATTAAAGAAGCACCATCATGTTTAAAACACCACACATCATAGTATTTATTTTCACTGACATAATCTTTAGCATATTCTATTACTCTGTTAATTGTTATAACGCCTTCTGTAACTAAATCAACGCCGTCTATTGTTGCGGTTGGTGGTATTGAGGAATCTTCAAAATCAAGAGAAGCAACTACTTTTTTACCTAAATATTTTGCCGCAAGAGTCGATGTGGTTCCACCACAAACAATGTGTTTTCCTTCTTTCGCGAAAAATAAAGCCATCATTCTGTTGACGTCATCATGTGAAGATGGAGGCCCAAAAAGAATATTAACAGGTTCTCTTTTTCTTATTTTTATTACACAGGCGGTGGCATCATCACCAGGTTTTCCACCATATAGTTTATAACATTCATCAATTAGCATCGTGGCCATGTTTTTAGCCGTATAACCGCCATAATTTACAGTTTTCATGAATTCAGCTATATCTTTTAACTCCCAACCAAAATTATAAGCTGTACCAATTCCTGCATGAGGGCAGCCATCACTCATAGATATTAATACATCACCTTCTTGAAGGCGAAGTTGGGTTTTATATATAGTTTTTCCACCAATAATTAATTCCATTTTATTATAGCTATATACTTCATTATCACGGATTAAAATTATATGAGGATTGTCATATTGAATAAGTTCGGCAATTTCATTATTTTTGATATTGATAATGGAAAACGTAGAATACGCTACTCCTCTTTGGGAACAAATCGGTAGCGTTGCGGCAATTGTATCAACACAATCTTCAAGACTAAGGCCTTCGGAAATCATTTCAGAAATAATTTTAGAGGTTAGGGTTGAAAGCACACTGGCTTTAACTCCACTACCTAACCCATCAGCTAATACCACAACACTTGAATCATTTTCAGTTTCTATTACATCAATATGATCACCACAAAGTTGTTCTCCATAGTGATTTATACTTTTATAACCAATCTCTGCACATAGATTATTCATCAGTAATAGACTCCTTTAATTTTGTTAAAGCAATCTTTGTTTCAGCTGCTGTTTCTCCTAATAGAGATGCAATTTCTTGAACTATGCGCATTTGTTTTTCTACAACCTTATCAGCTATTTGAACAGTTTGTTTACTCATTTCTTCTTTTTTCTCTTTTTCAACAACCATTTCGGTAACATCTCTTAAAATGCATACTAACAAATGATAATTTTCATCATAGATAATAGTTTCTTCAATGTATTTATCATATTCAGCTAAATATACTTTTTCATTTTTTAAATTTCTTTTTGTATCTAATACTTTTATAAAAGGAACAGGATCTAATACTCTTACTATTTGATCTCCCAAAATATCTGAATCATTTCTAAGATTAAAAATCTTTTTAGCAGCTGTATTTATTTGTTGAACTTCTAATTTTTCATTTAACACTACTAATCCATTTAAACTATTACTTACTATACAATCTGAAAAACTTTCTGCTTTTTCTTTTAAATATGGCAAACACATTGAAATTTGAGCTTTGCCTCTAAATATACCGACAGCTTTATCTCTACATGTGTTATATCCGCAAGAACCACAATTTAATTCATCACTTGGTTTTGTTTTTCCCATTTGTTTTAAAATTTGATTAATTTGTTCTTCGGTCGGTGTTTCTTCTTTTAAATTAATAGGACTAAAATGCTTTTGATAATATGAGCTATCCATTTGATTTACTTTATAATCACTATTACCCGCATAATTAGATACTAATGAATAATCTTTTAATAAAGAATTATGTCGTTTTTCAATAATTGGCCCAGCTATACAGCTGCCAACACATGCCGACATTTCAATGAAACATTTATTAATCTTTCCATCTTCAATATCTTTTAAAGCATTTATGCAATTTTCAACACCATCAATTGCCATATATGTGTAACCTTCTTGGTTACAATTCATGGTTTTTAAAATACCACCAGAGGTAGGGAATAAGCGTGTCTTACTATTTTCATTTTTTTCTTCTAAAATAGTCTTATCAATTTCAATATTTTCTTCTTCTAACCATTTTGATAATTCTTCAAAAGTCAAAACGCAATCGACAATACCTTTATATCGATCACCTTCATCTTTTTTAGCAACACATGGACCTATAAAAATGGTCTTAGCTTCTGGATACCTTTTTACAATGTCTGAACAATGTGCTTGCATAGGGCTCATGACATTAGCTAAATATTTTAAACAATTAGGAAAATATTTTTGAATTAATAAATTCACCGAATGGCAACATGAGGAAATTAAAATATCATTTCCGCCATCTTTTAGTAATTTTTCGTATTCGTTTTTAACAAATGTAGCACCAATAGCTGTTTCTTCAGCATCATAAAATCCTAATTTTTTTAGTGCCATCCTTAAAGCACTAAAAGTTATACCATCAAAGTTAGCAATAAAAGAAGGAGCAATGCTAGCTATTACTTTTTCATTAGTACCTAAAATCACCTTGGCTTTTTCTACACTATCAATTATTTCTTTAGCGTTTTGGGGACATACAACAAAACATTGACCACACAAGATGCATTCATCCTCAACGATGTGAGCTTGATTAGCCGAAAATCTTATTGATTTAACAGGACAATGGCGAATGCATTTGTAACAATTTTTACAATTAGACTTTTTTAAAGTTAAATAGTTTGACATTTTTATTCTTCTCCTACTTAATTAAAGGTAGGACGGATTCTATAAAGAATTGTCCTACATTATTAATGGTAATACCAGTATAAATTTTTTCGTTTACGGTTACAGTAACGCCTATGCGATTACATTTACCGCTACAAAAACTACCTGATAAAATTATTTTATCTTCTAGTTGTTCTTTTTCTATTACATCTTTAAAGTATTCAACTATTTGTTTTGATCCTTTAAGATAGCAAGAACTTCCTATACATATTTTTAACTCAATCATTATTTTATATTTTCTAAAACATTTTTTTCAAAAAATTCATTTACATTTTCAGCAGATACACTATATAATTTACCATCAATTGTTACACATACACCTTGTTGGCATTTTCCCATACAAAATGTCCCATTTAGTTCTACTTTGTCGCCTAAATTGTATTTGGAAATTAAATATTGTAACTGTTCAACTATTTGTCTTGAACCTTTTATATGACATGAACTACCAATACAAACTGAAATTTTAATCATATTTTCTCCTTTTTTATTCGTAATCTACGACATTAACCCAAGTAAGAAGGAATTCACGTTCTTTTTCATTGCCCTTCACAGATTGTGAAGCTGCAACGATAGGTAGCCATCTTTGAACATCTTTTTTGTTAATCTTCGCTTTATTACAATACAATGTTAAATATTCTTCAGCACCTAATAGGTCGCCACTTAACCAAAATAATAAATATGTTCTAGCAGCATCAGCACAAGGATGACCTTGAGTAGCATGTGACCAGTCAATAATATATGGTTTACCATCATCAGAAATGATAATATTAGAAGGATTAAAATCACCATGACATAAATAGTGTCCTTTAGGCATACTTTCAAGTCTTGTATGTAAATCATATTTAGTTGTTGGATTAATATCAGCTAAATTAATCTTTCTATTCATTTTATCTTTTAGTTTAGTAAGTAATGGACATCTATTTTTTTGTACATCTAATTGTAAGTCTACAAACTTTTCTAAATATTCATCCTTTTTATCAGGATTTTCTTCCATTAGTTGAGCAAGAGTTTTTCCACTAATATATTCAGAAACAATAGCCCATTTACCATCAATGGTTGTGACTTCTCTTAAAGCTGGGATGTTAATAGGTAACTCTTCTACACGAGCCTGATTTAAAGCCTCATTTAAAATATCGGCTTTTGAATAATCAGCATTAAATACTTTGATGCTATTATCTTCATCTCTGTAAATAGTTTTTGCATTTCTAATCGCTAAAATTTTGTCAAGATTCATATTCTTTTTCTCCATTTCTCTAATTTTATTTTACAATTTTTTTAGTTTTTTTATAAACAGTTTTAAAATCATTTTTATCTTCTTCTAAAAAAGATACAACTTCTTGATTAGGCATTGGTTTTTCAACAAATTGTTTACCATAATATGCATTTAAATACATTTGTTTAATTTCTGACATCAATGGATAACGTGGGTTAGCACCAGTACATTGATCATCGAAAGCTTGTTCAACCATATCATCAAGTCTATTTAAGAAGTCTTCTTCATTAGGAACATAATCCTTAATAGTTGGTTTAATACCAATCTTTTCTTTTAATTCATCAATTTTCTTAATTAAGTTTTCAACCTTTTCACTATCAGTGTTTCCACCAAGGCCTAAATAATCACTAACTTCGGCATAACGTTCTAAAGTATGTGGGTGATCATATTGTGGGAAAGTTCCCATCTTAACTGGTGTTTCACATGAGTTGAATCTAATTACTTCATCAAGCATTAAAGCATTGGCAATACCATGAGGAATATGATGGAAAGCACCAAGTTTATGAGCCATTGAGTGACAAACACCTAAGAAAGCGTTGGCAAAGGCCATACCAGCCATCGTTGCCGCATTAGCCATTTTTTCTCTTGCGATAGGATCAGTTGCACCATTATTATAAGCTCTTGGTAGATATTCAAATATTATCTTTAATGATTTTAATGCAAGTCCATCTGTATAATCAGTAGCCATTATGGAAGCATAGGCTTCTAAACAGTGAGATACGGCATCAATTCCTGAGGCAGCAGTTAATCCTTTTGGTGCAGTCATATGGAAATCAGCATCAACGATTGCCATCTTTGGTAATAATTCATAATCAGCTAGAGGATATTTTACACCAGTTGTCTCATCCGTAATTACAGCGAATGGAGTAACTTCTGAACCAGTTCCTGCTGATGTTGGAATAGCAATAAAATATGCCTTTTCACCCATTTTTGGGAATGTATAGATACGTTTACGAATATCCATGAAACGCATAGCCATGTCAAGGAAATCAACTTCTGGATGTTCATATAATACCCACATTATCTTTGCAGCATCCATAGCAGAACCACCACCTAAAGCAATAATTGTGTCAGGTTTGAATGAAGTCATTTGAAGAGCTCCACGTTTTGCACAAGCAAGAGTTGGATCTGGTTCTACATCAAAGAATACTGAATATTCCATATTCATTTCTTTTAGTTTTTCAATAATTGGATTAGCATTACCATTGCTATATAAAAACTTATCAGTAACAATGAATGCACGTTTTTTATGCATTACCGTTTTTAATTCATCTAAAGCGACAGGTAAGCAACCTTTTTTAAGATATATTTTTTCAGGAGTTCTAAACCAAAGCATATTTTCTCTTCTTTCTGCAACTGTTTTAATATTAATTAGGTGTTTTACGCCAACATTTTCGGAAATACTATTTCCGCCCCAAGAACCACATCCTAAAGTAAGTGATGGAGTAAGTTTAAAGTTGTAGATGTCTCCAATACCACCTTGTGATGATGGTGTATTTACTAAGATACGACATGTTTTCATACGGTTATAGAAAGCAGCTAATTTTTCTTGTTCCGTAACAGTGTTTAAATATATTGATGAAGTATGTCCATAACCACCGTCAGCGATTAATCTTTCAGCTTTTCCAAAAGCATCTTCTATATCTTTTGCTCTATACATTGCTAGAACTGGAGATAACTTTTCATGAGCAAATTCTTCTGATAACTCAACTGAAGTAACTTCACCAATTAAAATTTTTGTTTCTTCAGGAACACTTACGCCAGCTAAAGAAGCAATTGTAGCCGCTTTTTGACCAACAATTTTAGCATTAAGAGCTCCATTTATAATAATTGTTTTTCTTACTTTATTTTTTTCTTCATCATCCAAGAAATAGCAGCCTCTTGCCATAAATTCTTGTTTTACTGATTCATATATATCATCAAGAACAATTACAGATTGTTCAGATGCACAAATCATACCATTATCGAAAGTTTTGGAATGAATTATTGAACTAACAGCAAGAACAATATCAGCTGATGAATCAATAATTGCAGGAGTATTACCAGCACCTACACCGACAGCAGGTTTACCAGATGAATAAGCAGCTTTTACCATTCCTGGTCCACCTGTAGCAAGAATTATGTCAGCTTCTTTCATAATTGTATTTGTTAATTCTAGACTAGGTACATCAATCCAACCAATAATTCCTTCAGGAGCACCTGCTTTAACAGCAGCTTCTAAAACTATTTTTGCGGCAGCGATTGTTGATGCTTTTGCTCTTGGGTGAGGACTAATTATGATACCATTTCTTGTTTTTAAAGCAAGTAGTGATTTAAATATTGCTGTAGAAGTTGGATTAGTAGTTGGAATAACCGCAGCTATTACTCCAATTGGTTCCGCAACTTTTTTGTATCCAAATGCCTTATCTTCTTCAATTACACCACAAGTTACAGTATTGCGATATTTATTATAGATGTATTCAGATGCATAATGATTTTTTATTACTTTATCTTCAACTACTCCCATACCCGTTTCTTCAACAGCCATCTTAGCAAGGGGAATTCTTGCTTTGTTGGCAGCTAAGGAAGCAGCTAAGAAAATTGCATCTACTTGTTCTTGAGTATATGTTGCAAATACTCTTTGTGCATTTCTCACTTCTTCCAATTTTTTTGATAGACTAGCTAAGCTATCAACAATTTCATAGTTTTTTTCCATACTTTTTATCTCCTTTTAATTATTATTAATTTCAACGGCTAGCATCATTAACAATGATACAATATCCACATTTTTAACGCACATTCTATTATTGTTTTCAACTTTGGCATTACTAAAATTTAAAACACCTTTAATGTTTGTTTCTTCAAGTTTTAAACTAACATCTTTTACTGAAAAAGATGGAACTGATAGGATTGCTAATGATACTTGATTTTCTTTACAAAATAAAGAAAGTTCATCAATATTCTTTACTATAAGTCCAGAAACATTTTGACCTATCTTTTTTAAATCATTATCAAAAATTCCTATAAGATTAAAATTATCTTTTTTAAATCCCTCAAAATTGGCAAGGGCACATCCAATTTTACCAGCGCCAATAATTATGACATTAGTGAATTTGTTTTGGTGAATTATTTTTTCAATATCACTTTTTAATTCACTAATTTGATAACCAACTTTAGGTTTACCATTACCTGAGATTAAATTCAAATCTTTTCTTACTTGTACTTCTCCTAATCCTAGTTCCATAGCTACTTTTCTAGAAGAGATCATATCATCATTTTTAAATGAATCCAAGTAATTATAATATAGTGGTATTCTTTCTATAATTGATTTAGATATTTTTTTCTCCATACTTTCTCCTTAATTTTCTTCGTGCACTAATATTATACACTAATAATCTTTTTTTGGGAAATACTATAAAAGTATAT
>ENA-UOJG01002216-UOJG01002216.1-human-gut-metagenome-genome-assembly--contig:-C47-NODE-2216-length-17209-cov-14.567681_pt1 | contig 17209 bp, 13 predicted proteins | sample MGYA00242340_ERZ723887 | MGnify/ENA metagenome assembly ERZ723887 | reverse complement strand
CCCTCGCCGAAACGCAGGGCACGCTTGCTGACCGCGAAACTGAACTGTCCGCCACAAAGGACACCCTCGCGTCCACCGAAGCCACCCTCGCCGAAACGCAGACTGCCTTGAACAGCCGCGACACCACGCTGGCATCCACGAAGGACACGCTGATGATCACCCAGACCGAACTGGCGGCAGTGAAGGACACGCTGTCCACCACGCAGAACGAACTGGACACCTTGAAGGCATCCCTGCCGGCAAAGGAATATGAACTGGAGAACACGAAGGAAGCGCTCGCCGCGACGGAAGCCGAGCTGGCGGTGACGCAGAACACGCTGACTGCCGCGCAGACGGAGCTGTCCGACACAAAAACCAGCCTGTCCGCCACTGAAACCGAGCTGACCGCGACGAAGGACAGCCTTGCCGCCGCCACGACGGAATTGTCCGACACCAAGACGGCGCTGACCGCCACCGAAGCCGAGCTCACGACGACGAATGACAGCCTGACCGCAAAGGAAGCCGAACTCACGACGACGAAGGACACCCTGACCGCGAAGGAAGCCGAACTCACCGCGACGAAGGACACCCTGACCGCAAAGGAAGCCGAACTCACCGCAATGAAGGACACCCTGACCGCGAAGGAATCCGAACTCGCCGCGACGAAGGACAGCCTGACCACCGCGGAAAACGAACTCGCCGCGACGAAGGACAGTCTGACCACCGCGGAAAACGAACTCGCCGCGACGAAGGACACCCTGACCGCCGCCACGACGGAGCTGGAAGCCACCAAGGCAACCCTTGCCGCGGCAGAGGCGGAATTGACGACGACGCAGGAAACCCTCGCCGACGCGCAGGCGATTCTGGCGGCATCGAACGAATCGCTGAGCTTCGCGAAGCTGAACCCGGCGACGCGCGGCACTGACCCCGGCATTGCGCCCTCCCCGATGGCAAGCGCGGTTCGCGACCCGTCGGAAGCCGTCGCGTTCCTGCTTGTGACAGTCGGCACAAAGACGTACGAGCCGATTCCGCTGCTGGAGGACGGGTACTACCGGCTGATCCACGGCGTGTGCGTGAACATCATCCACGTCACGGAGACGAGCATCGAGATGACCGACGCCAGCTGCGCCGACCACGACTGCATCGCGCAGGGCATCGTGACGCTGGAGAACAAGGACACGCGTGAAGGCGGCAGCTACATCATCTGCCAGCAGAACTTTGTGACGCTGCGGCTCTGCACCCGCGCGGAGCTGGAAGCGGAAGGCATTGTGCTGCAATAATCGAGGATTTGACCGGGGGCGGCGCAGGCTGCCTCCGGTTTTTTGCATAATCAGAAATATCCCCAAGGAGGAAAACGCCCATGCTGACGTATCATCCGACCACCGAAGCCGAGAAGGAAGCCATCTGCGCGTGGCAGTACCCCGGCGAATACGCGATGTACAACAATCCGCCGTATGCCGAGCAGAAGAAGCACGGATACGGTTTCGCGAATCCGGCAAACAATTTCTATTCCTTTTACGATGGCGAAACGCTGGTGGGCTTCGTGAACCTGTCCGATGAGGGCGACGAGGTGTTTTTCGGCATCGGGGCGCATCCCGACCACTGCGGACAGGGGTACGGCACGCAGATGACGGCGCTGGCGTGGGATTTATCCCAGCGGCTGTATCCGGGCAAGCCGATGTATCTGGAAGTGCGGACGTGGAACACGCGCGCCGTTCGCTGCTACGAGAAGGCAGGATTCCGGGTGGTGGGCGAGCCGGTGAAGCGGGTGACGCTCAGCGGAGAAGGGACGTTTTACCATATGGTGCGTCAGGCGCAGGGATGATTCCACGCAAGATGTTGATTTGCCAAGCGGCATCCGCTGCGAATTTGACATTCGCCGCCTTTCGGGGCGGCTTTTTGTTTTCCACCGCTGAACGCCGCCTAAAATCTCTATGAATATGTAAAATTCAGTTGAAAACAAGCGCAAAGTGTGGTAAAGTAGGTATGTATGCGATTTTTCCCCGCACAGGCGGAATTCTGCTGCATTGCGGCACGCTCGGAGGAAACGAACCATCATGACGATTATGAATGTCTTATCCCTGTTCGGCGGACTGGGGCTGTTCCTGTTCGGAATGCAGCTGATGGGCGAAGCGCTGGAAAAAGCGGCGGGTACACGGCTGAAAAAGCTGCTGGGCATGGTCACGGGCAACCGCTTCCTCGCCATGCTCGCGGGCATCACCATCACGGCGGTGGTGCAGTCCTCCTCCGCGACGACGGTCATGGTCGTAGGCTTCGTCAACGCGGGGCTGATGTCCCTGACGCAGGCGGTCGGCGTGATTATGGGCGCAAACATCGGCACAACGGTCACGTCGCTGCTGCTGTCGGTGCAGATTGATTTCGCCGCCATCTTCACGTTTCTGGGGCTGATTCTCTCGAATCTTCCCGACAAGTACAGAACCGCCAAGCAGTTCGGCACCATCACGATGGGCTTGGGCATCCTGTTCATCGGCATGAACACCATGTCCGGCGCGATGGAGCCGCTGCGGACGTGGGAGGGCTTCCAGAAGGCGATGGCGTCCATCAACAACCCGATTCTGGGCGTGCTGATTGGCGCGGGCATCACCGCCGTCCTGCAATCCTCCGCCGCCAGCATCGGCATCCTGCAAACGCTCGTCGCGCAGGGGCTGATTGGGCTGGACAGCGCCATCTTCATCCTCTTCGGGCAGAATATCGGCACTTGCGTCACGGCGCTGCTGGCGTGCGCGGGCACAAACTCCACCGCCAAGCGCGCGGCGACGGTGCACCTGCTCTTCAACGTTATCGGCACGGTGATTTTCGTCATCATCGCCTGCTGCCTGCCGCTGGCAAGCTGGGTCGAGATGCTCTCCCCCGGCAACCTCAAGCTGCAAATCGCCATCGTCCACATTCTCTTCAACGTCACGACGACGGCGCTGCTGCTGCCCGCCGCAAGCTGGCTGGAGAAGCTGGCGTGCCTGCTGATCAAGGGCGACGGCTCGACCGCCGAGGAAATGAAGCTGCTCTACTTTGACGCGCGTATGCTCAAAACGCCGCCGATTGCCGTGGCGCAGCTGTTCAACGAAGTGCAGCGCATGGGCGGCATTGCGATGGGCAACTTCCAGCGGGCGATGGAGTGCTTCAACGAGTGGGACGCGAAGAAGTCCGAAGAGCTGGCGCGCAACGAGGACGTGCTGGACTACCTGAACCGCGAAATCACCGATTCGCTGGTGGAAGTGAAGGGGCTTGACCTGTCCGAGAAGGACACGAAGCTGGTCGGCTCGCTCTTCCACGTCGTCAACGACATGGAGCGCATTGGCGACCACAGCCAGAACATCCTCGAATCCGCGCAGCTGAAGAATCAGGACGAGGTGAAATTCTCGCCCAAGGCGGTGCAGGAGCTGGAAAGCCTGTCGAACCTTGTGCGCGCACAGGTGCAGCGCTCGCTTGACATGTTCAAGGCGCAGGTGACGGACAATGTGCTGCTGGGCGAAGTGGAGAGCGTGGAGGACGAAATCGACACGACGACCGAAGCCCTGCGCAGCCACCACATGGATCGCTTGAAGAACCACAAGTGTTCCGCGAAGAACGGCATGATTTATCTGGACATGCTGACGAACCTCGAACGTATCGGCGACCACGCGGAGAATATCGCCACGTCCGCGAAATCCGCAACGGGGATTTGACACGATTTTTCTTTTGATATACGGACTGACAAAATGGTTTTCGCGCGGAATTTTCGCCGCGTTTGAGCTTTGGAGGTGCTTTCGATGGCGGGGCAACCTGTGAAACGGGGAAATTGGGGCGACTGGGCAACAATTGAGCATACGCCGCGTTCCGAAAAGCGTTGCTGCGGCGGGTGTATTCATTATTGCTATGAGGATGATTCTTGCAAAGTTCGCCCGATTGTTGTGTATGAAGTTGGGTCTGACTTTTGGAGGACTTGTCCACAATACTGTGCAAAATGTAATTATATTGTTAAAGCACAGTATATTCGTTATCTTTCTGAGTACGCGAACTCGCTCCAACAAGTATCTCCTGCAACAAGTATGCCTAAAACACATACTCAATACCATCAAAACCCTTCAATTGTGGTCGGGATGGATGTTATTGATAGTGAGCACAATGTTGGAACAGTGCTTTCTTTTGATTATAAGAAAGGCAAAATATACATAAAATACGTTTCTGGTATTGTCGAATATCAATTCCCCGATGTTTTTATTGGTCATCAATTGAAAAAATATTATAAAACCACAGGTGAAAGTCTTGCTATTGATTATTTTCAAAAAGCCAACAGCAGGTCTGAGGCAAAGAAAACCTATACTTCAAATTTATCTTCCACGCAAAACTTAAGCGAAGACTCTGCTTTTCACAAAACAGAGCAGATTCTTAAAAAAATTGCACATAAAGCAAAGTATTTTAATTTTGCTTCTGGTATGCTTGTTTATTCCATGGATAGAGGTGTAGGAGTTATAGATTCTGTTCTTCGCTCTCAAAAGCAAATATCTGTTCGTTTTGGAAAAGAACTCCTGCCGTTTCATATTCCCGTTGACTTTACCAATGGCACCTTAGCATTACTTGATAATAGTATCCCACAATCAATAGAGACTTTTTTGCAATTGCGTACAATTTTACTTGCGCAGCGGAATCCTATAGAACTTCAAATTCGTGATTTTGATGTTGGTATGCAAATTGCACATATAAAATACGGACTTGGAAAAATAACCGAAATCTATAAAGATGGTTTTATCGTGATTACCTTTTCCGGTAAAGAAAGTGGTGCTTTTATGTACAGAGTGCCTTCTGATTTTATCAACGGCAGATTAAAGGTTGTCATCAAATAACCTTTCCAGCATGAGCCCCCGCTCATGCTGTTTTACATTCCCCTGATATATTCCCCCACCACCTCCACCAGCCCATCCGCCTCCTTCGGCGCGTACCGCGGCGAAATCGCGAGCGTCACGAAGTCATACGCCCCCGCCGCGCGGAAATCGCGGTAGTCGTCGTACACGCGGAAGGGCACGGTCGGCTCTGCGCCGTTTTTCGCGGCGAACATCTGCGCGGTCAGCGAATTGAGATGGATGTTGCCGTCCGCGTCAAGCAGCACTTGCGGAATGTCCGCCCGCGAACGCGGATTGCGCACGTTATCCAGCGACGAAATCCGCCGCATCGCCAGCGCGAAAAGCAGGTAATTCGCCTCATCGAGCTTCTTCTGGGCATAGAAGGCGGCGTAGTCCAGCCGCTTTTGGACGGGCATGGACAGGACGTTGAACAGCACGAAGTTCGGGCCGGGATAGCCGATGCCGAGGTCGCTGTGCGCGTCAACGTGGGTGACGTCGAAGGGGGCGGTCAGGCGTCCGGCGGCGATTTGCTCCTCCCAGAAGCGGAGCGCGCCGTCGTGCGTCTCGAAGATGCGGCCGGGCTTGGGCGCAGTGCGGGACAGGCCGCACTGGTTTTCGAGGAACGCGCGGACGGCGGATGCTTCCCACGGCTCATGTCCGGGGAGGGACGGGCGGTGTCCTAATTCGGCAAGCGGGCAGCAGTCGGCGAGGAAAAAGTCGAGGTCAATGTCGAGAACGCGCATGGTAATGCTTCTTTCTGCTGAAATCAGCGGGATTTCCGTTCCATTATACCCGATTTTCCCTCACGGCGCAAGGTCGATGATGCTGTTGTCGCTGCCGCCCTCGGCGAAGGAATCCGGCACTTGCCCGACGATGATGCTTTCCGCCATCGCCATCTGCGTGCTTGCCTGCACGTTTTTCGCGCCGGTCGGAATGACAATCTGCACGTTCGCAGTCAGGACGAGGGAAATGCGGTGGCGTGTCTGGTTGATGCCGGCGGTGGTGAAATCGGTGCTGAACGCCGCCTGCACCGAGCCGACAGGCAGAATCTGCACGGCGATGCCCGGCCCAGCGCCCGCCAGCAGCGTCAGCCCGACGGCACTGCCCAGCGGCACGACGACGGTTTTCTGCCCCATGGCGGTCAATCTTTCCTGCGCAAGCAGGGACGCCTGCGCCGCCAGACGGTTCATCTCCGGGGTATTCGCCTGAATCAGGCGCACTTGCCCTTGATCGTCCTTCTCGACGGTCATCAGGTCGGCGTAATGCACGCCGAGTCCGAGCATCTCAGACGCTGCCTCGTTGAGCGCCTGAATCGCCAGCGACCGCGCCGTCGCCTGCGAGAGCGTCAGCACGACATCCGTCACGTTGCGCTCGACGCGGAGAATCAGCAGCGTCATCAGCACAAGCAGCAGCAGTGCGCGTTTCCACCGCCGCCGGGGAGATTTTCGGCGCTTTGCAGGAATTTTCGCTTCTGATTCGTTGTTTGTCTGGGGCATGGTGCATCCTCCTTTCGTTGACCTGCCGTTGCAGGATGAGCGAATATGTGCTATAATATAGGATGCAATTTTGTTTGCTCTGCGGATTATGCTATTTTCGGATGAAAATGCGCCACGATAGCGCGGGTGAAGCCGGAAATAGCACATTCCTTCATATTCCGCCGGGGCGCGCATTATGCCGCTTACGGCGCAAAGGGGCTGAAGCAGTGAAGAAACGCAGCAATTTCCCGGACTTTGTGCCGGAAAACGACGATTTTTCCTATCAGGACGGCTATCAGGACAACCCGCAGGGCGATTCTCCTGACGAGTACGACCCAAACTGGGCGGACGACGACGACCCCGTGGAAGTTGCGGGGCAGGCGGACATGTTCGCGCACGAGGACTTCTGGAACGCTTCGGCGGATGATAGCGAAGCGCTGCCGGAGGAGGAAAAGGTCTACAAGCACTCCATTTTCAAGCCGGAGATGAAGAAGCCGAACTTCGTGCTGTCGATTGCCGTCAACGTCATCCGCATTTTCGCGGTGCTGGTGCTGGTGGCAGGACTGGCGGCAGTCGGCGCGGTGGTCGGCATTGCGAAAGGGTACATGGAAACTGCCCCGACGCTTGACCTCGCCGCGATTGACGATCAGGCGCAAACCTCCTTCATCTACGACGCCAACGGCAACCTCATCACCGAATACAAAGGCTCGGAGAACCGCGTCATGGTGTCGATTCAGGCCATGCCGACATACCTCCAGCACGCTTTTATCGCCGTGGAGGATGCGCGCTTCTACACGCACAACGGCGTGGACATCAAGCGCATTATCGGCGCGTTCGTGTCGAACCTTTCCTCCTCCTCCACGCAGGGCGGCTCGACCATCACCCAACAGCTGATTAAGAACACGCTCCTTTCCTCCGAGCAGAGCTACAAGCGCAAAATTCAGGAAGCGTACCTCGCCATGCAGCTGGAAACGCGCTACACAAAGGATCAGATTCTCGAAAGCTACCTGAACACCATCTACCTCGGCGAAAACTACTACGGCGTGTACACCGCCGCGCAGGGGTATTTCGGCAAATCGCTGGGCGAACTGACGCTCCGCGAATGCGCCATGCTGGCGGGCACATGCAACTCGCCCTACTACTACAATCCGCGCCGGAATTTCTACACGCGGCAGAAGGAGGGCGTGGATTACCCCGCCATCACCAACGACCGCACCAACTACGTCCTGCGCTGCATGTACGAAAACCAGTACATCACCTACGAGCAGTATCAGGAGGCGCTTGACCCGGCGACCGCGCATGTGCTGGAGAAAGACCCGAACACGGCTACCGGCATGTACGCCTACGCGCACTACGTCGAATACGCGGTGGATGAGGTCATCGACATTCTGCTGCAGCTGAACAACCTTGAGGACACCTCCGCCAACCGCAACGCCATGGAAAACAAGCTGCGCACCGGCGGCTACCACGTCCAGCTCGCCATCGACACCTCCATTCAGTCCACCGTCGAGGATACGCTGGAAAACTGGACGAACTACCCCACCCTGCGCGACCCGGCGGACAAGGTCTACCGCACGCGCAATTCCGACGGCACATACGACGAAACGGTTGAGCCGCAGGCCGCCGCCGTCGTTGTGGACTACCACACGGGCGAAATCAAAGCCATTGTCGGCAGCCGCACGCGCCCGACGGCGATGAAAACCTTCAACCGCGCGGTGGATATGACCATGCCCGTCGGCTCGTCCATCAAGCCGATTGCCGTGTACGCCCCCGCGATTGAGCTTGGCGCATCCCCCGCGAGCATCGTGATGAACATGCCGCTGCCGATTTCCGGCTGGCGCGGGTCAAACGGACAGGATTCATGGCCGCGCAACTACGGCGGCAGCTCCTACGCCGGCCCGGAGACGCTGCGCAAGGCGCTCGTCAACAGCCACAACACCGCCGCCGCGCAGGCGCTGATGACCCTCGTGGGCGTGGACAATTCCGTTGCCTTCCTGCACGCGATGGGCATTGACGATGCGCACATTGACGCAACGCCGTTCGGCTTGTCCCTCGGCTCCAGCGGCATCACGCCCATGCAGATGGCGGTTGCCTTCGGCGTGCTGGCGAACGGCGGCGTGTATCAGCAGCCCATCTCCGTCCTCGGCATTTCCGACAGCACGGGCAAGGTCATCTGGGACGGCCACCAGCAGCAGGAGCGTCACCGCGTGTTCAGCGAATCCACGGCGTACATGGTCGTGGACATGCTGAAACAGGCGGTTTCCTCCGGCACGGGCACAAACGCGAAAATCAAGGGGCAGACCGTCGCGGGCAAAACCGGCACGAACTCCGACCAGAAGGGCGTTTTCTTCGCCGGCATGACGGGCTACTACTCCTCCGCCCTGTGGGTTGGGCACGACAACTACAAGGCGCTGTCGTCGAAATCCACCGGCTCCCGCTCCGCCGCCCCGCTGTGGCAGAGCTACATGAGCAAGATTCATCAGGGGCTGTCCAACCGCGACATTCTGGAGGGCAGCGCCAGCGACTACGGCTTGGTGAAGGTGACGACGTGCGCGGTATCGGGGCAGCTTGCCACCGACGCTTGCCGAAGCGACGCGATGGGCTACGGGGTCGTGACGGACTACTGGAAAGCCGGCACAGAGCCGACGGTTTCCTGCCAGATGCACACGACGCAGACGATTTGCTCCGTCAGCGGCTTGCTCGCCTCCCCCTACTGCCCGGACACGGTCACACGCGGCGTGCTGACCATTCCGTCGGGACACCCGCTGGCGTCCTTCATCGGCACGGAATATGAGGATGTGCTGATTGAGTACCTCGGCAGCTACGCGGTCTTAGGCGCAAGCGGCACCTGCCCGTACCACACGAGCGCATCCAGCTCCGGCAGCAACACGATGGTGGAGAACACACTGATTCCTGATGCGAAGATTCTGCTTTCGCAAGCCTACGCGCAATTGCAGAGCATGGACATTGTAAACGACGCGCAGCGCTACTCCGCGATTCAGTCCGCCATCACGAATCTGGAATACGTCATCTCCCTCCCCGCCCCGACGACGGCGGAAGTTGCGTCCGCAATGGGGCAGCTGACACAGGCGATGGCGGGTCTCTACTAATGGATACACCAACAAACACGGCGGCGGATTCTCTCGCAGAAATCCTCCATGCCCTCCGCGGCATCCGCGCCCCCATCCAGCAGGGCGAATACGACCTGCACGCCCTCGTGCGCACCGCCTTGACGGAAGCAGGCGTCCCCTGCGCGCACGAAGTCCCGCTCGCCCCGCGCTGCCGCATCGACCTTGTGTGCCCCGGCGGCATCGGCATCGAAATCAAGCGCGGACAGCCTGACCGCAAGCGCATTGTGATGCAGCTGACCCGCTACGCCGCGTGCGGGCAAATCAGCAGTTTAATTCTCGTGACTGAGCGGACAGTCGCCGTACCCAATCGAATTCACGGAAAGCCGATTTCGTGCGTATGCCTGAACCGGCTGTGGGGAATTGCACTATGAATGAAGAAGAAGCGGAACTGCTTCCGCCGTACCTGCGCCCGTACCCGCCCTCCGGCGCACCGCTGGGAACGCTGAGCTACAACCGCCGCAGCAAGTGCTGGGTGGTGAAGGGCGACCCGTCGGTGACGGAGGTGTGCAAGCGGCTGTTTCCGGGCAGCGCGGGCAGCAGGCGCGGCGAAGCGCGGTTCACGGCGCATCGGCGGGCGGTGGGCGACCTCTGCTGGCTGATGATGCGCTTCCCGCTGGAAATCAAGTCCAGCGACCGCGCGTTGTGGGAAAAAGCCGTCACGGGCGCGCGGGAATACGCGGTTCGTCAGGCGAAAATGGCAACGATGCCCGTGCGCATGACCCCGCCCGACGGCGCGTTTCTGGGCACGCTCCGCCCATTTCAGGAGGAGGGGCTGGCGTACCTGTGCAGCCATGACCGATGCCTGCTGGCGGACGAAATGGGCTTAGGCAAGACGGTGCAGGCGCTGGCGTTTCTATCCTCCACCGGTTCATTGCCCGCGCTGGTGATTCCGCCCGCGCACCTGACCCGCAACTGGCAGGAGGAGACGCTGCGTTTCCTGCGGGTGGACGGCAAAGCGCCGCGCGTGCACACTATCCGTGGGCTGAAGCCCTACGACCTGCCGGAAGCGGACGTGTACATCATGCACTATCTGCTTCTGCGCGGGTGGAAGAGCGTGCTGCCGACGCTGCCTTTTCGATCGGTCATCTTCGACGAAATCCAGGAGCTTCGCCACGCGGGGACGGAAAAGTACTCCGCCGCGTCGCTGCTGTCGGAAAGCTGCGAGCGCGTTATCGGGCTGTCCGGCACGCCGATTTACAACCGCGGCGGCGAAATCTGGAACGTCATCAACATTCTCGACTACCACTTCTTAGGCGACTGGGAGTCGTTTTCGCGCGAGTGGTGCAGCGGCTACGGCAATCAGCTTGTGCTGAAGCCCGATTTGCTCGGCGCGTACCTGCGGCGGGAGGGGCTGATGCTCCGCCGGACGAAGCAGGAGGTGCTGCGCGAGCTGCCGCCGAAGCGCCGCTTGGTGCAGGAGCTGGACTGGAACGACAAGGTATACGCCCAGCTGATGGCGCCCGTGATGCGCGACGTGCTGCGCTGGAAACAGGACGACCAGCTTTCGGCGCAGGAGCGGGCGATGCTGGAGGAATCCATCAGCCAGCACGCGCGGCAGGCCACGGGCGTGGCAAAAGCGCCGTATGTGTGCCAATTTGTGCGCGCGCTGCTGGACGGCGGCGAAAAAGTGCTGCTGTTTGCACACCACCATCAGGTGATGGACATCTACAAGCAGGAATTGAAGGCGTTTTCGCCGGGGTTCATCACCGGGCGGGAGACGACGCTGGCGAAAATGAACGCGGTTGACCGCTTCCAATCCGGGCGGACGGACGTGCTGTGCATCAGCCTTCGCGCGGCAAGCGGTCTCAATCTCCAGCGCGCGACGTGCGTCGTTTTCGGCGAACTGGACTGGTCGCCGGCGGTGCATTCACAGGCGGAGGACCGCGCGCACCGCATGGGGCAGGAGGATTCGCTCCTGTGCTACTACCTCGTTGCGCCGCAAGGTTCGGACGCGGTGATGCAGGAAGCGCTGGGCTTGAAGGTCAGCCAGTTTGTGGGGCTGATGGGCGACGCGCCGCAGTCCCCGGAGCAGGCGGAGCAGTTCGCGAATCAGGCGCGTCGGCATGTGGAAAGGATTGTGGCGCAGATGGGGGACAATTCCGGTTCTCCCGGCTAACGATAACGGTCAAGCTGCATGGGTGTGCACTGCGAAGGGGTGTCGGGGGCGACCGCAGACTTCGTCTGTTTTCATTGCCCCCTCCTCGCCTCCGCAGAGGCGAATTCCCCTGCAACAATAAAGGCCAAGAAACATGGGTGTGCACTGCGAAGGGGTGTCGGGGGCGACCGCAAAGCCCCCGACTCGCGCCCGCAGGCGCGAAATCCCCTGCTTACGGAAAAGACCAGCTACATCTGAAAGACTGGCAGTTTGGTCGCGCCCATTTGGCGCGACACAGCACAGTTGGTCGAATGAGCAGCTTGGGGGCGCGTCTGAGGACGCGCGAAGTTACTGGCAGGGACGCTTCGCTGCCTGCACCTTGTTGACTTCTTCCTTTGAGTAGGTTTGACGCGGAACAGTTGGGGCGTTGCCCCAAACCCCACAAGGGACGCTGTCCCTTGACCCTGCAAGGGGCAATTGCCCCTTGACCCCTTCGCGCGATTGAGTTGGTTTCTTCTCCACACTTCTTCCGCGTGTTGCTCTTTTATTTTGTATTAACCTAAGGAGGTTTCTATGCTATATCTCGGCTGCCATCTCTCCGCCAGTGCGGGCTATCTCCACATGGGGCAGGAAGCCATTTCCATCGGCGCAAACACCTTTCAGTTCTTCACCCGCAACCCCCGCGGCGGCACCGCCAAGCCCCTCGACCTCTCAGACGTCGCCGCTTACCTCGACTTCGCCAGCGCCCACGGCATCGGGCAAATCGTCGCCCACGCGCCCTATACCCTCAACGGCTGCTCGGCTGACCCCGCCATCCGCGATTTCGCCCGCCGCACCATGCTCGATGACCTCCAGCGCCTTGACCACCTGCCGGGCAATCTGTACAACTTCCACCCCGGCAGCCACGTCAAGCAGGGCGTGGAAGTGGCGACGGAGCAAATTTGTGACATGCTCAACGCGATTTTGTGGCAGGATATGAAAACGACCGTCCTGCTGGAAACAATGGCGGGCAAGGGCTCGGAAGTCGGGCGGACATTCGAGGAGCTGCGCGCGATTATCGACCGCACGGAGCTGAATGACAAACTCGGCGTGTGTCTGGACACCTGCCACGTCAGCGACGCGGGGTATGACATCGTGAACCACTTGGAGGATGTGCTGGCGGATTTCGACCGCGTAATCGGGCTGAATCGGCTCAAAGCCATCCACCTCAACGACAGCAAGAACCCCTGCGGCGCGCACAAAGACCGCCACGAGCAGATTGGCAAGGGGTACATCGGGCTGGAGGCGCTGATGCGCGTGGTCAATCATCCGACGCTCAAGCACCTGCCGTTCGAGCTGGAGACCCCGAACGACCTCGCGGGCTACGCGGCGGAAATCAAACAGATTCGGGAGTTGGCAGAATGATGCGGGTGAGTGCGGGCATTGTGCGCTATCCGGACGGGCGAATCCTCATCTGCCGCCGGGGCGAAGGGCGCAAAAACGCGCATTTGTGGGAGTTTCCGGGCGGTAAGCAGGAGGCGGGCGAATCACCGGAGGACGCCCTGCGCCGGGAATTGCTGGAAGAATTGTCGCTGCCGATTGCGGATGTTTCGCCGCTGTGCCGCCGGGAAGCGCAGGGCATCGCGTTCGACTTCCTGACCGCGACGGCAACGCGCGCGCCGGTGCTGACCGAGCACGAGGGCTACGCGCTTGTGCATCCGGCGGAAATGACGAAATACGTTTTCTGCCCGGCGGATGAAGTCGTGGCGCGCCAAATTGCGTTTGCGAACGTCCGCGCGTGCCTGTGGGACTTCGACGGCACGCTGATGGACACCTATCCCCTGCTGACGGAGGTGTTCGTGCGCATCGCGGCGGAAAACGGGGTGCGTCTGACAGCGGAAAACGCGCTTTCGCTGCTGAAAGGCACGCTGCGGGATGCGTGCGCGGCGCTGTCGGCGCTGACGGATGTTTCTGTGGATGAGCTGCTGAAGGAATGCCGCGCGGCTGAAGCGGAACGCTTGCTGGACACCCCGAAGCTGCTTTGCGGCATACCGGAATTGCTGCTTGCGCTGCACGAGCGGGGCGTTCGGCACTATGTGGTGACGCACCGTGACCTGCGCTGCCGTGACATGCTGGCGCAGTGCGGGGTGCTGCCGCTGATTTCGGGCTTTCTCACCCACGAGGACGGCTATCCGCGCAAGCCCGCGCCGGAAATGGTGCAGGGCTGCCTGCAGCGATACGCCTTGGCGGCGGATGATTGCGTCATGATCGGCGACCGTCCGCTGGACACCCGCGCAGGCAAAGCGGCGGGGGTTCGCGGCATCCTGCTGGACGCGGACGGGCGCTTTGCGGGCGAAAAGTCGTGCGAGGCGCGGGCGGAAAATGTCGCGGAAATCGCGGAAATGCTGCTGCCTGACTGGTGCTTATAACCGCCCGGCAAATTACGATTTTATCTACATGATATATGCACTACGATTGGAGGAATCACCATGCGGAAAATGCTCTGCCTGCTGCTGATGCTGGCAATGCTCACGCCGTGTTTGCCAGCCCTTGCGGAGGATACGGACGCGCTGGATGTCATTTTGCTCTCCAGTGCCTCCATCGAGCCGCTGCAGGAGACGCTGCGCCCCGGCAAGGCGGTCACGCTGCGGTTCACATCGCCTGTGGACGGCACCGCCACGCTGCTGCTGCGCGACGCGGAGACGCTTGAAACCGTGCTGCCAGTTGCCAAGGATTACCCCGTCACGGCGGGCGAAAATCAGATGCTGTGGAACGGCACATACGAGGGCGTTTTCGCGCCGGAAGGAATCTACCGGCTTGTGGCGCAGTTCTCCGACGGGTCAGAAGCGGACACCGCCATTCTGGTGGGGCAGATTGCGCCCTTCCTGACCTCCATTTCCGCGCTGGAGAGCACCGAGGACGGCGAAGTGCGTCTCTCCTTCTACGCAAGCGAAAACGGCCGCCTGACGCTGGGGCTATGGGGCGCAAGCTGGTCGCTGCTAAAGAACATTGACATTTCCGCCGGCACGAACGAAGTGACGGTGGACGCAACCGCCCTTTCGCCGGACACCGTCGCAATCAGCCTGACGCTGACGGACAACACCGGCTATTGCTCGAACGAGGAGCATGTGGCAGTGAATCCGGCGTCCTTCGGCATCCTGCCGACGGCGACCCCGACCGCCGAGCCGTCCCCCACGCCGTCGGCGACCCCGACTGCCGAGCCGTCCCCCACGCCGACGCCATCCCCTACGCCGACGGCAGTTCCGACACCATCCCCCACGCCGTCGCCCTCGCCCACACCCTCGCCCACGCCGACCCCGAACATCACCTTCACGCCGTCCTACGGCAGCCCGTATGAATTCCCGTCCGACGCGCCCGCGTCCTACTGGAACACGCCGATGGACTACACGGACGAAGCGGCTGTCTGGGCGATGCTGACCGCGCCGATGACGGTGGTCAAGGGCGACGGCCGCACGCAGGTGCGCATCCGCAAAGAGCCGGACAGCAAGAGCGCCGCCATCGGCATCCTGACCCGCGCGACGCAGGGCATCCGCGTGATTGAGACGCTGGACAATGGCTGGTCGCTGATTGAGTGCTACTCCTCCTCCTTCGCGGACAACACGGTGAAGGCGTGGAACCTGCTGGTGCAGGGCTACGTCGAAACGAGCACGCTGACGACCGTGGAGTGGGACAGCAACGACAAGTACGGCTTAGTGGTGGACAAGCTGACGCAGCGCCTGTATGTCTACGAGGACGGGCACCTGATTTCGACGCTGCTTGTTTCCACGGGACTTGCAAACGCGAAGCAGCCGTTTAACGAGACGCGCTCCGGCGAGTACATCATCGGCAGCTTCACGGGCGAATTCACCAGCGGCAACCTCTACTGCGGCATGGGGCTGCGCTACAACGACGGCGACCTGCTCCACGAAGTGCCGCACACCAAGCGCGCCGACGGCTCAAAGTCATACGCCTACAACGAACCCAAGCTCGGCACGCGCGCCAGCCACGGCTGCATCCGCGTTCAGCGCCTGCGCAACACGGAGGGGCTGAACATGAAGTGGCTCTGGGACAACCGGAAGCATCTGGGCCGCATGGTCATCTGGGAGGACTGGCAGGGGCGGCAGATTCCGATTCCGGACGACGACACCGTGCTGTACTACAACCCCAACGGCGGCTCGTACTACCACCGCGCCGACACCTGCTACTCTGTGACGAAGGACAACGTGACGTTTGAATCCTTCACCTATGCGCAGCTGGACGAAGAACCGTACAGCAAGCTGGATTTCTGCCCGTACTGTGCGCCCGCGATGCGCAAGGCGGACATTGAAGCCATCAACGCCCAGTACGTCTTCGGCGGCGACCACGACCCGATTCTCACCGCCGCGCGTCAGCCCTATTTCGACTATATCGCCAGTCTCGATCCGCCGGAAGCGACCGAGACCCCGGCGCCATGAGGTAACACATGAACATCGTCGATTACGTCATCATCGGCATCATTGGCATTTCCGTGCTGTTCGGGCTGTATCGCGGCTTCATTGCCAGCGTGCTGAACATGGGGTGCGGGCTGATGTCGTTCCTCGCGTCCTTCTGGGTCAGCCCGAAGCTCGCCGCCGCCGTGCAGTCCAACCAGTCTTTTCTCAACATGCTGCTGCACTACACGGATGCGTCCAGCCGCATCGGCGACCTTGAAACCGCCATCATGAACGTCGCGACGCTCACCAGCCAGAGCATCAACAGCATTCTGGAGAAGGTGAACCTGCCCGCGCCGCTGGACACGCTGCTGCGCGTGAATCTGGAGAACAACGTGTACGCCTCGTCGGGGCTGTCCACCGTCTCCGATTACGTCAGCCAGACGATTTTGCAGGCAAGCATCAACATCATCTGCTTTCTCGTCAGCTTTTTGGTGCTGTACATTGTCCTCGCCATCGTGCTGAACCTGCTCAAAGCGGTGTTCCGCTTTCCCATCCTCAAGCAGCTCAACGGCTTGGCGGGCGGCGCGTTCGGCTTCCTCCGCGGATTGCTCGTCTGCCTCGTGCTCTTCACGCTCGTTCCCCTCGTGCAGACGGTCATCCCGCTGGACATGGTGAACGACCTGATTGCCCAATCAACCCTCGCGCCGATTTTCTCCAACGGCAACCTGATTCTCGCCATCATGAACGGCAAATTGTAAAATTTTTTGCGGAAGAAGGAAACGAAACGGCGTTGACGAACGTCTAATTACATGGGGGAGGCGCAAGGGGCGTTGCCCCTTGACCCCAGCAGGGACGCTGTCCCTGCACCCTGCAAGGGGCAATCGCCCCTTGACCCCTTTTCGCGATTGCATTGGTCACACTTCCATGCTCCTTCCGCGTGTTTATCCACAGGATACCCACACGTTCCCCTGCTTCCCTACTTGCGGCAAAAAGCAATTAACATAGGAAGAATCCCTTGCAACCCCAACGACAACCCTTCAAGGAGGTGCAACAACCTTGAAACCCACCCAGCGCATCGGCGCAATGCTTCTCATCAGCAGTATGCTGCTGACGGGCGTTTCCGTGGCGGAAGAGCCGTCGAATCCTCCCGCAGCGACGGAAGCCTCGGTGACTACCGCTCCGACGGAAGCGCCGACCGCGACCCCTGCTCCCGAAAATCCGACGGAAGCGCCGACCGCGACCCCTGCTCCCGAAAATCCGACGGAAGCGCCGACCGCGACCCCCGCTCCCGAAAATCCGA
>ENA-UOJG01002212-UOJG01002212.1-human-gut-metagenome-genome-assembly--contig:-C47-NODE-2212-length-17248-cov-38.813703_pt1 | contig 17248 bp, 19 predicted proteins | sample MGYA00242340_ERZ723887 | MGnify/ENA metagenome assembly ERZ723887 | reverse complement strand
GGGGAGATTGAGTGTTGCGTCATACTTCTGTGCCATAAATTTATCCTCCATTTTTAGTTACGAATTTAGTCTGTACCTATACGTTTATATTGATATCCCGGTTTTTCAGAGGCGAACCGACTCCGGCTTTTGTTTTTATTCCGGTGTCCCGGTATCGATACATTTGCGGAGATCGTATCGTCTCGCATCCCGGGGGATTTGTGCTGTATTAGTGCAAAATTTCGTCTGCACCCTAAATGTCTTTGCCTGCACTCTTGTAGGGAACGGATTTATCCGTTCCGTTTTGTTGCATCTACCGACGCAGTTAATATAGCGGTACGCAGCCGAGGCTTCGTCATTGCCTTCCCCTGCGTAGCTTGAGGGGAAGGTGTCACCTTGGTGACGGATGAGGTGTTATTTTAATCTTTGCCGTAAGGCAAACACATTATTTCAGTGGCGCTTTTTCAGAGGCGCATTTACATTGTGCCGATACGTTTTTTGCGTCAGCCCGACCGGGAACTGCCGTCGAAACCGCGACACGCGGAACGGATAAATCCGTTCCCTACGAGCGACCGTTGGCCGCAGCGGAGAGCTAACAGCTGATAGTGAATAGGCGCTTTAATTCAACCCCTCGGCAGCAAAGCTGCCTGCTCCCCTTGACAGGGGAGCCAATGGGTGCGGCAAAAAACTCAGCATCGCACTTGCGTTACGCGAGGCACTCACTGTTTTGTCAGCAGTCTCGAACCGGGCTACCAGAGATATATGTATCCGTAGGTGCGTCAATGCGCTATTAAAAAAATAAAAGGCGCGCAGTTGTTTCCGCACGCCTTTAACTCACCAAATACCGATAGCCGAAGCGTCTGCTTCGGCAAAAACTCAGATCTCGTCTTTTATAAAGTTGAATACCTGAGTGTTGCCGGAATCCGCGGGAGTGGGTTCGGAAACGGGAGCGGGCTGCTCCTTCGGTATTCGTATGGCCTCGGTCTTGAGCGCTTCGGGGTTTGCGGCCTTCATGATGGTATCGAGCGTCTGAAGCTGCTTCTGGCACAGCTCACGGGCGCTGTCGAAGAATTTTGCCGAGCTGAGCTTGGCAGCCTGAAGACGGGATTCCTCCTGGGCGATCCTGTCGTCGATATTGCCCAGCAGTGCCGCGGCCTTGGCCTCGGCCTCCGCGACGATGTTCGCGCTGCGCGTTCTTGCGTCGTTTTCGATCTGAACGCTGAGCTTCTGCGCCGAGAGAATTGCCTGATTGAGGGCACTTTCGTTGGTGCGGTATTCTTCGATCTTGTCAACAAGGACCTTCATCTTGCTCTTGAGGACAACATTCTCCTTCTGCAGTGCTTCAAAGTCGTTTGCAAGTTCCTCGAGATATTCGTCGATGGTCGCCATATCGTAACCGCCGAACATACTTCTGGCCTTGTCAAAGCTTTTTTCACGGATCTCCTGAGGAGTAGTCATATCTTAAAATCCACCTTTCAGTACTTGTTTAAAAGTAAAGCCCTGCGCTTTCAAAATCGGCGACCGCATCGCCGACGAGATCGACATTGGTCGGCGCGATTATATACGCCTGCGCGGAAACGCGCATGACCCTGCCGCCCAGAGCATAGGCTGCGCCGGACAAAAAGTCGAGCAATCTGCGCGCCGTGTCCGTCTCGGTCGCCTCAAGATTCATGAGCACCGCCTGATGTGCGCGGAGACTGTCGGCAATTTCGGCGGCCTCATCGAACTGCTCGGGATGCACGAACTTGAGCTTCATCTTCTGCTTTTCCTGCGCCGGAGCACTGTAGCTCGGCTGCTGCTTCGGCTCGCGCCGCGAAAACACGGGGCGCGGCTGCTTATCCTCAAAGCTTTCGTCTGCCGGGATATCGTCCTCCTGCCGGGAAAACTCATCCTCGGCGGCGCGCTCTTCGTTTTCTATATAATCATCGTCGTAAGGGTGCATAGCGTTGCGAATGTTATCTAACCATGCCATTGCACATCCTCCTTTGCGCTTAGTAATGTCTGGCCCCGAAGATGCCGGTGCCTACGCGGACTATGTTCGCGCCTTCCTCTATCGCGGTCTCAAAATCCGCGCTCATGCCCATGGACAAAAAGTCCATAGAGACATTATCGTATTTTTTTGCTCCATTGTCAACAAAAAGCTGCTTCATTGCGCGAAAATATGGGCGAATTTCTTCCGTTTTTTCGCAAATCGGGGGTATCGCCATCAATCCGCGTACCCGAATCGAGGAAAATTGCCCCATCTGAGGCAGGCACCCGGCAAGCTCACCGGGCGCAAAGCCGCTTTTTGCTACCTCGCCGCCGATGTTCACTTCCAGCAGCACATCCTGCACAAGACCCATCGACTTTGCGCGCTTATCAATCGTCTCGAGAAGCTCGAGGCAATCGACCGACTCGATAAGCTGTACCTTGCCCACAAGGTATTTTACCTTATTTTTCTGCAAATGTCCGATGAAATGCAGCGGACAGCCCTCGTACGCGCCCTGCTCGAATTTCTCGCTCAGCTCCTGCACGCGGTTCTCGCCGCAGATATTTACCCCGGCGGCTATCGCCTCGCGCACGCGGGAAGCGTCGTTCATCTTCGTCGCCGCGCAAAGGCGCACATCCTCCGGCGCTCTGCCGCTTCTGACGGCGGCCTCGGCAACGCGCTGCTTTATGCTTTTTACGTTTTCTGCAATACTGCTCATTTTCATCCCAGCTTTATCTTAATTTTTAACTGTCTAATAACTGTCTATAATTATCTGCATGCCTTCGCGTATCTCGCCCTCGCGGACAAGAACGTATCCGTCGCCGGTGTGCAGGATATCGGCCTTGCAGCGCTCGGCGATGCCGGCGCGCAGAACATACACAAACGTGCCGTTTTCGTCGCGGTGCAGAGCCTTGTCGGGGATCTTTATCCCCTGCGCCTCGGATACCGTTATGCGGAATGCGGCGCGGCGCGTGTTGACAACGTCCTCAAGCCCGTCGCGGCAGCGGAGCACCGCCTTTCCGTTTTCTGCGGAAATGACTGTCGCGCTCACCTCGTCCGGGAGCGATATCGTAACGCTCTGCCCACGGCGGAGCTTATCGGTCTCCGGCGTTTCGGCGATGAAATACCAGCCGCCCGAGACTATTTTGCCCACCGCGCCCTGCGGAATAAACGGCTCGGCCGAGCTTACCTCCTCGAGCGAGCATGCCTCCAGACCGTCAACAAAGGTGCTGAATATCCCGGCCTCGGGCGCGTATGTAAGGCCGCGCATTTCGCCCTTGTCGGGCTGCGCGCCGCCGGATAATTCAAGGTGCGTCAGGTAATCGTCGAGCACGCTATTCTCGACGGCTATGACGCTTCCGCCGGACACTCTGTCGCCCGGCTTGTGCGCAAGGTACGCGCCGTCGCCGTCACAGACTATGACGGTTTCCCTCCGCCAGACCGTGCCCTCGGCAACGATGCTTATCCCGGCCTCGGCCCGCTCGGCTCTCACCGTTTCCGGCGACTGCTCGCGGCCGATGAAAAATGCCAGCGTCCACGCGGCAGCGGCGAGAAAAACCGCAGCCGCCGCGTATCGCAGGTACGATGCGCCCGCTTTCACTCCTCGCGGCTCAGCTCGACGGGCTTGGGCGGAATTATCGTCGATATCGCGTGCTTATAAATAAGCTGCTGCCTGCCGTCGGAATCGAGCACGACCGTGAAGCCGTCGTAGGCGCGGATAACGCCGTGCATCTGAAATCCGTTTACGAGAAACACCGTGAGACTTACCTTCTCGCGGCGAAGCTGATTGAGGAATGCGTCCTGAAGATTCTGTGTCTTTTGCATCTTTCGTGCTCCTGTTTATGTAGATTATCCCGTGCCGGGACAAGAGCATCATAAACCACACGAGTGCAAATATTCGGTCGAAAACCGTCGCGCTTCATTAAAATCGGGCGAGGACGGCCACTCGTACCATTTCACCGTTTCGTCGCGCCGCAGCCACGTCAGCTGCCGCTTTGCGTATCGGCGCGAGGAGAGCTTTATAAGCTCTGTCGCCTCGTCCTTTGTCATTTCTCCTTTGAAATATGCCGCAGGCTCTTTATAGCCTATCGCCTGCATGGCAGTACAATCGGGCGAAAGGCCGGAGTCGAGAAGCCCTTTTACCTCATCGAAAAGCCCGTCGGCTACCATTTTATCGACGCGCTCGTTTATCCTGTCGTACAGCATACCGCGGTCGGCAAAGCTCAGGGCTATCTTCACAGCGTCGTACTTTTTCGGGCGCTTTCCGGTTTTCTCGTCGTGCTCGGTGATCGTCTCGCCGGTGAGAGTGTATATCTCGATCGCGCGCACGATGCGGCGCTTGTCGGCCGGGTGGAGCTTTGCCGCGCGCTCCGGGTCAAAGCCGCGCAGAGTCTCTATCATCGCCTCGCCGCCAAGCTCGTCATACTGCGCATTGAGCCTTTCGCGCAGAGCATTATCCTCCGCCCTTTCGGCAAAGTCAAGCCCCGAGATGAGCGAATCAATGTACAGATTCGTGCCGCCTGCAATTATCGGCAGCCTGCCGCGTGCCAATATATCCTGCACTGCTTTATTGGCATCCTCAACATAGCGCGATACGGAATAGACCTCGGTAGGGTCAACAATGTCTATCATGTGATGCGTAACACCCTGCATCTCGGTATGCGTTACCTTGGCCGTACCAATGTCCATACCGCGGTATATCTGCATGGAGTCGGCCGAGACTATCTCGCCGCCGAAATCCCTTGCAAGCTCGACGGAAAGGCGCGTTTTGCCCGTTGCCGTCGGGCCTGTTATAACAACGATCTTATCTGCCATATCAAACGATCCTGCTAAAGAATTTATCGAGCTGCTTTTTGCTCAGGCGCGCGGAAACGGGTCTGCCGTGGGGGCAGTATTTGACCTCGCCCGAGGCGACGGCGCAGGCGATGCGCTCAAGCTCGGCGATATCGTGCCGCCGTCCGGCCTTTATCGCCGCCTTGCAGGCGACGGTGTGCAGTATCTCGTCGCGCGCGCTCCCGGCCGAGACCTCGCCGCCCTCGCGCAGCCTTTGGCATATCTCCTCAAGCGCGGATGCGGCCTCGGAAACGTCAACGTCGTCCGGTACCGAGCGCACGGCAAAGCTCTCCTCGCCGAACGGCTCGACCTCAAAGCCCATCTCGTCCAAAAGCGCGGCGTTTTTCTCGATGATCTCCGCGTCCTCGGCCGTCGGCCGGATGATGACCGGCGCAAGCAGCGTCTGGCTCATTATCTGCCGGTCCTGCGCCTTGAGGCGGTCAAATATCATGCGCTCGTGCGCTGCGTGCTTGTCGATGAGCATAAGCTCGTCGCCGATCTCCGCAAGGATATAGGTATCCAGCGCCTCGCCGATCACGCGGCAGGCCGGAGCGCTGATTTTTTCAACATTTTCAACTGATTTTTCAACATTTTTTCGCTCGGGAGCGGGAGAAAAAAGGGGTTTTTTGTCGATTTTCGGCAAGACCGGGTCTTTTTGCGGCGGCTCGGGAGCCGGGTACGCCGCCGGAGCGCGGAAAACGGGGCTTTCCTCGCGCCTCGGCGCAGGCGCGGAAGCCGGGGGCTTCGCGGGCGAGGAGGAAGCCGCCTTGGCGCGGTATTCCTCGGCGCTCATGCTGCGGAAAAACTCCGGCTTCGGAGCGGAAACGGCGCGCCGCGTGCCCTCTGAGAGCGTGATCTCGATCGGCTTTTCCTCGGCCTCGAGACAGGCGCGCACGGTCTGGTAAACAAGGTCGAAAACCTTCTTTTCGTCGGAGAATTTGACCTCGGTCTTTGCCGGGTGAACGTTCACGTCCACCGCGCCGCGCGAAAGCTCCAGATACAAAACGCAGGAGGGGAATTTTCCGGTCAGGAGCGTGTTTTTGTACGCCTGCTCGACCGCCGATTGCAGCAGCACGGACTTTATATATCTGCCGTTGCAGTAAAAATGCTGGTTTGCGCGGTTGCCGCGGCCGAAGGCCGGGGAGGAGGTGAAGCCGGTGACGGCCATATTTTCGCCCTTGCCGGAAACCGGCAGCATGCCGCGCGCGGTCTCGCGCCCGAGAAGCGCGTACACCGCCGATTCCTCGCGCCCGTCGCCGGGGGTGAAGAAAACCTCCTCGCCGTCGCGCTTTAGGCGCACCGATACCTCGGGTCTGCCGAGGGCGCAGTGCAGCGCGGCCGAAATGCAGGCCGAGGCCTCCGAGCGGTCGGATTTGAGAAACTTCAGCCGCGCTGGGGTGTTGTGGAAGATATCGCGCACGGTGATGCTCGTGCCCTCCGGGCAGCCGATGGGCGACATGTCGATGATATCGCCTGCCTGAACGACGACGCGCACGCCCTCGGCCGCGCCCTTTTCGCGCGTTATAAGCTCAATGCGGCTGACCGCCGCGATCGCCGCAAGCGCCTCGCCGCGAAAGCCCATCGTTCCGATGGCTTCAAGACCCTTTTCGTCATGCAGCTTGCTCGTTGCGTGCCGGGTGAAGGCGATGCCCGCGTCCTCGGGGCTCATGCCGCAGCCGTCGTCGCTTATTTTTATGTATGTCGCGCCGCCGCTTTTGAACTCGACCGTCACCTTGGATGCGCCCGCGTCGAAGGAGTTTTCCATAAGCTCCTTTATCACCGACGCCGGACGCTCGACAACCTCGCCGGCGGCGATCATATCGGCCACCAGCGGCGGAAGAATGTTAATGCGTGTCATGGGCTAACCTCGTCTTTGCTCATCTTTGTTAATTAACTCATTATACATTAATTGTGTTGAAAATTCCACTGAATTTATGTTAATATATAATGTACTTTTATTGTTTGCAAGGGAAAAGAAAAATGGCATACGAAAGAAAAGAGATCAGCATTGAAGCCATCCGCCGGCAGGAGGATATCTGCCGAGAGATATACGATAGCTTCGTTTCGCAGAAAAACCGGCCGCTCGCAATGGTCGATACCTACGGCTGCCAGCAGAACGAGGCCGACAGCGAGAAGCTGCGCGGCTACCTCGCCGAGATGGGCTACGGCTTCACGCAGGACGAGTTCGAGGCCGACGTCATCGTCGTGAACACCTGCGCCGTGCGCGAGCACGCGGAGATGCGCGTTCTCGGCAATGTCGGGCAGCTTAACCACAGCAAAAAGCAGCGCCCCGGCCAGATAATCGCCGTGTGCGGCTGCATGGTGCAGCAGGAGCACATGGTCGAGAAGATAAAGAAGTCCTACCCCGTGGTCGATCTCGTTTTCGGGCCGCACGAGCTGTGGCGCTTCCCGGAGCTGCTGCTGAAAACCATGACGGGCCACAAGCGCGTTTTCGCCGCCGAGAAAAGCGACGGCTATGTTGCCGAGGGCATGCCCTTAAAGCGCGACAGCAGCGTTAAGGCCTGGCTTTCGATCATGTACGGCTGCAATAATTTCTGCACCTACTGCGTCGTTCCCTACGTCCGCGGCCGTGAAAGATCACGCCGCCCGGAGGATATCGTCGCCGAGGCACGCGAGCTTGTCGAGTCCGGCTGCAAGGACATTACACTGCTCGGACAGAACGTCAACTCCTACGGCAAGGATCTCGGTCTGGGCGTCGATTTTGCAGACCTCATCCGCATGATAAACGACATCCCCGGCGAGTTTCTCATCCGCTTCATGACAAGCCACCCCAAGGACGCAACGGAGAAGCTGTTCAAAACGATGGCCGAGTGCGAAAAGTGCGCGCATCAGCTGCACCTGCCCGTGCAGTCGGGCAACGACCGCGTGCTCAAGGCCATGAACCGAAACTACACCGCCGAGAAATACCTCGCGCAGGTAAGGCTTGCGCGCAGCTATATGCCCGACCTCGTCATAACCACCGATATCATCGTCGGCTTCCCCGGCGAGACGGACGAGGAGTTTGAGGACACGATAAAGCTCTGCGACGAGGTGCGGTACGACGCGATGTTCACCTTTATCTACTCAAAGCGCGTCGGCACCCCGGCGGCGAGCATGCCGGACGCGGCCACGCGCGAGGATAAGCAGCGCCGGTTCGACAGGCTGCTGGAGGCGGCAAACCGCGTTTCCGCCGAAAAGCACGCCGAGTATATCGGCAAAACCGTGCGCGTCCTCGTTGACGGCGAGACCGGCAAGGACGAGTACAACCTCTCATCGCGAACAAACGGCGGCCGCCTTGTGCATCTTGCAGGCGATAAGTCGCTGATAGGGCAGTTTATTGACGTAAAGATCACCTCGGGCAACACCTGGGCGCTGTACGGAAAGGTCGGAGAATAAAATGAAAAGCGAAAAGCTCAAAAGATTCCGCGTCACGCAGACGCTGCGCTTCCCCTCGAACATAATGAAAGGCTTTTTCTATGCCGGGCTTGTGCTGCTGCCGCTTGGCCTTGTCGTCGCGGTGCTTAGCTTTTTCGTTCCGGCGCTTGAGGGCGTGCGCGGCATTGCCGTCATCGCCGCCGCGCTTTCGGTGATCTGGCTGTTTGCCGCAAAGTTCATTTCCGAGACCAACTTCGGCCTTGCAAACGTCTCGTTCACCGAGCAGGGCATCATCTTCCGCACCGGCGGCGCGGACAGCGTCGAGTATCGCCTGAACTGGGACGATGCGGTCTGCTGCGGCAGGATCAAAACGCGCTGGTCGTGGTGGTGCTATGTCTCCGACCACGAGCTGAGCGAGAAGGAGAAAAAGGAGTTCCCCGAGTTTGTCGAAAAGGGCGTTTTCTATTTCTCCGACGCCGATAACACCGTCGAAGAGCTGAAAAAATTCCTCCCTCCCCGGTTTTCGGATGCGATTTGACGCAAATATGGTTTATGCCATTGTTCCGAATCGGGCTACCGCAATAGACGTATCCGTAGGAGCAGTAATGCGCCTCTAAATGTCTTCCCCTTGCGGAGCTTGAGGGGAAGATGCCGCTTGCGGCAGATGAGGTGTAAATAAATCCGCGCCGTAGGCGCCACAGCTTTTATAATATGAACGACACAAACAACGACAAATTAACGGCGTTTGCGCAAAAGCTGCGACGAAATATGACGAAAAATGTTTTTGCCTGACGGCAAAGATATAATCACACCTCATCCGTCGCCAAGGCGACACCTTCCCCTCAAGCTACGCAGAGGAAGTCAAAGGGTGCAGGCGATATTTTGCACCAATATAGAACAAACTCCCGGGGCGCGAAACAGCACGGTTTCCACCAATGTCTCGATACCGGGATACCGCAATAAATGTATCCGTAGGAGCAGTAATGCGCCGCTAAAAAAGCGGAACGGATAAATCCGTTTTTTCAGTAGCGCATTTACATTGTGTCGATGCGCTTGTTGCGTCAGCACGACCGGTGGGTGCAACCGAAACCGCAACAAAACGGAACGGATAAATCCGTTCCCTACAGGGTGCAGAGGAAGTCAAAGGGTGCAGACGATATTTTGCACTAATATAGCACAAATTTTCCGGGACGCGAAACAATATGGTTTCCACCATTGTTTCGATACCGGGACACTGCAATAAAAACAAAAAACCGGAGTCGGTTCGCCTCTAAAAAAGCGAGGCACCTACGGTTTCCACCGCAGCTTCGAACCGGGTTCACGCAATAAACGTATAAGGAGTGCGCTAAAGCGCTACTGAAAAAATGGCAGAGCTTACACCGATGAAAATGCAATATCAGCAGATCAAGTCGCAATACAGCGACTGTCTGCTGTTTTTCCGCCTCGGGGATTTTTACGAGATGTTCGACGAGGACGCGCGCGTTGCCTCGCGTGAGCTTGACCTTGCGCTGACCACGCGCGACAGGTCGGTCGCCGACCCCGAGCAGCGCACGCCTATGTGCGGCGTTCCGTATCACAGCAGCCAGACGTATATAGCGCGGCTGATCGCCAAGGGCTACAAGGTCGCCATCTGCGAGCAGATAGAGGACCCGGCGACGGCCAAGGGCCTTGTCAAGCGCGACGTTATAAGGATAATCACACCCGGCACGGTGACGGACGCTTCGATGCTCGAGGAGGGTAAGAGCAACTACCTGGGCGCGGTGTACTACGAATCGGGCAAGTGCGCGGCGGCGTTCTGCGATATCTCGACGGGCGAGTTTTGCGTCGCGGCGTTCGAGGGCGATAACCTGAGCCACGTTCTCAACGAGCTTGGCCGCTTCGCGCCGCGCGAGCTTATCATGAACAAGGGCGCGGCCGAGACAAAGACCATTCCCGACTTTGCGCAGAAAAAGCTCGGCTGCCTGCTCGAAATGGGCGGCGACGATTACGAATACATGTCCTGCGCTGCGCGCGTGTGCGAGCAGTTCGGCCTTTCCTCGATCGACGAGGCCGGGCTTGGCGACGCACCGGCGGCAGTGTCGGCTGCCGGAGCGCTTTTGCGGTATATCAGCGAAACGCAGAAAACCGACATGGCGCACATCCGCCGCATCGACCTGTTCACCGGCGGAAGATACATGGAGCTTGACTGGGCGACGCGCCGCTCGCTGGAGCTGACGGAATCGCTGCGCACGGGCGAAAAGCGCGGCTCGCTCCTGTGGGTGCTGGACAAGACGAAAACGCCGATGGGCGGACGCGAGCTGCGCGCGTGGATCGAGCGGCCGCTTCTTAGCCCCATCGCCATAAAGCGCAGGCTCAGCGCCGTGGACGAGCTTTTCAAGGACAACGTCGCGCGCGGCGAGCTTATCGACACTCTGCGCGGCATGGGCGACATGCAGCGGCTTATCGGCCGCGTCGTTTACGGAACGGCAAACGGCCGCGACCTTATCGTTCTGCGTGACTGCGCGGCGGCGCTGCCGAGGATAGCTGAGCTTTTAAAGCCCTTCAAAAGCGCGCTTCTGCGCTCGATATCCGAGCTTGACACGCTTGAGGAGATACACATGCGCATAAGCTGGGCGATCTGCGACGATCCCCCGTTTTCCGTGCGCGAGGGCGGCATACTCAAGCCCGGCTACTCCGACCAGGTCGATCACCTGCGCAACATCCGCGATAACGGCGCGCAGGCAGTCGCGGAGCTTGAGGCCAAGGAGCGCATCCGCACCGGCATAAAAAAGCTCAAGATCGGCTACAACAAGGTGTTCGGCTACTACATCGACGTGCCGAAATCCGCAGGCGATGTCAAGATCCCCGATAACTACATACGCAAGCAGACGCTTGTTTCAAACGAGCGCTACTTCACCCCGGAGCTGAAGGAGCTTGAAACGACGCTCCTGACCGCTTCGGACAAGATAAAGCAGCTGGAATACGACTTTTTCATGGACCTGTGCAGCACGATAGCCGAGCAGGTCGCGAAGGTCCAGGCAACCGCCGAGGCGATAGCGCAGCTTGACGTTCTGTGCGCCTTTGCCGAGGTCGCCGTGCGCAACGACTACTGCATGCCGGAGGTGGACGCCTCGGGCGAGCTTATCATCCGCGAGGGGCGGCACCCCGTCGTCGAGCAGACGCTCAGCGACATTGCCTTTGTTCCGAACGACACGCAGCTAAACTGCGAGGGCAACCGCGTCGCCATCGTCACCGGGCCGAACATGGCCGGCAAGAGCACCTACATGCGCCAGACCGCGCTCATAACGCTCATGGCGCAGATAGGCTCCTTTGTTCCGGCAAAAAGCGCCGTCATCGGCGTCGTTGACCGCGTGTTCACGCGCATCGGCGCGTCGGACGATCTCGCGTCGGGCCAATCGACCTTCATGCTCGAGATGAGCGAGGTCGCGAATATCCTCAGCCACGCGACGGGGCAAAGCCTGCTGATCCTCGACGAGATCGGCCGCGGCACCTCGACCTACGACGGCATGGCGATAGCGCGCGCGGTGCTGGAATACTGCGCGGACAGGAAAAAGCTCGGCGCAAAGACGATGTTCGCAACGCATTATCACGAGCTGGCCGCGCTCGAGGGCAGCGTCGAGGGCGTGCATAACTACTCCATAAGCGCGAAAAAGCAGGGCGACAGCCTCGTTTTCCTGCGCAAGATCGTGCCCGGCGCTGCCGACGACAGCTACGGCATCGAGGTCGCAAAGCTCGCCGGAGTTCCGGACAAGGTCGTTTCCAAGGCCAAGACCTATCTCCGGCAGTTCGAGGCCGATGCCGCGTCGCCCAAGGCGAAAAAGCCGGAAAAGGACGATCAGATAAGCCTTGTTGACGCAGGCACCGACGAGGTCGGGCGCATTCTGCGCGGCACGGACATAAATTCACTCACACCGCTCGAGGCGCTGAATCTGCTCAGCGAGCTTCAGCAGAAAGCGAGGGGCTGATGCGCGACAGTCTGAAAAAATCCGAGTTTTGGAGCGCGATGATACTTTTGGTGCTCCACATGGCGGTGTTCCCGATCGCGCTGAGCCTGCTGATGGCGGCAAAGCCCGACCTTCTGAGCGCGTCGCAGATGAATTTTATCTACTATGCGCTGAGCCTGCTGCTTGTCGCGCTGTTTTTGGGCAAGTTCCTGCGCCGCAGCTTCGACGGGCTTGTTGACGCGCCGGGCAGGTGCCTGACGAGCTTTGCGCTCGGCTGGGCAGCGTATATCGCGCTCGGCATGATAGCGACGTATGCGCTCAAGGAGCTGAACATAAACACCGACAACCTCAACGAGCAGACCATAAGCACCATGCTCAGCTCCGACCGCGGCATCATCATCGCAATGACCGTTTTCCTCGCGCCCATCGTCGAGGAGAGCATCTTCCGCGGCGGAATTTTCTGCGGTCTGCATCAAAAAAGCCGCGTCGCGGCCTACGCAGCGTCGATCGTGATGTTCTGCCTATACCACGTCTGGCAGTACGCCGTGCTGCTGTGGGACGCAAGCTATCTGCTGCTTGCAATTCAGTATATCCCGGCGGCGATAGTCCTGTGCAGGATCTACGAGCGCTCCGGCTCGATCTGGACGAGCATATTCTTCCACATGTCGGTCAACGCGATCGCCGTGTTCTCCGCCGGCAGCGCCGCTGTCGGACTTCTACCCTGATCTGAGAGGTGCCAATGAAAATAAGTACGAAAAAAATTGCGATAAGCGCAATGCTCATCGCCTTCGACGTAATATTCACGCGCGTTCTTGCGCTTAACATGCCGCTGACGAAGATCGGCCTCGGCTTTGCCGCGGTGATGGTCTGCGGCATGCTCTACGGCCCCGGCTGGGCGGCGGTCTGCGCCGGACTGGGCGATCTTGTCGGCTCGCTGCTGTTTCCGACGGGAGCGTATTTCCCCGGCTTCACCGTCACGGCCGCAATCGGCGGCGCGATCCTCGGCGCTGCGCTTTATAACAGGCGCCTGAAGCTCTCCGGCTGCATCCTCACCGCGTTTGTAAACGGCCTTGTCGTTTCGCTCATCCTCAACACGACGATGATCTCGCTCGTGTTCGGCCCGCCGCTCGGGCCGCTGTTTTTGACGCGCCTCGGGCAGTTCGGCATCATGCTGTGCGTGCAGACGCTCGTCCTGTTTTTCCTCGAGCGCTCCGACACGCTGTACAATAAAATAATCTCCCTCAGAGACTGAATTTTTAGTGGCGAATTGGGGCACCTACGGATACATATATCTCTGGTAGCCCGGTTCGGGAGTGCGGAGGAAACCATGGCTGCCTCGCTTTTTCAGAGGCGCATTGGGGCTGCTACGGATACGCATATTGCGGTCGCCCGGTTCGAGGGTGCCGACGAAACCGGGAAACTGCCGCCACACGTTAGTGCGGTGTTAAATTCTGCGCCGCACCACATTGGCTCCCATGCAAGGGGAGCAGGCTGCTTTGCCGCCGAGGGGTTGAATAAAAAAGCTATTAGCTCTCCGCTGCGGCCACCGGTCGCTCGTAGGGAACAGGCTTGCCTGTTCCGCATGTCGGAGTATGGTCGGCACAAAAATTCATGGTCGTAGGGAACGGATTTATCCGTTCCGTTTGTACCGACTTTGCCAGTACTCAAATATATAATTGTAGGGGCGGCCATTGGCCGCCCGCTTTTTATAATGAATAGTGAATAATGAATAATGAATGATGAATAATGAATAATCATGGTGTGCGCAAGCGCACTTTTTATTTTCGCCTTTACGCTGATACCGATACGGTTATTGCGGTATCCCGACCGGGAGTTGCCGACAAAACCATAACAAGCGGAACGGATGAATCCGTTCCCTACATGGCGCGGTGCAAAACTCAACTCCGCACTTGCGTTACGCGAGGCACGCACGGTTTCCACCATTGTTTCGATACCGGGACACTGCAATGAAAACAAAAAGACGGAGTCGGTTCGCCTCTAAAAAAGCGTGGCAGCTACGGTTTATTCCATTATCTCGAACCGGGTTCACGCAACAACCGTATCCGTAGCTGCCCCAATTCGCCACTAAAAATAAAACCGGGACGGTGGATACCGTTCCGGTTTTTTTGAATGCTTATTATCAGAGCTGCTTCTGAGCGTTGATCTTGACGCCGGGGCCCATGGTGGAAGCGGTGACGCAGGACTTGATGTACTGGCCCTTTGCCGCTGCGGGCTTTGCCTTGATGATAGCGCCGATGAGAGCTGCGTAGTTCTCGTAGAGCTTATCTGCACCGAAGGAGACCTTGCCGATGGGGCAGTGGATGATGTTGGTCTTATCCAGACGGTACTCGACCTTACCGGCCTTGGACTCTTTGATAGCCTGAGCGATGTTGGGGGTGACGGTGCCTGCCTTGGGGGAGGGCATCAGTCCCTTAGGACCGAGGACCTTACCGAGACGACCGACGGTGCCCATCATGTCGGGACTTGCGATAACGGTGTCGAACTCGAACCAGTTCTCCTTCTGGATCTTCTCAACGAGATCCATGCCGCCGGCGTAGTCTGCGCCTGCTGCCAGAGCCTCTTCCTTACGCTCGTCCTTGCAGAAAACGAGGACGCGGACGGTCTTGCCGGTGCCGTTGGGAAGGACGATAGCGCCGCGGACCTGCTGGTCTGCGTGACGGCCGTCAACGCCGAGCTTGACGTGCAGCTCGACGGTCTCGTCGAACTTTGCCTTGCTTGCCTTTATTACCAGGCCGAATGCCTCCATGGGATCATAGAGGGCCTGCTTATCTATGAGCTTTGCGCTCTCTTTATAATTTTTACCTCTAAACAATTTCGTTTCCTCCTAAAAATGTGGTTGAGTCGGAATAAATCCTCCCACTTTTGCCTTTCCTCAGTCGCCGACCAGGACGCCCATGGAACGGCAGGTGCCTGCGATCATGCTCATTGCAGACTCAATGTCGGTGCAGTTGAGGTCAGGCATCTTCTGCTCTGCGATCTTGCGGAGATCTTCCTTGCTGATGGTCGCGACCTTGTCCCTCTGGGGAACGCCGGAAGCGGTCTCGATGCCGCAGGCCTTCTTTATCAGCAGTGCTGCCGGGGGAGTCTTGGTGATAAAGGTGAAGCTGCGGTCGGAGTAAACGGTGATAACGACAGGGATCATCATGCCCATGTCGCCCTTAGTGCGCTCGTTAAAATCCTTGGTGAACTGGCCGATGTTGACGCCGTACTGACCAAGTGCAGGGCCTACAGGGGGAGCCGGAGTCGCCTTTCCTGCGGGAACCTGGAATCTGACATATCCAACTATTTTCTGTGCCATAATTCAGCACCTCTTTCTTATTATTCTTTGATTTCCTCGACCTGATCAAGCTCAAGATCGACGGGGGTCTCTCTGCCGAACATCGAAACGACGACGCGGACTCTGTCCTTATCAGGCTCAAGCTCCTCAACCGTGCCGAGGAAGCCTGCGAGGGGACCGTCGGTGACCTTGACGGTGTCGCCGACCTGATAGCCCGTGACGATCTCGTGACGCTCGACGCCGAGATCATATATTTCCTGCTCCGTGAGGGGGACGGCCTTGCCGCCTGCGCCGACGAAGCCGGTTGCGCCGCGGACGTTGTGGATAAGATGCCAGCTATCATCGGTCAGCACCATCTTGCACAGAACATAGCCCGGGAACACCTTGCGCTCGACGGTCTTTTCGCCGCCGTCGGTGATCTCGGTCACGGTCTCCATGGGGATGTTGACCTCCTGGATCAGATCCTGCATCCTGCGGTTCTCGGCAGCCTTCATGATCGCTGCCGCAACTGCGTTTTCATAACCGGAATAGGTATGGATCACATACCATCTTGCGTCCTCTGCCATGGCCACTAACCCGCCAGCTCGAAGATGACGTTAACGACCAGACCTGCCAGCTCGTCAAATCCCCAAAGGACGACGGCGGCAAGCGCCATAACGAAAAGTGCTACACCGGTGTTGGTCGCAAGCTGCTTCGGGGTCGGCCATACGACCTTCTTCAGCTCGCTTTTAAGCTCGCGGAACCATTTTCCGATGCGCTGGAAAAAACCAAGTTTCTTCTCTTCTTTCTTGACGGCGTTGGTGTTCTTGACAGGAGTAGCTTTTTTCTTCTCTTCAGCCATTTTTTACACTCATCCTTTCAGAAAGTTACTTGGTTTCGACGTGTTTGGTGTGCTTTCTGCAGAAAGGGCAATACTTGCTTCTCTCAAGCTTTTCGGAAGTATTCTTCTTGTTCTTGACAGTGTTGTAGTTCCTCTGCTTGCACTCATCACATCTAAGGGTGATCTTGACTCTGTTGTCAGCCATACTTTTCGGCACCTCCTATTTTATTTATCCGCGTTACGGTGCGGACATTTGCCTCCCTGTATGGGAACCCGGATCCCTGCCCCGCGCCCAAATAAGCGCACGAAAAAAGACCTCTCGTCCGACAGGTAATCATTAATATACCATATACCCCCTCATTCGTCAAGGCTTTTTAGTGGCGATTTGACGCACCTACCAATACATTTTTTGCGGCAGCCCGGTTCGAGACAATGGTGGAAACCGTATCGTTTCGCGCTTTTTTGGAGGCGAATTGGGGCACCTACGGATACGGTTATCTCCGGTGGCCCGGTGCCGAAGTTACCGACGAAACCGTATTTTTAGAGGCGCATTAAAATGTTGCGGATACATTTATTGCGGTAGCCCGGTTCAAGGGTGCGTGCAAAACCGTGTGTGCCGCGCACTACGCAAGGTTGTTCTATATTAGTGCAAAATTTGCTCCGCACCTTGTAGGGAACGGATTTATCCGTTCCGCGTGTTATGGTCTTGTCGGCACTGAAATCTATAGCTCGTAGGGGCGAGCATTGCTCGCCCGCTTGTCGCGGTTTTGCCTGTACCCACCGGTTGGGATACCGCAAAAACCGTATCGGTATAAGCATAAAAACGCCTCTAAAATGTGGCGGCTAACGCCGCAGATTTAATAACACCTCATCCGTCACCAAGGTGACACCTTCCCCTCAAGCTACGCAGGGGAAGGCAATGGCAAAACCTCTGCTGCGTACTGTTGTATTAACCGCACGGGTGGACGCAACAAAGCGGAACGGATAAATCCGTTCCCTACAAGGGTGCAGACAAAGTTTTGCACTAATAC
>ENA-UOJG01002208-UOJG01002208.1-human-gut-metagenome-genome-assembly--contig:-C47-NODE-2208-length-17280-cov-89.517155_pt1 | contig 17280 bp, 16 predicted proteins | sample MGYA00242340_ERZ723887 | MGnify/ENA metagenome assembly ERZ723887 | reverse complement strand
CGGATATGCGGCATTCCCTCTACCACAGCGCAGTCGATATGTATAAAGGACAGTTGCTCCCAAGATGTGAACATGAACTGTGGCTGATGCAGCTGTCCATGTACTATCAGTCGTTGGACCTGCAGATCACCAAGGGATATGTCCGGCTGAAGATGGAGTGCAAGGATTATATCCTGGCGCAAAAGACGGCTATTGATGCTCTGCGCTTCGACCCGAAGGACAGCGAACTGAACATGTATGCGATCCTCGCCATGGGATTTCAGGGAAATCTCTCTATGGCACAGACATACTACACGGCGGCGAAGCCCTATCTGGCGTTAGAGCATGCCGAGGTCATCAAGAAGTATTTGAATATAAAATGAGAGCAACTTGAGGTTGTTCCGGAGGTTGCAGCTGAGGTTGTAGCAGAGGTTACGCAGTAGGTTGCTCCAGAGGTTGCGGAAGAGGTCGTACATGAGGCTGCCCAGTAGGTTGCAGCTGAGGTCATAGAAAAGTCATACAGGAGGTTGTCCAGCAGGTCACGGCTGAGGTTGCCCGCCCGTTATCATTGGTTATCGGATGCGTCCGATAGATGATGCGGGCGGGTGATTTTTTTGCTGTGCAGGAGACAGTATTACGCCGTTGGTCACCACAAGGCCGGTTTGCGCCCCTTGTGTACGGATCTGTACGGCCCTCCTGTGCCGCAGACAGCCTATCATTCTAATATTGCGTCCTGCTCCCGGAGCCATTGCGCTCCGGGAGCCTTTTTGCATTTTGGGGCGTTTTTGCCACGCTGCCGTGGCCCTCCGTTTTCGAGGTTTGCTTCACCACAAAATCTCGAAAAAACGGAGGACAGAAAATGTCGTATCACAATGACCCCTATCGGGTCGATTATTTGAAGATATATCCCTGCTTAAAAGAACGACCGGATGTGTTGGAAGTCTTGAAGAAAAGCGACCGCAAGATGAAATACATGGAGGTGGATCTAAAAAGCGAACAGCGCAGGAAAAATGCCGAGAATGGGGCGGAGAGTTATATTCCCAGCAAAGAGGATTCGCTGGAGCGGCTCGTATATTCTGCGAAGTGCCAGTTTGCGGACGATGCCGAGGGCGTCGAGGAGGCAGTGATCAGGAAAGATGATTTATGCCGTTTACGGGCCGCACTGGATCAGTTGAGCGAAGAAGAAAAATCCCTGATCCGTGCGCTGTTTTTCGACGAATGCTCCGAGCGTGAGCTGGAAGAGATGATGGGTGTCCATCGAATGACGATCCATAATCGAAAGATCCGTATCTTGCAGAAATTAAAAAAGATGCTGAGATGACAAAAAAGTTTGGTGCAAACGGTGTTTTCAACGGCTAATAGAGTGAGAGGGCTTTGAACCTCACTCCGCTGCTGATAAATCAGCGGCTTTGCTCCTTGAAAAACACCCCCAGCGGTCATATCCGGTAGATTGAATACATTAGCTGATGGAGCCAGCGTCAGGCCGAGTGCGCGAAGACCACCTGTGCGGAGAAACTCCGCATCAAAGGACGGCCAAGTAAGGTGCAGAGCGATACCCACTCAGGCCAAGACAGCTTTGGCAAGCTGTCCCGCCATGATCCCGTCAGCCCATAATGATACTCCTGTACGCAGCTTCGAGAGATCCTCGGAGGGGTGAAACTCCCGTGATGTGCGCCAGCACAGTTCAAGTTGCCGCCCTGCCTGGGGAAGTAGTGTCGAATACAGGCAAACAAAACCGTAAAGTTCTGGCCGCTCCGGTGATGGAATCATTTGCTTCCATCACCGGAGCGGCCACACTCTTGCGGCAGAAGCATGGGAACTGTCCACCCCCTCCTATATTTTTGCATTCGATTCCTTTCTCCTTTGTTCTCCGGTCCAACCATTACCTCCTATTGATTCCTTCCTCGGACGGTTCCCATGCTTGTGCCGCAGAGATGGTCAGATACAGGGAGGAGCGCAACTATGAACCCTAATATCAATTTCTATGGAATCGTGATACTGCTCAGGAAACTCCGGGAATGCGGTATTTTCACCGAAAAAGAACTGAGAAAAATTGCTGCACGGATCGCTGCAGATAATGGTGTTGAAGTCATGTTTTTTCTCTGATTTTCTTCATCTTTCAGTAGCTATTCGGACGCTGTTGTGGTAGTGTTTGTGTTGCAAAAAAGGAGGTGAGCGGACATGGATGAAAAGCGGCTGGTAGAAGGAACAACGGCACTGGCAGAAAAGCAACCCCGTGTTATAAAAATTGAGCCTGCGGAGCAGACTCAAAATGTGCGGCTGCGGGTCGCTGCCTACACTCGTGTCAGCTCAGACTCCGAGGATCAACTCAATTCCTTTGCGGCCCAAAACCGCTACTACACGGAGCTGATCTCTGGTAAGGCCGAATGGCGCATGGTTGACATCTATGCGGACGAGGGCATCACCGGTCTTGGCACAAGAAAACGCGACGGCTTCAACGAGATGATAGGCGACGCCATGGCAGGCTCCATCGACCTGATAATCACGAAATCGGTCAGTCGTTTCGCCCGGAACACTGTTGACAGTCTGGTGACGATACGAAAGCTGAAGGAAAAAGGCGTCGAGGTCTATTTTGAGAAAGAAAACATTTACTCGCTCGACGGCAAGGGCGAGCTGCTCCTGACCATCATGAGCAGCCTTGCACAGGAAGAATCCCGCTCCATCTCCGAGAATGTCACATGGGGACAGCGGAAGCGGTTCTCTGATGGTAAGGTAAGTCTCCCATATAAACAGTTCCTCGGCTATGAGCGAGGTCAGAAAAAAGACGATCCTCCCGTGGTCAACCCCGATAAGGCAGTAATCGTCAGACGGATTTACCGCACCTTCATGCAGGGTAAAACCGCCTGCACCATTGCAAAAGAACTTACTGCGGATGGGATACCGACTCCGGCGGGCAAAAAAGAATGGCGCGCTTCAACGGTCAAAAGCATTCTGCAAAACGAGAAATATCGGGGTTCGGCGCTCCTTTAGAAGTGTTATACAACGGATTTCCTTACCAAAAAGCAGAAGGTCAATGAGGGTGAAGTGCCTCAGTACTACATTGAGCACAGCCACGAGGCAATTATCGACCCGCTGGAGTGGGATGCCGTGCAGGAGGAAATCAAACGGCGCAGGCGCATCGGAAAAGCCTACAGCGGAAAAAGCGTGTTCGGCGCAAAGCTCATCTGCGGAGACTGCGGCGGCTGGTACGGTCCGAAGACTCTTCATTCGACCGACAAGTACAGAACGACCGTGTGGCGCTGCAACTGCAAGTATAAAGACAGTAAGCGGAGATGTTCAACTCCTGCATTATCTGAAGATGAAATCAAAGACAGGTTTACGGCGGCGTTTAACGGGATAATCACATCAAAGGAACCGTACATTGCCGCCTGTGTGACGGCAAAAGCAGTACTGACGGACACTTCGGCAGTTGACGCTGAAATGGCGGAGCTGCTCCGGGAGATGGAGGTTGTCGCCGAACTCACAAGGAAGTGCATTGAAGAAAACTCATCCGTGGCACAGGATCAGGGCGAATACACAGCCAGGTACAACGGCTATGTTGACCGCTATGAAAGAGCAAAAGCCCGGTATGACATCCTCGCTGAGGAACGCAGGGAAAAACTGGAAAAAGCGAAAGCCATCGACAGATTCATCCATACGGTTGAGTCAAGGGAGGGGCTTTTAAGTGAGTTTGATCCATGCCTGTGGCTTGCCACTGTCGAAAACGTAACTGTGATGAGCGATGGGAAAATGAGGTTCCACTTCTTTGATGGGACGGAAATCACGAACTGAACGGACATTTAAAGGCGGGATTTCGGAGTATCCGATTTCCTGCCTTTTTTCTATCTGCGTAATGCACCCCACCTGCCAAAATGCACCCCGCTTTTTCCCTAGGATGCATTGGTATCCAAATTAGAGTTATTTGCCATGGCGAGTGTTCTTACAGCATTTGAAAAGCTGTGAGGACACTTGTTTTTTGTTTATAACACTTTTTTATTTGCTCCAAGGTGGGGAAGTACGCAGTGTTGAATGCTCCTTACAGCTGCATTTATATGTCGTGATCATTACTGCTTTATCTTTTGGTGCCGAATATGCAAAATCGAGAGCGGAAATCCTGCTTTTGCTCGAAAGCAAACAGAATTGTTGTGATGCTTATATTTGCGATTAGGCATTTGTATATAAGCGGGAACACGGTTTCAAAGCATATAATACGCTCAAATAATATTTTACATAAACTTGCCTTTAAAAACACTTGACAAATGTTGACAAAATTCGGTATACTTGGAGTATGAACATCGGTTTGTTATTCGTCAGTCCGTGTTCGAGTAAAATCAGGAGAGATATATGAGAAAAACGTATAGGATTACTTCATTGTTCCTGGCAGTCGTCTGCCTGTTCGCCTTCTCACTGTTTCAGCCCGTTTACGGGCTCACCGAGCTTTCGCGTGAAAACCGCAGGTTTGCAGCCGCGGCAGAAGAATTGAATTCTGTATGGGATAACCCGAACGGCAATGCACTCGGTTACAGTCCCCTCACAGGCGAAATCGAATCCGAACGCGGCGAGTATTCAAAGGATTTTCGCCGTGCGGACGGTGCGGTCGAAAGGGTCATCTACTCCGACCCCGTTCACTTTGAACAGAACGGAGAATGGCAGACCATTGACAACACTCTTGTCGCCGAAACGGATGCGGACGGACTCCTGAGGTATAAAAACACTGCCGGTGATTTTACCGTACGCTTCGGCGAAAACCTTTCCGGTGAAATTGTCTCCGTTGAATACATGGGGGAAACGCTCTCTGTTGCATTGAACAGCCTGTCCTTTGCCAACCTTTCAAACGGACTCACCGCCGCAGACTTTCATGCGGAAATTCAAAACAACTCAACCGATACAACGGACCTGACGGATCAACAGCGCGATTCCCTGCTTCGCTTCCCCGACTGCCTGTCAAGCATTGTTCGATATGTTCGCTCCGAAACCGACGACAGCGCAATCCTCTCGTACTCTCTTAACGGAAAAACAATATCTGAATTTATAACCCTCTCTTCTCGTCCGTCAATGGCGCAGAGTGAGGATTTTTGTTGGTCATTCAACATAAAGACATCACTCACGCCGAGAATGCAGGGCAATACCGTCCTGCTTGAAAACGGCAAGGGCGAAACCGTCTTCACCCTTCCTGCACCGTATATGTTCGATGCAGCAGGTGCGGAAAGCACCGATTTCGAGGTTTCGCTTGCTCCGAATTCAACTTCGGACGGATTCATCTATACCATGGTTCCGAGTTTTGCGTGGCTTTGCAGTGCGGAACGAGCGTATCCGGTAACGATTGATCCCGATATAAAGCTGAATTTCAAAAACAATGTTGAAAACACATACGTCGATAGGAATCTCCCCAACACAATTTGCAGCATAAACTCAACCGCACCCGGTGCACTGCGCCTGAGTGCAAAGCAAAACATACTTATTCGGCTGAATGAACTCCCCGAGCTGAATGCCGGTGATGTCATCGTCAGTGCTGCAATCAACCTGACGCGGTACGATGAACCCGGAACGAACCTCGGCAAAGAAATAGACCTTTACCCCGTGCTGTCAGATTGGTCGGAAGACACACTGACATGGACGCGCTACTCCGCATTGAACAACGGCAATCCTGCGGACAAATCCAGAGTTTTTTCACTCGCAATGTCCGAAGTGCAGAACGGTGTAAACTTCTTTGACATAACCGACCTGTTCAAAAAATGGCATTCCGGTGTGACTGAAAATTTCGGCGTTGTTTTGGAAAGCAGCAGTTCCGCAATATACCACTCATCGCGAACCAATGTATCATCCGGCGTACACCCCTACTTTACGATCGTCTATGTAAACTCCACCGGCCTTGAAAGCCGTTTCTCGTATTCGGATCAGGATGCGGGCGCAGCCGGCGCGGGCAGCGTGAACCTGTTCAGCGGCAACCTCACTTTCTCGTTTGCGGATGCTTCTGTTGCAAACGGAGCCTTGCCAATCTCCGTTTCCCATGTATACAACACGAACGACAAGAATACAGATATCGGTTACGGCTACGGCTGGCGCTTGAATTATTCACAGTCGATAGAAGAAATGTCGTTCCAAAACGGAAATAAAGCACAGACATTCTTCAAGCTTACCGATGGCGACGGCACAAGGCATTACTACAAAAAACAGTCGGATTCGTCAGCAAAATACGTCAATGAGCTTGACAAGAATTCAACGCTCACCGTCAACACGGGTTCAAACCTTATCACCGTTTCCGATAAGGGCGGAAACAAACTCGTTTTTGAATACGGCACATACAACGGCAGGAAGCAAGGAAGGCTTACCTCCGTTGAAGATGCAAACGGCAATAAGATTCTTATTGAATACAGGGATTCAACTCAAAAAAACGATCTGCGCATTTCTGCGGTAAGAGAAAAGCTTGCCTCCGTCTCAACCTCGGGGCAACGCATAGTTTTCGCATACAACAGCAGCAACAGGCTCTCGTCCGTAACTCCGCCCGACGGTTTGACGGTTGCTTACTCTTACTCCGAATACAATAATCTTCGTGCCGCACAATATGCCGACGGCACAAGCTCGCAATACACCTATTATTCAAAGCATCTGCTGCAAAAAGCAAAGAACCCCGCCGGATACGGCATAACCTATACCTACTCCGGCAGCGGCAAGGCTGCCTCCGTTGTTGAAAAAGCCGGCACGGCACAAACAGCGGGCAGGCAGATCCGATTCGAATACGGCTGGAACGTTACAAATGTTATCGATGCTCAGAATCGTATCGTAACATACCAGTTCAACAACGCAGGGCAAGCCGTAAGCATCCGCAATCCAGAGGGTGAAGCGGTGTTCATGGCATACAACTCCGCAGACAGAACAAAAACCCAGCTTGCTGCCGTCTCCAAAACGCAGACGACTGTATTCAACCTGCTCAAAAATCACGGGTTCGATAAAAAGAATCCGAACGATTATTGGACAAAATCCTCAACCTCCGCCGTGTTCACGCAAACCCATGCTCACACGGGTTATCGCAGCGTAAAGCTGCCTTCGGGTACTTATATCGAGCAAAGTGTTTCCGTAAACGCAGGTGCCGTTTACACTGCTTCCGCATACTTCACCGGTGCGGCAGGCGGCGTTGTGCAGGTGTTGAACGGTTCAACCGTGATTGCACAGAGCGACCCCGCGCAAACTTTCGGAACAACAGGTTCGGACTGGACACGCGGCGTTGCAGTGTTCACCGTCCCGACGGGAGTTTCAAACATAAAGATCCGCATTGCTCAGCCGCAGTCCGCTTCGGGAACAGCCTACGCCGACTCCGTACAGCTTGAAACCGGCGAAACGCCGAATCGTTACAACATGCTCCAAAACAGCGATTTCACTGACGGAGCATCCTCGTCCGATGATTCGGATAACTCGACAGGCTATGCACAGAATGTTGTCGGCGACACCGCAATCCCCAACGAAATCGTCTCCGCAGCAGGCGATTCCTCGCACCCCGGCGCTTTCTCGGATCAGGTGCTTAAAATCACCGGCAGCACCGGTGCAATTAAGCATGTTTTCCAGTCGATTCAGGTAAACGGCAAAAAAGGCGATGTCTATTCATTCGGCGGTTGGTGCGCATCCGACTCCGTGCCGGAAACCGTACAGCTCAACACGTCCGACAGCCCGATAAGCTACCGTGTCTTCGGAAGAAAAGAAATAAAGCTTCAGTTCTACTCAAACGGCACCTTCCAAAATGAGGTCACCGCCGCTTTTGCTGCCGACACAACCGATTGGCAGTACACCTGTGCAAGTGCGGTCGCTTCGCTTGACTACACCGAAGTAAGAATCGTCGTCTGCTTCGACTACTCACGCAACACCGCTCGCTTTGACGGGCTTCAGCTGCACAGGGAACAGTTCTCTCAAAGCTATTCCTATGACGATAACGGCAACGTTACGGGTTACGCCTCCCTTATAGGACAGGAACCCAAGCTGACCTATGACAACAGCGACAACGTAACTTCCTCCACCGACCCGCTCGGCAACAAAACCTTATACACCTACGACAGCAAGCACAACCTGCTTACGTCAACAACGCCGGAAGGGGTAAAAACAACCAATGTCTACGATGCAAACGGCAATGTTACAAAAACTTCGGTTGCATCGTCCGATGGTTCGCTTTCGACTTCGTCAACAACAGCATTCAATGCTGCCTCGGCGCTCGCTTCCGCTGTTACTGATGCTCGCGGAAACACCGTTCGATACAGCTATAACACAGCAACACGGTTGCAGACGGCAGTAACCGATGCAAAAGGAAACACGAGTCAATACACGTATTACTCAGCCTCCGGAATGCTTCGTCTTGCCGCTATCACGGGCAGCAACTACAGTACGGTGGACTATTCGTATGATGATTACGGCAAACTGACGGGTATTACCCGACCTCAAACTGCATACAGCTTCACCTATGACGACTGGGGCAGAACAATTTCAACCTCAGTCGGAAACAGAGTGCTTTCAACCAACACCTATGACTCTTTCGGTCGTTTGTCTTCCGTAACTTACGGCAATGGCTATAAACTCAGCTATACATACGACAGCATAGACCGCGTTGAGTCAATTACCGAACTCGAAATGCCGGGGCTTTCCCCTTCAAAGGTTTATGAGTTCGTATACGACGGTGAAGGTAATCTTTACGAGCTTCGCAACTATAAAACTCACCGCTCAACTTTCTTCGAGTATGACCATGCAGGCAGGTGCATGGCAAGCACCGAAAAGAGCTTCACCGGAGGTTTATCCGGCAGTCCCGAATACACGGCTGTCTGTGCATCGTACAAGTACGAATATGATAAGAACAATAACCTTTCCAAGCTCACGCAATCCGTGATGGGTTTTGATTGGGCTGTTTCTTACACCTATGACAAGGATAACCGTCCCCTTGCCGCAACACTTGCAAACGGTGCAAAAATCATCAATCAATATGACGGAATCGGAAGGCTTTCCGGCCGCAGCATTAAGAACGGCAGCTCCACTGTTTCGCGGATTCAGCTTTCCTATGTCAGCGGGACGAACGGGACAACAACGCTCGTTAAGTCCTATCGCAACGGTTCGGACGCAAAGTACAACTATGATTATGATGCCAACGGCAACATAACCAAGATTTGGCGCGGAAGTTCAACGTTCGAAAATGCGGATGAAAAATTCTCCTACGAGTATGATTCCATGAATCAGCTTGTGCGCGAAAATCTGTACTACGGAGAAAACAATTCCGCGAACTCAACTTACACTTATGCATACGATTCCTACGGCAACATGCTCGGAAAGTATCACTATGCATACACAACGGGTTCAATTGCGAACAAGCTCGGGATCATCGTTGCGGAATATCAGTACACCGATTCGCAATGGGGCGATCTGCTGACGGCGGTCACGGACGGAACGGTGTCGACCGGTTCAAAGCAAAATGACACCGTCTCGTATGACGCGATGGGCAATCCGACGCGCTACCTCGGTGCGACCATGACTTGGGCGGGCAAACAGCTCAAGTATTGGTGCAAGTCCGGAAAGTATGTCAACTTTGCATACAACGAGGACGGCATACGGACGCTGAAAAACTCAAACGGCGTTGTAACAAACTATTATTACAACGGCAGCCTTCTTATAGGCATGACGGTGGGTTCCGGCAGCAGCGCCAAGATCCTCCGCTTCAGCTATGACGCGTCCGGCAATGCCGTTGCTGTTGATTATTCAACCGATAACGGTTCAACGTTCAACACCTACTATTACCTTCGCAATGCACAGAATGACATTGTGAAACTCATTGACAACAGCGGCAGCACTGTTGTAGAATATTGCTACGACAGCTGGGGCAAACTGCTGTCAACATCGGGCTCACTCGCGTCCACACTCGGAAAGAATAATCCCTTCCGTTACCGTGGATATGTGTATGACGAAGAAACCGGGTTCTACTATCTCCGGTCCCGTTACTACGATCCGGAGGTAAGAAGGTTCATCTCTGCCGATGTCCTCCTTTCCACCGGTCAGGGCGTTCTCGGGCATAACGCATATGCGTATTGTTTGAATAGTCCAATTATACGAGTTGATTTGGATGGCGATTTTGGCGGGCTCATTTTGGGAGCTATCGTGGGTGCCGTTGTCAATGCTGCAGTAAACATCGCTTCAACAATTGCTTCAAATGCCATCGATAAAGGGAATGATCTTAAGCCTGCTGAAATTATTACTGCCGGCTTATTGGGCGCAGCAGAGGGTGCCTTGTCCGTGCTTTGCCCGGGGGCATCGGTTATAATCGGCGCAAGTTTTGGCGCGGCAAATTCGATCGCCAGCGGAATAATTCGCAAAGAACCATTTGGCAGCATCGTAGGCGATACTATAATCTCGGTTGGTTTTGGTGCTCTCGGAGGTGCTATGAGCGGTGGTGACACAATCAACACAAGGCTACTGGATAAAGGTCTTGATGCAAGAAAGCTGCTGAAGAAAAGTGCTGCTAAGAAATTGACAAAATGCGCTCAAAATGCAGCAGTGGCTGCTGATAAACGTGCAAAGGTATACCTGCTTAAGGAATTCGGAAGCGGAGCAGCGGAATCAATAGGGATGAGTTTTTTAAGCTGGTTTACGAATAAGCGAATTGAATTTATCGTAAAAAACATGGGTTTGCCCTCGCTGCCCGGAGGTGAACAATGAAAATTAAACGTTTCCTGAAAAAATTGCTTAATAACATATTTTCATTGCTTATTTGGGAAATTCCGATTGTTTTGTTGTTTCTGATGATCTATCCCAAATCTCCGGACAAAGCAATTGAAATGCAAGTGCCAGGATATGCCATAATCCTATACGACCCGCCATACATTTATAATAGCAACCAAGGAAAAAAATTCTTAATCAACGGCGAAGAGTATACAGTCACCACTGATCACAAACCAAGAAATATGTACAAATTGTTCGATATACTTCAGAAGGAGGATAATGTAAAATTTAAATATTTCCAGGGAATTAACGGCAAATGTATCGTTGACATACGCAGCGACAGCACGGTATACTCTAATTACGACAAACGGTACTCAACTGGGAAAATTGTTGCGTTCGTTTTTTGCGGATTAGCTCAGCTGGCATTTGGTATTATACAATCCTGGACATTGCAGGACATATACTTAGACTTTCTCGACTTAAGGGACGCTGATTAGACCTATCATCTTGCATATGCATTGAAAAGAGCATTTTCTGCACTTATATGTAACCGGCAAAGCTGACACACACGCTCGCCGGTTACACTTGGAGCACGGAATATTCCTACGATGCAGACGGCAGACAGTCGCTTGTAAAGCTGAACAACGGCAAAACGATCGAATATGCCTACGGCACATCTACGGGGCGTCCCGACAAGATCACGCTGCATCTCGACACGGATTATGTTGTGGACTGGACGAACAAGTCCGGAGCAAACGGTTCCGCAACATCACTGCTCTCAACATACGCAAACGGCAGTGATGCAAAGTACAACTATGATTATGACGCCAACGGCAACATAACCAGGATCTGGCGCGGAAACACGTCATTCACCAATGCTTCGGAGAAGTATTCATATGTTTATGATTCGGCGAACCAGCTCGTAAGGGAGAACCTTTATTACGGCAGCGGCAACAGCAGCAACGCTACAATTACATATGAATACGACATTTGGGGCAATCTGCTCAACAAAAAGATCTATGCTTACACTGTCGGAACGCTCGGCACGGCTCGGGAGACCGTTCCCTATGCCTACACAAACTCGGCATGGAAGGATCAGCTCACTTCGTACGATGGCGAAAGCATAACATATGACGCTTCCGGCAACCCCACGAACTACCTTGGTGCAACTCTGGTTTGGGAAGGTCAGCGGCTGAAGTCGTATACCCCAAAAGACGCATCCTCCGGACGCGCGAATTCGTATGTCTACAGCTACGATGAAAACGGCATCCGCACAAGAAAAACCATCGGCAACACCGTTACGGACTATTACTATAACGGCACGCTGCTCATGGGCACCGTCAAAACCACAACAAACAGCAACGGAAGCACAACGACTTCAAAGCTCCGCTTCAGCTACGACGCTAACGGCAAAGTCGTTGCCGTGAACTATAACGGAAATTATTACTATTACCTCCGCAATGCCCAGAGCGATATCGTCAAACTCATTGACAAAACCGGAGCAACCGTTGTAGAATACCGCTATGACAGTTGGGGCAAACTGCTGTCAACCTCGGGCTCACTCGCGTCCACACTCGGAAAGAATAATCCCTTCCGCTACCGTGGATACGTGTTCGATGAGGAAACCGGGTTCTACTATGTATCCAGCCGTTATTACGATCCTGAGATCGGTCGGTGGATTAGCCCTGAACCCAATGTATATAATGGTGAGTTTGATGAGGGTGCAGGGTTAATTGGTTACAATGTGTATGCTTACTGTGCGAACAATCCTGTCAATAACCTTGATCCCACGGGGGAATTTGTAATATCTGCAGCTGTTCTAATTGGAATCGGTATTGGTGCATTGATAGGCGGCGTTGCGGGTGGAGCATATGGCTACAATAAAGCTGCTAAAAACAATGTTCCCAAAGGGCAACGGTGGAAATATGTTGTTGGATATGGCATTGGTGGTGCTGTTGTTGGTGGCGTGATAGGCGGCTTTGTCGGTTATGGTGCGGGCGTTGCCCTCGGAGCAAAAGCCTCAAGCGGATTGGTAATGAAATCTATTTCAAAAGCGATTTCATCGGTAAGCCGCAATATGATGCACCATATCATGCAAAGTAAACATGCGTGGGGACGGGTTCTTAGGAATGCTTCGTGGAACAATGTGAAAGGATTGATTAATACAACCATGCAAAAGGGAGCAACAACACTAATTAACAAACAAGGCAAGGCATTGATTTATGAAGCCATTAGAAATAATGTTGTTGTCCGATATGCAGTCATTGACGGCGTAATTAAAATATCCGATGCATGGGTAAAAACGAGGTGAGGAATTGATTTTATACAGCGATGCACATACTGAAATGCTTGAATCTAATGGACAATGGATTACCTGTATTGAGTATTTACATGACAAATGGAAGGTAAATAAAGAAAACCTTTCGTTGTTCTTAAAACTTGCGGTTAATACTTGGTACACCTTAACCTTAGATGGCCCCGAATTGTCATTGAATAAAGATGAATCCGATGCATTGAGTCAAGTGTTGAATGAGTCCTATAGCTTTTTTAGGACATCATTTTCCAATGATGAAAATTGTCAATGGTTATTCGGCTATATGATGACCGTTCGAACAGATCTGTTTCTCAATTCTGGATTGGAGTATACTGCAATAGAACAACAAGGGGAAGCTCTAATTGAAAAGGCACACAGAAATGGAAATATGTTTGCTCAACTACTATATGCAATGGAAAATTACTCGAACAAGAATATTAAAAAATGTAGAGAGAAAGTAAAAGAACATATTTCAGACTATTTTGATGAAAGTCAGGAGGCGGATAAGTATTTCATTGAAATATTAACGACAGATTTTTAACATTATGCTGGGATAATCCCAGTCCTTAAAGGTTTCAGGAATGTTCCTGACAAGCGCCGTGGTATCCGGGCGGCGATGCTTGCTGGTAGACAACATTTTGTTTCAGCAGGCAACTATCCGAAAAGGCACAGTCCCGGAGGGGACAACCCCTCCAGGGGGTACATAACAGAACGAAGCCGAGACAGGTTTCTACTACCTCCAAAGCAGGTACTATAACCCCGAAGTCGGCAGGTTCATTTCCTCCGATGTCCGCCTCTCCACCGGCCAGGGTGTAATTGGGCATAACGCGTATGCGTATTGCCTGAATGATCCTATAAACAGCGTTGACAGTACCGGCAACTTTTCCTTCAAAAATCTCTTTTCCGGCGTTAATCTTGTTTCGATCGGTATTACTGCTATTACAGCAGCGGCTACGATACTTACATGCGGCGCAGCTGCACCATTAATGGTTGCCGTGGCAACCGCCACCGTTGTTGCGGGCACGGCAACATTTATAAACGGAGTTGCCGAAATAGGGGAAGGAATATCTGCATCGAGTGACACAGCAAATGACGGAATGAATTTTGTTCGTGATTTCGTCATGGGAGGTAATGCCGATGCATATGAAAAGCAAAAAAGAATATTCTCTGCAGCAGCGCAAATAGGAACCATGATTTGCGGTTCTTATTACACCGCAAAGGGCGGCAATGTCTGTTTCGTTGCGGGAACGCAAGTCGAGACGGCGGACGGAAGCACTGCAATTGAAAATATCAAAGAGGGCGACCGTGTTTTTGCGGCAAACCCGGAAACCGGAGAGGTTGCATATAAAAAAGTTGTACGAACATTTGTAAACGAAACGAATGAGCTTGTTGAAGTAACGGTAAACGGCGAAACGATAAAATCAACCCCGTCCCATCCGTTCTATGTTCCACAAAAAGGCTGGACAAGCGCAATCTCACTTCGTGCGGGAGATATTCTTGTTCTCAGCAACGGTGAGTATGTCATTGTTGAGCAGATTCAGCATGAACTGCTCGAGAGTCCGATCAAAGTCTATAACTTTGAAGTCGAGGATTTTCACACCTATTATGTTTCGGCAAACGCGGACTCGGATGAGTTTGTGCTGGTGCATAATAGCTGCAATCATAACAGCCGTTGGAACAGCGAACGAAGGAATTACTGGAAGAGACAAGCAGCCTCATACGCAAACGGCCCAACCAATGAAATGTCGCCAAGTGGGTTATACAGAGTGACAAAGAACAATTTGAACCGAATGCTTCGTGGGTGTGCGCCGATTGGAACTGACGACAAATCTGTAGTGTTGCACCATATTTATGGTATCGTCAACGATTTCTATGAATATACAGAGATGTTGGCAACAACGCATACGGGCTCTTTTAGAATGCTTCACCCGTTTCTGTTTAACAAATAATAAATACCGGAGGTAAAAACATGGACTGCAAAAAAACGATTATCGACTATCTTGAGGGAAGAATCAAGCCAGCAGAGCTTGAAGAACTGTTCGAAACTCATCCCGAGCTGCTTGATTGGGTACAGAGCATTGTGCCGGAAGACCAGAGGATGGAAGCCGGCGAATTCGTTAACGGGCATTATGAAAGCCGCACTGTTCCGTTCGATATTCGTCTCTTCATTAAACAAGAAAAGACAATGTTCGGAGGCAAAGGAGAGTATTCGTTGGGAGTTCGAGTTGATATATTTAGCGTCATTAGTAGGCTCGTTAAGGCAGCTTTTCCCGACATGGAGATCAATCTGACGGATGAAGTGAACGAAATGCACGGTTTGTCATTGGACGCATGCCCGAGCTATATCGGCGGCGTGGAGGTAACTGAAACGATAGAGAATATCATTAGAGAGTTGCCCGAAAACCTGTCGAAAAGCAAACGAATTGCGCTTGCAAGAAGCCGGATTAAGGATGCCTTTCACATTGAAGGGAGAAAATGGCCGTATTGGATTCAGGAGCCCGACTGGCCCGCAAATAACGGCAAACCGATGAAGTACGTTTCAACGGTACGGCTTAATGCTGATCAGCGTGAACACCATTTTGTTGACGTTGACACGGGCGAAGAACGAATCGTTATGGATTGCACCTGATCAAAAGCTTTTCGCGAATGCGAATAAATGAATCCGAATTCCGACCGCGCGGCGGGAGACTCGGCATAAATGCACACAATCAAAGTGCATTTTTCGTGGTTTCCTGCCGCGCGAATGAGTTATTTCACCAAGCAAAGAAGAAACTATGAGTATGATTCAATGAATCAGCTTGTGCGTGAAAATCTGTACTACGGTGAGAATGATTCCGCGAACTCAACTTACACTTATGCATACGATTCCTACGGCAACATGCTCGGAAAGTATCACTATGCATACACAACGGGTTCAATCGCGAACAAGTTGATCCCAACCATCCGGGGAGGTAGTTTCAATGTTTAAAAGAAAGATGTTTTTTATGTTTCTGTTTGTTCTTTTCATGGCATTCATTGCAGGGACACTTGTTGTGATTGGCAAAAACAAGCTTCCGGAAACTAAGGTGTTTGATGTGGGCGATTATCAATATTATATTGATAAATTTCCGTCAGAAGATAATTTAGGGTTCATATCCGATCCAAAAGATCTTCTCAAAAAAGTTGAAGTAATTTGGATCAATAAGTATGGAGAACGTATAAAAAAGCAGAAACCCTATCAATTATTCTATGACAAGGCAAACGGTATTTGGCTTGTTCAGGGAACATTGCGATCCAATATGACGGGTGGTGTTGCAAACATCTTGGTGGATAATGACACAGGCAGGGTCTTAGCACTCTGGCATGATAAGTAATTTATGTCGATGAGCAGATCTTCGCTTGCACTGTCGGAACGCTCGGCACGGCTCGGGAGACCGTTCCCTATGCCTACACAAACTCGGCATGGAAGGATCAGCTCACTTCGTACGATGGCGAAAGCATAACATATGACGCTTCCGGCAACCCCACGAACTACCTTGGTGCAACTCTGGTTTGGGAAGGTCAGCGGCTGAAGTCGTATACCCCAAAAGACGCATCCTCCGGACGCGCGAATTCGTATGTCTACAGCTACGATGAAAACGGCATCCGCACAAGAAAAACCATCGGCAACACCGTTACGGACTATTACTATAACGGCACGCTGCTCATGGGCACCGTCAAAACCACAACAAACAGCAACGGAAGCACAACGACTTCAAAGCTCCGCTTCAGCTACGACGCTAACGGCAAAGTCGTTGCCGTGAACTATAACGGAAATTATTACTATTACCTCCGCAATGCCCAGAGCGATATCGTCAAACTCATTGACAAAACCGGAGCAACCGTTGTAGAATACCGCTATGACAGTTGGGGCAAACTGCTGTCAACCTCGGGCTCACTCGCGTCCACACTCGGAAAGAATAATCCCTTCCGCTACCGTGGATATGTGTATACCGGCAATCTGACGATTGACGGACGAAGAGACGGGCTTCTACTACCTCCAAAGCAGGTACTATAACCCCGAAGTCGGCAGGTTTATTTCCTCCGATGTCCTCCTCTCCACCGGCCAGGGCGTAATTGGGCATAACGCGTATGCGTATTGCCTGAATAATCCGGTGAATATGGGCGATAACTGCGGTTCGTATGCTGAAGCAATAAAGCCGCTTGATGAAGCCGGAGGGGGAAGTCTTGGCATTGGTCTTGGTATCGGTTCACTGATATTAACAATTACTTCTGCCATTACTAACATAACAACATCGAAGCCGAAGGTTAAGTCCGATTCAAAG
>ENA-UOJG01002206-UOJG01002206.1-human-gut-metagenome-genome-assembly--contig:-C47-NODE-2206-length-17295-cov-7.969316_pt1 | contig 17295 bp, 18 predicted proteins | sample MGYA00242340_ERZ723887 | MGnify/ENA metagenome assembly ERZ723887 | reverse complement strand
GCGAAACAAAGGGTCGAAGCGTATTTGACATACGCGAGAGTCTTTGTTATCGCGCTGCAACTCGTTTTTAGCCCAAAAGCATTCGCCAAATCAGGGGATGATTTTGTTCAGGGGGTATTCTACTATTCCCTCGGCGCCGTTGTCTTTCAGAGTGGGAACGATTTCGCGCACGACCTTTTCGTCGACGATGGTTTCGACGGCAACCCAAGCGGGGTCTGAGAGCTGGGAAACGGTGGGCTTGCGGAGCGCGGGCAGGGAGGCTATTACTTTGGAGAGATTGCCTTTGGGAAGATTCATTTTGAGGCCCACTTTGCTGTTGGCTTCAAGCGCGGCGCGCAGGAGCATGGCGATGGACTCTATCTTCCTGCGCTTTTCGGGATTTTCCCATGCGGACTTGTTGGCGATGAACTTGGTGTTCGTGTAGAGCATGGTCTCGATTATGCGCAGGTTGTTGGCGCGCAGCGATGAGCCGGTCTCGGTGATGTCGGCGATGGCGTCGACGAGATCCGGAACCTTGACTTCCGTCGCGCCCCACGAAAATTCCACTTCGGCGTCAACCCCGTTGTCGGCGAGGAATTTCCTGGTGACGTTCATCAGCTCGGTGGCGACGCGCTTGCCATGGAGGTCTTTCACGGTCTTGATGTCGGAATCCTCCTTGACGCAGAGAACCCACCGCGATTTCAGGGAAGTCGCCTTGCTGTAAACGAGGTCGCAGACTTCGACGACGTCGCTGGAGTTTTCGAGAATCCAGTCGTAGCCGGTGAGTCCGCAATCAAAAAAGCCCTGTTCTACGTACCTGCTGATCTCCTGTGCGCGGACGAAGCGGCCGTCGAGCTCGGGGTCGTCGATGGAGGGCTTGTAGGAGCGGGAGCTCTTGGAGATTCGCCAGCCCGCCTTGGCAAAAAGCGCTATCGTTGATTCTTCGAGGCTGCCTTTGGGAAGGCCTATCATTATCAGTGGAGTGCTCACGGTATTTTGTATGTTTTTGGATTTCGGCGCGCCGTTTTCCGCAAAAAAAACGCATTTTCGCGAATCCGCGCATTTCCGCGCAGCCGCGAAAACGCCGTTCGGACTGCCGCCCGCGCGCCGCGCGCGTCGGCCGGATTGGTGCGGGCAGACGGAATCGAACCGACATCACCAGTTTGGAAGACTGGGGTTTTGCCACTAAACTATGCCCGCGATAAATTAAAGCCGTAATATAAATACCCGACCCAAAGGCGCGTCAAGAATATTTTTAGAAGAGACCGAACGCGCCCGCGGAAAATGCGAAAGCCATGTAGACTACGATCAAAAATTTCAGCATTGAAGCGGCGAGCGAGCCCGCGAACGCCCCCAGCCCCGCCCTGCCCGAGGCGCGCAGTCCCGACCCCCCGAGCCATTCGCCGAGGAACGCCCCGACCAACGGCGCGATAAAAATCCACAGCGCGGGCGGCGGCAGGAAGATGCCGACGAAAACCCCTATAAACGCGCCGAGCCCCCCGCGCCAGGTTGCGCCGAACTTCTTGGCGCCCATCCAAGACATGAATATGTCCGCGGCCTGCGCGAAAGCCGCAAGCGCCCCGCATATGCCGACATTCCACCACCCGAGCTGCGAGTCCGGAAGCGCGAGCTTGAATGCCAATATTGCCGCGAAAGAAAGCAGCGGCCCGGGCAGAACGGGCAAAAACGCCCCGACCGCCGCGGCCGCGCACGCGGCGTAGACGAGGGCCGCCCCGATAGCGATGTAAGCCGTCTCCATTTATTTCTTGAAATATGGGCCGAACTCTGGTTTTATCAAGAAAAGTTTATAATTTCTAACAGGCGCCGCTCATGGAAAATCCCGACCAAAAATTATTGGAAATACTACGCAACGAAAAATTCATCGCGTTTTTCGACCTCGGACTCGTCGGAGAAAACGGCGTATCCGAAATCGGCGGGCTCTGCAAGGTGGCGATGCCGCGCCAGGTCAGGGACATCGACTACATTTCGCTGACTTTCATATTCGACACCCCGAGCGAGGGAACGTTTGCGCTCGCAAAGCGCATAATGTCGAGGCTCACCGCCGAGGCGTTCAAGAAGGCAATCCCCTCCGTGAGCGCGATAACGAGCGTCCCCGCGACGCTGAGGTCGGGCGACAATTACATACACCAGATAGACGTGATTTTCTCGTCGCACGTTCCGGACGCAAAAGACGCCGTAAGCAAAGTCGTCTACGCCGTCCGCTCGTCCGGCGGCCTCAACACCGAGCCGCCGCAGTGGTGGGACGAAAATTCGTCGCCGACGCCCACGGAAGCCGAAAAGGCAAACTGGGCGGCGCGCATAAAGGCGCTTCTGGGAATTTCCAAGTAGGCGAGAAAGGCTGCGTCACGCCGTTTCAAGAGATTGAAGCGGCTGTTTTTTTCAGGAAAATTCAGGACAATGGAAATTTGGTTCCACCCCGCAAAGGCGCTCGGCGCCCTAACTAAAAAAGCCGCCGAGGCCGCCGGCTTCGGCTCCGGCTTCGACCCGATGATACGCCCCGCCGACCCGAAATTCGGCGACTTCCAGGCCAACGGCGCCCTGCAATACGCAAAGGCGCACAGGGAAAACCCGAGAGCCGCGGGCGAAAGGCTGCTCGCGGCGATAAAGGCGTCCCCCGATTTCGACGAATCGCTCGTCGAAACCTCCGTGGCGGGCCCGGGGTTCGTGAACTTCGCGCTCACGAAAAAATTTCTCGGGGGGTGGCTTGCAAAGTACAGCGGGGAAAAGGCGCTGCGCGACGCCGCCCGCGGATTTTACGGCGGCAGAAAGACGGTGGTAGACTATCCGTCGCCGAACACCGCAAAGCAGATGCACGTCGGGCACCTCCGCCCGATGGTAATCGGGGAGGCGGTAAAACGGCTGCTCGCATTCTGCGGCGCGGACGTAATCGCCGACAACCACATAGGCGACTGGGGCACGAATTTCGGAATACTCATATACGGAATCAAAACATCCGGCTACAAGATTGACCCGGAAAACGAGAACTCTCTCGAAGAGCTCGAACAGATGTACAAGCGCGGCAGCGCGCTGGCAAAAGAATCCCCCGAAGCTGCCGAGGCCGCGCGCGCGGAGCTCGTGAAGCTCCAAAACGGCGAGCCCGAAAACGCGGAGCTGTGGAACAAAATCAACGAGACAAGCTCCGCGGCGTTTGAAAAAATGTACGGGCGCATGGGGCTTACGATTGACGTGTCGCTCGGGGAATCCTTTTACCGCGACAAGGTGGGCAGAATCTACGCCGAACTCTCGGAATGCGGAATCGCCGAGGAAAACCAAGGGGCGCTCGTGGTGTTTTTGCGGGAGCACGACCGCTTCAAGACGCAGCCTTTCATAATAAGAAAGAGCGACGGGGCGTCCAACTACGCTTCGACAGACCTCGCGACCCTCCTCTACCGCGTCGAGCATTTCGGGGCGGAAGAGGTCGTGTATGTCACCGACGGCAGGCAGCAGGACCACTTCCAGCAGCTCTTTATGACGGCGGAAAAGTGGTTTGACTGCAAGGGGTACAGGCTGCCGAAGCTCCGCCACGTGTGGTTCGGCACGATCCTTGGCGAGGACGGCAAGGCGATCAAAACCAAGAGCGGCGAGCCCGTGCGCCTCAAAGCCCTGCTCGACGAGGCCGTAGCCCGCGCCCGCAAAATAGTGCTCGAAAAGAATCCGGACACCCCGCCGGAGGAGGCGGACAAAATAGCCGAAACCGTCGGGGTCGCCGCTCTACGCTACGCCGACCTGTCGCAAAACCGCACGAACGACTACCTATTCTCGTGGGACAAGCTGCTGGCTTTCGACGGCAACACCGCCCCCTACCTGCTCTACGCCGCGGCGCGTATACACTCCATTTTCCGCAAGCTCGGGATATCGCCTGACGCCGACTTCTCCGCCGCGGGAGAAATGGAGACGGAACAGGAGATTGCGCTCGCGCGCAAGCTCGTGGCGCTGCCCGCCGTGTTTGAGCTCACCCTCGCCGAGCTGCGCCCGCACTACCTGTGCACATACCTCTACGAGCTCGCCGGAACGTTTTCGACTTTTTACAACGCAAACAAGGTAATGGTGGACGACGAATCCGTGCGGGCGCGCCGCCTGATGCTGTGCTCGCGCGCGCTGCGCGTGCTGGAAACGGGGCTGCGCGTGCTCGGAATCGAGCCGCTCGAAAAGATGTAGCATGAAAATATCGACAAAAACCGGCGACGCCGGCCGCACAAAGCTCATGTTCGGCAGGGATGTCTCGAAGGCCTCGCAAAGGGTGAGGGCCTACGGGGCGCTCGACGACTTCTCCGCAACCCTCGGGCTCGCGCGGTCGTTCGCCGGCGGAGAACTCGCGGCGTTTGTCCTCGAATTGCAGAAATCGCTCGTATTTCTCATGACCGAGCTCGCCACGGACAAGGCGGATTTCCCGAAGCTCGCCGAAAAAAACATTCGCACGCTCGGCGGCGCCGATCTGGAAGTTTTGGAGAAAAAAATCGAGGCCGCCGAAGCCGCGGGCGACGTTTTCTCGGGCTGGGCGCACTCCGGCGAAACGCATTTGCAGGCCGCCCTAGACATGGCGCGCGCACGCTGCCGCGCCGCCGAGCGCGAAATCGCAGCCCTCGCCGAGAGCGGGGAGCTCGCCCGACCCTTCCCCCTCGCCTACATAAACCGCCTATCCGACCTGCTCTGGATCCTCGCGCAACAGTCGCTCAAAGTCAGGCGGGAAGACTGATTTCAACGATAATACGCATATGAAAAAAATACTCTTCGCGGCAATACTCTCCGCATTCTCCTGCGCGGCGGCGCTCGCCGCCGGCGACTGGGCAAACTTCGGCAGATACGCCGAGGCGAACAAAGCCGTCTCCAAGCCGCCTCTTGCGGTGCTGATGGGAGACTCAATAACCGACGCATGGCCGAAGAAAACGCCCGGCGACTTCTTTGCAAAAAACAATATCGTCGGCCGCGGGATAAGCGGACAGGTGACTTCGCAGATGCTCGCGAGGTTCCGCCGCGACGTCCTGGACCTGAAACCCAAATACGTGGCGATTCTGGCGGGAACCAACGACATCGCGCAAAACCAGGGCTATATCGCCGTGGAAAACGTTTTCGGCAACATAGTCTCGATGGTCGAAATCGCCAGGGCAAACGGGGTCATTCCGATAGTGTGCTCGGCGCTTCCCGCCAACAAATATCCGTGGAGGCAGGAAATCAAGCCCGCGCCGCTCGTGAAGAAGCTCAACGAAATGCTGAAAGCCTACTGCGAAAAAAACTCGGTAAAGTATGTGGACTACTATACTCCGATGGCGGACGACAAGGACGGCCTCCCGAAAAAATACGCCAACGACGGTATACACCCGACGCCAGAAGGATACGCGGTGATGGAAAAAATCCTCCTTCCCGCGCTGAAATAGGCCGCGAAACGCAATTTCCAGATTTCCCCCAAGCCGCAGGATCAGGCGGCTTTTTTTTGCGGATAAAACAACGAGTTCTAAGCCAAGCCATTGCGCCGTATTCGGTTAAGTGAAAAAATGTAAAATTTCTCGCATTCCAAAGGCAAGATCTCCCGGACGCTTGCATATTTGGGCAAAACCGGATAGGGAAACCGTTCAAGTTTGAAAGCGTTATCCGAGACGGCAAACCGTATTGGCTAATTTCCGTCGGCGAAGAAAGCGAATATAAGGAAGCGGGAGGGAGAGAATGCGAACAACAATCGAATTCAAATCCCGAAACGGAAGATCGAATATTCAGGTGTAAAACGCAATACGGACATGTATTGGTAAAGAATTTCCCGTCTAATCTTGGCGCTTTTAGACAATTTGGATGGCATGAGAAAGATGTCGTCGAAGAGGCGGTAGACAATATAGTTTACAGAAAAATATTAAATAAAGTCAGGGCAAATCCGGTTAAAGAAACGGAATTTTTCGCCCCCGAACCGCCCAAGAAAAAAGAACGCGATATGTCATTGGCAAATATCCTAAATAAGATAAATAAATTGCCGCAATCGGAGCGGGACGCATATATTTCCATGTTAGAATCCGACTCTTCTCCCCAAAAATAAATAAAGGCATTCGCGAATTGAATTTAAACCGGCATTTTTTGGACCGCGCGCGGCAAACGCAAAATCTATTAATAGAATTTTACGGCGGAGTATTACATACGCGAGTATGAAATTAGCGTAAATTTTGCACGAAACGGACGCAAAAAACCGGAACGGAAAACCGTTCCGGTTTTGAAAAATAGAGAACGACGCTACTTGGCGAGCTTTATCTCGTCCCAGACTTTTATGTATTTGGCGTTGTCCGCGCCGAGGTCCTGGATGATTTCGCCCTTCTTGTACATTTCGTCGGAAATGAACATTCCCGGGTGGTTCCTATTTTCCTCGGAAACGAACTCCTTCGCGCCGTCAACCGGGCAAGTGAAGCAGGTGAACTCGATATTGCGCGCGGCGTTCTCGGGCGTCATCATGAAGTCGATAAACTTGTACGCAAGCTCCTTGTTGCGCGCGGTGACGGGAATCGCCCAGTCGTCGCAGCACATTGTAAACCCTTCCTTCGGGCACATCCACGCGAGTTCCGGAGCTTCCGCAAAGACCTGGAAGAGGTCGCCGCTGTACCCCTGCACTATCTGGAATTCTCCGGAGCGTATGCCTACCTTGTAGACTTCATTGTCGAATTTCGCGAGATTGCGCTTCCACTCTATGATCTGCTTCTTAGCCTCTTCGAGGTGCTTTTCGTCGGTGGTGTTGATGGAATGGCCCTTGAAGAGCAGCGCGGCGCCGATAGTCTCGCGCATGTCGTTGAGCATTGTCATGCGGCCCTTGAGCTTGGAGTCGCCGAAAACCGCCCACGTGTCGGGAATCTTTCCGAGCTTGTCCTTGTTGTAGGCGATGCACGTAAAGCCTATCATGTAGGGGACGCTGTACTCCATCTTCTTGTCGATGGCCAGATTGTCGAGGTATGCCTTGTTGATTTTCGCGAGGCTCGGAAGTTTGGAATGGTCGAGCTTCTCTATCATCTTCTGCTCGTACATGATTTTTGCCATGTAGCTGGAGGGCTGGATGAGGTCGTAGCCGGCGCCGCCCGCCTTGAGCTTGGAATACATGAACTCGTTCGAGTCGAATATGTCGATTACGACCTTGCAGCCGTACTTTTGCTCAAACTCCTTTACGAGGTCGAGGTCTATGTAGTCGGACCACATATAGACGTTGAGTACGGGCTTCGACGGCCCGCAGCCACACATTGCGATCGCCGCGCAGAGGGCGGCGGCCGATGCGACATATTTGAGTATTTTCTTCATTTCCTTTTATTTTAGCCTTTTTTTAGGGTTAAAACTTTTTGCGCGTCAAAAACTGCCCCGCTATCGCCACGGTGAACGTCAGCGCCATAAACACGACGCTCAGGGCGTTTATTATCGCCGGCGGGCCGTGCTTCATCATGCTGTAAACCTTCACGGGCAGGGTTGTGCTCCCCGGGCCTCCCACAAAGAACGTCACGACAAAGTCGTCCATAGAAAGAGTAAACGCCATCATCGCCCCCGCCGCTATTCCAGGCCCCAAAAGCGGCAGGACGATTTTCACGAATATCCTGAAATTGCCCGCGCCCAAATCCTGCGCCGCCTGGATTATGTTGAAGTCGAAGTCTTGAAGGCGCGCGAGCACCGTGAACGTGACAAAGCTCAGGCAGAAAGTCGCGTGTGCGAGAATCACCGTCGTTAGCCCCAGATCCACGCGCATGCTCACGAACATCAGGAGCAGGCTAATTCCCATCAGGACGTCCGGCACGCACATCGGGGCGTACACGAGCACGTAGTGCGCCGACTGGAGCTTGGATAGCCTGTACTTGTTCAAAGTCCACGCCGCGCAGGTTCCGACCGCCGTTGAGATGACGGTCGCCGCAAACGCCACAATCAAGGTGTTGAGGGTGGCGTTTATGACGGCGGAGTCCTTGAAAAGCGCCTCGTACCATTTCAGCGAAAACCCCATCCACTTTCCGCCGTATCGCGACTCGTTGAACGACTGGCTGACGAGCATCACAATCGGCAGGTACATGAAAACCATCACGAATATCGTGACGAAAAGCGACGTGTAGCGCGACTTCATTTTGTGGAGTCCCCCGACGACCTGCGTATGTTGATGACGTTTTTCAGAACCCCCTTCTGTTTGAGGAAAACCAGAAACACCGGAACGGATATTATGACCGAGAGCAGCGCCGCCAGCGCCGCGGCCTCCGGCAGGTTCCTGTTGGCGGACGCGCGGATTGCGATCTTGTTGCCGAGCATTTCGCCGTCAACGCCGCCGACGAGATCGGGAATTGCGTACGAGCCCATCGCGGGAATGAACACCACCATTATCGCCGTGTATATGCCGCGCTTTATCCCGGGAATGAATATGGAGACGAACGCCTTGAAGCGCGACGCGCCCAAGTCGCGCGCGGCCTCTATCAGGGAGAAATTGAACTTTTCCGCCGCGGCGTAAATCGGGAGAATCGCGAACGGCAGGCAGGTGTAAACCGACACGGTTATGACCGCCCCAAGGTTGTTAAGCAAAAACACGTCGTCGGAAATTATCCCGAGCTTCAGCAGCGCCGAGCGCAAAAATCCGTCGGGGTGCAGCAGAACCCTCCACGCGAAAATGCGTATCAGGAAGTTCGTCCAGAGCGGTATTATTATGACAAGCAGCAGCCAGTAGCGGTACTTCTCGCGCTGCTGGGCTATCCAGTACCCGACGGGAATCCCGAGCAAAAGGCATATCGCCGTTATCGCGCACGAAACCCACACCGTGCGCCACAAAACCGAAACGTAGTCGCTGCGCAAGACGTTGGCGAAAGTATCGAGCGTCCACCCGGGGCCTATTCCGCCCGCGGGATCGGCCGTCTTGAAGGCGATGGCGAATACCAGCAGGGACGGTATTACGAAAAATACGGCCAACCACAAAAGCGACGGCGCGGTGAACAACCACTCGGTGAACCTCTTTGCGCCCGCGCGCGCCGAAAAATTCGATTTGTCGTCGGCCATAGTTTAAGAACCCTAATGCGGGGCCTCCTCGGGGAGCGTCGTGACGTCGTCGGGGTGCCACGCAACCCACACTTTGTCGTCCCAAGTGGGCTGTTTGTAGTCGAGATAGCAGCGGTTGTGCTGGGTGACGATATTTATGCGGCGCCCGTCGGCGGACTTCACCCAATAGCGGGTCTGCGCGCCCTGGTAAACGATGTCGATTACCTGCGCCTCGAACATGTTGAGGTTTTCGTTTTCGGGCTTTTTGTCAAAAATCCTGAACTTTTCCGGCCTGATGCTGACCGTCACCTTGTCGCCCACCGACAGGCTGTGCTCGTTGTACGACGGAAATTCGCCGAGCCCGAAGAAGTCTATGCGGCAGTATTCGCGGTTGGTGACGGACGCGACGGAACCCTCGAAAAAATTGGTGTCGCCGATGAAGGACGCAACGAATTTGGTGCGGGGGTTTTCGTAGATTTCGGCGGGCGTCCCTATCTGCTCTATGACGCCGCCGTTCATGACGGCGATTCTGTCCGAAAGGCTCATCGCCTCGCCCTGGTCGTGCGTGACGTATATGAAAGTCGTCCCCACCTCGTCGTGGATTCTGTCGAGCTCGAGCAGCATGTACTGGCGCAGCTTGAGGTCGAGCGCGGCGAGCGGCTCGTCGAGCAGAAGGAGCTTTGGCTTGTTTATGAGAGCGCGCGCTATGGCTATGCGCTGCTTCTGCCCGCCGCTTATGGTGTCGGTCTTGCGCGAGGCGAGCCCCTCGAGGCGGATGATCGAAAGCATTTCGTCCACCATTTCCCCGACGCGCTTTTCGTCCACTCCCGCCGTGCGGGGGCCGAACGCTATGTTGTCGAAGACGGTCATGTGCGGGAAGAGGGCGTAGTTTTGGAACACCGTGTTTATTTTGCGCTTGTTGGGCGCGGTGTCGGTGATGTCCTTTCCGTCGAGAAAAATCTTTCCGGAGTCGGGCTCCTCAAAGCCGCCGGATATTCTCAAAATGGTGGTCTTGCCGCAGCCGCTCGGGCCGAGAAGGGAAAATATTTCGCCGCAGCGCACCCCGAAGCTCACGCTTTTTACGACATGGTTGTCTCCGAAGCGCTTGTCTACTTTTTCGAGCTCAAAGAATTCAGGCATTTCCCTTTTTTGAAAAAATGAAATCAAGTAAAAAATATATATGACGCGAAAATGGAAGCTTTTTTTTAAAAAAAACGAATTTCTAACAAAATCCGCAGGCTCCGTTATTGCGCGGAGGCAGGCGAAAAAAAAGGAGCCCGCGGAAACGAGTCCCGGGGCTCCCCGCAAAAGTCGAAACTTAGCCGCTACTTTTTGCAGCCGCACTTTTTCGCGCACGGCTTCTTGGCAACCGATTTCAATGCGCAGGCTTTCTTTGCGCAGGCCTTTTTCGCCGGAGCTTTCTTGGCAGCCGCTTTCTTCGCGGGGGCTTTTTTGGCTACGGCTTTCTTGGCCGGAGCCTTCTTGACCGCCGCTTTCTTCGCGGCCGCCTTTTTGGCCGGAGCCTTTTTAACGGCCGCCTTCTTGGCGGGAGCTTTTTTGGCGGCCGCTTTCTTCGCGGGAGCCTTCTTTGCCACAGCCTTCTTCGGAGCTGCCTTTTTTACCACTTTTTTTGTTGCCATGATTCTATTTTTTTTGGGTTGTTTTCATGTTAACGTTGCGCGCGAATGCGGGGAACTTTGCAGCTCCAACGCGCGTACAACGAAAATCCTCGCGCCCGAACGGGGCGGAAACTCCGCGGCTCCTGCGCCGCGCAAAAAAATCCGAATCCGGCAGTCGCCTTAAATGCGAAGGGGGAGACGCCCGACGGCATATCTTCAAAAAATACCCCTTCGAAAAACGGTCTGTAAAAAAGCGCCATCTCAACGTGCCGACGAGCAAATTTATCAATGCGTTTTTTATATAGAATACGATATGCGAATGATGCAATATAAAAATTGCGGCTTCGCGAAAATTTATGGGCGCAGAAGCGGTCGCGAGTCGAAGCTCTTTAAAACTTTTCCCACTTCAATAGAATTGCCCGCGAAAAATTCCGGCGCGGAAAGCATTTTTGAGCACGGCCTCTGAATGGCTCCGAACGCGATGTCGCCATCTCCGCACGCGATTCTGAGCCCGTCGGCGCGCGAGGCCGCGACGACCTCGCCGCATTCCGCGCCGCCCTTCATGCGCGCGGCGGCAAAGGCTTTCGAGAGCTTGACCGCCTCTCCGCCGATCTCCGCGACGGCGAACGAGAACGCCCGCGCGCGGTTGGCGATTTCCTCCGCGGGCAGGCGGAAATCCAAAAACAAATCCTCCTTGCCAATCTTGCGGGTGTACGTCGCGCGCGATTCGTCCTGCGGCTTGAATTTCGCCGAGCCGTCCGCCACGGAGGAAATGTTTTCGGCCAGCAGGCGCGCGGCGGCGGCGGCTATCTTTCCGCGCAGGGACGCCGAGCCGTCGGAGGGTTCTATCGCGACCTCCTCCGCCGCGCATACGGGGCCGGAGTCCATTCGCGGCTCTATCGCCATGAGGCTCACGCCGGTGGATTTGAAGCCGAGCGCTATCGCGGTCTCAACGGGCGACGCCCCGCGCAGCTGCGGAAGCAGCGAGGCGTGGAGGTTCAGGCACGGATATCTGCCGTACTCCAATACGTTTTTTTTGAGCATTCTCCCGTACGCCATCACGACTATCATCTCGACGCCGAGCCCCCTCATGCGCGCGGCGTCGGATTCATCCGGCGAACCCTCGGGGCGCAATAGCTCAACGCCGTTTTCGAGCGCCCACGCGGAGACGTCGTTTGGCGACAATTTTTTTCCCCTGCCCTTTGGCCTGTCGGGGTTGCTGACCACGCACGCGAGCTCGAAACCCGGGCATCCTCCGCCAAACAGCGCCCTTATGGAATCGAGGGCGATGGCGTCGGAGGCCATGAACGCGACCCTCATCTGCGTCCCTTTCCCGCGCCCGCATAGCGTTTGGGCTTTCCCACGAGCTCGAGCTTTATCGAAACCCCTCCGAGGCGCAGCTTTTCGCGCAGGCCCTTTACGAGGTAGCGGCGGTACGAGTCCGCCAGAACGGAGGCGTCGTTGCAGAACATTCTTATCGTGTACGGGCGCGAGGCCGTCTTTACGCAATAATACGCTTTAAATCGCTTGTTCGCCACATACTTTGGCGGGTTCGCCGAGAGCAGCTTGGAGACGCAGGAATTAAGGGCGTTTGTCGAAGGCGCAGAAAGCATTTTTCTGCTCATCGAATACGCGCTTTCGAGCAGGTTTTCTATGCCGGAATTCTCCTTCGCCGAAACGAAGTGTACGGGCGCGTCGGCGATGTCCGGAAGCGCGCGGCGCACGGCCTCCTCGAATCCCTTTTTAAATGCGGCGAGATTCTCGTAGCCGCGCAGCGGGGCGCTTTTGAAAGTCTCCGCGGCGTAGTCCCACTTGTTCACGACGATTATGGCGGCGGCTCCGGCCTCCACGATTTCCCCCGCGAGCCTCTTGTCCAAATCGGCGACGCCCTCCATTGCGTCGAGCACCAGAAACACGACGTCGCTCCCGCCTATCGCCCTGCGCGTGCGCACCGACGACAGGTAGTCGAGCGAAGAGTTCGTCTTGCGGTTGAGCTTAAGCCCCGCGGTGTCGAACAGCCTGAACTTCATCTCGGCGCCGTTTTTTGAAACAGCGTCGATGTCGAGCTTGACGCTGTCGCGCGTGGTGCCCGCCACCTGGCTTACTATCATGCGCTCCTCGCCAAGCATCCGGTTTGCGATGGAGCTCTTGCCGACGTTCGGCCTGCCCGCGACGGAAATTTTGATTCTTCCCTCCCCGCCGTCTTGCGCCGGCTCGATTTTGCCGAAGCGCGCCTCGAGCATTTCCATGAGCGCCTCCATTCCGCAACCGTGCTCGGCGGAGACTTCCGCCACATCCGCAAATCCGAGGGAGAAAAACTCGGAGCTTCTCGCGGAGTGCGAGGGAACGTCGACTTTGTTGACGGCGAGAATCACGTCCTTGCCCGCGGAGCGCAGGAGGGCGGCGATCTCCTCGTCGAGCGGCGTCAGGCCCTCCTGCGAATCCACCACGAACACCACGGTGTCGGCGGTGTCTATCGCGAACTTCGCCTGCAAGTTGGTCGCGCGCGCGATTACCTTTTCTCCGCCGGAGGCGGAGGCGAACATGCCGCCGGTGTCCATCAGCGCCACTCCCTCCGAAAGGGGTTCTGCGACGATGTCGCGCGTGACGCCCGGCCTGTCGTGCACTATCGAAACGCGCCGGCCGAGAATGCGGTTGAAGAGCCGGCTCTTGCCGACGTTCGGGCGCCCGACGAGGGCGACGCTCTTTGGTGCGGGCGCGCTCATAAATTTTTCCCCTATCTCAGCTTTGCAACGGCCTTCTCCATCCTGTCGGCGGCCTCGACGAGATTTTCGTAGCTCGTCGAAAAGCTCGCGCGCAAAAACCCCTCGCCAGACGGCCCGAAAGCCGACCCGGGGACGACCGCAACCCGCGCGGATTCGAGAATGTACCTGGCAAATTCCATAGAGTCCATTCCGACGTCCGGAACTTTCGGAAAGGCGTAGAAGGTTCCGCGCGGCAGGCCGCACTCCATGCCCATTTCATTGAACCTGCGGACGATGAAATCCCTGCGCCTGCGGTATTGGTCGCGCATCTTTTCCATCGAAGGGGCGCCGTTTGCGAGCGCCTCTATCGCGGCCTCCTGCGAGACTATCGGCGCGCACATAAGCGCGTACTGGTGGGCTTTCATCATGCCCTCTATGAGCTCGCGCGGAGCGCACGCGTAGCCTATTCTGAACCCCGTCATCGCAAACGCCTTCGAAAACCCGTGCAGGAAAATCGTGCGCTCCTTCATGCCGTCGATCGCCGCGACCGAATGGTGCCCGCCCTCGTAGGTGAGCTCGGAATAAATTTCGTCGCTGATTACGAGCATGTCCTTTTCGCGCGCGAATTTCGCAAGCTCCGCAAGCTGCTCCCTGCCGGCGACGCCGCCCGTCGGGTTGGTGGGAAAGTTTATGACTATCGCCTTGCATCCGGGAACCCACGCGCGGCGAACTTCGTCCATGTTGAACGCAAAGCCGTCCTCGGGGCGGGTCTTCACCGGAACCGGTATCCCGTGGCAGAGCTTCACGCTCGGCGAGTACGACACGAAGCACGGCTCGTGGTACATTATTTTGTCGCCCGGGTTTATTATGGCTCTGAGCGCGCAGTCGAGAACTTCCGAAACCCCGACGCCGACGAGGATTTCGCCCGCGGGATCGTAGGACGCTCCGTAGTTTTTTTCCACGTATTTGGAAATCTCGTTGCGCAGGCGGCGCAGGCCGAGGTTGTCGGTGTAGGATGTCTTGCCCTTTTCGAGGGCGAATATCGCCGCCTCGCGGATGTGCCACGGGGTGACGAAATCGGGCTCGCCTATGCCCAGCGACACGGCGTCCTTCATGTTCGCGGCTATAGCGAAAAATTCGCGTATGCCCGATTTCGGAAGGGTCGCGACGTGAGAGGCGATAAATTTCGATGGATTGCCGTCTTTCATATGATTGGCCTGAAATGGAAACGAAAAGCCCCAATGGGAACGCGCCACTACGGGGAATATATGAGCCTGTCGCCGTCCGCGGCCTCGCGGTCTATTATGAACCCCTGCTGCTTGTAGGTTTTCAGAAAGAAATGCGTGGCGGTGGAAGTCACGCCGCCGATTGTCGCGAGCTTTTCGTATACGAAGCTCGCCACCCCGCGCAGGGACTTGGCGCGGACGAAGATCAGAAGGTCGTACCCGCCGCTCATAAGATAGCAGGAGTCCACCTGGTCGAACCTGCTGACGCGCTGAGCGAGCCTGTCAAAGCCGCCGTCGCGCTCGGGATTTATGCGCAATTCTATCGCCGCGTGCACGACGGACTCGTCCGCGTCCGGATTTATCACCGGACGCCATCCGAGCAGCACGCCGTCCTCCGCGAGCTTCTTCATGCGCTCGTCTAGCTCGTCGCGCGTGAGCCCGAGAATTTTGCCCATCTGCTCGGTGGAGAGCGGCTCGCCGTCGAGCATAAGTTTTAACAGTTTGTCCATAGGTTGAAAAGAATGACCGTTTGAGTTTTTTTTTAAACACTTTTTTTCGGCGGCGCGCCGAAAACCGCGGGCGGCGCAAAAAAAACCCCGCGGGGCGATCCTGCGGGGCTCTTCCTCTCTGGGAAAGTAAAGACTCCGTCAGCGCCCCTTCGCCCTCCGTGCCGCAAGCGCGAGCGCCGCCGCCCCGAGAGCCGCCGCAAACGCCGCAGGCTCGGGAACGCTCGAGAGGACGAGGTCGTTGCCCCGCCACGCCGCTTCCCAGCGCGTTTCGTCTATCCCCAAAATCTCTATCCCGCCGCCGTCGAACCCCTGCACCCCGCCGGCCGCGGAAATGAGCACATATTCGCCGGGCGCGAAATCTTCGTAGTCCCAGTTGAAGTCGAAGACTATTTTGGAAAGCATCTGGAAATTGTCCGCGCGCGACAGCGCGCCGTCGATTTGAATCAGCGGGGCGTCCTCCGAAAGGGCGTTTTGCGGAACAAAAACCGTCCACACATTCGCGGGCGCGGTGTCATTATGCCCGTCTGTATTGGCGTTGAGCCTTACGTCCCCAGATATATGGCAGCTTCTGGCATAAGTGTTGAAATATACGCCCTGAAATGCGAGCCCCAAGCTGCCGAGCTCTATTTTGTCGAGCGCGCCCGTCTGGATGCTCCCCCAGTTGTGGGTGTCCCGCGTCAGATAAACTTTGCCCGAAACTTTTATCGAAAAGCTATTTTGGGAAGCCGAAGAGTTTATATAAATATTGTTGCTTACATTGTAATAGGAGCCCGAGCCGTAATAGTCCATTGACAGCTCGAAATCCTCTCCGTCATGCCCCTCCGAGCCGAGCCATATCGTGGAGCTTCTCGCCTCGCTGAATATTATCTTGCCGATACTCGCGGAGCGGCCGACATACAAATCCTCCGGGACGTTCATCAGGTTCTGCGTGTCGCTTTCATAATAATACCTGCCGATAGAGGAAATGTCGCCTCCGGTCGGTACGGAGGAAGCCTGCGAAAAAGTCCACGTTCCGCCCTGGTTTGACGGCAGCGCCCAGATGTCGGGCGTCCCGCTGACTTCGTACCAGTTCGCGGCGTCGAGCAGGTCGCCGGAGACGTTCCCGTGGAACACATAATTGGCCGCGGAAGCCGAAACCGCGGCGAGCGCGGACAGAGCGCATATAAAGGCTTTGGTTTTCATAGCATAATTTTATAGCCTATACTTTGCGCGCAAATATGCGCGGAACCTATATGTATGTCAATCAAATTAATCTTCACCTCCACTACCCAACCTCAATATCGCCCGCGCCCGAAACGCGCGTAGAATAGAGCCGGCGACCCCGCGTCCGCCGAGTCGGAAATTTCGCATTCGCCAAATGGAATCTCCCTTTCAAAAAGTTCCCCCACAGCCTCAAATTCCTCCCGCCCTCCCGGGTGGGCGCGGTATGCCGCCACGCTCAGAAAACCGCGCGACTTATCCATCAGCTCCACTGCGGCGCGAATAGCGGCGACCGTCGTGCAGGGCCTCGTCGCCACCGACTTGTCGGAACCCGGCAGCCAGCCGAGATTGAAGAAAACGCACCCCACATTTCCGAAGAGAGCGCGCGGAATGAAGTCGGCCATGTTTTCGTGGCCGGCGTTGAAAAACTCGCACCTGTCCGACAATCCGTTTTCTTCAAAGAGCCCGCGGGAACGGCGGACGGCCTCCGCCTGAATGTCGAAGCCGTAAACCTTCCCGCCCTCCGATACGAGAGACGCCAGAAACAAGGCGTCGCGCCCGCCCCCGAGAGTGGCGTCCACCGCGCAGGAAATTTTGCGCGGCCCGAAAAATTCCGCAGCCAAACCGTGCGACCTCTTGACGACGGAAAACCCGCCGCGCCCCATAGACCCGACCGACGCCATTTCAGAATTCCTCAAAACAGATACGCACTGAAAGGCAACGATCTAATACTGCACCGCAGCAATGCAATAATAATCGCCGCAGAGAGCTTCATTAATACTTCCGGAGTTCGTCCCCCAAAAACCTCAGCTTCCTGATATGGCGCAATGAAAGCGAAAACTTATTTTATCCGAAGCGCAACGAGGCTATAAAATAAGACCCTCGGAAAGGATAATATGCGTTGGCATTTTATTCGGATATATACAAAACTCCATATACGGAAGTTTTGAGGGTAGGCGCATTGGCTTTGCCAATCGCCGCAGGGGGGGTTGCCGCCCTCTTTGGCCGGCGCGCCCCGCGCCCTCGCAGCGCAACCAAGCGAGCGAATCCATTTTGGATGAAGAGCGAGGACGGGCGGCAA
>ENA-UOJG01002204-UOJG01002204.1-human-gut-metagenome-genome-assembly--contig:-C47-NODE-2204-length-17300-cov-6.689127_pt1 | contig 17300 bp, 14 predicted proteins | sample MGYA00242340_ERZ723887 | MGnify/ENA metagenome assembly ERZ723887 | reverse complement strand
AACTTTCAACAAAATACAAAAATGACTCGGAGAGTTCTCATAACCCGAAGGTCGTGAGTTTAAGGCTTACGATGCAACCAATTAAGCTCATAGTGCTAGATGTTTTATTTTTTTGAGAAAAGGTGCTATAATATCCATAGAAAGAACAACAAACATGCAGAAAAACTTAAAATGTCAAAAGAAATTAGAATTTTTAGCACAAATAAAAAATAATAAACAACTAAATTTTTTCTAGTAGATAATGAAAAGAGGTATAGGAGAAAAAATATGCAAATAAAATATATTGAAAAAACTCCAATAGCTACTGAATTTAATATGCTAACAGAATCAGTAGGTTGGGGAACGAGAGAAAATAATATTATAGAAGAAGCTTTAAGAAATACATTATACTCACTTTGTGTTTACGATGGCAATAACCTAATTGGGTATGGAGGAATTATTGGAGATAAAACAATATTTTTATACATACAAGATATAATGGTAATTCCAGAATATCAAGGTAAAAAAATAGGAACAGGTATAATGAACAAATTAATAGAAAAGATTAATGAATATAAGAAAATGAATCCAGAAATAAGAACATATTTAGGAGCATCAAAAGGAAAAGAAAGTTTTTATGAGAAATTTGGATTTGTATCAAGGCCTAATGAAGAATTAGGTGCTGGGATGATCTTATATAAAGATTAAAATAAAAACAGAAAGTTTAATGAAAATTAAATTTTCTGTTTTTTATATTATAGTTCGACAAAATTTGCAAATAAATCATGATATAGTGAGAAAGGGGCAAAATATGAAGAAAAGATATAGTGAATACATAGGATATAAATATAGTATGGATGATGAATGGTTTAATCCACAAGTGGAATGGGATACAGAATTATTTATTGATCCTGTTTTATTAAAGGATATAGAAATTCCAGAATTTAAAGATAGTTACCAAAAAATAGTTAATTATTTTTCAAAAGTGTTAGAAAAAATAGAAGATGGTACAATTCCAATTAAACTAAAAGAAAATATGGTTGACTTTATAGAAGTTAAGGAAGCAAATTTAGGATATTCATATGATAGTAATGACGGAAGTGGATTAACAGGAAAAACAGCTCTAAGACTTATGAATAATTTAAAAACATTCGTAAAATCAGGGCTGTTTGGCTTAGAAGAATTTGAAACCATTGTTATTTTTAATAATAATGTTGATAAAGATAGAATAAGTGATATGACATTAAATATATTGAAAAATAATTTTATAGAATATAGTATAAATATAGCAAAAAAGAATAAATTTCCAATTAAGAAATTTAGACAAAGAACAGAATTTGATTTTGGTACTATGAGCTGGAACATTAAGAATGTAGATATGCCATATATAATTAATGAAGAAGGAAAAGAAATACCAGTATTATTAATACCTAAAATTATTTTAGTATCTAAATTAAATTACGAAGAAGAAAACTTCTTAGACTGGTTATATGATAATCAAAGTGAATTTTTATAAGTAAAATTTGATTATAATATAAAGAAAGATTTATACAAAATAAAGGATGAAATTAAAAATAATATAATTAAAAACAATAGAAAAGATATCGTTGATAAGTTTATAGAAGAAAATGAAAATATATCATATGATATCAATAAGGATCCAGAAATTATTAATAATATATATGAAATTGCTAATGACATGTATAATCAAAATAAGGATTCATTTGAAAAGATTAATAAAAAACCAGAAAGCATTCCAGTAGCAAAAGTAGTTGAGATATTATTGGAAGACTTACGACATCTAATGGAAGATAAAAAGGGATATATTTCAGTATTTAGTAGCAAAAATAAATTTTTATCAGAACCTAAAATATCTAAAATTATTCATATGATTTGGGATGCCAGAATAAAAGATTCTGGTTTTAATGTAGACATATCACCAGAATCTAATGCCGGGCGTGGACCAGTTGATTTTAAAATTTCAAGAGGTGAAGATAAAGTATTGGTAGAAAATAAGGTTTCTACTAATCCAAAATTATTAGAATGTATCGATGAAAACAAACAAATACATATATATTTAAAACAGGAAGATTGTAAATTAGCATATTTATTAGTGTTCATAAATAAAGAAAGTGATATAGACAAGATAAACGAGCTAAATAAGAAAGCATCAGAATTCAGGAAAGAATATACTATAAATATTAAGTATATTGATTGTATAGAAAAGGAATCAGCATCAAAAGCCTGAAAGATTAAATAAAACTACGAAAGAAAAGCCATAAATAATAGCTTTTCTTTTTTGTATGAGGAATAAAATGGAAAAAAATATAGAAAATTTGGACGAGTATTCTGCAATAAAATTATCAAAAGAACTTAATATATTAGATTTAAAAGAAGAAAATGAATTAGCTTTTAAGTTTAGTGATTATATTATGTTTTCACCGTTTGGAATGCTATTAATAGAAAATTCAATAAAGAGTTTGAGAAAGAAATATAGTCAAGTTAAATTTAGTATAAAAGTTAATAAGGAATCTAGAAGTATAACGTATGCTGCACATATGGGATTTTTTAAAGCAATATCTGAAAATATTAATTTTGGGAAATTACCAGGTGAAGCATTAGGAAATGATAATTACATTCCAATTAGTAGAATTCATTTTAAAAATTATAGGAGCAATTATTTGTTTTCTAAAATGTCACCATTAAAATATATAGAATATGAAGCTAGAAATTTAGCAAAAGTTTTAGCACAGAAAAATGAAGAATTAGAAAAACTATTTACTTATCTAATAAGAGAAATTATAAGAAATAGCCAAGAACATGGATTAACAGATATGGCATGGGTATGTGCTCAAAACTGGAAGAGTAGAAGCACAGCAGAAATTGCAATATTAGATAATGGTATAGGATATAAAGAAAGTTTAATAAGAAAATATAAAAAATTTGTAATAAATGATGAAACGGCTATGAGAATTGCTTTGGAACCGGGGGTAACAGAAAGTTATGTGAGTAAGTATGCTCAAGAAGAAGAAAATAGTGGTTTTGGCTTGTTTGTTGCATCTGAAATATGTGATGCTTTAGATGGAAGCTTTTCAATATTATCCGGAAACACTTTATTAAAAAAACATAAAGGAACATTTAGTATTATGGAAGCTTTTCATGAAGGTTCTATAATAAAAATGTCTATAAATACCTCAAAAAATTTTTGTTTTGAAGAATTAATTGCAAATATTGTGACAGATGGAGAGAAGATGATAAGGCAAAATAAAAAGGCTTCAGAATTATCAAAGGGAAAATTTTTAATTAGTTAAAGAACCGAGACTTAGTCTCGGCTTCCACATTCAACATAATCTTCATACTTATGCAAATATTTTTATTTATCATACAAAAAATCTATCAGCCTACCATCAATAGTAAGTCTACTACATTTCATAAGATTTAATTCTTTCGAATATTTCTTTAAAAGCATACTATATCTTTTAAGAATCATAATGTTTACCGATTTCATTATTCCTTGAGGAAACTTTGGAGAAAAATTCCTCAAAAAATCCCTCAAAAATGCACAAATTCAATATCACATAAAAAACAATGCGATTATTTAAAAATAAATATAAAAGAAAGTTATCAGAAAAAATTGATATGGAATTACATAAAAGATTTATTTTGACAAATCAAAAAAATTGGGCTATTCTACAAAAGAGGTATAGGAGAAAAAATATGCAAATAAATTATATTGGAAAAACTCCAATAGCTACTGAATTTAATATGCTAACAGAATCAGTAGGTTGGGAAACGAGAGAAAATAATATTATAGAAGAAGCTTTAAGAAATACATTATACTCACTTTGTGTTTACGATGGCAATAACCTAATTGGGTATGGAGGAATTATTGGAGATAAAACAATATTTTTATACATACAAGATATAATGGTAATTCCAGAATATCAAGGTAAAAAAATAGGAACAGGTATAATGAACAAATTAATAGAAAAGATTAATGAATATAAGAAAATGAATCCAGAAATAAGAACATATTTAGGAGCATCAAAAGGAAAAGAAAGTTTTTATGAGAAATTTGGATTTGTATCAAGACCTAATGAAGAACTTGGTGCAGGAATGATTTTGTATGATGATCAAAAATATTGATAAAAACCAAAAAAATTATCTGTTTTTAATAATTCTTATTATAATCTAATTTTTGATAATCGATTACAAAGTTTGACAATATTTTTAATAAAAATTATATATAATAAATAAAAATAAAAGTTCTAGAAAACTAGAACTTAAAATCACCTAAGTGAAAATCAATATTTAATTGACATTTAAGGTTAAACCTTATTTTAACTCGTTGTGTTATTTTAGATAGTAATGAAAAAGACCAATATTATAGAATTAGCTGGAAAAATGGACAAAAAAATAGAAGCAAATCTTCTTTAGTGGCTCAAAGGCCGAGTGATAAAAACATCACTAGTAACGAAGATATAACTTCTATTAATAGAATAGCACCAATTAAAAATAATGTCAATACAAATAAATAGTCTAATTCATATAAAATTAAAGGAGGGAAAAATATGGATAATTTTTTATTTGATAATTTTATAATTCCATTAGAAGATAGTACATTGAAGGATTTTTACAAAGTGATTCTCTCTGAAGCGCAAACAAAGGTTAAATATGGAGAAAAGGAATATTATAATTATTATCCACAAGAGAAGAAGAACATACAAATCATATTGGAGACCACAGAAAAAGATAATAAGTTGAAAGTGGACAATATGTTTTTTCATCATACATCAGGAACAGTATGGAGATTAAAGATAATTGAAGTAATGAACAACTTTCCTAACACATATTTGGTTTCAAGAGAAGATGACACGGGAGTTATAATTATAAGATTAGTAAATGAAGCTGTGCTAGGTAAAAGATTGAAAACAGGTGATATTATCGAAGCTCAAATTAGCGCATTTGGAATGAATATAGATGTTTATAAAAATGAAAAAAGTCAGAACGATAGTATATTTGTATCTGAAAACATGAATAAAATTATTTTTGAAGATGGAGTACTAATACCATCAAATTTGATTATAAATAATAATACAATTATGAATGAAAAAGAAAGAAATGAAAAGGAACATTACAAGGATAATCTGCTCAAATTCAAAGGGACCATAAAATATGCAAATAAATACGGTATAAATATGTTTGGAATAGAATTGCCAAAATATTATAGTGTAGTAATTAATACTGGATATGGTGAATTACCAATATTTTTTACAAAAAGCTTTTTAAATAATAAGATGATTGAAGAGATTGAAGAAGGTAATACAATAAATGGAGATATATTTTTATCTGGAGATGTTTGTATTAACGAATATGAAAAATATGCTGAAGATAATAGATAGCGTAAACAAAAAATAACTAAACTTCTTTTGACAAACCAGGAAAATTATGGTATTCTATAAAAGAAGTAAGAAATTTTGTATTATTTGTTTATGTTGAAGCACTGTGGTCTGTTCTAGCTATTTTATGCATGCAGTTTGCATAGCGTAAATTTTGTAGTGGGCTATAGTGTTTTTTTAAATAAAAAGGAGAGAAAAAATGAATAGAGAGGAAAAATTAGAAGAAGAAATAAAATTTAGGGGTTTCGGCTGCAAAACTATTACAACGAGATAATTGCTACATGTTGTAATAGTATAAGTAGCAAATATATCTCGTTATACTTAAAAAAATAGGATAAGGAGATATAAAAATGATAGAAATAGAATTAAATAATATAAAGAAAAACTACGGATTAAAAAATGTTTTAGACGGAGTTAGTTTTGAAATAAAAACAGGAGAGAGAATAGCCTTAATTGGAGATAATGGATCTGGAAAATCCACGATTTTAAAAATAATAAGTGGAGAAGAAAAAGCAGATTCAGGAAAAGTTAATATAAGAAAAGAAGCAGAAATTGGGTATTTAAAACAAGTGTATCCTAATGAAAATGATAGTATAGTAGTCGAGGAATATTTAAAAAGAAGTTTCAAGAAATATTTTGATATGGAAAAGAGATTAAAAGAATTAGAAGTTTTAATGTTAGACGAAAATCAGAATATAGAAAACCTAATAAAAAGATATGGCAGACTCCAAGAAGAATATATAACTTTAGGAGGTTATGAACTAGAAGAAAAGTTTAAAAAGATATGTTCTGGGTTTAAATTCAAAACAGAATTTTTAAATAAAAAATACAATACTTTAAGTGGTGGAGAAAAAACCATAGTGAATTTAGCAACAATATTGCTAAAAAATCCAGATGTTTTATTATTAGATGAACCCACAAATCATTTAGATATAGAAACATTAGAATGGCTAGAAAAATTCTTAAATTCATACAAAGGTACGGTTGTTCTAATTTCGCATGATAGATATTTTTTAGATAAAGTGATAAATAAAATAATACTATTAGAAAAAGGGAAAACTATAGTATATTTCGGTAATTATTCATATGTTGTAAAAGAAGACGAAAGAAGAACTTTGGCTGAGTTTGAGAAGTATAAAAATCAACAAAAGCAAATAGAAAAAATGAAAGAGTCAATTAAAAAATTAAGAAGTTTTGGAGAACTTGAACAAAATGAATCATTTTTCAAAAGAGCAAAATGCATAGAAAAAAGACTTGAAAAGTTAGAAGTATTAGATAAAGTAAGTATAGAAAAGAAAAAATTACCAATTAATATTAAGATGTCCTCTCGTTCTGGAAAAGATGTATTAATTATCAAGAATTTAAATAAAAAATATGGAGAAAAAGTAGTATTTAATAATTTTAATATGGAAGTCTACTTTGGCGAAAAGGTCAGAATAACAGGCGAAAATGGATCACGGAAAATCAACTTTAATTAAAATTATTTTAGGAAAGGACTCAAAATATCAAGGAGAAATAAAGTTAAGCCCTTCTGTAAAAATAGGTTATATACCACAAGAAATAAAATTTGAAAATGAAAAAGAAACAATATTTGAATCCTTTTCAAAAGAATATAATAAAAGCCAAACAGAAATAAGAACATTTTTAGCTAAATATATGTTCTTTGGAAATAATGTATTTAAAAGATTAGAAGAGTTATCCGGAGGAGAAAGAGTAAGATTATTACTTGCAAAGCTCGTAATAAAGGAAACAAATTTTTTAATATTAGATGAACCTACAAATCATTTAGATATAAGTTCAAGAGAAACTTTGGAACAGGCTTTACAAGAATACAAAGGCACAATATTATTTGTATCACATGATAGATACTTTGCTAACAAATTAACACAAAGAGAAGTAGCTTTATAGTTATTGATATTTAAAGAAATTAATATTAGGAAAAGTAAGAATAAGAACAAATATAGTAAGTTAACCATGTTGCCTAAATAATCAAACCATGATATAATATTAATGTAGTATTTCAATTAGTCCATTCGCGTGATGCTACCAAAGAAATTGAGAGTTTAAAACTTGAATAATAGAAAATGTTGAGAACCTTTTTCTATGAATGGCAAAAATTTAAACCATAGCAAAATTATGGTTGTTTTTGCTTTGTTCATAGGAAGGAGGTTCTTTTTGTATATACAACCAAATATAAAAATAAAGGAGAAAATAAAAATGCAAGAAAGCGAATTAGAATATTATGAAAGTATAGGAAACTGGGATTTTAGTCAAATAAAATGTGAGGTCCGAAAAATAACAAATTGGGATTTTTACAAAGAAATAAAAAAACATACAAATGAAAAATCACTATGCTTAGATTTAGGAACAGGTGGAGGAGAAAAAGTATTAAAAAATTATCCAAAAGTAGGAATGATTGTTGCTACAGATTTTTCTAAAGAGATGCTAAAAACAGCAAAAGAAAATCAAAAAAAGTACCCACGAAAGAATGTAAAGTTTACATGGATGAATAATTTAGAAATGACATTTCCAAAAGAGACTTTTGATTTGATTTCAGCAAGACATACAATAATAAATGCAAAACAAATATACAATTGTCTAGTAAAAGGTGGAACTATAATAATAGAAGGAGTGGATAAAAAAGATTGTTGGGAAATAAAGGAGATTTTTGAAAGAGGTCAGGCATATAATGACACGATTTCGATAGCAGAAAAAGACTATATAGATTTAAAAGAAGCAGGATTTAGTAAGATTAAAAAGGTAGAAATTCTAGAAAATGAGTATTACAAGACAAAAGAAGATTTAATGGCATTACTGTTAAAAACTCCAATACTAGATGAGTTTTCTGAAATAGAAAATAGCAAATTTAAACACAAAAAAAGAATAGAAATGAACTTATTTGAAAAATATGTGGATAAGTACACCTTAAAAAAAGGCATTCTGTTGAAAAGGAGACTATATGGAATAATTGCTACAAAATAAAAACAAAAAATTTTAAAAAAATTAGCACTCTCCTATTGACATTGCTAAAAAGTGATGTATAATATACTTGCAACAGGGAAAAATAACATTAAAGTACATATGTGCAACCTATTTTGGGTATCAACACATAAAAATTTTAAAAGGAGGAATGACTTATGATGATGGTACCAAGAAGAAATGGATTTGATATTTTTGATGAGGTTTTCAATGATCCATTTTTCACAAAAAAAGAAAGCAAATTAATGAAAACTGATGTAAGAGAAAAGGATGGAAATTATGTACTAGATATTGATCTTCCAGGTTATGACAAAAATGACATTAAAATAGAATTAACAGATGGATATCTAACAGTTACAGCAAGCAGAACAGAACATAAAGAAGAAAAAGAAAAACACAATAAATATATTCATCAAGAAAGATTCTTTGGAGAATGCTCAAGAAGCTATTATGCAGGAGAAAATGTAAAAGAAGAAGATATTAAAGCAAACTTCAAAAACGGAACACTAGAAATTACATTCCCTAAAGAAGAGAATAAAAAGCTAGAAGATAAAAAGTATATACAAATTGAAGGCGAATAAAAAAGGACCTCGAAAGAGGCCTTTTTTTATTGCATATCAAAGATATTTTTGAACCAGATTTAGTCTATAGCAAAAAGCATTCTCATAGAAAAAGGTTCACATAAAGTAGACAAGATAACTAATCTATGGTAAAATAATTAATGGAAAAGTAGGATATGGGAGTTATTTTAATTATGAATTTAAATGAATTAATGATAGTAAATGAACAGGAATTAGAAAAACTAAATAAAGCTATAGACAGAATAAGCCAAGAAAAATCAAGAATTAATTTTAATAGAGACATATTAGAAAGGCTTATGGAAAGAATAGAAAAAGTAATTCCATATAGAGAAGAATCCGAAATTCGTATAATAACTCCAATAAAATATCATGAAATGTTAAGGCTTGTTATGGACTTTTATAAATCGATAGATGAAGAGATATATCAAAAAGTAAAGAAATATGTTTTGCAACAAGAAAAAGGTGTGAACTGCTATATATATAACCCATATAAAGTAGACAAAGAAAAATTAGATTCTGAAATTGGAATAGAATATTCTGGCTCTACTACAGAAGGAAAGAATTGGTGCGAAATACATATACCACTTACACAACAAATTAATTTTTTAAGAAGTAAAAAAAATATTGCTCAAGGCGAATTAGATAATATAATTCCAGAAGCTACTTTACAGGATGCATATGTTATGGTACACGAGATAGGACATGTCTTGGATTTTAATATAGATCAAATGAGATTAGGAAAAGCTCATGAAGGGAAAAAAGGAGTTACCAGACAGTTGTTAACAGAGAGTACAGCTTTAGCTTTAGAAAAAATGTTTTCTAAATACTTACTAAAAAATAAAATTTTTTCAAAAGAGATTATACAAGCAATTGATAATATAAGAGAAAACCTTGTGCGAGATAATTGTAGGGCTACATATTATAAGTTAGTATTATACAAAGAAAAAGAAAAAAATGGACAGATTACAGAAGAATTTTTAGAAAAAATTATGAGGGATAAAAATTTTTCTAGAAATGGAATAAGAAGAATTGTAAAAGCTATAACAAATGATAATAATAAGGTTTGGTATCAAGAAAAATATGCAATTGCTAAATTAATTGCTCCAAGTATATTTAAAAAATATGAAGAAGGGGACATTTCAGCAATAAAAGAATATTTACAATCAACTCAAGAGGGAAACTTAAAAGATGCATTATTAACAATAGGAATAGAAAATAATAAAAATGGAATAGAAGTACTATTTAAGAACTTGCAGGAAGAAGAAATGTTAAGTAGAGAGCAAAATGAAAAGGCAGATGAATAAAAATGATAAGGAATATTTTTCCTTATCATTTTTTTGCAAAAAAGAGAACATTTTTTCGCAAAAACTATTGACATTAGAAAAATAAAGCAATAGAATATATACGAACAAACATTTGGAGGAAATAATATGATATCAACATTGCATATTAAAAATATTGGAATTATAGATGATTTATCAATAGATTTTAACGAAGGATTAAATATTTTAACAGGAGAAACGGGAGCCGGAAAAACATTAATAATACAATCTCTAGAAATAATTTCTGGTGGAAGATTTTCAAAAGAAATAATAAGAAAAGGTGAAAATTACTCATTAGTTGAAGCAAGCATTTATTTACCAGAGAGTGAAATTTCAGAAGATGGAAATATAATAATTTCTAGAGAGATATATTCAAATGGAAGAAATACATGTAAAATAAATGGCAAGTTAGTAACAGTTAGTGAATTAAAAAAAGTTATGAGTAAAATAATAGATATTCACGGACAACATGATAATCAAAATTTATTAGACAATTCAAATCACATATCATATTTAGATGACTTTGCAGGGAAAGAAATACATCCAATAAAAGCACAATATTCAGAGCTTTTTGATGAGTATAATAAAATAAAAAATGAATTAGAAAACAACTATGGAAACGAAACAGAAAAAGAAAGAAAATTAGATTTATTAAAATATCAGTTAAACGAAATAGAAACAGCTAATTTAAAAGAAACAGAAGAAATAGAATTAAATGAAAAACATACAGCAATGGTAAATAGTGAAAAACTTAAAGAAAACTTGCAAATTATAGATGACAATTTAAATAATAATGCAATAGAAGGAATTTCTAATGCAATAAGATGTTTCGAAAAAATAGAAAACTGTGGAGAGATATACAAAGAAAAACTAGCAGAATTAAAAAACATATATTATGAAATTCAAGAAACTAGCAGAGATATCTACTCATTAAAAGAAGATGCAGAATATGATCCATATCAAATGCAAGAAATAGAAAGAAGATTAGATACAATATTCACAATGAAAAGAAAATATGGAAATTCAATTATCGAAATATTAGAATACAAAGAGCAATTAAAAAACGAAATTGAATTAATAGAAAATGCAGATGAAATAAATAACAAATTAAAAATAAAATTAAAAGAAATAGAAGCAAAAATGGATAAACTATGTTTAGAAATGAGTAATATAAGGAAAAAATATGCTACTATTTTAAATGAAAAAATAAACAATGAATTAAAAAGTTTAGAAATGGTAAATGCTAAATTTAATGTTAATGTAAATAAAATAGAAAACCAAAAATATAATAAAAACGGATTAGATGAAGTTATATTTATGATTTGTACAAATATAGGAGAGGAAGAAAAAGAACTAACAAAAATTGCTTCAGGTGGTGAAATGTCTAGAATAATGCTTGCAATAAAAACAGTTATTGCAAATACAGATAAAGTTGGAATATTAATATTTGACGAGATAGACACAGGAATAAGTGGAAAAGCAGCAAAAGCAGTTGCAGACAAAATGAAATTGATTGCAAAGAACCATCAAATAATTTGTATAACGCATTTAGCTATAATTGCGGCAAAAGGAGACTACAATTATTATATATTTAAACAAATAAATAACGGAAAAACTACAACAAATGTTGAACTATTAAATGAAGAAAAAACAATACAAGAAATTGCAAGAATTTCTAATGGAGAAATAACAAAAGTTGCAATTCAAAACGCAGAAGAGTTAAGAAAACTAGCCTGTGCAGTATAATATAAAACAACAAAACCCTCAGAAATGAATCTGAGGGTTTTAAAATTATAACAATATTTTTTAAAATAAAATCATTTTAAGAAACTCTTAAAACAGCTTTTCTAAATCTTTGTTGTTTCTTATATTTTTCGTAAGAATTTAAAGCAAATTCCAAAGCATTTTTATATGCGTTAGAATTTTGTTTATATTGCATCTTGCAAAATGCCTGTAAAATTGTTGTATCAATAATTTCTTGATTATATTGATAAATATCTGGATTTACAGTTAAGACTTTTTTTGAGCATTTATAATAAGAATCTTTTAATCTTTGAATTTTATAATCATCTGGAGCAAACTTAAAAATATGTCTAGCAAGTTCCAAAGAATATTCCAAATTTTTGACTGCAACTTCATCATATAATTTTTTTATTGCAGAATTTATAATTTCCATATTATCTACATTTTTATATTTTGCAGGTAAAAATAAACAAAATTCAGAGTCATTTTGAACAAGATCAATAGAAGAAGATTTTACATATTTAATGTTAAGTTTGTAACTGCTTCCTAATAAGCTAATAGCTAGATATGACTTACTTTTAACAGTTTTACTAAAATTAATTATACCCATAAAAACCCCTCCCAAACAAAACAATGTTCGCTACTGTGAAATTATTTTACATCAACTAAAAAAACATGTCAACTATTTTAAACAAAAAATATAAAATTGTGATATAATATTTTAAAACAAAAAGGAGATGTTATTATGGAAAGAGAAAAAGCAGTAGAATTATTAAAAAAATATAATAAAGAAGAATTTCATATAAGGCATGCATTAACTGTAGAAGCAGTTATGAGATATTTTGCTAAACAAAAAGGATATGACGAGGATTTTTGGGGAATAGTTCGGTTTATTGCATGATGTAGATTTTGAATGTTATCCAGAAGAACATTGCAAAAAAGCTCCAGAATTATTAAAGGAAATAGATGCAAGTGATGAATTAATACATGCTGTATGTAGTCATGGATATGGAATATGTTCTGATGTAGAACCAACACACGAAATGGAAAAAATATTATTTGCAACAGATGAACTTACAGGATTAATATGGGCAGCAGCAAAAATGAGACCATCTAATAGCACAAAAGATATGGAAGTTTCAAGTTTAAAGAAAAAGTTTAAAGATAAAAAATTTGCAGCAGGTTGTTCAAGAGATGTAATAAAAGAAGGGTCAGAAAAGCTAGGTTGGGAATTAAATGATTTGTTTGAACAAACAATACTTGCAATGAGAGAAAGTGAAGATTTAGTAAATAAAGAAATGGAAGAAATATAAAACCAAAAGGTATCTCTACAAAGAGATACCTTTTCATTTTTTAATTATATACTATCACCTTTTAACATAGTTCTAATAGTATTATACAGATATGGCTTAAACTCATCAATAGGCATTGGGTCATTATACAAAATAGAATTAAAGCAAGTAGAACTTGCAAGTTCTATAATCATAAACAAAACAACATCTGGATTTTTAATATTAATTTTGTTTTCTTCTATTCCTTTTATAAATAAAGAGCGAAGACCATCTTTGTTATCATCTAATGTATTATAAATTTTAAATACAGTATTACTTTTAATTCCCCAAGACAAATTTTTAGAAATAAACTTAAGCAATGCAGGAAATTTAGTAAGTTCATCTATAACATAATTTATTATATAAATAATTTGATCAGAAAAATTACTTATATAGTTTTTTCTTAAATTTTCTAGTGCATCACAAAATAATTTGTGAGATTTTTTTGCAACAAGAATATCTCTCAACTCATACTTATCTTTAAAATATAAATAAAAAGTACCTTTTGCAACATTTGCATTATCTACAATATCTTGTATAGATGTGTTTTGAATACCTTTTTCGGTGAACAACTTAAAGCCGGTATCTAGCAATCTATTTTTTTTATTTTCCTTAGTTTCTTGAATACTCAATTTAATCACCACATATATTATTATTGCATAAAATGACCAGCAGGTCAATTAAAAATGAAAAAATATTTATAATTTCTACATGCAACACCCGGCTTCTCACATAAATCAAATAAATTTTAATAAAAATATTGACTAACGGTCATAATGGTGTTACAATATAAAAATGACCGGTAGTCATAAAACGAAAGGAGAGATAATATGCTAAAATTTGGAGAGTTTATATGTAAGCATAAAAAAATAATTTTAGTAATTTCAATACTTTTACTAATTCCTTCAATATTAGGAATAAAGGCAACAAAAATAAACTATGATATTTTGGTATATTTACCAAGCGACATTGAAACTGTTCAAGGAGAAAATATTCTTTCAGAAGACTTTGATATGGGGGCATTTTCAATAGTAGTTTTGGAAAATATGAAATCAAAAGAGATAGCAAAACTAGAAACAGAAGTTAAAAAAATACAAGGAGTAGAAAATGTAGTAAGTATTGTAGATGCTACAGGAACAAGTATTCCAGTAGAAAGTTTACCACAAGAGGTAAAAGACAAAATATATAAGGATAATACAACATTAATGCTTGTAACATTTAAAGATGCAATTTCATCAGATGAAACAACAAATGCAGTAGAACAATTAAGAAACATGACAGATGAAAGATGCAAAGTAAGTGGAATGACATCAGCATTAATAGACACAAGAGACTTATCAGATAAAGAAGTTGCAATATATGTATTAATTGCAGTAGCTCTATGTATTATAATCCTAGAATTAGCATTGGATTCATATTTGGTTCCAATATTTTTATTGTTAAATATAGGAATAGCAATACTTTATAATATGGGTTCAAATATAATGCTTGGAGAAATATCATATATAACAAAAGCAATAAGTGCAGTATTACAATTAGGTGTAACAACAGACTTTTCTATATTCCTTTACCACAGTTATAAAGCAGAAAAAGAAAAATATTCAAACAATGACGAAGCAATGGCAAATGCAATTGCAAAAACATTAGTATCAGTTTTAGGAAGTTCACTTACAACAATAGCAGGCTTCTTAGCACTATGTAGTATGAACTTAACACTTGGAAAAGATATTGGTATAGTAATGGCAAAAGGTGTTCTATTTGGAGTAATAACAGTAGTAACAGTTTTACCAGCAATGATATTGCAATTTAACAAAGCAATAGAAAAAACATCACATAAAGAAATTTTACCTAAATTCACAGCACTAAAGAACTTTAATATAAAACATTACAAATTAATATTAATAGCTTTCTTAGTTATATTACCATTTGCAGTATATGGATATACACACACACAAGTTTATTACAATCTAGATAGTTCACTTCCAGAAGAGCTAGAAAGTGTAAGTGGAAACAAAGAATTAAAAGATAAATTTGGAATAGTAGCAACAGAAATGATATTAGTAAATAATGATGTTCCAGATTATAAAGTAAATCAAATGTTAGATGAGATAGAGCAAATTGATGGCATTGATTGGACATTAAGCTATTCAAGAATATCAAAAGCAGTGCCAGAACAAGTGCTTTCAGAAGATTTAACAAAAATATTCCAAAGTGATAAATACAAAATGGTAATAATTAATTCTAAATACGAAGTTGCAACAAATGAGTTAAATTCACAAATGGAAGAAATACAAAAAGTAATAGATAAATATGATCCTAATGCAATACTTGCAGGAGAAGGTCCTCTTATGAAAGACTTAATTCAAGTAAGTGATCATGATTTTAATAGCGTAAATACAGTATCAATAGCAATAATTTTCTTATTAATGTTTGTAATATTCAAATCAATATCAATACCAGTTATATTAATAACAGTAATAGAATTTGCAATATTTATAAACATGGGAATACCAGCATATACAGGAACTGTGCTTCCATTCGTTGCATCAATTGTAATAGGAACAATACAATTAGGAGCAACAATAGATTATGCAATATTAATAACAAACAAATATATAACATTTAGAAAAGACGGAAAAGACAAGAAACGAGCAATAGACGAAGCTTTAGGAACATCAATTTCTTCAATAATAGTAAGTGGTCTATGCTTCTTTGGAGCAACATTTGGAGTTGGTGTTTACTCACAAATAGAAATGATTGGTTCACTATGTTCACTAATGGCAAGAGGTGCAATAGTAAGTACATGTGTAGTAATAACATTATTACCAGCATTCCTAATGCTATTAGATAAAGTAATATGCAAAACAACATTAAAAATGTCAAAAATAAAATAAATGAAAGGATGATATAAAATGAAAAACAAAAAAATGATTTCAGGACTTTTGTTATTTACAATAACTTCATATATGACAATACCAGTATTTGCAGCATCAAAATCAGAAACAGTTTATTCAAACTTAGACTCAAATGGTAAAGCATACAAAACAATAGTAAGTACTCAATTAACAAATGAAGATAAATCAGATGAAATAACTGATATATCTAATCTATTAAATATAGAAAACACAAATGGAGATGAAACTTTCAAGAAAGAAGGAAACCAAATAGTTTGGGACAGCAATGGAAATAACATTTACTATAAAGGTGAAAGTGACAAACAATTACCAGTAGAATGTAAAATAACTTATGAACTAAATGGAGAAGAAATATCAGCAGAAGAATTAAAAGGAAAAAGCGGAAATGTAAAAATTAAAATAAATTACACAAACAACGAAAAACACATTGTTTCAATAAATGGAAAACAAGTTACAATGTATACTCCATTTATAATAGTTGCAGGAACAAAAATAGATAATGCAAAAAATAAAAATATTCAAATTACAAATGGAAAAATAGTAGATAACGGAGAAAGCACATTGGCAGTTGGAATTGCAATGCCAGGAATGCAAGAAAATATCGGAATTTCAAAAAGCAAAATAGATATTCCAGAAGAAATAGAGATTTCAATGGAAACAGAAGATTTTGAAATGGGAAATATTATAGCAGTTGTAGCAGTAAAAGGTATAGATGAAGATTTAACAAGTGATTTAAACAGTATGTATAGCCAAATTAATGAATTAGCAAATGCAAGTAACGAAATATTAGCAGGTGCAAATCAACTAAAAGAAGGAACATCAGAATTAGTAAGTGGAGTTGACCAATTAAAAGATGGAACAGGAGCAGCGTATGCAGGTTCTAAACAAATAAAAGATGAAGTTGAAGAAAGTACAAAAAATTTAAAAAATGATAATACTCCTGCAATAGATAGCAAAACTTTGGAAGCAATAAAAGCACAAGCAATGCAAAGCGCAACACTTTCAGATGAGCAAAAAGCAGGAATAGCAGCCCAAGCAAAAGCAGCAGCAA
>ENA-UOJG01002188-UOJG01002188.1-human-gut-metagenome-genome-assembly--contig:-C47-NODE-2188-length-17441-cov-5.955366_pt1 | contig 17441 bp, 12 predicted proteins | sample MGYA00242340_ERZ723887 | MGnify/ENA metagenome assembly ERZ723887 | reverse complement strand
TACGACATATTGATTTAATAGATGAAAATTATTTCATTATAGTTATTTGCGATTTAAAGAAAATTTTAGACTTTTATTGCCAAAAAATTTCAAATCATATTTATCGATTGAAAGACAGATGAAGTTACTGCTATAGCAACAAAATAGCTTTATAAATAGTAAAATTGTCTAACTACTTGCTCTTATTTTTCAGGTGATTAATTTAAAGAATAAAAAATAATTGATAAATAAAATTATTGCGGCTACAATGATAATAGCATCAAACGATTATCTACGGAGGAAGTTGGTATTGTGAAAAATCGGAAGAGGATAAGTGATAAAGTTCTAGTCGGAACTGTGGCCGTTACTGGTGCCACTCTTCTTGGGGCTTCTACTTTAAACGCACAGGCTGATACTGTGCAACAGACAGTTAAGAATAACGATGTAAATGTTAACCCGCAGACGCCACAACAAGCGGCTCAGCAACGGGTTGATACTGCTCAACAACAGGTCAACACTCAACAACAGGTTGTTAATTCTGGTGTGCAAACAGTTAATAGTACTCAAAATACGGTTAAAGCTGATCAATCTGCAGTCAATGCTCAACAAGCAGTTGTAAATAGCGCTGCAGCTGAAGCAAATTCTGCTAGTGCGGCAGTTGAGTCTGCTGTTACAAGCGCAGCTCAGAACCAGGGTAATGTTCAATCCGCTGCTAGTGCTGTTCAAGCAGCTAATAGTGCTGTTTCTGATCAACAACAAGTAGTAAATAGTAATAGTGCTCAGGTAAATAGTGATCAAAGTGCCGTTAGTTCTGCTAAGGAACTGCAGGCAAGTGCTGAAGCGCGGTTAAGTGACTATATTGTTGCTTCACAGGCTGCAGCAACTTCTGCCTTTAATTTTGCGTTAGAAAATGCGCAGAAGGCAGTTAATGAGCAGCAGGATGCTGTTAACGCTGCTTCACAAGCGGTTAATACGGCTCAATCAGCAGTTCAAGCTCAACAAAATGCTGTTACAATCGCCCAACAAACAGCTTCACAGGCTGCGGCTCAAGTAGCTAAGGATGCTTCTGCGGTTGCTGATGCTCAACAACGTTTGGATGCATTGAAGAATAACGGTAGCAATGATAATGTCACCGCAACTGCTCAACTGCAATCAACAATTTCTCAATTACAAAAGCAATTGGCAAATGATAAGCAAGCAGCTCAAAATGCACAACAGATGCTTGAATCTGCCCAACAAAATTATGATCATGCTACTGCTGCCCAAAAAGCAGCTGAAGAAAAGGTTAACCAAACTAAAGCTGCTTTAGCAAAGGCACAACAAGCAGTTACTACTGCTCAAGCTAACGCTGACGCTGCTCAACAAAAGGTGGCCACTGCTAAGGCTGATGCGCTAAAGGCCCTAGAGACCTACAATAATTACAAGAATGATAACGGTGTACCAACTGTTAAGACACCAAGCGATATTGTTCAACAGTATGAAAGCTACATTAACGGTAATCGTTACAATAGTCCACAGGTTAAGTCTGATTGTGCAGAAGGAATTGCTCTGAATGGTGGAGATCCTGCCAAGGGACTAATGTCAACAGGTTGGACAAGTACTGACGGTGGTAAGACATGGAGTCCGTTATTGAAGACTAACTACCAAGCAACTGCTCAGGATAAGGCTGAGAAAGTTGACCCAAGAAATATGACAGCTGCTCAGCAAACCGAGATTACAAAGTTTGCCGCCCAGATTGTTAATAGTTTCCGTGATAGTTTCCAATCTACAGCTGCTGGTGCCGCTCACAGTTACGGAAAGGTTAAGGTTTCACCTTACGCAACTGAACTTGGTAACCAAGTAATTGACGGCGCTTATAATAATAGCGGTTGGAATAAGAGTAGTAACGCTACTGGTTCACCACACAATGAAAATGGCATGGTTACTGCCGCTAATAAGGCTGGTCTAAACACTGGCTTTGTGGGCGAAAACCTTTCAACCGGGTTACTACTTGATCCAGCTTCTCTTCATATTGCTGGCCTTAAGCAAAGTATGTCAATGGCTGATGTTAAACAAAGTATCTACGCTGGAATTTTAGCGATGATCTACCAAGATGTTGAAAATGCAGCTGATGCTCCACTTTACTATGGATTCGGTGGTCACACTGAAGCATTCCTTAATGATCCAAAGGGAATGAACGGCATTTCCTATGATGATAATGGTAACCAGTACATGACCGTTACTATTGATAAGGATGGTTGGGTTCACTACAACTTCTTTGACGATGGTCATGCTAATGCAGAAGTGAAGAATAAGCTTGCTCAAGGGGCAACCACTCCTGAAAACGTTAGTGCTGCACAAATCAACAATGCTCACAGTGATTACCTTCAAAAGGAAGGTGCAGTTACCACAGCTCAAACCGCTGCAACGGCTGCCCAAAACGGGGTAACAACAGCACAAGCTAATATTGCGACTGCCCAAACCGCAGTTAATAACGCTACTGCTGCTCAACAAAAAGCTGCTAACGAGACTCTTAACCAGAAGGCTGTTATGGAAAATGCCCAAGCAGCGGTTAACTTAGCAAACGACAAGATCAATGACTTGCAAGCTAAGTTAGCTAAGGTTCAAGCAGACTTGAATGCTATGAACGGTAGTGTTCAAGATAAGGCTCGTCAATTAGCCCAAGCTCAGACTAACTTAGCTGCTGCTCAACAAAAGCTAAATGCTTCGAAGAAAGTTCAAGCTAGTCGGGATGCTGCGGTTAACGAAGCCAATGCTAAGTTAAACCAGTTACAACAGAATGTTCAAGCAAAGCAAAACGACTTGCAACAAGCCCAAAGCGAACTGCAAAACAAGAAGAAAGAGTATTCTCAATTGAATAGTCAAATTCGGTTAGCTAAGGTCTTTGGAACATCTCTTGCTGCTGTTTCACCACAGAGCAACTACGAAAAGGCAATTAGTGATGCTAAGAAGGCAGTTGCTAGTGCTCAACAAAAGTTAAGTGATGATACCCAAATTTACAAGGCAAGTCAGGCAAAACTTCAAGAATTAACTGCAACGGTTAGTCAACTTCAGACAATCTATGAAGCGGCTCTTTCAAATGCTAAGAAGTCTGATGCGGTTCAAAATGATGCAGCCGTTAAGAAAGCTAAGACTGCTTTAGCTGCTGCTCAGTTGAAGGTTCAAGTTGAAACTGGAAAGTTAACGCAACTTAAGGGAACCTTGGATAAGGATCAAACAACTCTTGACGTTGCTAATGGTGACTTAACTAAGGCTCAAGAAAAGCTTAACAGTCTTCAAGGTGAATTGAAGCGTGCTCAGATTACTCTTGATGGTTTGAGTCACCCATATATTCCTTCAACCCCTATTGCTGAAGAAACAACTTCTGAAGACGAAACTGCTACAAGTTCAAACGCTATTAATGGCGCTAGTTCAGCTACTGACCAAACTGAAACGAACTCAACAAGTGATGACAATGCTTCAACAGCTTCTGCAGTTGCTAACGATGCTTCACAAAATGAAACTCAAGAAGCAAACGTTACGACTGAGGCTAACAATGAAGAAAATGACCAACAGGTTCTTACCAGCAAGGTTCAAAACCCAGGTAGCTTGAACCGGGCCTCTGAAGAAGCATCTGTAAAGAGTGAAATTGCAGCTCAAATTGCAGCGCGGAATGCTCACGCTGCTAACGATAATATGATGGCTGGCTTTGATGATCCGTACGATAATTACTACGACCTTCAGCAAGAAGCTGCAAGTATTCCATCTGCTCCACTTGAAGGGTATACTCGTCAACTTGGCGGTGAAAAAATCAATGCTAAGCTTGAAGCTGCTATTAAGAGTGGTCAAATTAAGTTGCCTTCAAGCAACACTAAGTCTGAAGCAAAGAAGCAACCAAAAGTTAACAAGGATAGCCTTACAGCCATGACGGTTGTAGCTGCAGGTGCTGCTCTTGCTACCGGAGCTTCATTAAATAAGAAGCGAAAGAACAAGGTTGCTAAGAAACTAGAAGATAATGAATAGTTAAAACTCAGGTTAAAGTAACGCAGGATAAAAAAGGGACCAGGGAAAAGTATTTTACTTTTTCCTGGTCTTTCTGTGGTTCTATGGTAAGTTATTAGGGAAATAAACGAAGATTGAGGAATAAGATGACAGAGAAAATAACGATTAAAAATGCAATTCTAAATGGCTTATATGATCGAAGTTATCAAGGTCACCGGCAACTAACACCAGGACTAATTGGGAATGAGGATGGCACAATTTGGGAAACGCTTCGTTATGAGTTAATGAATTGTAAGTCATTTACTTGGGCGGTAGCGTTTATTACCAGTGATATGCTAACGCCACTTAAAGTTGTCTTGGCTGATTTGGATCGGCAAGGGATCCAAGGAACACTTATTACTAGCGATTACCTTGGCTTTAATTCTCCGCAGATGTTTGCGGAACTACTTAAGATTCCTAACTTAAAGGTCATGGTTACTACAGTTACTGGTTTTCACACTAAGGGGTACTTTTTCACTCATGATGACTATTCAACGGCATTAATTGGAAGTGCAAACCTTACCCGAGCAGCATTGCTCCAAAATCATGAAACAATGTTGAAGGTAACCTCAAGCCAAAATTCGACCTTGTTTTCGCAAATTACCACTGGAATAAGGCACCTTCAAAGTGAAAGTTACCCGTTAACTAAAGAATGGATTACAAATTACGCTAAGAGTTGGCAACCATCAAAAGCAAATAACAGTTTAAAACAAAATAGCCAGAAAATTATCCCAAATCAAATGCAACGGACGGCCCTGAATGAACTTCAAGGCTTAATCAATCGTGGGGCACACCGGGGATTAGTGATTTCGGCAACAGGAACAGGTAAAACCTACTTAGGGGCATTCGCTGTTAAGGAGAACCAGCCACAGAAATTTCTCTACGTTGTTCACCGAGAACAAGTTGCACGAAAAGCGATGCAGAGTTTTCGGCGGGTTATTGGCGGTTCACAGGAGGACTTTGGCCTAATTAGCAGTCAACACCATGACTTTTCGTCACGGTACCTTTTTGCGACGGTTCAAACATTAAGTCAAAAGAAGATCCTTGAGAAACTCTCTCCCCAAATGTTTGACTTTATTCTCGTGGATGAAGCACACCGGGCAGCGGCTCCTAGTTATCAACGATTAATGGATCATTTTAAGCCGAAGTTCTGGTTAGGAATGACGGCAACTCCAGACCGGATGGATAACCAGGATGTTTACGGAATCTTTGACTACCATATTGCTTATGAGATCCGTCTCCGTGACGCTTTGAATAACGACATGCTAGTTCCATTTCACTATGTAGGAGTTCAGGATTACGAAGCCAATGGTGAAGTGATTGATGAGACGACCAATTTAAAACGGTTAGTAGCTAGTGAACGGGTGAAGTATGTTTTAAAGCAGTTAGAATACTATGGCTACTGTGGCCGACAACCGCGAGGACTGGTTTTCTGCAGTCGGCAAGCGGAAGCCCGTGAAATAGCAAAACAGTTTACCGCTTTAGGTCATCCGGCAATTGCATTAACAAACCAAGATAGTAATTATCAACGCCAAGAAGCTGTAAAGCGACTGGAAAATGGTGAACTTGAATACCTGATTACCGTTGATCTCTTTAACGAGGGAGTTGATATTCCGTCATTAAATCAAATTGTGATGTTGCGAAATACTGAATCACGGATTGTTTTTCTTCAACAGTTAGGTCGCGGATTACGGAAATACCCAGGAAAAGACTATGTGACTGTGGTTGATTTTATCGGTAATTATAAGCATAATTACATGATTCCATTGGCGTTAAACGATGATTCGAGCCGGGATCAGGATCAAGCGCGGCGTGAAGTCCAACTTCCGCAGAATATTGGTGTTTCCACGATTAACTTTTCACGGGTTGCCAGTGAACGAATCTTAACCTCATTGGATAAGACGAAGCTTGATTCAATTGCGGAACTTCGTCGAGCATACCGTGAGTTGGAACAACGCTTGGGTCGAGTACCGCTATTAATTGACTTTCTTCAATCTAATTCAGTATCGCCCGTTGTTTTTGCCCGCAATAAGCTTCTTGATAATTACGGAAGCTTTTTGGTTAAAATGGGCGAAAAAGTAAAACTAAACCAGTACGAAAACCAAGTCTTAACTTTTATTACGAAAGAACTTTTAAGTGGAAAACGGGCGCACGAACTAATCCTTCTTTCACTGCTAAAGGATCAGGAAGTCACTAAGAAACAGTTAATTGGTGCTTTAGAACAAAATAGCTGCTATGTTAATGAAGCGGTTTTACATTCCCTAACAGATATTCTCAGTTTACGGTTCTTTGATGTTAAGGCTGGAAAGCAAACGAAGAAGCAACAATATGGTGATCAATCAATCGTCACGGTTAATCAGGGAACTTACCGGTTGAACTCTCAAATTAAGAAGTCGCTAAAACAAAATTCAGATTTTCAACGACTCTTTATTGATGTGCTTAAAACCGGGTTAACTCTAAGTGAAAAATATGATCAACGCCAGCAATTCACCCTTTATCAGCAATATGATCGGAAGGACGTTTGTCGGTTATTAAACTGGCCATTAGACGTTAGTGCTCCGATGTACGGCTATCGGGTTGCCGAAAATGAATGTCCAATTTTTATCACGTATCATAAGAAGTCTCCAAACCAACGGAATGCAATATATGATAATCAGCTTCAGGATGGTCAATCATTACGTTGGTATACCCGCTCACCGCGTCATCTGTCTTCTGCCGAGGTACAGCGCTTGCTTGCGGGAGTTGACACAGGCCAGCAACGGGAGAAGCTACATCTGTTTGTCAAGCGGAGCGATGCTGTGGGAAAGCAATTTTACTACTTGGGAACTGCTAAGATTGATCCAGCTTCAGTAAGGGAAGAACAGCTTGGCGAAAAGAAAAAAGCGGTGGTGGGGATGAACCTCGTTTTAGAGCATCCGCTACCTACCACAATGACTAAAGTATTATTTGACTAGTGATTTTGCACTGATCTCTTTTAAACAACAAAGAGACCGAGAAAATTCTCGATCTCTCAAAGTAAGTAAGATAGGTAGTTATCGCTACCTGTTTTTTAGTTTATCATAATTGTTTTAATAAGCAAATGATTATTAGACGATCCTCATGTAATTGTTAAATTTATTATAAAGCGCTTTCGTTGCCGGAATGTTAGTACTAGTCAACGGAAACTAGTTGGATTAAAATAGAAGAAATCGCAAATAAAGGGTGGTTAAGGTGAAAACGGTAAAAATCGGGAACACAAACTGGCAAGTATCGAATATTGCATTAGGAACGATGCGGATGGGAAACTTGGCGGTTTCTAAAGTAGTCGATGCTTTACAAGCTGCTCATGAAGTTGGAATTAACTTTATCGATTCGGCAGATATTTATGGTAATGACCCGGAGTTAGGAAGAGGTTCATCAGAAATCCATTTTGGCGAGGCTCTGGCACAGAGTGGGTTAACCCGGGAAAACTTCTTTATTCAGTCTAAAGTGGGGTTGTTTGCAAACGCGGATAACCAAATCACGCGATACGATTCATCCAAGTCTCATATTCTTAAGGCCGTCGATGGTATTCTCAGCCGGATGAAGGTTGATTACTTAGATTCCTTACTAATTCACCGTCCAGACCCGTTAATGGACCCTAGTGAGGTTGCTGAGGCGTTTGATGAACTTCAAACTGCAGGCAAGGTTCGTCATTTTGGTGTTTCTAATTTTAATCCTCAACAAATAGAACTACTACAATCAGTAACAGATCAACGGCTATTGATCGATCAACTTCAATTTGGCTTGAAGCACACGGGGATGATTGATTTTGGTCTGCACACAAATATGACAGATGATGGGTCAGTTAACCATGATGGCGGTCTTCTTGATTACTTACGATTGAAAAAAATGACTATTCAGACATGGTCGCCATTTCAGTACGGGACTTTTGCGGGAACATTTATTAACAATGAGCAATTTCCAAAATTAAATGCTGAATTAGCTAAGCTGGCTGATAAGTATGGTGTTAGCAAGAATGCGATTGCGGTGGCTTGGATTTTGAAACAACCAGCCAATATGCAGGTCCTAATTGGAACAATGAATCCGCAACATATTCAAGATAGTGTAGCAGGAAGCGATATTACACTGACTAACCAAGAGTGGTATGACTTATACCTTGCTGCGGGGAATACTTTGCCATAAAAGACTTATGAAAAACTACCAAACTTTTTATCGACGAATTACTGGACCACTTATTCAACATCCCTGGCTAATTCATGGTCTTCGCTGGTTAAATAGAGCAATTGTGGTGGGAATGTACGTTTCATATATTCTATTATTGCTTTGGGTTGCCCTTTTTGCAGGTGGTATTAATGAGCTTCTTCCGTTAGTGTTTATTCCGGGAGTTGGGTTTGTCCTTTTATCGTTAATTCGGAACCGCCTTAATTACCCACGACCATATGAGGAATGGCCGATTAAACCACTGATTCCGCGAAAGGGCGGTGGCGATTCTTTACCTAGTCGTCATGTATTTTCGGCAACCGTGATTGCAATGAGTGTGATGAGCGTCTCACGAGTGTTAGGGTTAATCCTATTGGCACTTGCGGTGATCCTAGCCATAGTCCGTGTAATTGGCGGAATTCATTATCCGCGGGATGTTATTGCCGGGTTCTTCTGTGGCTTGGCGTGTGGCATTGTACTAGTAATTTAAATTTTAATAGCAAAAAATGAGGCAATGAATCAACTCGTGATTCGTTACCTCATTTTCTTAATAATGAAACGTTATAAATAATTGCTTTATGCCCGGTTATTCATTATGTGGGCGCTTGTCGCAATAATCAGCCCTACAAAACTTACAGCAGCGATAACATTACTCATAATAGACATCATATTGAACAACTCCTTTTAAAATAATTGTTTTTCTTCTAACGGGATTCAACAACCCCTCCACAAAGTATATTAACATGTTTTGAAGCCCGTGATGATAATAATTAGATAAGCTTTTGCTAAGCGAATTTCTTAAAAATCAGGGGAGTTTATTAACAAATTCTTAGTATTTGTTAGCGCTTACATGACGACCCTCTAATTTAGCGTGATCAGCTTAATTTTTTTAATTTAAGATTAGAAATGCTATCGCCGCAAAAGAATAAATGTTAAATTTAATTATTGATAACTAGATGGGCGGGTGAGAAAATGTCAAAACAAATGAAAGGAATCCTCTTGGCAGCCGGTGGCGCTTCGTTATGGGGCGGATCGGGAGCTGCGGCGCAATACTTATTTGAACAAACGAGCATCACCACTCCTTGGTTGGTGGCAGTGCGGTTGCTTTTGGCGGGAATTGTCTTAACGATGGTTAGTTTACTTAAGACGCCCCAACAAGTCCGCCGAATAGTCAGCAATCGCCGCCATTTAGTTTCGTTAATTAGTTTTGCTCTTTTGGGGATGCTTAACTCACAATTAACGTATTTTTTGGCAGTAAAATATAGTAACGCACCAACAGCGACTGTAATTCAATATCTTCAACCAGTAATTATTATTATTTGGCTAGCCATTGCTCAGCGACAGTGGCCACGGCGAATTGATTGCATCTCAATCATCATTGCGCTAATTGGGACCTTCTTGTTAGTTACTGGGGGTCATCTTGGAACGTTAGCGTTAACGCCAGCCGCTATTTTCTGGGGGCTTTGGTGTGCTGTGGCTGCTGCACTATATACCTTATTACCACGGCCATTACTTACAAATTTCGATGCGTTAGCGGTTTGCGGACTTGCAATGCTTTTAAGCGGGCTCGGGATGTTGCCAGAAATCATCATTCAGCGGTTGCCATCGTTGAATCTGCTGGGGTGGATCTTGGTTGCCTATATTGTTGTTTTTGGCACAATGTTTTCTTACACAATGTTCTTGCAGAGCATGCGCTATATTAGTCCAGCAGTTACGGGAATTCTTAGTGCTTTTGAGCCACTCGTTGCAACATTCTTGGCAGTAACACTACTCGGGACGAAATTAACGGGAGCGGCAATTATTGGATCGGTATTAATCTTATTAACTACCATGCTTCAATCAATCCCATCAAACTACTATCAGAGAATCTTATTTTTTACTAATCACCATAAGCAAAAAACTAAATAGTCAGAAAATGGACCTGCTCATTCGGTGTTGATGTGTTCCTCTTTAGTCAGTGGAACCACATAGCGAATGAGCAGGTCCAATTTTATTATTATCTTAGGATGTCAATGAGGTTTTTATTAGCAGCTTGGCGAGCTGGAAGAATACCAAAAATTAATCCAACTGCTGCTGATGTCCCGAATGCGAGGAAGAAAGCATTCAGCGAAATGTGGGCATGAATATGGATTCCCTGACCGCCAATTGCGTTTGATAGCAATGGTGCCAATAAATGCGCTAATCCTGCGCCACTAAGGAAACCTAGTAATCCTCCCGTCACCGTTAAAATTACCGCTTCAACTAAGAATTGCATCATAATATTAAACGGTGTTGCACCAACTGCTAAACGAATCCCAATTTCCTGGGTTCGTTCCGAAACCGAAATATACATCATGTTCATTACCCCGATTCCAGCGATAAACAGTGAAATAGCAGCGATAAAGCTAATGAAGGTAGTAATAATCCTCATTTGTGAGGAGAATTGCTTCAAGGCTTTTTCCATATCAATATATTCATAAGTTCCTTGATTCCTTGCCGGGCCGTTTTTCGTTAAATACTTAGCAACCTTGCGTGAAATGCTACTAGCATTGACGCCCTGGCTAAAAGTCAGCTTTAGAGTGTTTCCCTGAGTAGCTCCTTCACCATGATAATATAGCGAATCTGGTACTAAGAGATCGGCACCATATGGGTTTTGATTGCCATCGCTTGTATATTGCCCCTGCGCTTTATATACTCCGATTATATTATAGGTGACATCATTAACTGTCACTGTTGTTCCCAGAGCATTTTGGGCTGTACCATATTGCTTTTTCGCAACTTTATCGCTCATTAAAGCACTTGCTTGACCTACCGCTAAATTATTTTTCGTGAAATTTTTTCCGGCAATCAGGTGAATTTGGTGACTCGGCTTCTTCAAAAGACTGACGCTAGTATTTTTAGTGGTATCACCAATCTGAGCTTGTGTTGAGAGGTTATCGGTTTCGCGCTCAATCTTGATATTGTTAATCTCGCCACCAAATTGAGTTTTAATGTTGTCGACTTCATCTTGGGTAAAGCCATAGGTATTGGAAGTGATGTTGTCAGGATTAAAGGCAATTTCAGTCGTTTGCTGTCCTTGCTTAGCGTTGTTACCGAATTTATCGTACATCGTCTGGGTAATTCCATCCCCAATTCCCAGGATTGCAATCACAGCCGCAATTCCAATCATAATACCGATAATTGTCAGAAAACTTCGCTTCTTATTTGCTTTTAGTGATTGGATTGCCGTTTTAAATAATTCAATGACCTGCACGCTATTCTCCCTCCTTACTATCACTGATTACCCGACCATCAATGATTTTTATTACTCGCTCACATTGTTCAGCAACGTGAGGATCGTGAGTAACCATGATGATGGTTGTGCCCTCTTGTTGATTGAGGGATTTAAATAAGTTCATAATTTCTTGACTTGTTTCGCTATCAAGAGCACCAGTCGGCTCGTCAGCAATCAAGAATTTGGGATGCGTTGAAATTGCCCGGGCGATCGAGACTCGTTGTTGTTGACCGCCAGACATATTTTTCGGTAATTGTTCCTCATAGCCTGCTAGACCTACTTGCTTAAGTACTTCAGAAACTCGGCCATTAATTTCTTTACGGGATTTTCCTGCATATAGTAATGGCAAGGCAACATTATCCGCTACCGTTGACTCCCGCAATAACTTAAAATTTTGAAAAACAAAGCCAACATTCTGGTTTCGTAAACTGGAAAATTGTTTCCGTGTGTAATCATGGATGGGGTGATCCTGGTAAAAGTAGGTCCCCTCAAAATCATCATCTAAGAAACCGATAATGTTAATGAGGGTTGATTTACCCGACCCAGATTCACCAATAATAGCGACTAACTCGCCTTGGTCGATTTCAATATTAATGTCATGCAGAACATGGAAACGATGGCTGCCTTGATGATAATACTTATTAATATTCTTCAGAGTGATCATTTTAATCAACCTTTGTATTGTTCTTCAATTTGCTACTAGGATTAATCACGATTTTATCGCCTTCATCAATCCCATTCGTAACAACATAGGAGCTATTAACGGCGTGACCACTAATTTTAGTTTTCCGTACTCGTCCGTTGGCATCAACAATGAATACTTTTCCGTTGCGAACAGCCTTTTTAGGGATCAAGACGCCATCCTGTTTAATTGATGCTTTAGCGGTTTGACCGGCCATGAATTGATTGGCATTAACGCTTGCGGTCACTTTATAGCGAGTGTTGTTGCCGGTACCCTTTGTTGGGATTGTGGCTAGGTAATTAACCTGGGTGTTAGCTACGTGATTTGTCGCTAGTGCCGTAACCTTTAAATCCGTGCTTTGGTGTAATTTATCGTAGTCGTATTCAGAAACCTGGCCGACAAATTGAAGATTATCTGAATAGAGGGTTACTACTGGGGCATCTTCTTTAGATTGGTCGATGGATACATATCCGGAATATGGAGCCACAAGAGTTTGATTAACTTTTCCCGAAATATTCTTTAATTGTTGCTGCATTGAGGGACCATTAGTCTGATTATCTGAAGAAGTGCTTTGTGACTGGTCTAGTTGATTTTGTAAATTCGCAACTTGATTTTGTAAATCATCATTATGCATCGTTAGGATTGCTTGTCCTTGAACTACGTGATCGCCATTTTTAATGTTGAGACTTTGAAGCTTCCCAGAAGGTAAAGCTAGCACTTGTGTTTCTACTGGCTCGATTTTCCCGGTAAGGTTAAAACTTGGTTGAGAAGTAACCCTCATCGTAGAAAATGTAGCTTGTGACTGATTCTTTTTAGCGGTTGAGTGTTGAATACCGATAATAAGAAGAATTAGGATTACGAAAACACTAATAATCATTGCTAGTCGACGCCGTTTGGTTGCTAGCAATTTTCGCCATCGTGATTGCTTTTGGCTGGTTCGTTTCGCGGTCATTTAAGAATTCCTCCCAATTTTAGGTTAATTAGTTATGCAACTAAGTGTATAGGGCGGAAATTTAAATTGCAAGAACAATTTATAATTACGATTAAGAAGAATTTAGCCAGCTAAAACATAAATAAAAGTAAAATCTCAAAATTTTTGTTTAAATTTACATAGAAAACGCTTACAATGTTAACTGTGATTGAATTTCACTTAGTTGTTTACCTATTTTACTTTTTTATAAGGGAGTGTTTCATTTGTTTAAGTTTTTGAAACCGTCTCCGGATGCAACCAATCTTGTGCCAAAAGATAAAATACCTAGTGTTTATCGGCGCAAGCAGACGGGGGTTATCTTAGCAACCTGTTTTACTTACCTGGCTTACTACATTATTCGGTTGATCTTTACGACCGAACAGAAGCCGGTAATGAAAGAGTACGGCTTTAACATTGGTCAAATTGGGTTGATTCTTTCAACGTTTGGGATTGGTTATGGTGTTGCTAAGCTGTTCATGGGAGGTTTAGCGGATAAGTCAAATACGCGGGTCTTCCTTGCGTTTGGTCTTTATCTTTCTTGTATTTTCAATGCTTTCTTAGCATTTACTAAGAACTTTTATCTGATCTTATTCCTAATGCTTCTTATTTCCATTACCCAAGCAATGGGAGCACCTGCTTGTCAGCGGGAAATTTCATTATGGTTTGCTAAAAAGCACCGGGGAGTTGTCTTTGCTGTCTGGGCCTCAGCGCACAATGCCGGAGCCTTTGCCTGTGTTGCTTGTATTCAAATAGCAACGTTCCTCTTCTCTGGTTCATTACCAGCTGTCTTCTTAACCGCTTCTGTAGTTTCTGCAATTATTGCTACTATTATGTTATTGATTAATTCGGAGCGTCCAGAAGTAGCTGGTTTGCCGAACATGGCCGTTTATTCTGGTCACGTTGAACTGGATGAAAATGGTAATTCAACTGCTCAAGAACTGTCTAACAAGACTTTCTGGCAAATCCTTTACCAAGATATTCTGTGCAATAAGGTTGTTTGGGCGGTTACGTTAACTTCCATGTCAATTTACATTGTACGTTATGGGATCATGAGTTGGATCCCAAGTTACTTGCCAACAAAGGGCTTCAGTGTTGATTGGGCTAAGTGGCTAGTCGGAATTTTTGAATTGTCAGCTGTTCCAGGAGTTATTATTCTTGGTGGTGTTTCTGATCTCTTGAAGGGTCGGCGGTCACTAGTTTGTTTAATTTGCGTAATCTGCTTAATCATCTGTTTGATCACTTACTTCACTAGTACGAGTCATGCAGTTATCGTTGCGGTTCTCTTTATTATGGGGAGCTTGATTTATGCACCACTTTCACTAGTTGGTTTAATGGTTAATGAAGCTGTACCAAATTACGCGGTTGGGTTGTCGACCGGATTCATGGGCTTCTTCCAGTATGTTTTTGGTGAAACTGCCGCCACCGCTTTAATTGGTCAATTAGTTAACCGTTTTGGCTGGGGCGCATCATCAGTTACGATTTATGTTGCTGCTGGAGCTGCCTTCCTGCTTCTTGTTTACCTTGTCTTCAAGGAACGCCATATTCTTCGGATGGAAGCTAAAGTTAATGCAGCCGATCATGCTAAAGAAAATAATGGGGAAAATGCTCAAAACTAATTAATAATAAATTTTGATAAGCACCGGGTCTTCTCGAAAGCTGAAGGTTCGGTGTTTTTATTTTTAGCAATATAGCCTGCTCAGGCCTTGAGAAGGATCTATTCCCCGTTTTTTCTTATGCTATAATAGCTAGTGACAAGTAAGAGGAGTAATTATGGTAGAAAAAAAGACAATCAAGTTAGATGACGTGGCGGAATTAGCAGGCGTTTCAAAAACAACCGTTTCGCGGGTCTTAAATAATCGGGGATACTTAAGTGACAAGACAATTAAAAAGGTCCACGATGCAATGGATAAGCTAAACTATCGACCAAACGTAATTGCTCGACAGTTATTTAAACAAAAGACCAACCTGGTTGCCTTAGTTTTTCCGACGGTAGACAACCCGTTTTTTGCTGAACTTGAAGCAGAATTGGAAAAACGGTTTGATCAATTAGGCTATCGTGTTCTGATGGGGAATAGTCAGAATAATCCTGCTAAGGAACAGGATTATTTAAAACTATTATTGAATCATCAGGTTGATGGCTTAATTGTGGGGTCCCATAATCAGGGAATTTCTGAATACCAGAAGACGACCAGGCCAATTGTCTCAATTGAACGATTTGTTGGGAAACAGATTCCGGTTGTTTCTTCTGATAATTACCAGGGGGGACTCCTCGCGGTTCAACGCTTACTGAATGATGGCTGTAAGCACATCATTCATACTAATTACCCGATTAATTTAGTATCGCCTAACGAGTTACGTCAGCAGGCTTATGAAGATCTGATGAATAGGCATCACCGGAAGCCAATTACCTACAGTGTTTCGTTTGATGTATCTGATAAGGAGAAGGAACGGGTTTTTCGTAAAATGTTCCGGGAACATCCTGAGGTTGACGGAATTTTTGCCGATAATGATACTAACGCAAGCTTAATTATTCGGGTGGGGAAAGAATTTAATCGTCATGTTCCTGATGATCTCAAGGTTGTTGGTTATGATGGAGCAAATATTACCCGAACTTTATCACCAGAATTGACTACAATCCAACAGCCAATTCCTGAAATGGCAACCAAGGCGGTTGAGTTGCTTCTTCAATTGATTGAAGGTAAGACAAACGTTAAGTCAGTTACTCTTCCGGTAAAGATGATTAACAGTACAACAGCATAAGTGAAAAGCAAGAAGCTAGAAAAATTCTTTCGGCTTCTTGCTTTTTCAGTTATAGTGTTATAAAACCACCTGTTAATTACTGAACAATCTGCTATAAAAATAGCGATTTCGTCATTAATTTCGTTATTTTCTATTAATGATTGGGCTTTTTTTAAAAGATCCTGTTAACCGGTTGCGCATAAGCAGTTAACGAGTAAAAAATTAGTAAATTAGTAAACGGTCTAATGTAAGCGCTTACTATATTTTCGGGTGAAGATACCGTTAACTACTGGTTTCAAGCGGTAAAGAGTGAAATCAATCACTAAATGTAAGCGCTTTACTAACCTATGTTTACCGGTTACCATAAAGATGTTGAAAGAAATTAGATGAAATAAAAATTCGTTACATTGTATTAGCAAGTTTGGAGGTTGTTTTTACTATGAAACAAAGTCAGTCACTGGCAACTAAACTTGCGTTCTTGTCCGCATCATTTATGGTTACGAGCGCCTACGCAATTCAAAGTGCCTTGCCGCAGATCAAGTCAGCACTGAATGTTAGTCAGCCACAAGTTGAATACTTAGTCACAGCGCCATCCTTTGCAGTAATGTTCTTCGTGGTTCTTTCACCATTGCTTCAGGATTGGTTTAATATTTCTGATAAACATATTATTATGGCTGGAATTACAATTGTTGGGATCGCTGGATTGATTCCTTCATTTGTTAGCAACTACATGGTAATTTTGATTTCACGGCTCTTCCTTGGTGCTGGATATGGTCTTTATAATTCTCAAGCAATTTCATTGATTTCTGTTTGGTATCAAGGTCACGAACGAACAAGTATGCAGGGCTGGCGTTCGGCATTTGAACAAATCGGGAATGCTTGCACGTTAACAATTTCAAGCTTGTTGCTGATTTATGCTGGTTGGCACGCGGCATTCTTGGTTTACGGATTGGCTTTTGCGGTAATGGCATTCTTTGCATGGCGGGTACCAAATGATGCTCACAGTAACACGACAACTAGTGATAACCAACAAGCAACAGAAACCATTTCACCAATTACTAATGAACCAGTAACTAAGATTAGTCCGTTAGTAATTGCAATTTTGGCATTTGTTCTATTAATCAAGATGGACTTTATCGGAATGGAAGATCGTTTCCCTGGATTAGCCGTTGCAATTAATGGTAAGACTTTCACGGGCACTGGAACCTATCTTTCATTAATGTTAATTGGCGCGACCCTTGGCGGTGCATGTTATGGAATTTTGCAGAAGCATTTCGGCTATGTAGGAACAATTTACATTGGCTTAATTCTTCTGGCAATTGCTAACTTTCTGTTTGGCTTCGGTGGAAACAGTTTTCCAATTATCGCTGCCGGGATCCTTTTGGTTGGCTTCCCAATGCAGGTCCTTACACCGTTGATTTTTAATATTCTGCCATTTATGGCACCGATGAAGCTCCAAACCAAGGTTACATCATTTGTACTAATTGGGTTTAACTTTGGGGCTTTCTTCTCACCAACAGCCGATGCTTGGTTTAACCACTTATTAAGTCAACCGCTAAGTGGGTTAGGCTTAGCGGCACCATTTCGGATTTACGGAGTAATGATGCTGATTATTG
>ENA-UOJG01002171-UOJG01002171.1-human-gut-metagenome-genome-assembly--contig:-C47-NODE-2171-length-17568-cov-5.596642_pt1 | contig 17568 bp, 11 predicted proteins | sample MGYA00242340_ERZ723887 | MGnify/ENA metagenome assembly ERZ723887 | reverse complement strand
CAGAAGCGGGCTGCGATCAAAGAAGCAGAACCCAGGGCTATTTCAAATAGTGCGCTGATGCGCATAATATCTGATCTGTTCATATTTTTCTCTCCTCTGAGTGACGGATAATTTCCGTTATTTCTATTAAATTAGATTTTATCATGTATCTTTTATTTTAACAATAAATGGCAACGGAAAGCAAGGATAATTACAGTGAAAAGGTGGTAATTATTTAAAATATCATGTATAATAGAAATCTACTGGTTACAGAATGGATAGACCTGTCTGATATGGTTATACTATAAGTGCCTGCGGTAACTGGTACTATTTTTACGAGGCATTTGAAGGGGGAGCTAAATAAGGAGTTATACATTATGAAGAAATCAGATACAGAACAGGAACAGCCTGGTCTGGAAGAGAATAAAGTTCCCGACAGCCAGTCCAAGCGGGAGCTTGACAGAGAACTACAGGAACTGGCAGAGAATGAGCGCCAGGAAGAGATATATTACGAAGAACGACGGCGCGAGCGACATGAGCGCAATCTGAAGAGAAAGAAGAGGCAGATACGGAATCGTAATCTGGCTCTTATTATTACTGCTCTGGCAGTGTTGGGCGGTGTTGGATACTTTTATAGAGAGCAGACGGGGTTAAAAGACGGCATGGAAACGCTGGTAGCCAAGGTAAGGGATTTGGTTCCTGATAAGAATTCCGGTAAAGAGAGCAAGGCAGCAGAAGAACTGGCAAAGGCTGACCAAAGCACCGAAAACCCCGAAAGTACCGAACCCCCCGAAAGCACCGAAAAACCAGATATTAATACAGAGGAAGCTGCTGACAGCTCAGACAGTACAGATATACAACCGGAATCTGGTGAAGGTACGGCAGATGACAGTGATGAGACAACTGGAAATACAGATGACAATTCAGAGGATATTGCACAGGATGAATCCGGGAATATGTCTGATGAAGAGAAAACAGAAGATAATTCTTCAGACTCTGTAAATCAGCCAGAGCAGGAAGCAGAGCAGGAAGCAGCCCAGGCGGCGGCCATAGATTTAAATGGGGTTATGCCACAAGCAGCAGCAGCCGGTGCAGGTATCATCAGGAGGCAGATCCGTCACGAGAAGAAAGTACTGACCACAGCCAAGGAGAAAGCTGCCCAGTATGATTATGACGGTGCAATCAGCCTTTTGCAGAAGGACAATGCATATGTAAGAAATGTCCATTTTCAGAAAGCTGCAGAGAAATTCCAGAAGAAAAAGGATAAATGTGTAGCCTGGTCTCCAGAACATGTAACTCACATTTTTTACCATTCCCTGATCGTGGATACTTCCAAGGCGTTTGATGGAGATTACAAGACAGATGGTTATAATCAGGTTATGACCACTATGGATGAGTTTAATAAGATAACCCAGATCATGTATGACGAGGGATATGTAATGGTAAACCTTTATGATCTGGCAGACGTTGATGAAAATGGGAAAATGCAGGCAAAGCAGGTTTATCTTCCTAAGGGAAAAACACCGTTTGTCCTTTCGCAGGACGATGTATGTTATTACCACTCCCAGGATGGAGATGGAATTGCCACCAAGCTTGTTATAGATGAAGAGGGGAAGGTTCGCAACGAATATGTACAGGATGATGGAAGCACAGTTGTAGGTGACTATGATGTTGTACCGCTGATCGACCGGTTTGTGGAGGAACATCCTGATTTTGCCTATCATGGACATAAGGGAATTGTAGCACTTACAGGCTATAATGGAATCCTGGGTTACCGCACAGATATCAGCTATCAGACACGACCAGATGATCTGAATGATGATAAAAAGGCGTGGCTTGACGCGCATCCTGATTTTGATCTGGATACAGAGCGGGCAGAAGCGAAAAAGGTCGCAGATGTCATGAAGGCGGAGGGCTGGACTTTTGCCAGCCATACATGGGGACATAAAAACATGTCCACAGTTTCCATGGAACGCCTTGAAACAGATACACAGAATTTCAAAGAGAACATTGACCCGCTTATTGGCGGAACAGATATTATTATCTTTGCTTTCGGAGCAGATATTAATAACGGCGGAGAGTATACTGGCAATGAGAAATTTGAATATCTGAAATCCCAGGGATATGATTATTATTGCAACGTGGATTCTAATCAATATTTTGTACAGATGACAGATGAATATTTCCGGATGGGAAGAAGAAACGTGGATGGATACCGAATGTATTACAATCCGGACATGCTGGCAGATCTGTTTGACGTAAGCCAGGTATTTGACCCATCCAGACCCACTCCTGTACCGCCTATGAATGGGGGCTGATAAGACCAGCTGCAAAGAGGGCATGGATTCGCATGATTTTGCGCTGAGATTCTCGGGTTTTATGTGAACTTTGTTCACATAAAACACCTCGCGGAACGTTACCAGTGAACAGTAACGCGGCGGAGATAAAATAAAAATGATTGCCTCAGTGGGCTTCCTTTTTAATAGAAAATGTGATAATTTTATAAAAGAGTAACTGAAGGGAGTATGAAATGAAAAGAAAACTATATTTGACAGCGTTAGTAATGTGTATGGCACTTGCTGTAAATGGCTGCGGAAGTGATAAAGAAACTACCAGTACAGAGAGTGAGAGCACTGCAACAGAGCAGCAGGCAGAGGATTCGGCAGAGGAAGAAGAGGTACAGGAGCCTTATACAGATTCTACCGGTGCGACACGCCTGGTTTCAGTGGATAATGTGGAGAAATATGTTACAATTGCAGACTATAAGGGAATAACTCTTGATAATTCTGTACCAGAAGTGACAGATGAGGATATTGAGAATCGTATCGCAGAGAATTTGAAAGACAATTCAGTGGAAGTGACAGATGAGAACGCTGTCATCCAGAATGGTGATACCGCTACTATTAATTTCGTAGGTACAAAAGACGGGGAAGCTTTTGAAGGTGGAACTGGTAATAATTATGACCTTGTGATCGGAAGCGGCACAATGATTCCCGGATTTGAAGAAGGAATCGTGGGAATGAAGAAGGGGGAGACAAAAGACGTAACGGTAACCTTCCCGGAGAGCTACCGCAACAGTGAACTGGCTGGACAGGATGCGGTATTCCAGATTACCGTGCAGAGCTTTAAGAGACCACCGGAACTGACCGATGACTGGATTGCGGCGAATACCGATTACAAGACAATTGATGAATATAAGGCTTCTGTTCGCGCACAGCTGGAGCAGGAAGCACAGGACCAGGCTGACAGCAGTCTGCGCAGCACTGCTTGGAATACTGTTTACACCAATTCTGAGGTCGTGGAATATCCGGAGAAAGACGTAGAAGAGGCTGTGAAGACATTTAAGAAACAGGCAGAAGCATACGCGAAGCAGGGAAATATGGAGCTTGAAGACTTCGTAGAGTCTCAAGGCGTTTCCATGGATGATTTCGAAGCCCAGTGCCAGCAGTATGCCCAGGCCAAGGTAAAACAGAATCTGCTTATTCAGGGAATCATGGACGCAGAGGGAATGACTCTGGAGGATGAGGAAAGCCTTGCAATCCAGAATCAGCTGGTAGAGCAGTATGCTTCTGGCGATCTTGCAGTTCTTATCGATACTTACGGTCAGGTTACAGTGGATGAGAGTATCGGACTTATGAGAGTTCAGGATTTCATTATTGCAAATGCTAATTATGATCAGACAGCAGCGGATACATCTGCTGAAGGTGAGGATGCACAGGCTGCTGAGGGAACAGAAGCAGCAGATCATGCAGATGGCAGTACGACTGACGGACAGAGCACTGATGGCGGGGATACAGCAGAAGAGCAGGAAGCTGGTGCAACCGCAGATACAGGCACAGCAGCGGATGCTTCAACAGATACACAGGATGACAGTACGGAGAATTGACGGTTGCCGCTTATAACAGAAACAGCAGCCAATGAATCTCAGGAGGGAATGGAGTTATGATTATTAAAAATGGAGAAGTTTTTCAGGAGGATGGAAGCTTCAGATTACAGGATCTGTATGTGGAGAATCATAGAATCGTGGCTTCAGAGGATGAGGTTACGGACAAGACGATTGTAGACGCGGCTGGGCTCAGGGTGCTTCCGGGGCTGGTGGATATTCACAGTCACGGTGCATTTGGACATGATTTTTCTGATGCTGATCCGGAGGGACTTAAGATTATTCTGAAATACGAAAAGAGTCACGGAATTACTTCCTATTGTCCTACTTCTATGACATTGCCGGCAGAAGAACTGAAGGAAATTTTTGCTACTATTAAGACTGTGGGAGAAATGAAAGACGGAGCTGCTGTCCGGGGAATCAATATGGAAGGCCCATTTCTGGATGCGAAGAAAAAAGGCGCCCATGTGGAGGGCTATATCCGCAAACCAGATGCCGGATTTTTCCGTGAACTGAATGAATATTCCGGAAATATGGTGAAGCTGGTAACTCTGGCACCGAATGTGGATGGTGCTATGGAATTCATTGATGAGGTACATAATGAGGTGTGCATTTCCCTTGGTCATACAGCAGCTGATTACGATACAGCAGCGGAGGCCATGAGAAGAGGTGCACACCATGTGACACATCTTTATAATGCCATGCAGCCACTGGCGCACAGAGAACCAGGACTGATCGGAGCTGCCTGTGATGATGGGCAGTGTATGGCAGAGATGATCTGTGATGGCATTCACATTCATCCCGCTGTGATCCGCGCTACATTTAAGATGTTTGGACCAGAGAGGATTGTACTGATCAGTGACTCTATGATGGCTACTGGAATGGAGAACGGAACCTACCAGCTGGGTGGACAGGAAGTAACGATGAAGGACTGTAAGGCAACTTTGAAGGACGGTACGATTGCCGGTTCTGCTACGAACCTGTATGATTGTATGCGCAAGGCTGTTTCTTTTGGTGTTCCCCTTGAAGAAGCGATTTTTGCAGCAACACGAAATCCGGCAAAGAGTATTGGTATTTATGATGAAGTTGGTTCCCTTTCTGTTGGAAAGAAAGCGGATATTCTTCTTGTAACAGATGATCTGGAGCTGAGAGAAGTGCTATGACAGAACTTTTTTGCGGAAAATTTTTTCCACTATGTAACGAGAGATAAAGAGGGAATATGAATGGATAGAAGGGTTTTGCGCGAAAGAATGCGCAGGAAACAGCGCCAGATAAGACGAAGGAAGATCATTAAGCTGGTTACCTATGTTGTGGCAATGGTGCTGGCTGTGATTTTTGTAATAAGAGGAGTGATTTTTCCAATCGTAAGTCGTGTGGGAGGAAAGAGTACTGGAAAATCACAGAGCGTGCAGGCGGATGCAGGTGACGGAGCTGCTTCGAATGCGGATTCCAATTCTACAGATGCTCTGAGACAGCCTCTGAAAGGACAGAGCGATGTGACCAAGGTTTCTTCACTGACTCCAGGCTGGCATGAGGATTCCAGCGGACGCTGGTATCAGAATGCAGATGGTACATATTATACCAATGGTTTTGCAGAGATTGACGGAGTGAAATATGCATTTGATTCCAATGGATACATGCAGACCGGCTGGGTGACCAAGGGGGTAAACGATTATTATTTTAATGAGGATGGTTCTTACAATGCTGAGAAGAAACGCCCTTTGATCGCACTTACCTTTGATGATGGTCCGGGACAGTATACAGACAAGCTTCTGGACTGTCTGGAGGAGAACAATGCACATGCTACCTTCTTTATGTTGGGACAGCTGGTTGGACAGTATCCGGACGAAGTGAAGAGAATGGTGGAACTTGGCTGTGAGATCGGAAACCATTCCTGGGATCATCTGGATATGCTGAATCTGAGTATTGATGATGTTATAAAGGAATTCGGCGATACCGATCAGGCATTGATTGATGCCTGTGGACAGGAGTCCACGGTAATTCGTCCGCCTTATGGAGACTGCAATGATGAAATTATTTCGGCAGTTGGGAAACCTTTTATTTTGTGGTCTATTGACAGTCTGGACTGGAAATATCTGGATGCAGATCTGGATTACAATGGCATTATGAATGACAGCAATCTGGGAGACGGAGCCGTTATTCTGATGCATGATATTCATGGTCCTTCAGTTGATGCGGCACTCAGACTGATTCCAGATCTTATTGCACAGGGATATAAACTGGTAACGGTAAGTGAGATGGCAGCGGCGAAGAATGTTACCCTTCAGCCAGCAAAATATGCAGAGTTCTGGCAGAGCGCCCTTGATGCAGGTTATGTGCCTGGATATAATGGAAATGGCTCTTCTGAGGACTCTTCCACAGATGGAACTTCTGATGGCAGTTCAGATGACAGCAGTAATGGAGATGAGAGCGACTTCAGTGATGGTTCCGGTGATGGAAGCGACGGCAGTGAAAGTGACGGATACACAGATGGCAGTGAGAATAGCGAAGGGGATTTTAGCAGCGACTCAGGCGAATAACGGAGAAAATAAGAGGCTCTAGAGCCTGTCTGGCATATGTGTTAAGCTTCGGGACTTCCGGAAATCGCAGATGCTGTATAGTGTGAATGATAGTATACGCTTGTACTTATGAGAAAAATGTCAAAGTACAGGCGTATTTTTTTACAGTAAAAATGAATTTTGATGTAGATTTTTTATGAATAATAGACAAGTTTTTGGTGGCATGGAGGAAAAGAGTATGCTATAATGTGCATAAGAATTTGAAAGTTTAGGGAGGTAACTTTCTGATGGGAGAGAAATTACAGTTTACAGAGCTTGACCAGTATCTCTTTGGTCAGGGAACCCATTATGATGTTTACAGAAAGCTTGGCGCACATCCTGAGAAACAAGGGAAAAAAGAAGGTGTTTATTTTGCTGTATGGGCACCTAATGCGCAGGCTGTTTCTGTAATTGGAGAGTTTAATGACTGGAATGAACAGGCTGCTCCAATGAAAAAGGCAGGTCCGATCGGTGTATTTGAGACATTTGTCCCTGGAGCAAAAATTGGACAGCTGTATAAGTTTTTTATTGTAGGAATGAACGGGGAGCATATTTATAAAGCTGACCCTTATGCAAATGAGGCAGAATTAAGACCGGGAACGGCATCCAGAATCACGGATATCGGGGATTACAAATGGAAAGATACCACCTGGATGAAGAATCGTCAGAAATTTGACGAGACTAAGGATGCCATGGCGATCTATGAGGTACATCCTGGCTCCTGGATGAAGCATCCGGCTACAGAGGAGAATGAGAAAGGCTTTTTCAATTACAGGGAACTGGCGGTGAAGCTTGCCCAGTATGTGAAGGATATGGGCTATACACATGTGGAGCTGATGGGGATTGCAGAGCATCCCTTTGACGGTTCCTGGGGATATCAGGTCACCGGTTATTATGCGCCTACTTCCCGCTATGGAACACCCCAGGATTTCAAATATCTGGTAGATTATCTTCACAGACAGAAAATCGGGGTTATTCTGGACTGGGTGCCGGCACATTTTCCCAAGGATGCCCATGGACTGGCGAATTTTGACGGAACTGCAGTTTATGAGCATGCAGATCCCAGACAGGGAGAGCATCCGGACTGGGGAACCAAGATCTACAATTATGGCAGACCGGAGGTAAAGAACTTCCTGATCGCAAATGCTCTGTTCTGGATCGAGGAGTGTCATGTGGACGGTCTTCGTGTGGATGCCGTTGCATCCATGCTGTATCTGGATTATGGAAAGAATGATGGTCAGTGGGTAGCCAATAAATATGGCGGAAATCAGAATCTGGAAGCAATTGAGTTTTTTAAGCATCTGAATACAGTGGTTCTTGGAAGAAACCATGGTACTGTGATGATTGCAGAGGAGTCTACCGCATGGCCGAAGGTTACAGGTAAGGCAGAGGATGACGGCCTTGGATTTTCCCTGAAATGGAACATGGGCTGGATGAATGACTTCCTGGAATATATGAAGCTGGACCCCTATTTCCGTAAGTTTAACCATAATAAGATGACTTTCTCCATGACATATGCTTACAGTGAGAAATATGTGTTAGTAATCTCCCATGATGAGGTGGTTCATCTGAAGAAGTCTATGCTGGAGAAAATGCCAGGTGAGCTAGATGATAAGTTTAAGAATCTGAAGGCTGCTTATACATTTATGTTCTGCCATCCGGGCAAGAAGCTTTTATTTATGGGGCAGGAATTCGGTCAACTTCGAGAGTGGAGCGAGGAGAGAGAACTCGACTGGTTCCTTCTTGGGGAAGAGAAGCATCGGGATTTGAAGGATTTTGTGCAGACATTGCTGAAGATGTATCACAAATATCCTGCGCTCTATGGAACGGATACGGATCCGTCTGGCTTTGAGTGGATCAATGCAGATGACGGGGACAGAAGTATTTACAGCTTCGTAAGGAAATCCCCTACAAAAAGAAATAACCTTCTGGTAGTATGCAATTTCACTCCTGTAGAACGTCCGGATTACCGTGTTGGTGTGCCGAAGAAGAAACAATACACACTGGTTCTGGATGAAAACGGACAGACTGCGAAGAAGGTATTTAAGGCAGAAAAGCAGGATTGTGACAATCGTCCGTTCTCCTTTGCTTATCCGCTGCCAGCTTACGGGGTTGCTGTGTTCCAGTATTAGAAGCTGCCAAATTCCGCAAGGAACAATTCTCACAGACAATTTTCAGATTGCTGTGATAATTTAGTATTAAAAATACCCAAAGAATGGGGCAAATTCGGGTTTTGTTTGTGACTGTTGGGGATTTTTTCCCAGAAGGTGAAAAACCTGTTGCTATTTGGAAAAAGTTGAGATATAATGAGCCCGAACAAAAAGAAATGGAAAAAGTTGTACATGTTGAAAGGAGAATATTGACATGAAGGTATCTAATATTAAAGACATTCAGAAATTTTTTGATGTAGTAGACAGCTGCGCTGGTAAAGTAGAGCTTGTAACTGGCGAAGGTGACAGACTGAACCTGAAATCTAAATTATCACAGTATGTATCTCTTGCGAACATCTTCTCTAACGGTGAGATTCCGGAGCTTGAGATCGTTGCATATGAGAAAGAAGACATTGATAAGCTTATGCACTTCATGATCAACGGCTGATTTGCATAAAACTGTGAAATTGGGATAAATATATTAGGGGATGTGACTTGGTCATGTCCCCTTTTTCTGGCATAATAGAAAGGGGAATACAAAATGGTAAAGATTGACATTATCTCCGGTTTCCTTGGAGCTGGTAAGACAACTCTTATTAAGAAACTGCTGAAAGAAGCATTTGAAGGTGAGCAGGTAGTTTTGATCGAGAATGAGTTCGGTGAGATTGGTATTGACGGGGGATTCCTGAAAGATGCCGGAATCGAGATCCGTGAGATGAACTCCGGATGTATCTGCTGTTCTCTGGTTGGAGATTTTGGTGCTTCCCTGAAGGAAGTTGTAGAGAAGTATCATCCGGACCGTATCCTGATCGAGCCATCAGGTGTTGGTAAGCTTTCCGACGTTATCAAGGCTGTACAGGGTGTGGAAGAGGATGTTGATATTCAGCTGAACAGCTACACTACAGTTGTTGATGCCAAGAAATGCAAAATGTATATGAGAAACTTCGGCGAGTTCTTTGACAATCAGGTTCAGTATGCAGGCGCGATTATCATGAGCCGTACCGATATTGTAGACGAGAAGAAAGCAATGGAGTCTATGGAGCTTCTTCGTTCTATCAATGAGAAGGCAGCTATTATTACCACTCCGATTGAGAAGCTGGATGGAAAGAAAATCCTGGAGGTTATGGAGCATCCGGTATCTCTGGCAGATGAGCTGCTGAAAGAGGAGCATGAACATCATCACCATCACGACCATGATGACGAGTGTGGCTGCGGACATGACCACGATCATGAGCATCATCATCACGACCATGATGAGGAGTGTGACTGCGGACATGACCACGATCATGAGCATCATCATCACGACCATGATGAGGAGTGCAGCTGCGGACATGACCACGATCACGAGCATCATCATCACGACCATGATGACGAGTGCGGCTGCGGACATGACCACGATCATGAGCATCATCACGACCATGATGAAGAATGTGGCTGCGGACATCACCATGATCATCACCATCATCACGCAGACGAAGTATTTACCAGCTGGGGACGTGAGACTATTAAGAAGTTTACAAGAGAAGGGCTTGAGAAAATGCTGGAGAGCCTTTCCGCTTCTGAAGAGTATGGCGTGATCCTTCGTGCTAAGGGAATGCTTCCGGCAGAGGACGGAACCTGGATCTACTTCGACATGGTTCCGGAAGAAACTGAGATCCGTGAAGGTTCACCAGAGTACACCGGACGTCTTTGCGTAATTGGTTCCAAGTTAAATGAAGAGAAACTGGCCAAGCTGTTCGGCGTAGCTTAATGATTGACATATAAACGGGATAAAAGGCTTTTTGTAAGCTTATTTGTTGCTGTTTATAAGCGGTATTACGTGAATGCACTGCTTTTAAGAAAAATACAGGGAGGTTTCTGTAAATGGATGAAATTACAGTACCGATTTATCTCATAACCGGCTTTCTGGAAAGCGGCAAGACCTCTTTCCTCAGCTTTACCCTCCAGCAGGATTACTTCCGTACAGAGGGAAAGACACTTCTCATTCTCTGCGAGGAGGGAGAGGAAGAGTACGATGAAGAGGCTCTTGCAAAAGATAATGTTGTAGTCGAGGTTATTGAGAAAGAAGAAGATTTTACACCGGAGCGCCTTCAGGCACTGGATATTATCCACCAGCCGGAGCGTGTGGTTATGGAATATAATGGAATGTGGCTGGTAAGCAAATTCGAGGAGATGAAGCTCCCGGCAGGCTGGGGAATTGAACAGCACATTACCTGTGTAGATGCAAGCACATTCCAGGTATATATGCAGAATATGAAATCCATTTTTATGGATATGGTTCGTAATGCGGATATGGTTGTGTTTAACCGCAGCAAGAAAGAATATCCTCTTGCAAACTTCCGCAGAAGCATTAAGGTTGTAAACCCAAGTGCAGAGGTTATTTTTGAGGACGAAGAAGGCGAGATGACGGATATTTTCGCAGATCAGATGCCATTTGACCTGGATGCAGAGATTGTAGATATTCCGCCTGAAGATTACGGAATCTGGTTTGTAGATGCTATGGATCATCCGGATCGTTATGTGGGAAAAACTCTTCGCTTTAAGGCTCGTGCAAGACGTCCGAGAGGTATGGGCAGCAAGTTCTTCATTCCGGGACGTACTGCCATGACCTGCTGTGCAGATGATACTTCATTCCTGGGATATATCTGTAAGAGTGCATATGCACCGAAGCTGAAGCCCGGCGAGTGGGTTGAGGTGACTGCCAAGGTTGCCTTTGAAAACCGTTCTGAGTACCAGGGCGAGGGAATTGTTCTTTATGCAGAGAATGTGACCCCGTGCGAACCTCTGGCTGATGAGATGGTTTATTTCAACTAATTTGATAATAAATGAAAGTCATCTGCTTTATGCTATTGGTTAAGCAGGCTGCGGCTCTAGAGCTTTGGAATTGCTGTGGAGGACTTTCGTAGTAGAATAAGGAAAATAAGATTATGTATTTAGTTGTTGGACTGGGAAACCCCGGGAAGCAGTATGAGGCGACCCGCCACAATATGGGTTTTGATACGATCGATGTGCTTGTGGAACGTCATAAGATTCCGCAGGGCGGCGTAAAATTTAATGCTATGTACGGTTCCGGATTCATCGGAGGAGAGAAGGTAATCTTTATGAAACCTTTGTCCTTTATGAATTTAAGCGGTGGTCCGGTACAGGAGATGGCTGCTTATTTCAAAATCGATCCGGAGAGTGAGCTGATCATTATTCAGGACGATATTGATCTGGAGCCGGGACAGCTTCGTATCCGGAAGCAGGGCAGTGCAGGCGGCCATAATGGTCTGAAGGACATTATTGGCAGACTTGGCACACAGAAATTTATGCGTGTAAAAATTGGTGTAGGAGCCAAACCAAAAGGATGGAATCTGGCAGACCATGTGCTTGGCCGTTTTTCATCCGGGGACCGCAAGCTCGTGGATGAAGCAATTGAGTTTGCAGCAGACGCTGTAGAAAAAATCATAACAGATGGTCCGGATGCGGCGATGAATGAATACAACCGAAAGAGGGTTACTGAGTAACAAAGGAAGTCCAGCAACAAGCTGGGCTTCTTTTGCCCCTGGAGCGTCCCCCAAAAGCTTTGTGAAAATTATGACGTGCAGATAACTTGCAGGAATGGTTTCATGTTTTGGGTGGGCTCTGAGGTGAGGCTTTTGAGAAAAGGAGGAAAGCCATGCTTTCATTTACCCAGCCCCTGAAGGGGATGGCAGAATTTGAAGAAATAGAGAAAAGCCTTGAGAAAAATCAGGGCATTGTGCAGATCACAGGCTGCCTGGAATCCCAGAAGGCACATCTGATCCATGGGCTTTCCGGCAAAACACCTATGCGCCTTGTGATCGCAGGAGATGAGCGCCAGGCTAAGGAAATCTTCGAGGACTTGCGCTTTTATGACAAAAATACCATGTTTTACCCGGCGAAGGATCTTCTCTTTTTCCAGGCAGATATTCAGGGAAATCTGTTGATCCGCCAGAGAATGTGTGTGGTAAAGGCACTTCTGGAGCAGAAGGAACTGACTGTGGTTACCAGCATTGACGGCTGTATGGATTATCTGATGCCCCTGGAAGAAATCGGGAAAAAGGTGCTTCATTTCTATTCTGACAGCGTGATCAACATGGATGTACTGAAAAATACCCTTGTACAGCTTGGATATGAACGCGTAGGACAGGTGGAAATGCCGGGACAGTTTTCTGTGCGCGGTGGTATTGTAGATATTTATTCCCTTACAGAAGAGAATCCATGGAGAATTGAGCTGTGGGGAGATGAAGTGGATTCTATCCGAAGCTTTGACGCAGAGAGCCAGCGCTCTCTTGAAAATCTGGATGAGATTGCCATTTATCCGGCTGTGGAGTGGAATAACGGCAAAAAGATGGTATCTTTTGTGGATTATTTTCCCAGGGAAAAAATGCTTCTGTTTCTGGATGAACCCAACCGTATTTTGGAAAACGGACTGGGCGTGGAGGAAGAGTATGCCGCCAGCCGCACACATCGTGAAGAAAAAGGAGAAAAGAACCTTCCGGTTCAGTGGCTTTGTGAATTTTCCAAGGTTCAGAAAGAGCTGAATAAACTTCGTGCAGTGTCGTTGTCGGCATTGGAGCCAAGAGGCGTGGAGTGGAATTTTGCCCCGGAGAAATATAATCTGACGGTGCAGAGCGTAACTTCTTATAACAGCAGCTTTGAGCTTCTGGTGGAGGATCTGAGAAAGTATAAGAAAAAAGGCTACCAGATTGCCTTGCTTTCCGGTTCCAGGACAAGGGCGGAGCGTCTGGCAAAGGATTTGCAGGAGCATGAGCTGAATGCTTTTTACGGTTCAGATTATGACCGCGTGATCAATCCAGGGGAAATTATGGTTCTCTATGGACACGCCCGGAAAGGCTTTGAGTATCCGCTGATCAAATTTGCGGTGATCACAGAGTCCGATATTTTCGGCCAGGAGCAGAAAAAAAAGAAAAAGAAAAAAGTCAACAACGGCAAGCGGATCCAGGATTTTGCAGAGCTGTCTATCGGGGATTATGTGGTCCATGAAAAGCATGGACTGGGAATTTACCGTGGAATTGAGAAAGTTGAAGTAGATAAGGTCTTAAAAGACTATATCAAGATTGAATATCGTGATGGAAGTAATCTGTATATTCTGGCAACGCAGCTGGATGCGCTGCAGAAATATTCCGGCGCAGATACAGCCAAGGCACCGAAGTTGAACAAGCTGGGAACCCAGGAGTGGAACCGCACGAAGTCCAAGGTAAAGGGCGCTGTCAAAAATATCGCCAAAGAGCTGGTGGAGCTTTACGCTGTGCGCCAGGAAAAAGAAGGTTATGTGTGCGGTCCGGATACAGTGTGGCAAAAGGAATTTGAGGAAATGTTCCCATATGAGGAGACAGAGGATCAGCTGAACGCCATCGAGGATACCAAGCGGGATATGGAGAGCACCAAGATCATGGATCGTCTGGTGTGCGGAGATGTTGGATATGGTAAGACGGAGGTTGCTCTTCGCGCAGCGTTTAAAGAGGTGCAGGAGAGCCGGCAGGTTGTTTACCTTGCACCAACTACCATTTTGGCGCAGCAGGTGTACAACCCCTTTGTCCAGAGAATGAAGGAGTTTCCGGTGCGCGTGGATCTGCTTTGCCGATTCCGTACACCTGCCCAGCAGAAAAAGACTTTGCAGGATCTGAAAAAAGGACAGGTAGACGTTGTGATCGGTACCCACAGAGTTCTTTCCAAGGATGTGGAGTATAAGAATCTGGGGCTTCTGATCGTTGACGAGGAACAGCGTTTCGGCGTTACTCACAAGGAGAAAATCAAGCAGCTGAAAAAGGATATTGATGTTCTGACTCTGACTGCGACACCCATTCCACGAACCCTTCATATGAGTATGATCGGAATCCGTGACATGAGTGTGCTGGAGGAGCCGCCTATGGATCGTATGCCGATCCAGACTTATGTGATGGAGTATGATGAGGAGACTGTCAGGGAAGCTATCGGAAGAGAACTGCGAAGAGGCGGCCAGGTTTATTATGTTTATAACCGGGTTACAGATATTGATGAGGTTGCCCTGCGGATTTCCAAGCTGGTGCCGGACGCAAGGGTGGATTTTGCCCATGGACAGATGAGCGAGAGAGAACTGGAACGGGTTATGTATGACTTTATCAATGGGGACATTGATGTGCTGGTTTCCACTACTATTATCGAGACAGGACTGGATATTTCCAATGTAAATACCATGATCATCCATGATTCTGACAAGTATGGGCTTTCCCAGCTTTATCAGCTGCGAGGCAGGATCGGACGTTCCAACAGGACAGCGTATGCGTTTCTGATGTACCGAAGGAACACCATGCTTCGGGAAGTGGCGGAAAAACGACTTTCTGCTATCCGTGAGTTTACAGATCTGGGAAGCGGATTTAAGATCGCCATGCGTGATCTGGAGCTTCGAGGGGCTGGAAATCTGCTGGGAGCACAGCAGCATGGGCATATGAACGCAGTGGGCTATGATCTTTACTGTAAAATGCTTAGCGAGGCGGTCAAGGAGGCAAAGGGTATTCATACCATGGAAGACTTCGAGACTACCATTGACCTGAATATGGATGCTTTTATCCCGGACACCTACATCAGCAATGAATTCCAGAAACTGGATATTTATAAGCGCATTGCAGGGATTGAGTCCCAGCAGGAGTATGATGATATGCTGGAAGAGCTGATCGACCGGTTTGGGGAGCCGCCGAAAGCAGTGCTGAATCTGCTGGCTATTGCAAGACTGAAAGCACTGGCACATCAGGGCTACATTACGGAAATCAAGCAGATGCAGCGTGAGATCAGGATCACCCTTTACGAAAATGCACATCTGAACCCGGAAGGAATTCCGCCGCTGGTTGCCAAGTACCGCAGACAGCTGCAGTTTAAACCGGATAAAGAACCGAAGTTCCTGTTTGCACCGGTGGGGGATATTGTGCAGGCGCTGACGGTGTTTGCAAAGGAACTGATGGAATTGGTGGAAGAGGAAGGAAAGAGCGAAAAGTAGTAGACGGCTGGGCTGTTGAATGCTTTCGGATATTTTGATTTAAAGTAGGTTTTGGGTGGGGAAGATCCGATGGAAATTCGCGAAAATTGTGTGAATTCTATCAGATTTTCCCCTTTCTACTTGCCCTCATGGGAAAAAAGTTTTATACTCTTATTAGCGTGTCCGCATTGGGAAATCATGTCGGCTGTGCGTGGTGACTAAGCGGCACATCAGTGAAAGGGTAATTGGTGATCAATATGAAGAAAATCGTGAAGAACACAACCGTAGTGGCATTAAGTGGCGTAATGGCAATTGGAATGCTTTCCGGATGTGGAAGTAAGTCTATAGATGGAGAGAAAACCGTTGCGACTGTAGATGGCACAGACATTCCTATGGGTGTTGTAAGTCTGTATGCACGTGAGTCACAGGCACAGACCGTTGCCATGTATAAGAGCTTTATGGGAAGTGCAGGAAATATCTGGAGCCAGGTAGTAGATGAGGATGCTGGTACTACGTACGGTGAGCAGGCTGTAGGACAGTTCCTGGAGCAGGTTGAGCTGATGTACATCATGAAGGAGAAGGCAGCAGACTATGGCGTTGAGGTTACTTCTGATGATGAGACTGCTATTGCAGATGCAGCAGCACAGTTTATGCAGGACAATGACGAGGACACTCTGAAGGAGCTTGCTGTTTCCGAAGATCAGGTTAAGACTCTTCTGGAGCTTGAGACTTATCGTCAGAGAATTTACGATCCGATCCGCAACGAGGCTGAGGTTAACATAACGGATGAGGAGGCACAGCAGTCTTCTTTCAGCTATGTAAGTATTTCCATCAGTGGAGATGACCTTACCGATGATGATATTGCTACCCGCAAGGAGCAGGCACAGGAGATCCTGGATAAGATGAAAGAGGATCCGACAGCAGACATGGGCGAGACAGCCAAGGCTGTTGATGATACTTACAGCGGACTGACCGGAACTATTTTCACAAATGAGAGTGATGATGAGGATATTTCCAATTCTTATGATGACGCTGTTGTAGAAGCGCTGAGAACTCTGAAGGATGGAGAGGTTTACGACGAGCTGGTTGAGACTGATAGCAGCGTATATGTACTTCGGATGGACAAAGTAAAAGACGAGGATGCAACCGCTTCCAAGAAAGAGTCCCTTGAGAACACCAAGCGCAGCGAATACTATTCCGAGACAACTCAGAAATGGCTGGATGATGCTGATATTACTGTAAATGATAAGGTGCTTTCTACTTTGACAATTACAGATGAGCACAGCTTTACAATTAAGGAGACTACAGCGGATACAAGTGAAGATGCAGCAGCTGATACAACAGATGCTACCGAGGATACTACTTCTGAGGATGCCGAGGCAGCAGATGAGGACGAGGATGCTGATACTGCTGAGACAGATGCTGCAAAGAGCGACAGCGCAGAGGAAGCTGATACCACAGACAGCGCTGACAGTACAGACGAGACTGCAGAAGAGGACAGTGCAGACAGCAAGGCCGAGGACAGCAGCGAGAGCGCTGATTCTGAGGAGAACGCAGAGGATACTGCAGAAGAGACAACTGAGGAGAACTAAAAGTGAGATAAAGATCGAAACTTGTTGTATCGTATGTATTGCAAAATGTTTTCTGAAAGAATTGAGATTATATAAAGTGGAGAAAATGATAAAAGAGCCTGCCTGGGGTGATTCGGGCGGGCCCTTTGTCTATACAAAGTAAAATACTTATGAAAAAAGCTTTTCGCTACAAAGTAAGGTTTCAGAAAATGCAGGTACAGCAGATTGAACATGTGGATAACAATTACACAGGGGGACAACATGAAAAAGATACTTCTTATTGCAACCGGGGGAACCATTGCTTCCAAATATACAGCAGAGGGGCTGGCACCGCAGATTTCCGCAGATGAGCTGTTGGAATATATTCCTGAAGCCCGGGAATTCTGCACCATTGATACCGTTCAGCCTTTTGCCCTGGACAGTACCACTGTGTGTGCAGACCATTGGCTGA
>ENA-UOJG01002166-UOJG01002166.1-human-gut-metagenome-genome-assembly--contig:-C47-NODE-2166-length-17594-cov-12.258453_pt1 | contig 17594 bp, 17 predicted proteins | sample MGYA00242340_ERZ723887 | MGnify/ENA metagenome assembly ERZ723887 | reverse complement strand
GTCTATCTCTTGTTTTCGGTTGCTTGCTTCCTTACCGTACATGAGCATTTGCGCCGGGATTATCGTTGCCATACCCTTCCAGCAGGTTGATGACACCCCAGATGCCCAGACCCGCGCCAAGGGCAATCACAAGCGTTTGCAGTACCGTCACTGCGGACGAGAAAAATGCCATAGAAATATACCTCCATATTCATATATTGGGATTAGAAAAGGCCGCCTGCTTCGGCCGCCTGCTGTTGAACTTCCTCTGCCCATTCATCCAGAAGCGCTTCTTCTTCCTCGGACGTGCCGCTGACCTCGACTTCGATAGCGGCAAATTCTTCTTCCAACCGCAGTTTCAGCTGATGCGACAAGTATTTTTCGATATGGAAAGCGTTCTTTGGGTGAAAATCAGACAGATATTTGTAGTTCGGATGCTTGGTAATGTCGTATTTTTCGGATAAAAACGGGCGCACACCGCGCAATTGGAGGATGCACTTGCCGCCATCCATAACGGCTAATTCGTCCATCGTCATCAGCGATTTTCCGAGCTTCTGGTAGTTCAGAGAGTGCGATACCTCGCGCCCGCGGCTTTCACCGGTGTTGAATGTGTCGATTGTTTCTTTCCCAAGCAGTTCCTCCATTTCTTTCAGCGTCGTCTTTTCCTTGCCGCCCAGAAAGAGCAGCGTATCGCAGTTGCCGACAATTGTATCAGCACTGTCCTTGTAAATCGCTTTGAGCTGAGACTGCGCCTGAAGCACAATGCACGCCGAAATTTCTCGGCTTCGGATGGTCGCAATCAAGCGCTCAAAGTTCGGGATTTGCCCAATGTTGGCGAACTCATCCAGCAGGCAGCGCACATGGACAGGCAGTCTGCCGCCATACACATCATCCGCTTTTTCGCAAAGCAAGTTGAACATCTGCGAATACGCCAGACTAATCAGAAAATTGAAACTGGCATCCGTGTCGGACATGATGAGGAAGAGTGCAGTCCGCTTATCTCCCAGCGTATCAAGATGAAGTTCGTCATAAGCCGTAATTTCCCGCAGTTCCTGAATATCGAACACCGCAAGCCGTGCGCCGCAGCTCACCAGAATCGACTTGGCGGTCTTGCCAGCAGCCATCCGGTATTTGGCATATTGCCGCACTGCAAAGTGTTCCGGCTTTTCCGCTTTCAGCTTTTCAAACATCAGGTCAACAGGATTTCGGTATTCCTCGTCCTCCTCGCGAACTTCCATGCTGTTCAGCATGTCAATCAGCGTCGTAAAATTCTGCGCCGCGGGCGGAAGTTCGTAGTGAATGTAGCCAATCAGCGCCATATAGAGCAGCGTTTCCGCCTTAATCCAGAAGTCGTCGCCGCCTTTGCCCTCTCCCTTTGTGTTTGCTATGAGCGCCGTCACCAGCTTCAAAATGTCTTTTTCGCTGCGGATATACGCAAAAGGGTTGTAGTGCATGGACTTTTGGAAACTGATGACATTGAAAACCCGCACGTCATATCCGGCAGCAGCAAGCATCTTTCCGCACTCCGTAATCAGCGTCCCTTTCGGGTCAGTGACCACAAGAGAGCACCCCTTCGTTTTGGTACACTGCATGATGTTCGGCTTGATGAAAAAGCGTGTTTTGCCGCTGCCGGAACCGCCGATGACCAGTACGTTCTTGTTCCGTGCGTTTTTGGGATTCGCCGGGCGGCTGCTCATGGTCAGGCGCTCCGTCTGGGTCAGGATGATGTTGTTCCACGGGTCAGGGTCAACGAACGGCGCAATGTCGCTTGGCTTTCCCCAGCGGGCAGCGCCGTATTCTTCGCCGTGCCGATACTTCTTGGCATTCCTGCGTTTTGCATGTACCAGCAGGCACAGTGCGCATCCGCACAGAAACCCAATCAGCAGGTCAAGGGGCACAAAGCCGGACAGTCCGTTTCGGAACGCCATTGCCACGCCATCCCGCAGGTGCAGGAATTTCGCGGAAAAATCCGTCCCGGCTGACAGCCGCCATGCTTCACTCAGCTTCGCCGCGGCAAGTCCAATAACCCCGTAGGGCAGATGCAGCAGCAGACGTTTTTCCCATGCGGCAGTGTTCATCTTTCCCGCCCTTTCTGCCTGCTGCGCTCCTTCTGTTTGCTGGGGGATGCCGTATCCAGCTGAGGCTGAACATTCCGCTGCGCCTTCCGCTTCGCCAGAAAATCCATTGCATACGCGCGCATTGCCTGATCAATGGCTGCACGGTCGCGAGCTTTGAAGAACACCAGATAGCGCGTTTTTCCGCTGTCGGAAGTACCCTTATGGATGGCATAATCCACCCCATATTGGCGGGCGTATCGTTCAAACGCCTTCACCTCCTGCCGGTCAGCCAGTGCAGTCTGCTCAACGCCCTGATTCTGCCCGATGAGCTGCTTCACGCTCTGCCTGCCCTGCGGTTTCGCTTGATAATGCTCCTTGGCTTTATTCCAGCCGAGTTTCAGCGCTTTCGCGAACGCCGTCGCCAATGTCCTTTCAGTGAATTTGCTGGTATTGATGATGAGGGAGAGCGTTTTGTTTTCGATTTCTTCCTGCATTGGAAGCCTCCGTCATGAAAAAGTGCAGCGCGCCGCCCAAGGCGGGACTTCCAAGCGGCGCAGAAACAGCTTTTGATGATACACCATTCGCTTACGCCTTTCGCCGTCTGCGCATCAGCAGCATGGTGCCGCTTATCAGCATCAGGGCAATGCCGATAAGCATCACCCCCGATGCCGCCAGCTGCACGCCGGTCTGAATCGTCGTGTAGTTGACCCACTGCGGCATTTCTTCGGGAATCTTGTAGTGCTCGTCAATGACCAGCTTCCGGACATCGCCGCTTAGGGTGTAGCCTTTCAGCGTTTCGGTTTCCTGCAAATAATAAGTGCCGTTCTGCAAGTGTTCGGCGCGGACAATGCCGTTCTCATCGGATTCCAGCGTTTGCAGGAGATTGCCGTCCGCATCCCGCAGGGCAAATTTCACGCCTTGCAGCGGTTTGCCATCGGCACCCACTTTCATGAACGCATAAGAATCAGGAATGTTTACCAGCAGCACCGGCGCTGTTCCCGACCAGCTGTCATCCACTTGGAAGCGATAATCCGCCATGCGGCTGTAACCGCTGGGGGCAGCCGCTTCATGGACAGTCCACACGCCATAATCAAATGCTGTAAAGGCAAACGCACCGTTTTCGTCGCTGACAGCCGTTTCTGCTACAATGCCTGTTTCCGCGTTGATGAGCTTAAAGAGAATGCCTGCCATCGGCGTTCCGGCTGTATCCACCTTAATAAACTGGATTTTCTTCTGCTGATTCACCACCGTCGCTATCGTTTCTTCCGCATTCGTCCAGTTCGGCGTTACCGTCACCGAAATTGCGCTGCGGTTCAGCAGATACCCATCCGGCGCGGACGTTTCGCAAATGGTGTACTGTCCCTGCGGAACGAAGCGGAAGCGCACCAGCCCGTCTGCATCCGAAACAGCCGATGCCGTTTCGCATCCATCCGCATCCAGCAGCACGAACTGCGCCCCTGACAGTGCCTTTCCATCCGCCTCGGTCTTTTGAAGCAGAATTTCGGCGGGATGGTTGATGGAAGAAACCGTAGCGGAAACAATCGGCGTTTCCTGATCCGACGCCTGAATTTCTACGGTGTACGTCGTCAAATCCAGCACATACCCGGACGGAGCGCTGACTTCCTTGACCGTGTATTTGCCCAGCGGCAGCAGCGGACTTTTCTCCACGCCTTCGCCGCTAGTGGTCATCGTGGCGACCAGCTCGCCGCATGAATACCACTGTGTGCCGTCTTGCCCGACAATGTCCTCCGCCGCCCGAATTTCAAATACCGCGCCTTTCAAATACCCCTGTTCACCCGTCGTCTGCATCTGCCCGGTCTTTTCCAGCAGAATCTGCCCCTTGATAGGCGTATTGCGGATGCTGACGTTCTGAATGGATACGTCCTCCGCCAGCGATGCCATCGGCAGACAGAAGAGCAGCAATGCCGCCAGCAGCATGGGCAGGATGTTTCGTTTTGTGTTCATGGATGCCTCCCGTTTTCTGAAATACAGCAGGGGCACCATCTGCCTGATGCCCCTGTTGAAGATTGTCTTGTCAGTCAGCATTGCCGGGAATCGAAACGGTAACGACACAGCCGCTGTCCAGATACCCGTCCGGCACGGTGGTTTCGCGGATTTCGTAGATGCCCCACGTCAGCACAGGCGTGACTGCCACCCCTTCCGCATCCGTGGTAATGACCGCCACAACCTCGCCGCAGCCTTCCTTGCCATGCGAAGGCAAGCCGCTCACGCGGATGACCGTAAAGACTGCGCCAGCCAGACCGCCGCCCGTTTCCGCATCCGTCTTGACAATGCGAACCTGTCCCTGCATGGGCATATTCGTCACGCTGCGCTCCACGGTTTCGTCCATGACGACGGTCACTTTTTCGCTCCACAGGCTGTTTCCATAGCCGACGGGCGCTTCATGCTCCTTGACCATGTAGTCGCCGACCAGCAGACTTTCGGACATTGCCACGCCGTCGTCGTTCGTCAGCATGGTGGACACCAAGTCGCCCGTGCTGCCATCCTCATTCAAGGCGTAGATGTCGAAGCGCACGCCCGCAATAGGATGACCATCCAGCGCATCCGTTTTGATGACCCGAATCCAGCCGGGCGCATCCTCATTGACCACCATCGTCAGAATCTGAACGGGGTTCTGGTAGGTGCCGTCAATCGTCACCTGCCATTCGCCGGTGGACGGATGATAGCCGTAAGGCGCTTGAATTTCCCGGATGGTATAAGTGCCGTACCCCAGTTTCGAGAAGGTCAGATGACCGCTGGCATCGGAAGTCTGCTGCTGCACGAGCGTGTTGTTGGCATCGTAAATACCGAACACAGCGCCGGGCAGCGGTTCGCCGTTCTCCTTGACCTTTTTCAGCTGAATCTTGTTGATTTCATCCCGGATTTCGGTTTCCCCGATGATTTTTCCTTCGCTTGTTACCGTGAAGGTTTTTACCGCCACATTCAGCGCATAGCCCTCCGGCGCATAGGTTTCCTTGAACGTATACGATCCGGGAACAAGCGGAATGTCCGGCAGCTGACCGTTTTCATCCGTATACGCGCGGTAAATGGTGCTGCCCTGCGCATCGTACACTTCAATCAGCGCACCGGGCAGCGTTTCCTTGCCGGCAACGTCCCGCTTGGTAATCGTCACCGGCGTGTAAATCAGGCGATTCAGGATAGGCGCATCCAGCGTGATTGCGATTGCCTCCTCCGCTGCATCCATGTTTTCGGGTGTCAGCAGCACCGGGGTACTGCTCGGTATTCAGCAGCCAGCCATCCGGCGCGGACAGTTCCTTGATATAATACGCACCATGCGGATACATGCCGGAGAAGGTCAACTTGCCCTTGGCATCCGTGATGCCAGTCGCCATCAGCGTATGAGCAGGCAGCTTCTGGCTGTCGCCGTAGGCAATCACCCCTGCGCTGAGCAAGCCGAACACACAGCCCTCGCCGGGAACTGTCTCGATGGACGAGCGAATCATGCCGCCTGCCGTTTCATCCACCCGAATCGCTTCCTGCTGTTTGTGCAGCGTCACGCGAATCGGCAGATAGGTGTTGACCGCGGACACTTTCACTTCCACGACAGGCGTCTGCCTGCCTGCCGCCGTCAGCGTGAAGGGATACGGGGTATCATCCAGCAGATAGCCGTCCGGGGCGGAAACTTCCTGCAAGCAGTAACTGCCCAGCGGCAGCAGCTTCGAGTTCACCGCGCCGTCCGCACTGGTGGTCAGTGTTTCCACCAGTTCCCCCTGCTTGTAGAAAACCGTCCCTTCCTTGCCGACAACATCCGCCGCAGCACGGAGTTCAAACACAGCGCCCTTCAAATACCCCTGCTGATAAACAGGCTTCATAACGGTATTGCCCCATTCATCCTGCTCGTCCGTAAAGCGCACCAGCTGCAAGCCGGTCTTTTCCAGCGCCACGCTGCCGCGCACGGGCGTGTTGGTTACATTCACCGTGATGGTTTCCGCCGCTGCTGCCGGAACAGACAGGCTCATCACCAGCAGCACCAGCGCAAGCACCCAGTGCATCCATTGCTTCATCCGCTTCATTTTTCTTTCTCCTGTTATTTGATTTGAACGATGGTCACAAAGTCCGTATCCACATAGCCGTCCAGCGCATTGGTTTCCGCAATCCGATATTCTCCCCACGGAAGCGCTTCGGTCTGTGCGATGCCATCCGCATTCGTCGTAATTGTTGCGACAACCTTGCCAATGTTGGAAGCATTGTCCGATGCAGGCGCGGTCAATCTCGTCACCGTGAACGTGACACCGGGCAGCGGTTTTCCCGTCATGCTGTCCGTCTTGATGACCCGGATGATACCCATCATGCGCTCGTTGATGAACATGCACGCCGTGTCTGCCCCCGCCGTCACCATGATTTCCTGCGCCGAGACAACCGACAGCCGATACCCCTGCGGTGCGGTTTTCTCGCGAACCTGATAGCGTCCCGGTGCAATCCCGGAAAAAACGGTACGCCCCTGCGCATCCGTCACTGCTTCTGCCAGCACCGCGCCGGATTCATCCAGCAGCTCAAACACCGCACCTTGCAGCAAAATGCCGTCCATGGACTGCTTGGTCACAAACACCGTGCCATACAGAAGTTCAAACGTGACAACGGCGGATTGCAGCGGGTACGGCGTGCCCTCTATCGGGACAAGCACTTTCTGGATGGAGGCGCTGGGGATGCCGACCAGAAAGCCTGCTTCTTCCGCGCTGGACGCGATTGATTCCATATAAACGGAGAAGCTGCTTTTGTCCGACAAAATCCGGATGGTATCGCCGCTCTTGACATAGTAGTACGCTTCATCCGAACCGCCGCTGTTCCCCGTGATACTGCCCACTGCCTTGGAAATCCGAATCAAATCCGCATCCGTCGTCAGCGTAACCGTACCGATATAGCCGCCGTCTGACGCTTGGATGCGCTGACCACTGACCGTGATTTTCCCGGTGATTTTCGCGTGCGCAATCGCGTTTTTCGCCAGCCAGCGGGCATAGGTCAAGTACACTTCCGGTGCGCCGCCGGAGAAGGCGTAGAAATTATCCATGTCCCAATAACTGCGGACGTACTGCGCGCCTTCCAGCTGCTTAATCACCTCGCGAATAGCAAACTGACCCGCGACACGGCTCCACACTTCGTTGTTTGCATCGCTGCGATCCAGCACCATAAACGGGTAGGTGTGCCGAAGCACCCAGCCGATGGCGTGCATGGTCTGCGCCTTGAAGCGCACCCCGTTCACGCCGCCGCCTTCTGCGGTGTTCACGAACGTCTCCATATCCAGCAGCGCATACGGGCCGGTTTCTGTTTTGTTCGCGCCCGACCCTTCGCCGGGGCCGGAAAGCGTATGTTCAAGGCAGTAGACGAGGTAGCTCTCCAGATAGTGCGGTGTCGCATAAATCGTGCCGTGCGATGCCGATTTCGCCAGCTGGGGATATGCCGCGTCCCTGCCGGAACTTCCTTGCAGCCCCGACTGTCCCGCCTGAAAACTGCCGATTTTCCCATGAATATTCTTCAAGCTGAATCCGTCCGTTTCTGCGGTATACGTTTGCATTTCCCGGAGCAGGCGCAGCATTTCTTTGGGATACGCGAAATCCGTCACCGTGCAGGCATCCGCATCCGTTTCGCCGGTTTCCGCTGCCATCACCCACACCGTTTCGTCAGCCGTCCACTTCATCTTGCCGCTGGGGAAAGAATCGCCGTACAGGAAGTGCACCTGATACCATGCCATCCCCGAAGCATCTTCCGCAGTATCTACTACCTTCACCGCTGCTGCTTTGACGAAATTGCCCTGATACTCGCTGGAAAAATACGCTTCGGACGCATCATCATCCACCGCAGAAAAGACGCGCGTGTCCGTACTGACGCTGACAAAATCGCCAGGATTTACAGGCGGCACCGTTTCGTCGATTTCTTCCGCGCTGCTGATTTCTGGATGTACCGAAGCATCCGGCGATTCTGCGGCATCCGGCTGCTCCGAAGCGCCGCTTTCATCCGCTTCGGGCAGATTCGATTCTTGGTGCGGCGCGTCCTGCGAAGGTGCATCCGCGGGCGTTTCTTCTTCATCGGATGCTTCTTCCGGGCGGCTGCCATTGACCACGAACAATCGCTTTTGACCGACGGCAGTCATTCCGTCGCAGGATGGCACGTCGGCGATGCCCGACACATCCGCATCCGTCAAATAGCGGGTATCCAGCGACGCTGCCGGTACAAAGCCGCAGATGGTCTGCTGCTCCGCATCCAGAAACCAGACCTGCACGGCTTGATGACCGCTGAAAAACGCCGTCGCCAGCAGAATGGACGCATCATCAGCCGCGGCATAAACAATGCGCTCCTGCGATTCTGCGCTGGCGTACACGCTGACTGCCCGCACCGTCCGGACGTAGACATACCCATGTTCTTCAATCGCCGCCTGCAAAGGATGACGGTTGTCCGACGAACTTTCTTCCTCCGAATTGGGGAGCATTTCGTCATGGGGCGGCTCATCCGGCACATCGGATGCGGATTCGTCAGGCGCTTCCTCCACGGGTGGAAGCGCCGGTTCTTCTGCCGGAAGCACAATGACTTCCGTTCCTGTGATGTCCGAGGGCGTGGCTGCTTCTTCTGCTGCCGCACAGAGCGGAATGCAGGTCAGCGCCAGCGCCGCAGACAGCATCAATGATGCAAATCGTTTCAATTTGGATTTCAATTTCATTTGCTTCTCCTTCTTATACTATTTTCGGATGAAAATGAGCCAAGATGCGCCGCGAATTTTCCACGCTGTCTAACGCGAATGAAACGCAGCGTAGCAGCGCTACGCTAAGTGGAATAAGCGGACGACAGCGGGGAAAAGGCGCAAGCAGATGGCTCAGGTGAATCCGAAAATAGTATTATTCTTGAACCGCCAGCACAATCAGACGGCCGCTTGCACCGCCCGCACTGCGGTCGCAGGTAATCAGGGTCAGAATGTGGTCATCCGCACCGACTGCCGCGCCTGAATCGTACAGTGCCTTGGCTCGTGCGCGGTCTACATACGCTTGAAACGCCTGTCCGCTGGCAAAATCAGCCGCCGCTGCATCCCAGTCACCAACCTGCATGTTGACGACGGCGAAAATCCGATAGGTGCGTTCGCCGTAAATCGTGTCCAGCTGAATGATGCTGTGCGCGGCGCAGTAGCCCGAATCCTTGTATTGCACAAGGCTGCTGAACATCGCGTCGCTATGGCTCAGGTGATGCCCGTAGATGGCAATGTTCCTGCTCGGTGTCTGATAATCCGCCGACGGCAGCGAGAACAGGCATCCCAGCTTGCTGTTTTTGCCGCTGAACAGGTGCGTCAGGTAGTAGTCCGTCCTGTTCGACCGCACAACCGGATAATCCACCGGCGTACCCGAAATGGTGAGCCATGCGGCAAAATCCGGATTCTGCGCAATGCATGCTTCTACATCGACACTGCGGGGATTTGCTGTCCGCTCTGCCTGTGCTGGCGCGGCAGTGTCGGAAGCAGCCGGGCGTACGGAGGGCGGCGCGGCAGCGGGCACAGCGGTTTTCTCTGCCTGCGGCACTTCCAGCAGCAGGGGCAGCACAGTCTGCGCGGCGGCTGCCGCGGGGGATGGCGCATCCTCCACCAGTCCCGAAGCCTGTTGAGGGGGCTTAACCTCTGCGGACATGCGCGTGTATACACGGTCATCTTCTTCGACCTCCTTTATCTGCCCGAAAATTGGGCAAGGAAAAATCATGCTTCCGAACAGAAACATGACCATCAGCAGAATATCCACTTTTCGTTTCATGCGTCTTTATCGCTCCTGCGACATTTGCCGCTTCCGCATCCAGTAATCCAGCAGCTTGAAAATTACCTTTTCCATCTGCTCCGTTGTGTAGGAACGTGGAAAATACTTGGTCAGCTTTTCCTGCGGCAGCACGACAGACCCCTTGGCAGGAACCGTCTGCTTGTTCTCCGTCATGATTTCCATGATGCCCTGTTCCGACAGCGTACCCTGTTTGCTTTCGCGCTTCATGCGCTGGGCTTGCGAGAGGGACGGTGTCTGTTGCGTGTTTTCCAAGGCGGTATCCAGCCACTGCTGTTCTTCCGGCTTCAAGTACGAAAGTTCCACGGCGGGGGTAAAGGCGAGTTTGCCAGCGTCCACCTTATCAATGAGCGGCTTTTCTAACTGGTTAAGCCGAATGATTCTTTGAATCTGCGATTTGCTTTCCCCGGCTTCCTGCGCAACTATGTCGCGGGCTTTTGCTCCATCAGGCAACTTGTGCCCAATTTGGGCACAAGTTAAGTCACGCCGTTCGCCCTGATGCTTTATGGCTTCCAGCTTCATTTGATACGCCTTTGCACGTTCGCTGGGCAGAATGTTCTCGCGCTGCAAATTGCTGTCCACCATGATGATGACAGCTTCATCATCGTCCAAATCACGGACAATGGCGGGAATCTCGTTCAGCCCCGCCAGCTCACAGGCGCGCTTCCGCCGATGCCCGGACACAATTTCATACCCGCCATCCGGCATCGGTCGAGCAATAATCGGCACCAGCACCCCATATTCCTTCACGCTCTCCACCGTTTCCATCATCCGGTCATCGTCCAGTACGCGGAATGGATGATCTTTAAAGGGGTGAAGTTCGCTTAGCGCAAGGCGCTGAATCTGCTCCTGCTGGCGTGAGGCTTCCGTGGAGAAAATGTCATCGTAGGAGGTCAGACTTGGCTTTCTGCCGCTGCTTTTCAAGCTGAAGCACCTCCTTCGTGAGCGCGCGATACGCCTGTGCCACATTGCCGCCGGGGTCGTACTCGAAAATACTCTTCCCGGTCAGGCTCGCTTCTGCTGCACGGACGGAATTCGGAATCGCCGTCTCGAACACCTTGATTTTGCCGCCGTAAGTCTCCCGAATCAGCGCCGTGATTTCCTTGGCGTTGTTCGTGCGCCCATCCACCATCGTCATGAGGATGCCGTCGATTTTCAGCTTAGGATTCATTTGCCTGCGTACCTTTGCAATGGTTTGCAGCAGCTGTTCCAGCCCCTTGGCGGACAGGTAATGCGCCTGCACCGGGATGATTACACGGTCTGCCGCCGCCAGCGCATTGATGGTCAGCATCCCCAGCGACGGCATACAGTCGATGATGATGCAGTCGTAGTCCTGCCGATTGCGGGCAAGCACCTGCTTCAAGATGGTTTCGCGGCTCATTGCATTCACCAGCGACACCTCCGTTCCCGCCAGCGCGATGTTAGCAGGCAGCAGGTCAATTCCCTCCGGATGATGCAGTATGCCCTCGCCCGGCGCAATCGGGACATCGTTCATGACCTTGGTCATCAGGTCTGCGATTGTGGGCGCAAGCTGATCCGGCTGCTGATTGCCGAGGCTGATGGTCATGCTGGCCTGCGGGTCAGTGTCCACCAGCAGCACCTTTTTTCCTTCCCGTGCCATCGCTGCCCCTATGTTGATGCAGCTGGTCGTTTTCGCTACCCCTCCTTTTTGATTTACAGTCGCAAGCACCGTGGGATTCATCCACTTCCTCCTTCCTGCACTCGTTCATCCGTGGCAGCAGAACTTCCCTGCCCTCCACTGCTGTTTGATGGTGGGTTCAGCCTGTCAATATTTCACACCTCCTGTTCTGGAAAATAGAAAGGCATCGACAGATTGCTCCATCAATGCCTTCGCCTCTTTCGACACTACTATTATAGCACAGGTTTCGTTGCTAAAGCGTGCTAATTTGTCTTGTTCGCTGCTAATTTGTCCTGTTTTGTGCTGCGTGATGCTATTTCATGCTATTTGCTGCTATCTTGCGCGATTGCCGCCCGTGTTGTCCCCTATTCAGTTGCTTGCACTTAGCAGCATTTCCAGTTCATCAAGCGCCTGAGTGTGCAAATGATACACGCGCGACCGGCTTAATCCGATTCTTTCAGCAATCTTCTCAAAATTCATATGAGAAAGATAATAGTTCAAGAGGATGATCCGGTGCGCCTGATTATCCATGCTGTTTACGACAGCTGTGATTTCTTCAACGGCATCCCGATACTCCTGTGTCAAGTTTTCCAGCTCTCTGCGTGCTTCCGTGAGACGAATAATCGCATTTTCATTCGCACCCACGTTGCGCGCATGGGCGGCAAATTCGCTTCCCCAAGATGCCGTAACTCGCTGCGTAAGGCTTTTGTAGAGTTCTATCTGCGAGAGAAGGGCATCTATTCTCTGTTCAACTGCTTCTGCCCTTTTCAAAAATGCAACTGCTTTCCTCATGCAATTTCACGCTCCAATCTTTTCAGCAGCTGGATACCATCTATGTCAGTAAGCAATACAAAACGACCGGACTGAAAAAAGATTCGCAGTTCATCAAGCCTCTGCTTGTACTGCATGATGCGGTATGTGAGATAGTCTCGTTCTTCTGCTGTCAGCTTTGTCTCGCTGCGGAACTTTTGCCGAAGTTCGTACTGCATCCGACCGCAGCTGCGGAAATCCTTGACCGCCTGAACAATCACTGCACTCGCAAACGCTTTCCACGGTTCCTTTTCTCCATAAACATAATGGGAGCAGTTTTTTCTCTGATTCATCCCAGCACCTCCGCCAGATATTCCTTTATTTATTTTCGCATTGTTCTTTGCGTTTTTTCTGCTGCTTTTTGCTCAACATACTCAGTAACAGCTCGAAACAGCAGCATCATCAAGGGATGATTATTCCATTTTGCAGCTTTTTCACTGGTGTCCTTTACCATTGAAAGCCACCATTCTTCGGCATCTTGTGCCTGATTCTCCGGCGGATCACAATGCGCTGCATACAGGCGGAACGCATCGCGGAAAATCTCCCATTCATCATCGTTCACTTTGCCATGCATGTTCTCACCGCCATTCCATAGGAAGTTCGCCTTGATTGACCCGCGTGAAACCTTCCATCAGCATCTGCTCAATCTTTTCAGACCATGCGTGCTGCGGCGGAAGTCCCTTCACATCCGACATAGTTCTGCTTCGGCGGTCAAAATAGAGTTTTATCATCTCATCCACAACGCCAAGGTCACGGTTTTTCATGATTTCCACCACATTTCCCACATCCGGCTGAATCTCAAGTTTGGGATATACCGAGCGATAGCGCATCATAAAATCAGCATTGACCCGATGAACCATAAACACATTGTCGGCTGCATTTGTAAGGTCGGCTGTTCCGCTGATGTCGCCTTTGCGCAGAAATGCTTCTGTTTTCCGCGGATGACAGATAAAATGAACGTGAATTTTCAACGTCTTTGCCATTGTGGAGAGCCGCTTGGCAATTCGGGATTGCATCTCATATTTGTCCACATTGCCAAGCTGAATATCCAGTGCCATCAGATTATCGACAATCGCCGCCGAAGCACCGTTCTGCTGAACCCAATCGTAAATTGTGCTGATAACGATTTCCCAATCAGTGCCGAAGTCATTGTCGTAGATGGCAAACTTGCCTGTCAGCATAGCATCCAGCTTCGCCTCAATGCCGGGCTTCAGGCAGAAATGATTGGGATTCAGCGGATCAGGCATTACATAGTCTGGGCCCGCTGCTTGAAGCAGTAGCCATTCTCGTATCCGTGATGCCGTCATTTCTCCTGAAAACAGCGCGACTTTATATCCCTGCGATACAGCTGCCAAACCAATCTGACTGACGAGCGTTGACTTGCCCGAAGCATTGCCCCCGCTCCAAATGGACATTTCGCCTGCATTGAATCCCCCTATCTTTGCGTCAAGCGAACTGAGCCGTGACCGAATTACCACAATTTTGCTGCGGTCTACGTTCGGAATCTCTGCAAAGTCCAGCATCCGTGCCTTCGCCTTGCCAAGCAGTGGAGAATTTTCCGCCGTGCTGACTTTTGCTGTCGGCACAGCAGGCGTTACTGCATAAGGGCTGCTGCTGTAAGCTGCCGGGTCTACCTTCTGCCGGAACTCATGCCAATGGTATCCGGCGCAGCTGTTATGGAAGCAGTGGAATCCGAAACCGCCTTGATGGTACGCAAACACGGCGGCATCTCCGTGCTGATGCGAATCGTTAAACGGGCAGTGTGCTAATTGGTACTTTGTACCGCTGCTGATGGCTACTTTTTTCTCCACCTCCACGCCATGTGCGGAAAGAAAATGCTCAATGTCCCAAGTGCTTTCTTTGCCGGAACGCCGAGCTTCTGTCGGTATCGCCGCTTGATGCAGTTCCGCTGCAATATTCTTGACCAGCGCAATGGGTGTTTCCCGAATCTGCTCCGGATAGCGGATGATGCAGCTCTGTCGGTGCGGACGTTCCGGCGTATGGGCTCCTTTCGCTGCAATTGTTCCATACAGCTTGGTAATTCTTGATGGGTTATACACCGCCGTATCAATTTTTGCCTCGTCTGTGCTGAACCACATGTCCAGCACAGAGAGAAAATCCGCAACCACTTGCCGGTCATCCGTGCTGATATGCACCTTAAAAAGCAGATGATAGCCATTGCCGCTGTCTGCAACAATTGGCTCGCTGAATCCCGTTGCCATCAGCCTCTTCATTGTCTTTCCAGCAACAGCGTGTGCTGCTTCCTTTTCTTCTGCCGATGCACTGACACCGCTGGGGCGGACTGGGTCTGCATCAATCAAAATCCATTGAAATCCTATGATGTCATTGTCAGACGTTGTTTCCTTCGGACGTTCTACCAGACGTTCATGCTGAGCACGCGCATAGCAGGCACTTTTGACGGGGTTCAGCGACTGGTAAAACGTTCGATTCGGATACTTTGCCAATTCAGCAGCAATGCGCGGACTGTCCGCACGAAAATAACCGCTGACAGTAGGCTTAGGGTCTATACTCCTGATTTCAATGATTGCATCCGGTTCATGCAGCAAGGACAGCCACTTTACTGCGAGTTCCACTGTTCTTGATTCTCCTTTTGCGCTTTTTGTAGATTCGCCTCTCTCCACGGCTCGCGCTGAAGCCATTTGCTAATGCCGGGGATATACTGCCCGCCATCTTTCGTCCATGCGATAGAACTTTTTGCTGCTTCAAGCGCTGTCATGATTATTTCAAGCGTCGCACCATGCCGCAGTGCCTGTTGATATATGCGAAAGGCCTCATCCCAGTCATTTCTGCGATTAGCCGGATAAGCAAACCACAGCTTTTCAAACTCATCCGGATAATGAGATAGTGTATCTATCGTATTACTATTATTATATTGCTGCTGGGTGTGCTGATTTTCAAGCCGCCTGCGATGTGCAAATGCTGAAAAATGCGCATTTGCACCGTTTTCCGCTCTTTCTTTCGTACCGCATATGGACTTGTTTTCAGCACACGGCGTGCTTATTTCAGTACCGTCTGCGTACTGATTTTCGGGACAGAGTAGCCTTATTTTCATACCGCCAGCGGTCTGATTTTCAAGCCAGTTCGATACGGTAACGATAGAACCGTCCCGCGCTGTTTGTATCTGAACATAGCCCATTTGAACCAGTACAGCCATCTTCCTCGTCAGCTTATCACGAGACCAGCCCAGTTCAAGCGCTGTCTTTCTGTATGAGAAGAGCAGTTGTCCCGGCATAAGCTGTTTCCCGCAGATTTCAGCTTTCTGACGGCAGGCACAATTCATACAGTAGTAATACAGTTTGAAAACACTATCATCCTGCCACACAAGACTATTTTGAGAAATGCAGATAGGCTGCCTATTCTTTTCGGCTGCTTCTGCCACACAAGTCACCTCCTGTTAGTGAAAACGCGCTGACTGTTCCCGACGAACCAACATTTGCTCACCCATTGCAGCCAACCAGAAGCTGCATCAGCCTTCTCCTGTTTTCATCATGTTGCCGCAGCACGGGCAGAGGCAGAAAGCGCTGCTCCTCATGATTCCAGTCATACTGGATGTTATTTCCTAATAAAAGTTAATGCCGGACATGCTGATTCCCCCTTCTTGCTGAAAGAGACTTTTATCCCTCTCACCATAACTGGTAAAAAAAATCGGTTTTTTTACGCGATTTCAAGAATTTCTGCAAAAAAAATTTTCACGCTGACGAACAGAAGTGAAATGCAGCGCTACGCGCAAGCAGATGATGCGTCGAAACCGGAAATAATGCCACATCAAAAATCGCAGAATGTACTCCGATGTTCTCTTATATACTTCAGCATTTGATGCAGGCGATAATGCACTGCCCTGACCGTAAGATGCAGTTCTTTCGCAGTGCTTTCCAGCGTTTTACCATTGAGGTAGCACGCAATAATTTTCGCACCATCCGGATACGCAGAATCTGCATACCGATAGATTCGGGCACACAGTGTGTTGTATCGTTCCTCCGCGATGTACTTTTCCTCCAGCGTCAATTCGCAATTCACAACGCCATAGCCGCGCGCTGCATTGTCATTGCCGAACCCTTCTGCAAAGTGTTCCGTTTCATACGAAACAACAATTCCTTCCTTGCGCCATGGACACACGAAGCAATCCCCGCTGCAGCGACGGTAATCCGCCTGTCCGCAGATTTTTTCCTGACGAGCTCTATAACGTTCCTTGTTGATGAGTTTGTCCCATTCCTTCTGCAGCTCCGGATTCAGATATACTTTCTTCCCTGCAATCCAAACGTAACGTCCTTGTGACATTGCAATTTTTCCTCCATTCCTTTGTCTCGAATGGAGAAAATCGCAAAAGAAGGGTATACTGAACAGTGCCGCCTACCATCATGAATTTCTCCATTCATTTGGTTGGCAGCAGCCATTGCCTCGGCTGATGCTGATATGCGCCGTATCCTTCAGCATACTATTTTCAAATGAGAATGCGCCTGATGCGCCGCGAATTTTTTCTTCTGCCTAACGCGAATGAAACGCAGCGTAGCAGCGCTACGCTAAGTGGAATGAGCGGACGGCAGGAGGAAAAAGGCGCAAGCAGCGGGCGCAGGCAAATGCAGAAAATAGTATTCGGCAATTCCTTCGGGGATGCCGGCTCCGAAGGGATTCTGCATACGGCTCTTTGTTACAAAAAAAGCGGTCAGAAATAGTTCTCTTTTGAGAACTAATCCTGACCGTCAGACAGCTCTATGGATTTATCTTTTTCGCACATACATTTTGACTGTTCAAAGAAAGCAATTGAGCTGCTGGTCTTGCAATCACAGTCATTATGTACATATGGAAAGTGTTAGCCTTTTGACCAGCATTTGAGCAAACAGGTGTGATGTATTTGGGGGCATTCGCGTTTTCCTAATCTGCTCTGTTGCGTCAGAATTGCCTCTTGTCACCACCCTATTGCCATTTGCTTTCACAATTCCACTCCTTTCAGCTTCAGATTATTCTGAAGTTCATTTATTGCTGCAAAAATCAGCATTAGATATATTTGCAGTTAAGTTTTCCATGTTTATTGTAACATAATGTGATTGTCCTGTCAATATCATCTATCAACTTCTCCTCCCCTTTCACCTCCCATACAGCAGCAGCGCCAAGTGCGCCAGCGCGCGATCCTTCTTCTTGTAGGCGGAGCTCCGCTCCACGCAAAACCGCTCGCTGATTTCCTCTATCGCGTCTGTTTTCCCATTTTCTGATAGATAGAACATCGTCAGCACCGTTTTTTCGTCCTCCCCCAGCGCATCCCACGCCGGCTGAAACCACGCCATGAACTCTTCCGCCTGCCGCTTCCGCTCTTCCAGCACATCAATT